>Ga0210059_1001490_pt1 | contig 35307 bp, 17 predicted proteins | sample Ectturendosymbi2_FD_188042 | JGI IMG/M metagenome (GOLD analysis project Ga0210059, IMG submission 188042) | Ecteinascidia turbinata endosymbiont from Florida, USA - Sample 2 (SPAdes) (version 2) | ecosystem: Host-associated > Tunicates > Ascidians > Unclassified | place: Key West, Florida... | reverse complement strand
GCACGCAAATAGCAACGTTTTCGTGACATTTGTGCAATCGGCGTGATGCACAAGTAGAGAGTCATACCCATGCCAAAAGAACAATTGTTAGGAAAAAGTTACCAGCGAAATCAAATACATTTGCATTGAACAAAACCGAAAATGCTTATACGCTATTCAGTAGCGATTACTAAAACTGGCAGACAGTCAAACGCATAGAGAAATCAGTTGCTGTTGGGGGCACTTGATACTTAACGGAACATAGGAATACAATATAGAGTTGTATTCATGTATCGCTTCTGAATCACGAAAATTTTTCAAACGAGTATTTTATTTGAAATAAATAAATTTCATCACGGGGGCCCCCTTGAAGCGGGGGGCCCGGGGCAATTGCCCCCGTTGCCCCCCCCTTAATCCGGCCCTGGCAATATGCAGTCAATTCTTCATCTGCAGTTTGTCGTCGATGAAGACCACGTGCCAACTACTGGCAAAGGTATTTTGTTACAGTCGGCTGATTTTAAATTCCTTGGTCAGAAAGCAAATTTCCCGGCGGTGTTAACGCAGGCCTGCTCTCGTAGCAAGCAGGGATACCAAGAACTCCTAAATATCCCTGGCAGCAAATGCTTCACACAATTACCGAAGTGTTACGAGCGGCAACGCTTTGTTGAATTCATCCACAACTTTGCGTTAGTTTGAGTTATGCGATGTCGGTAATACGTAAAAGCGGAAGGACAAACTAGTGCAAACGCACTGCCTTCACAGAGAACAAAACGTATATTTTATGATAGTTTTTTGAAATTTCACTGAAATGCAAGTGACCAACTAGCGATAATCGCTTACATTGCACTTGCTTTTCGGACAGACGGACAGGTTGACAAAACTGGCCAAGGGTGCAGCCCAGGGAGGAAATTATGATGATATGGTTATTTTTACCGTTCTTGCTATATTGCAGCGGTAAACCTCACGCTATAGTGCTAACAGGAGAAAGATCTCAAGCTATAGTGTGGTAGACCTCATGCTATAGTAGCACCTTGAAACGTTCAGTTGGCACGCAGTTAGCTAAAGGTTGCCGACCCCTGGTGTAGCCATATCACAGCAATGCACACTAGTTACTAGATGAACATTTAAAGTCTAAACTTTGCAACGGTTTTACGAGGATGCCGATAACTTCCAAATTGTCTGCAACAGTGCTGCAAACATTCGAATGTATGACAGGTCTTCACGAACTGAGGAGCCTTAGTGAATTGCTAATTGGCACGGTACAGTTCTTTTTGATCACCGTGTTGTTTTTCACAGTGCTTGCCATCCAACAGTGCGCTGCATGCAAAGCCCGTGAAAAGCACCAGGTGATTCCCCCGCGGTGGTGAAATGTCGCTTGGGATACACAACAATCGTTCTGGTTGGCAACGTGAGCTTCTATCATTTGGTCTCCACAGCTCCACTAACAACACTGCTAAGAGTTCGTATAAATACGAGCAGAGGTTTGATGAAGTTACAGCTCTTTGGAATTTAAAGTCTGTGTGACTAAGAAACGTTGCTGCTGTGCGACAAAAGTTACAACTTCTCAATTTACGGATTTTGTAGCTCGTATCGTCCTTGACAATATAGCAAAATATTACCAACTTTTCAAATGGTTCTGTTTTCATAACTGAAAAGCGTTTTTGCTTAGAAAAACTGACTCCGCAAATCCGAAATGTAGAAAGCGCACGACGGCGTCGTAAACCACTGTCGTATTCTTGCCCATTTGATGCACTGCTCAATAAATTGCTTTACCGTGAGCTGTTAGCTACTTTGATGAAGGTGAATATACAATTTATCGATCTTTACGTTAACTGTATTTTATCTCTTAGTTGAATAAATCCAAGACGGTCTTAACCACCTGATGCTTTACCTTATTTTCCTCGCCTGGAGGGAAAGTGCCTCGCTTGGTGGGAAACCGCAGCGCTTCACCAATGACTGACTTTTGGGCGTGTGCTGTGAGAATTGCTTCTCTAATTCACGCTTTGTGTCCAGAACCAGTTCACATGCAGTAAATAAATACCACGTTAAGTGACACTTCAAATATTTACAAACCTCTGTGGGAAATAGAAAAAATGAAATTTGTTGACATGTTTTAATTATGAAACGTTCATTCCAACAGCGCTGGCAACCGTAATTTGGATAAAACTGGTCGCTTGGTTGATTTGTTGTTTGGTGTTCTCGACATTTTCGATTAGAAAAATATCTTGTTGTTTAGAAACGAAATTTTGATAGAAAAACATCGAAAGTACCGCAAATATAAAATATGCCAGCATTTGTGGTCCGAATTGGTCTGATCGTTTGATCCTTGCGCAAAGCAAATTATCTGCGCTGTCGATATGCATTTCCGAGTTTTTTTATTTGCAAAAGTAAAAAAAAGATTTAAACAGTTTTGGTCCTTCCCGATGGCTTTAATTTTCGGAAATATATTGGACCAATCATTTTGGATTTCTCTGCTTTAGTGAGAACATCTACGACTCTTATAAGAAAATATTCATGCAAAACAAAGGTTTCCTACAAAATCAAACTAACCTCATCGTGTTTTGTCGCAGAAAATAAATTTGTAAAGTTCAAGTACGCACATCCGTTGTTATCTACTAGAAAAGTGTTAACGCGGTAAAGAGGTATGGTAAAATTCGTGAGATTACTTATTTATTTTACTTTGCAGCATAAATCTTTTTATGGCTCACAGCAGTTCTTGCCGCTCACCATGGCATGCAGGTAATATGCATGGTTCAGTCACGGGATCTATGCAAAGAATCAATGAAGCAACGTAAGATTGCTTCGAATTCTTCTAATGAAGGCAAGGAAGACTCAGGAATGTCTGAAATTATAAATTAATAATTATAACGGAGGTTGAGCGATTGATTTGTTAAATTTGGTGTTTGCTTCAAGCAACACAATTTATATGTTCAAAAATTTACAAGCGCAATCGTCAGAAGTCTTGTCGTCATGACATATGTACATTTATGTAATGAATGCAAGTTATAAGCAACAGCAGAATGTAATTTCGTTTGAGGTTGCTATTCTTAGGTTATTACCAGCTTCTATTCATTCTCCATAATAGCGTTTTTAGCCTGGAGATTGTGACCTCTGTGGGATCAGGACCCTTTTGGAGAAGTCACAAGACGTGATTTTGTAAAACAAACAGTTATCAAACAACTTGTTCTATTTGGCATATCCGGGTCAAATCAAGCTCGCCTAAATCGGCGACTGCTTTGCTAGAGTATTTACTGACATGAGGCAATGTTTGGGAATAGCTAGTCTGCTGTCCACAATTTAATTATTGTACATGAAACGGCCATGGCTTAATTTAAGCAGATCAAACTAAACAAGTTACAAGGCTACTCCAAAAAAACGTAGAGGGTACTCAAAATAGATAGATGTACTGAAAAAGAACTCACAATTTTGTTGCACATTTGCCATTAACAGACCTCAATGAACGTTATGCACAATTTTGAGATTTACATTCGAGCACAAAACAATCTGAAAATTAATCTAAATTCTAATTGATTTCTGGAGATTGCAAATTAGATTGGCTACAAATCAATTCTTATTTGTGGTACGTCTGCTAACATAGTATATCTAGTGAACACATTGATTTTCCAAGTCCAACTAATTTCAGTTTTAGATATGAGCAGTTTAGAATTAACATTTCGCAACTAAATTCTTAAATGCTTGAAAACTCTTGTTCCATTTCCAGAGAAGTGGACACGTCCCAGATGCGTCGTTGAGTCTTTCCAGGTCTTTTATGAGTCGTTAGAATTGTTAGAGCCTGAAATAGCAAATTAACTCTTAGGCATGATTCTTTCGCAGTTTTGATAGAGGTTTTTCACACACACAGCCTGTTATGTTATGAACCAGGTTCCGAAGATCTACTTGGCCAGGTTTAACGCTTTGGAACATGTAAAACTTCCTTTGAATACCCAGGTGTTTTTCTGCAGGTGCAGATTGTTCGTCGCATCGTCAAGATACCAAGCTTCAGGACCTCATTGGAAAAATGGTATTTGAAAGTTAAGCTTAGACGTAACGATTGAACTGCCTACACCACTACTAAAAAGAATTTGTCAGAAAGAGCTTGCATCCATCTAATGTTCAATATTAATGAAATGCTTTTGCTGCATTTTTTTCTTAACAGCAACAGTCGCTAACGAGATGGTGTTTTTGACTTTGTCAAACTGTTGGTGTAAACTTGCGGTATTAACAAAGTACCTACTGCAGAAAATATTGCACATGTCGTATTTCCACACTCTTAAAGTGCTGACTTTTGATATTTTCACATCAGTATCTACAATTATTAGCGTTCGCGCAAATGGCAAATGTGCCTGAATCTGTCTTTTCCGCGCTGTCCTCTGCAATGACGTCCAGGGAACGATCCAATGTGCTTTTTCATCGCCCGAGAAACAGATCTCCCAACAGAGATGGTAAATACTGGAAGTAGATTTTTGAGGGGCGTATGAAACAAGACATTTTTGTTGAAAATGTAGCGAGAAACGGTTTGGAATTGTTTAAAGCAACACATGCTATTTTTATTTTTTACACTGTCATCTCATTTTTCATGATTTGTTCATATGTTCAACACTATTTCCAAAGATCTTTATTCCATTTTGGAAGCGTTTTCAATTTAAGCACATTACAAATCGTCAAAGGTATTCTTGGAAATAATGTTTAGCACTAACAGCTTGTCATTTCATTGGTTCTAGTAATAAAGCTCTGCAGAACTTGATGTTGTTAAACGAAACAATTGAATAAGTGATTATTCCTACAAACCGCTTTCTGTTGTTAAAGTCTATATGTCAAGTTTATAGAAAACATGCACAGAAGTTACGAACCAAGTAAGAATTTTAATTGCTCCACACGTTGGTGTAATTCCTTTATTATTCAAACCGTTTGTTTTTCAGATGGTCTTCTCAGTCCAATTAAAAAATTGTCCACTTCCTCTACATTTTCTACTACTGTCTAACAGCGAAACGCTTTGCTTGTGGAGTGTGGGAATCCTTCGCCAGTGTGTATCAGTTTGGGCGTAGAGGGGAACTTGATGTTGTCCTAAATTTCAAATACAAATGTGAGGCAGAAAATAATTTAAAAAATACCTACACTTCTTTTGCCGACCTCGAAAAAGCATACGACCCGGTCCCTCCGCAGAAGCTTTGAGGAGTGATGCAGAGTATACAGTGTTGACGGCTATCCGTTACTGGACGTCAAGTCATTGTACAAGTTTGCGTCCTTGTCGACGGAGTTAAATTAGAGCATTTCACCGTGGGCGTGGGACTCTAACAAGGTTGTGTGTTGTCACTATTCCTTATCGTAGTCTATACGAATGGGATAGACAGTCACAGCAGGGTCAACGAGGCTGTCACTGCTGGAAGCTGCAGGATCAAACTTTCATTTTTTTCGAAAGATTTTGTACTGCATTCATCCTCTAAACAGGGTCTTCAGTATGCAATTTATCGGTTTTCTGTTGCATGAAATCAAGCAGGATTAACATAAGAAAGACCGAGGTATAAGGTTTCTCCAGAAACCCAATCCAGTACACGCTACAAGTGAGCAGCAGTGCACAGTAGCAGGTGGAGAAGGTCAAGTCCTTTGTGGGGATACTCACAAATGACTAAAGGCAGAACAAGGAGACCGATACACGGATCGGTAAAACAAATGCAGTTTTATGTGAACTTCGTCGCTTTGTGGTCGAAACGCGTGAACTTTCTAATACCGCAAAATTTTCAGTTTTACTTTCATCTTTGTTTCGATCCTCACCGGAGCCGTTCACGAGCTAATAAAGATAAAGGGATTGGTGAAATTACTGCGGGCGCACAACGTGCTACGGCATTAAATAAATCAAACGTTTGTCCTTTGAAACTAGCTTGAATGTTGCTATCCAGTAGAAAACGTCACATACAACGAATGAAACGGTGTGCGGCACTCAGCTGAGCAACGTATTTTGTTCTCCCTGTTCTGAAGTCTCAGATTAATTGCATGGACATGGTATTAAATAATTTTTGCCAAGGAATTCATGCATGTAAAATATGGAGGACTGAAAAAACTGAGAAGTTGCAGCTTGAAATCAGGATTCTTTTGTGGACTATTTCGGAAGAATCTAGATAATCTTTTTCCTACAAATCATAACTATTTTCTCGGCTATCAATACAATTTGTATTGTACATCATCAATTTTATGTGTTAGTTTGTAAAATTGAATGTCATGGCTTTCGGTGGGTTTTCACATATAATTTTGCGCCACAGGTTCTGCATTTACAGGATATTCGACAGTTTATTGTTTTTCTAAACTGTTTTCATAAACAAAAACTGGTTAAATGAGAAACTCAATGCCAAATCTTTAAATTGTGGTTGGCTTGTATTTTTAAAAAGCTGGTATTGCTTTATTACACTTTGAGAGCCGGCACTGCAAAACAGGCAAGGATTCAGCTATTGGTCAAATAGCACTTTCAAAGGCTGATTGAGTTCTTCATCCACGGAAGGTAACCAGTCTAAGTATGAGCACCCGATAGGAAAGTGGGCATTTTTTCCCACTCTGGCAGCCCTTTGCAGCTGAACCTACCCCCAAATTGTTGGTTACGCCTCTCCCATAGGACTCGTTGGGGATGTGAAGTGCAGTCTACTGATGACTGGGCAATTTACTGATTCTAACCCTTAACCGGGCTATTGTTTCAGAGTTTCATAAATCGATCATCCTCCTGGTTGGTGATTCTGCCGCACGCACACGCACATGCTGTTAGTCGATTTATTTATATTCTTACATGCGAAACTGTTTGATCCCAGCTTAAGGAAAGATTATTATGTAAGAAAACGAGAGGGAAATTTATACAAAAATGTTTTTAGTGGTGTTTTCTACATTTCGACTCCTGGTTTAGGTGAAATATCATAATGCTCAGTGAATTTGCAAACAAACAAATAAAAGCGACATAGCGTGTTGTTAACGTCTAAGATATTTGATTTCCTTAATGAGTTCCTACAACGGAATATTACTGTACATAATGTGTGATATCTATAACCAGGTTGTTGGAGAACCCAACAAGTAAATCTTCACATATAACCACGTCATTATAACAAAAAGTTAGTTATTCCCGTGATTTGCATTTGCGAAGTAAACAATGTTTGGACAAGTCAAATTGTACTATGTAAAAAAACATTTTTGTAGATGTTTTTACATCCAAAACTTTTCCACTAAACCGAAATCATATTAAAATATTTTTCTTTCATGCCTGGTCCCTGACGGAATATGATACAGTTTCCCGTAACTGAAGACTCTTACAAAATAATTATACGTTTTTCCTGGAAACTTCTAGTGAGATGCTTGGGCAAAATTTGGATACACTGCACCATTTTTCTTTTTTCAGATACAAGGTTGATTGGAATCTTAAACAGTGCTGTTCAACTTTTTTCTAAAGACTTTTTCGATTTTATCTGGTCTGCTGTTAACGACTTTTCATTCCAAACACAATATAAAGATTCAGAAGAAAGTATCTTGGCGATTATTTTGTCCTGAATTCCAAATTTCATTGCAACTGGAAAAAGTGTTTGTTACTTCTCAAGTGCAACGAGAAAAACCACGGCAAGCAGCGTGGATCGTTTTGGGTTGGACACGTCAGCTAATTCTCACACAAGTCTGTGTTATTCTGCAAAGAATTCAGTTTTCCATTGTCCCCAAAGCACAATCGGCTGTGCGAATGAACAGACTGTCATAATCGAGGTGCACGCTCCGTTATTGATAAGGAAAATGTTGCAAGTTTCAGACAGATACACCTTGAGGTGTGCAGTGCGGGTCTTGGTTTGCAATCTTGTTGAAGTGACGGAGGTCAAAGACGAGTTAAAAGAATTGCGTGAGGAACGTGGGGATATTTTTGATGAAAAAGCGAGAACCACAAGGTACAACCAAGCTCTTGCTGAAGAACATTTCTTAAAAGTGGTGGATGCATTTCGTTCTAGGTCATTAACTCAAAATAATGTAACAAAAACAGGTCTGCTGCTTGTTCTGGAAGAAAGGTGTATGGAAGATGAAGAATTTAAAACGATGAGCAATCTTTTTGCAAAAATAAGAAAACACAGCTTAAATACGTTTTTACGTAATTCTGAACGGCATTTATCTTCTTGCGTTGCAAAAATCAATTTAGATAGAACAAACAACCATAACGAACTATATTCGTATTTTCAATTAAAAGAAAGTCAATCAACAAAACAAAGCTGTGACGAAGTGAATGACTCTGAAAATCTATTTGAAATCTTTCGTGTTAAGTTTACATGCATGCAGTTTCACGATATCTTTTCTCATATCTACCTTGATTACGAAACGTTACCAAGAAAATCGTTGCGAACTGACTTATATGGAGCTGCTGTTGCTGCTCAACGAATAGATGAAGAAAGGATTCTCAAAAACTTTGCTGAAACACCTGCAAGTTCACACAGCGAAGGCAGTTTTGGAAAATTAATGAAACATTCAGAAGTTCTTTCAGACCTTCAAGTTTCTTTAAAAAGAGATTCTGAACAAGGAAAACAATTTAAAATTTCAAAAAGTCATCTAACCTTAATCGGGGAACTTTACATTCTTGTGGCTCTGTTGCTTTTCCGTTGCATCACGTTTGTCAACAGTGTTCTGCTTAAAAGATGCTACTCAGGCCGGTTTTCAAGCGAAAACACTTCTTTGCGGGGATCAACTGCTGAGAAGATTGGTTGTGTGAGAGCATTTCTTTACGAAGAAGAAAACACTGAAAAAAACTATGCTCCTCCTCGGAACTGTAAGGATGAAACCATACGCTTTTGAAATAGACCTGAATCTTTCTGACCGCATAATTCTGCAAAATTTTGTTTTGGTGCTAGCAACAGATAATATCATAGCAGTAACCAATTGTCTTCTCTGTCCCGATTATGTTCACGCGTGCAGCAGTTTCTGATAGTCGTCCAACTGCAGCACAATTTTGATTTGCAGATGACCTATGTCGGGAGAGTTACAGAATGTCTTCCTTCCAAAGCTTTCCTCCCTCAATACCCATCGACGCCCGTCAATTTGCAGCGGCTGGATTCTATCACACCGGCAGATTTGACGAGGTTCAATGCTTTGCTTGCAGAAATACTTTGAGGAACCTCCCGTTGCGAACAGATCCTTTTTTGTTGAGCATGCACAAGTAAGTATAGTGTTTGCCTCACGCATAAATTTAATCAAATATCCAAAAAGATTGGCGAGGAATGAGATCATACATTGTTGCAAAATAATCTCCAAGGTCCTGATTGATTTAACTCATGCGCGTTTAAGTGAGTACTCGCGGTCATGAGTATGTTATAGAAGAAAAAGTGTTACTTTAAGTCTGAAGCATATCGTATGTGCTTTAGAATTTTATAGAGTGAATCCAAACTTTGGCAAGATTTTTTCAAATTTTGAAGTACTACGTGACGGTTGTGTTCTGACCAATAAATTCGAAACGAAAATGATAGGAAACTTCTAGTTGTTAGCAAGAAAACTCTATCTGCAAAAATCAGGCATTTGTCGCAAATGTATTTTCCCAAGAAAAGGAAGTGTTTTGGGCATATCCGCTCTCTATCGCATAAGGTCAATGACACGTCCACTCAGTGTTGACATTTTAGCTGATTTTCTTGTAAATCTAGTATGGCTTTCTCACTGTTGATGTAAAATTTTCAATCCAACAGTTAGTTGGCTTTATAGTAGGATTTTAAGACCCACTTGGCAGGTTTAGCAAGTAGCAAATTCCTGACAAAAAAGTACAGTACTGTGTCAAAAATTTTTGAAGTTGAAACGTTTTACACTTTCCTTATCAAAGAATACTTTATCTTATTTATGACGCTTTCAATCGGCTAACACCACCAGGACCAGGCACAACGAGCTACCTTCAATCATTTGGAATTTTTATTATGACGCCGCGAAGCTGCATCAAGCAGCAGTTGCGTCATATTGACAAGTAGCTAGATCGCTTGATGAAGCAAAATGATTTGCTTCCGTGAGTAGTGAGCTGGTTAAAGTTAAAAGACTACATTGGTAGAATATGTTGTACCCCACGATACTTATGTTTCCAAGTGGTTCAGTTATGCTCGTAAGTAGTAACGTTTGGTAAAATACTCTCTGGTATACCAAAACAATGTTGTCACACGATTCGACGTGTACGTTTGCAAGATTCAAAATGTTGACTCGGTACTTAATTTATCTTGCTGATTAAAAAAAAGCCTAATTGCAGTTTGCAATACCTTAACCATAGCGAAACATTGTGAAGTCAGGTCATGCTAAGTAAATGGCACCCATTTGAGGGTAAAGAACGTTTTGCGTACTCCCAAATGAAAATAACACAGAGTTTTGTGTTCGAAGACCAGACATAGAAAGTTGTTTGGTTGATGCTTGACTCAGTTTATTCATTGCTGGGATTTGTTCTGCAAACACATGCCACCATTTGAAAGAGATTGTCAAAAATGTCTGTTATACACAAAAGGAAGTAAGCTGCAGTTACGTTGTTTAAAATGAAAACCGAAAGAAAATTGTAGGTCAAAAAGTGTGCTGACCAAGACCGATATTTTCTACCCTTGTCCATTCATAGTGAGTGCAAGACAAAATATTGATATTTAGCTTCACATGTTTATTTTAATCACCTTAAAATTAGTAGAAATTTTGGCAGAATTTCACTACTTTCAGCAGATATTAGCTGGAAATGTGTGACAAGATTTTTAGCAGAATCTAGCAGTTTTTTGTGACACTATTTAGCATGTTTAAGTACATGAAATTTGGCAGTGAGCTTTAAACAACCAATAGAAACTGTCTTGGATACACAAAACATTGCTTGTGGTGCTCTGTACGCGTTATCCAAGGCACAACTGTGAAATAGTTGATTAGCTTCATTTACCCGATAAAACGTTTTGAAATCTGATTTATTGGTTCAACTCCACATCTTCAATTACCTTTAAAACACTTGTTCTAATTTTTTCCCAGCTTACAACTTAACTGTGCTGTTAGATAACATTTTTATTCTTTAGAAAGCAAAATGTTTCTCTTTTTCGAGTATCATCCAGGTATTGACAACAGAAAAGTGCATCCGTAAGAGAAGCATCGAACTTTCAATAAAGTAGAAAGTAGTAATGTATATGACAACATATATCAACTCAACTCTTCCATGGTATTTGTCAATTCGTTTGAAACTGTTTTATGTTCTACCACCATACAGAGGTCATTACAATAACATTTTATTCATGATTTTCGATCAGTCACAGCTAAACATAACATATCTAATAACACAAAAAAATGCATTATTTCTCCTTACAATTGCCGGAAGAATCAGGTACAACGGAGCTTTTTTCTGTGTCAGTGGCCTTTAGAAAGAACATTTGTTCATTCTTGATAAAATTGTCTGATTCGCTACCTCTTCTAGAATACTATCGCTCGATTTTTGTCACGTTAATACTAACGTCGGGTGTTCCAGACCCGGTTTTCAAAAATAAAATAAAATACTTTCCTTCAACTGCAGTTTGTCACAGAAACTACACTGCAAATAGAAGTCTCACTGAGCAGTTTGAGCACTAACAAAGTTAACTCTAATATCATACGATTTTTGATAAAAAGTAAGTATACCAAACATAGCGAAAGTGTCATATATGTCTGAACTGAATTACTCATAAAAAAAATCGTGGGTGTGAAGAACATCTCCGTTTGTATACCGCTAACAAGACCGTAGAAACATGCGCTGAATGAGTTTCAGCTTTTTACAGGCACCTGGCGCAAAACCCCTCTAACCATACCGTCGGGTCAGCGTGATTACGTCACCTCACACTAACGTCGCGTCTGCTGGTCCGAAACCACTATCTTTGCAAAATCGAAAAGAGCGAGGACAACAGCACGCGCACCTATTTATAGGGTGCACAAAAAAGAAGCTACTGAGGCGTGGAGAGCGCTCCGACGCGTGCTTACGTAGTTTCACTTGGTGAACTCATTTGACCAGGGTCTACCATACCCACGATAGTATTCCAGGGCTTGAACGATACTATTCAAAACAGCTGCTCTTCGTTACAAGTTGAAACAGCAATTGACGCATCTGTCAACTTGAATATCTAGCGTTGTGTTAAACTTAACCAAAGTAATAAAGACTACTTTGTGAGGGTTCAATTCTGAAATAAAAATAATGAAAATCCTTTTGTTTGCATCCCAGACATTTCTGTCACGGATAGATAACTTGAGACAACATGTGCTCTTAAACATATCATGTTAATGCATGTTTTTACTTTTCGATTTTTCCTGATTGACAGAAAATGTTCGGAGACCTTGTGACTGCTCAGTGATCAAGTCAAACAATTATCTTTGTAGATATAGTTGAGAAGAACTTGACCTTACAGTTAAAATTGCGGACAAAGATATTCAACTTCATAACTTTTTTCCTTTTTCAGACCTGACTGCCGTTTCGCTCGTGGTGAACACGACTGCGGTAATATCAGACTGGAGCAGTTTGGTTCAGGTGGTCACTTGAACAATCCAGTTTGGGTATGTGGAAATTTTCTACTGGCACAAATTTTTTTTGGAAAAGTAGAGATGTTAACATTTCGTTGTGTTAGGAATACTTGGGTTATTTGCAAAATTTCTTATCGGCCAATGCAAAATTAAAATATTCTTAATGAATAAGGCTAGTGTCAAAACGCAAGCAGAAATTTTAGACTTTTTGTATGAGTAAAGCCAAATTCATTTTACCCTTTTTGGCGATTAACGTGGAAAAAATGACCCTGGTATTCTATACTCTCTCTCTTTGTTTTCAATTAGAAAGTTTGAATCTACAGTAACTTCGAATTATTGCATGTATAGTCCCACAACTTTCTCTCGCACCCAAAGGTCTTGAAAAACAATATAAGCGTCTTTTTATATTCGACCTCCAAAAATACGAAAAACGTGGTTGTTGCTAAGTAAAGTTGATCAATCATTGAGAAGCTAAGGGTATGACTTGCGGGATAGTGTCGTTTAGTTCAGCGAGAATCGCTCCACGCAGTTGATTTGATCAGCTCACGATTAGTAATTTCCTTGTAGAGTTGGATTCTTTGAGAACACAAATCGAGTCTCAAGTGTTTGTGTCCTGAATCGATTTTGCATGAATTGTACTTAAAAACTTACCAAAGTCTTTAAAAATCTCCGACCCAAGTCAGGTCAACTATTTTCAAGATCTCAACTTCGTGAAGTATCTCGAGTCACGAGTGGAACTAGAAGAGTTAAATATAGCTTCACATACCTTTGGTGATTTTGGGTAAATATTTCTAAAACAGAAACATGACAATGCCGTCTACGGACGAATTAATTGTTGTTATGTGATGTTTTATAATCATAATATAGAATTCCTTGAGTTCGATACTGAAACATAGAAAAAAATTTAGGAAAAGCACATTGGTAAATCAAGAAAACCTGCAACTTACGTGTGAGGTTGCAAAAGCAGTTTGAAAACAAATCAAGTTACAACCTTTTTAAAATTAATTTGTCATAAAATTAAAGCCAAATCCACAAAATACAAATATTCCGTGTTTGTATTTTTTTTCTAAGCGTTTATTAAAACTTTCTAAACCCACTTTGAACTTTTGCTTGCACTGTAGGTGACAGAAAATACGAAGCGTATGAAAACATATCAACAGGAACACGGCTAGCACTTCTGAACGCATAGGTCACAAACAGAATGAAGTAGGCCACAAAAGTGACCGGTAGTCTGTTGTGCAGCGATTCACGTCATACACGCTTACGCTCACAACACGTGACTGACACTTCATTCTCAGTGACCGATTTGCGTTCTTTAAAGTATCTTCATTTAATACTATTGCCGCCGCATCCATATGCTTCAACGCTTCTGAGAAGAATCAAACGTTATGAGTGGTAATTTGCAACATATGAGCATCGACGACAATCAGAGGTGAAATACAATTGTTTGTCTGCTTTTTCCTTCGAATCATGGAATGTCAACACTTAATTGCAACTGCGTAAGAAACCAAGAGTTCTGCTTTTGTTCTTGGCTGCTGCATGTATCTGCTTGCTAAAAATGCAGTACGAACTTGTTGCTAATAGTTTAGGTTTTCTGGTTACATTATGTGTTTCCCATTTTCGACGTGGAAAATTTGTGTTCGTGGCACTGGAGGCATCACTACCAAATAGATGAGAAACCATGATCACAACTTGTAACGATCCGAAATTGCTCTCCCTTGTTGCAAACACTGGGGAAACCGGTAAAAAAGTCATAGAAATTTACACGACCTATCAAAAATAGGACAAATTCCCTCAAATGGCTAGTGTGGCTCGTATACAATGTAGGAAATGATGTGGTTTGTGAGAACTTTGTTCTTGGTCAGCAACATCAAGTTGTGCAATTCAACAAAAAGAGAAAGTATCGATTGGGTGCATGACTATACACAACGTTCACTACTGTAGGAGGTACATCTCCTGATGCCAATCATTATACAGTCTTCGTTTCATGCCAATTCTCGTTTAATATTCTGAATCACAACGGTATCTTTTATATTATTTTGTGAATAAATCAAACGTTTTGAAACCGTTTACATTTGCAGTTAATTCAGATAAAATTTTGCAGACACAGTCGCAACATCCTCGTCCAGCCGGTCAGCTTTTGCTTGGACTGTCTGCCACCAACGATAATGCATCCACTCGAATGCCTCCAGTAATTACGAGCAGCGCTTCATCGCAAGGAGTTTGTCTCACAAGTTCCTCTAAGTAATTTGTGTGTCAAAGCTTTTTCTGCTGTCATTAAAAAATTGCTCAAACAAACGTTTCGTTAAGAAAACGAAAAATGTAAAGAATTTTTAATATGTTACATAGCCTTTCAATAATTTTTAAAATATGCATTTTGTGACATCGGGCGAAGTTTGTCTTTTTGATATGTGTGTCATATTTACCTCATGCAGAACGATGCTTCTATAACAGTGGTTTTCAACATTTTTTGGCCCAAAGACCATTCAAAAAGACATCCATTGGACCACTTTGCTGTGCTGAAACCACATGAATACCTAGTCAACACTTTTCAGGAACGTTTTGCCAAAGTTTAAGGAACTCCCTGTGGACCATCGGTGGTTCACGTGGAACACGTTGAGAATTACTGGTCCATACGTTTGGTGACTTAAAACCGATTACAAAATGTTCTTAAGTTAATACATCACTATGTTGATTTTTCACATTTGCCATGCTAACACTGCATGAGTTTAATTGGATACAAGTATTGAGAGAATTAAAACGCCAGGTAAACAAAAAAATAATGAGACATTTATTAAGCACGATTAACGAATATGTGTTGGACAATGAAAATGTAGTTGTTTTCACGCAATAACACGAATCGACTTTTCTTTTCGAGTGCAGCTCCGCACCAGTGGGATATTACCAAGGATTGGACATAACACACTTTCAGACTGCAAGCTCAGCTCCATCTCCACCAACATACGATGTCCCAATTCATCGTCAACTTGCAACCATTCCAAACCCACAGCAGGCAAGACTAATTCGCACCTTGAACTTGTGCCGCGAAAGTGACCGGCTCCAGACATTTACCCCCGACTGGTCCAGCCAAAATGCTCCACCAGAAATAGACATGGCGGCAGCAGGTTGGTTTTACTTGGGTAACTTGGACCGGACTCAGTGCTTCAGTTGTGGAGGAGTTTTGAGGAATTGGCGAAGAATGGATAATCCGACTGCGGAACACATCACTCATTTTCCTCATTGTCCCATGGCACAAGGAAATGAAAATCGAAATATACCTGATCCATCACGACAGGCATGTGCTGTTATTTTGGGTGATGAAGGAAGAAAGCAAAACATTTAATCAAATGATAATGGCTCACCGGGTTTCAACTAATAGTTCTACAAGTTCGAATGTGGTTTTGGAGCATATGAAGCAAGCTTAGTATAGTTTTAAATTCAAAAATTTTCTTGTTTCAAGAAAATGATCTAAGGTTTTGCAGCAGCGAAAAAGAGATAAACTTGAGTTCCCAAAAGTACTCTATAGCAACCCCGATCTCTCTTATATCCATATCATTAATGCTTTCGAATAGAGGTGTAATGGTACTATAGTCATTGGTTTTAACATGTTTTCCAGGAGCACAGAAAGGTATTTATACGTTGCTCTCAAATATACAATGCAAAGCAGATTGATTTAGCTCCAAGTTTAAGCAATATTTGTGCAACAGCATGTTCCCTTCAACACAAATGGCTTGAGTGATCAGCAAAGCACAGATCTTCGTCTCGTGTTCCCCTGCAACTTCCCTGCAACTCCTAGCATGAGGTCAGCAGATGAAAGAGTGCGAACCTTCAGTAACTGGCATTTCACCAGAGCCACCCCACAAATGTTGGCAGAAGCTGGTTTCTTTTCACTCGGTATGGTTTGCGCAAGTGATAGTTTTATTTTGAACCACTTCATGAGAGTGGCTCACAAACGCTGGCAGAAATTGGTTTCTATTCAAGCTGAATTACTAGTTTTTCATAGCTGATGTAAAAAAGTTGTGCTTTTTTACATATTTACTGGGTAGCTTTTCCGAACAGTTCCCGTGTGTGGCAGATCTCTACAAAAATTCACAAAACTTCACATAAAATTGTCTTGGTGTTGTGTTAAATATTAAAAAATTGTTTTCTGTTACTTACATCATAGCATTAACAGTGAATGCTATACACAACAAGGAATCGCTGCTGGCCAATGGTTGCTTCTGAGACTCGTCCTCAATTTTCAGTTGAAGCATTTTTTAAAGGAGTTCGAGATCGAGTGAAATGCTTCTACTGCAACGGAGGTTTGCAGAACTGGAGGCAAAATGACAATCCCTGGGAAGAGCACGCTAAGTGGTATCCGATTTGTGAGTTTCTCCTCCAGCGGAGAGGTCCCGAGTTCATCCACAACGTCGTTGCTCGATTCCCAAACATCAACAGACCATTGATTCGAGCACCAGGGCTTGATGTACCTCCCGCTGCTCAGTAAGTCTATTCTGCAGAATGAACCTTCAGAAAACAGTGTAAATTGGCATAGTAAGCATTGCGTTCGATAAATAATGTTAAAACACACGGTTGACACTGAATCAAACGCAGGAAACGTTCAGTTATTATGTACATAAAATATTGTTTTAGTTAAACTGTATAACGCAGAGATCTTCGTTTTTGCATTAATTTCAATCTTTCTTTTGATTCTCAGCAGTCTTTTACATGTTGATGTCAGCTACTAGCTTTCACGTTTGCAAATAACTGCAGCAATTGCTGGCAGACTTTCCTTTCAAATATTCAATTGACATCAAGGACATTAGGCATTGACAACAATCGCTTCAGTGGCCAAGCGATCGGTTAAAGTGGAAATGATAGAAGCTGTGGTTAAAAGAAAAAACGCAACGCCAAACGTCTGCTTTGTTGTCAGGATACCTTCCTCTGTGAGATCGTAGTTACTCAGAGATTTGATATTTCATATGCTTCGATGTGCCTGTTTGCCGGTTTACGCGCCAAGCACTTTATAAGCGTTACTGTTATTGCATTAAATTAAGTAATTTAAGATGCTGCACCACTGCGATGTTTAAAATATATCAATTTTTCTTTACTTCAAATTGTTTTTGGCCCACAGTTACATGATTTGTTATAAGTTCTTGTCATACTGTCGATAAGGACAAAGTGGACACCGTATAATTAATGTTCAGTGTTTTGATCAACAAAAACAGTGATCGACTTTTTTCCTATCTCTTCGATGTTCTAAAACAATTCCATTACACTATGCAGTAATACCAAAATGAGTTAACTTGCTTTGAAACCAAAGTGTACAAAGTGGGCCTGAACGTTTACCATCACCTCCATCCGAAAGACGAAAGGGGTCTCAAGCGGCCATGGAGCAATCTCAGGAAGAAGGTTCTGTTGAACGAGCGATGCACTCAGAAGTTGCGGAAACAGTAATTGGTATGTCTTATGTTTTTTTTTCCTAGTGAGACATGTGTTGTAAAAATGCATTTTTTGTCAGAATAATAAATTCAGCACAAAGCATTTTGAAAAAAACCTTCCTTTTCTTAATAGCAGGTTTGAAAAACGATGATCATAAGATATAATGACAGGTGAAGGTAGCTTTACAGAAAACAGCCAAAAATTGTTGATGGTGTCACTCAAAAAATAGTGATTTGTGGACATGTGCACAAAAACAACAAACATTGTATATAAGACACAACGCCCTCTCACACAACCACTAGCAAATTCGAAAGAAAAGTCGTGGAAACAATATTTTTGCAAGTAGTTTCTATATATTATTCATAATCAACTCAGATAACATTTTAAATCAAATGATTGTACAGCGGTATTATGTGTCATAATCTGTCGTGCTTTAATTTTTAATGAGTTATGATATTATATTTGCACAATATAGGTGAATATAAGGTGCCGAAGTCTGATTTTTGGAGACTTATAAATTACACATTTGCAAACATTCTTTGGTAATCTACCGTCCAGTTGACTGAACACCCCACCTGAAAAGCGGTAAAAGGGCAACGTTGAAATATTTGTATATTTATTTATATGGTGTTTTTGTTGATGGCGCTTTATAACTACAGTGGTCTTGTAGGACCACGACTGCGTTTCTACAATAGCTGGTTTCATTTCATTTGGTATGTTTTGCATTCTGGGTGTGTTCCCTCCAGCTCTTCTGCACACCTAGCGTCTGGTAAGAAGGGTACAGTCCCATTTTCCAAGGTTTCGGGAAAACCCGGCCACGAGTCTTACTCTTGACCTACTAGCACCGCAGCGGACGCACTTTCTACTAGACCACGGGCTAGTTTTATTTGCACATGCCTCTCTCTCATCAACAGGAGGTTTGTCAAGTAGTAAATTTTGTGCCTTCGCTTTGTGGTGAAAATTGAGGATCTCATCCAGTTAACATTTTTGCCAAACCTTTGTCTATGATTTGTTTCAATAGTTTTAAATAAGATTGCACAATTTACAAAAAGCAATGAATTTAATGAATTTGAAACACCTCACCTTGCGATAAATGTTCTACGTAAGCCTGCATTACAAAACTAAGCTGAAACCACAATTGTTGTTGACAATAGAAGTCGATAGCCAGAAATTTTAAATGTAAGAGAAAGACTTTTCAGAAGGAATATCCTCTTGAACGAGCAATTCAAAATTATCTGAATTTACATAAACGTGAACAAATCAATTAACTTCCAGCAACACGCATGAGAGAAATTTGTCAATGACTTGGTTATCCGTCAGTATGCATGCAAAACGAAGAGCAGTTGTGTTTTTGAATATAAAAACATAGTTTTGCCAATAAACGAAGTAGTAGGAAAACTTTGGGCAGATTTCTTTGCGAGTTTTATTATCAAATAAGCAACGAATGCCAACACTAAAACCATGGCTTGTTCAGTTTTCAGGACTAAATCAGGATTTTGTAAAAGTCCAGTCACAATCATTGTAAATTTGCAATTTGACTGGTTTCCTCGAACTCACTTTGCACAAATTTTAGTGCACATGATACACGTTTTGAAAGGTCAGGAAGAATCGTTCCATCCTGACATGCATAATTTTTCACTTTCACTTTTTTACAAAAAGCTAAACTGCAACACCTGCCACATACATGCCAAAATATGTTAGCATTAGCTTCAAACTCAGAAAACAATCACCGGAACATGTAAGTCTAAAATGTCCAATGCTATTAGTTGAATGAAATCTGAAGTTGTTTAAAATAAATTGTTTGTCGGCCCCATGTCTACTTTGATTTCGTTTTTAAGTTTGTAGACTTTCACTTGATATGTGTGTGATAAAACTGCATCGCAGTGCGTTTTTTCTATCAAAAAGCAGCAGGGTATTTTCGTCGTAATTCCCAGCGAAATCCCCGGCAAGTACGAAGTAGAGGCGGCCATGAATCCGGATTGCCGGAGTCGACTCCGGAAGGATTCTGCGTTTTGCTTTCGCAACCGGATCCGGACCCAGAGTCTTTATTTTGTGAAAAAACCGGACCCAGATCCGGAGTCAATTTTCAATTTCGACAGTAGCAGGCGTCTGCGTGGTCGTTTCTTGAATAAAAACATGGGTAAATTTCGGTTGGATCGATGTTAGCTCGAATTTGGAAAGGAGTCGGATTCTCAAATTTGTAAACTTTCCGGACCCGGATACGGATTCAAAAATTTTGGAACAGAAGCGGAGTCGGAGTCTGAAAAAGTGACTCCGGCCACCTCTGACACGGAGGTGTTAGCGACTTCTTTCTTTTCCTCTTGAACAAAGAGGAAGGATACATCTTACTGGCGACCTATTTACACTGCCTCTAAACTGCTGCTGTGGACCACGGTTGGCAACGTGAGTGCGCGTATACTCACGCACTTGCATGTTAACTGGTCATCTAGCAGCACGAACTTTCTTTATGCCTGGTAGAAAAGAACGCACGATCAACTACTTTTTTTCTTCTAGCGACGTCCGTCTCCATTTCAGTGGTGCAGTTGTTCGTTTGGGCGTTGCGGTTGATATTGTTGCAACCTCTCCAGTGGTGTTGCGTTGAATGTGTGATTCACCACGAACGGGATGTGCGTGAAGAACAACACCATACATATATGTGGCGCGAACAAGCAATAATAGAGTGATCGTGGCGTGGAAGCTCTGCCGATATAAACTTGTGAACGATTGAACGTAACGACCAGCGTACGCGGAGAGTGATCATGGCATGTGATCTCTATTGTTGCTTGCTGCCACAGTGCGAAGCTTTGCGCATATGCCGCTCGGGATTTCCGATCGCAACAATATCATCCATGAACGTCTTTAAAAAATTTTACAAAATGTTTGATAAATAAATTCCATTCGCATTTGCTATCTTTCAACAATTCCCCGCTTGTCGGCGCTTTTCTCTTATGGTATGCGTAATTTTATTGCAACTGCAAGATGGAGAATATTATGCTAAATGAAATTATGAATAAACAAAATCAAGTGAAGTAGGTCATTCGAGGAATCGTCCTGCCATGCTGTGCTTTCATAACTCTGCATAGATTTTAATTGCACTTATCAACATTCACGTTTCGCAGTACCACAAGGGCAAAACAGCCGAATATGCTCTCAAGGCAATTTGCTGTTTTATGAACATTTCTGCTTTGAATTTGCAAAAATGAATTGAACAACTGTCAAAAACGTTTTATATAACGCTAGGCCCACGTAACACGCTGGCCAATCTTCCGCGAGTCATTTTTGTTATACTGATAGCAGCACAAAGCGGACGAGACTTTGCACAAAGTTTGTGGACAATTTCAGGAATGGGTTTCGAAGAAGAACTTGTTCGCCAAGTGATGCTGAGAAACATTGAAAGACATGGTGTTGGTTATCAGAGCGCAAGTGCTTTGCTTGATGCCGCTGTAGAAGAACAAAGGTAGGAAGAATAATTTGAAAACAACTTCCTCTTTAACAAGTTTCGTGTTTGTTCAGAAAGTATGTTTACTAAAAAAGCTACTCGACGAGTGTTACTCAGACCGACTTGTAGTTCATGTCCAAACAGTTTTTTGTTTTTTTTATAGGGACCCGATTCGGGACCCTAGAATTAAAAATCGGGTCCCTAGAATCAGAGAAAATTATCATCGAGTCCCTAGAATCTGAAAAATCGGACCCCTACAGGTCCATACCGGGTACTTAACATTTTCCTTAAAAGAACTGTCCTAGAGCGCATTTTTCTCCTGCCAAAAGGTATGGCAGTAGTGCATCGGCTATAACTTTGAGTTGATTCTTACTTCAAGACATTCAACGCAGTGATGAGGTAGAATGATGATTGCATAAGAAAATATATATTTTCGTTTTATGGTGAACAAGCGCTAAATTTTCAAGTGCAAATTGCTCAATTTTTTTTCCGTGAAGCTGCATTGCTGATGCATATTCAAGAAAAATTATTTATTGACGCAATAATTACAACATCAACTTCCGATAAACTAGATTAATGCAAAAGTCTTCTGAATTCTGGAAAACATAGGACTATGACCCATCCCGCCGTTGCAACAAATACTGGGATGGTCAAGCGCCAACCCAAGTGCAAGATACATTCACGAACACATGTTTGTATATGGACAGCGTGCAAGATCACTTACACAACGACGTTTATAGGCAGAGTTTTGTTTACACTGCAGAGGTTGTGTATGCCTCAGTCTCACGCACTTGTGTTCAGATGGCAAGGCAGGGAAATACGAACAGAATTACACTAATGGTTTTTGTCGAAAAACACAACCTAAGAATAAGCAAACATCTGAAACTCACTGCGAAAACTCCACGATTACTGGGATTTTACCAGTAAAATCATTAATTCACCCATTGTTATGGTAACAGGCAACTTAAAGTACAAAACGTTACCTCCAAACCATCGTCAAGTAATCTAATACTTTTCTCCTTAAAGTTCACAATATTTGCGGTACAAGCTAAAATGAAAATGCATAGCCATGTACTTTATGACACAAAATACAGTCTCATTAAAATAAATGTTTTCTATATTTTCGAAATAAATCTATGATATAATATCATAGTGGATGAGTACAATTTTATACACTTTTCGCTGCAAATGTCTGAAATTTATATCAACCAATTTTTAACATTGCACAAAATGTTTGAATGCGAAGCTTTAAAAGAATGAAAGAGCCATCTTTGCTGCAAATGGTACGAAAACATCTTCATTTTTTTACAGAAAATTAAATACATTTTCAAATGTTGTTTTATCAAGTATATTCCATTTCCGCACGCGTCCCTCGGCACTTCATGGTCAGCACTTCAGAAAATCTCCTAATGTTTTTGTGTGGTTTATCTTATGTTGAATTGTCAGATTTCAGACACCCCTACACTTTTTCCGTCTGACCATTTGCGGCAAAGACGCTGAACGGTAATCAACGGCAGTTTTCCGTTTACGCAACTGATCGTCTATCATCATTTGGAACAACTGCAAATCAGCTCAAGATAATTCAGCGTAATTTTTATAAAACAAAGATTCATTATACATTTTCTGTGGTTCCAAGAAGAGCCTGCTGACACCACACACGCATCACTGCTTAAATCTGCGAGTGGAGTCACACCGCTTATTGCACTGGTAGCAAGTCAATAAGTCAATGGAAGACCCACGCAGGAGGTTTTTACCTTGATCATGATAGGACATAGTAGCAATTTTATAAGTCATCGGCATGACACGACTGGACATCGAGCAACGCATAGCAATTATAAACCCACGTACTCAACCCAGCGTGCTATGTGACCTCTTTTTGTTGCGTCAAAAAGTAAACCATGTTGTTTTTTCCTGCTGCAAAATGCAGTGATAAACGTGACCTGCTCCCTTTAGGCACCGTCAGGATAAATGTTTTTCAGAAACTTGTCGTGGAAGATTTCGTTTCATGAGAACTCAGTTACTCTGCAGCAGTTTTCACCAATATTTTACTGAATACGAATCTGCTTGTTTGTGCTTTTAAATATTCAATAAGCGCATACGCTAAGCATACCTCAGATTAATTTATTTTCCTCCCACTGTTTGTTGTTTGTGTGGAAGATAACCCATCTCACGATGTTACAAGTGATTACCTGTGGCATCCAGCAGTTCATATTATTGCAAAAAATTGCATCAAAAGCCTAAGAAGCGAGCGGTTCGATCACCTTGCTGTCTTCGGTCCCCACATCAACGCCTTCGGCAAAAGTCCAATCAAAGCGTGTTGCAAAGGCAATGTCTTGAAAATGGTCAGTGCATTGCCAGGATGAAGGTCATTGCACGATTGTTAAACCATATGAATGAACTAGTCCAAGTTATTTTAGGTTTTGCACCGGAAGTCAAATACTTTCAGACTGTTTCATTGATTCTCTATAGTTTGTATAGAAGTCCTCTTAGGTTTCTTCCATAATTTGAGATTATGAAATATTTCGAAGAGAATGCTTGAAATTTTTCGAAGAGAATGCTTGTTATTTTGTTTTAAAAACGAATGTTGCTAATGAATTGTCTGAACGAGATATTTAGAAAGAATGTTTGAAAGAAACGCGGTCATTGACAACTTATCATTAAAGTAAAGAATTAATCGACGTCAATCATGGACGATTGATTGGAATCATCTTTACTGGTAAGTGTGGAACCACAGGTGACATTGTGCATATGATGAACATGAGTAAATATCAAGTCTAATGTATTGATTGTATGTCGTAAGACCTCGCCGGCTTTTCTTTCACAACTTTCTTATTTGTGACCAAGAGGTGTGTTAACATATTCATTTTGTTAATGCCATCAAGTCTCTGATGGAGTTGAAAACAACTGAAACCTAAATGCCCCAGTGACGTCCGACCCTGCATTTGCTAATCTTCCAAGTTACATTTGGTCAAATTTTGCGAATAATGCAGTAATCTTGGAATGCGTCGTAATACGTAATTCTTCTGTAGCGCAAGAGAGTTACAAGGTAACGAACATGAATCCACTGCTCAAGCAATCCCTTCGCAAAGTATCTTTTCGACTGAGGAAAACATGGAAGACGTTGAGCTTTATCAAAGCAACTCTGAAGCAAGAAGTTCAGAGCCCCCTGAGGTTCGATTCCTGTCAGCCACCTCTTCGTATTTTACACTCGGCAACAGTAACATATCCGTTGCGGTGAGAGTGTAAGCATTTTGCAAAAAGTGCTCGTTGCTGATAATACCACAGAAAACAATTGACTATTATTTTTTGTTTTGCTTTTAATGTTCAAAGCGGTATCTTTCAAGCTGTATCTTCTCAAACCTGCACTGATGAAGTTAATCAAGCTTCAAAGTTTCGCTGCGGTATACAATGTTTTCATGATTTAACACCCTGAAGTTGTTTTGGTTTACTTTTTTTCATCCACTCATTTACATTTCAATCACTCATACCTAATCTCATATGGTGCGGTCCACCGTTTCAAAATCGGATGTACTGTAGTGACACAAATTGCAATGATGGAGCATTAGGAAGCAGCTCTTAAACTGAAATCGAGTAATGGAGAATAAATTTTTCCCTTTCTAGCATCCCCTACAACTGAACCTTGCGCAAACTGTAATGTCTCAGCCATTCTTGGGAACAATAAAAAATACGAAGCTTGCTCTACTGATGACCGAGCAACTCTAACCCTAACCTTTGGCCAGGATTGCTTAAGAAAAACAACTGTAGAGACGACAGTCAGCTCTGCGCTACTTGCGGTGAAACAACGCAGTTCAAGGATGTCTACGGATTTTGAACCGAGTTCGCTGGATGTAAAACATTACCCGTGTTGTAGTCATATCCACTCTTTGAATTCGTCACCGTCTGAAACGTTTCAAGCTCATTCTATATGTGCCTTAAACACGGCTGCAATGAAGAGCAAAGACAACAATCTTACTTTCCAGAACAGGTTTATAGCCGACCGGAGGTCTGTTTCTCGTCTTGATAGACTCTTGTGTACCGTTGACCGGCTGATCAGTGCTGTACCAAACTGCAAAAACCCGTTTGAAACAGCTAATTTCAAGATAAAATAATGGTGCTCTGTCCATACTCTTGTGATCTTTCCTCTGTCGGAGAATAGGCTACTGCCGCTCGCTTTCAGCAAAAGCTTCATTCATCTCACACATCCTCCAAAAGGCTGAAAAAGGCAAAGGGTACAGTTCAATTTCGTTTATACTCAATTTTTGTACTATTTTTGGAGTATCGCGAGTGGTCTGCAGCGCCCATCTCCGCTATCTTGCCGATGTGAGCCTAGTGGTTACTTTCGCAGTGAATACTGCACTTGTGTCATGTTGGAGACAGCACCACGCGGGAACCTTTCCCTTGCACCCACCAATTAACGCCTTGCACGAGGTTGGATGGGCGGTAAGTATCGCATTGTATGTCTTCGGTGTGAACCGGTCGTGAATTGAACCCGGACTACAGGTTTTGGTGGCGCGTGCTCAACAAATTGTACCAACTAGTCGGGTGAAAAGGCAAAAAGTGCATTTCATAAAAACAATGTATTTTTCCAACCAGCATTGGGAACGTCTCTGCTCGCAAATCCAAATAGCTTCTAGCATTATTGACATTAGCGGCATACAGAAGGGAACCAAGAAAGGTTTTTGGTCCTTTCACCAAGAAGATTTGTCCTCTAAAATCTACATACGGGAACAGACAAGATGCAGACACGCCTGTCCGTGGGGTATCTTTTGTGCCTATCTCATCCTATGGTAAATTGTAGCTACTCCATCCCATGGATTCCCACAAAAGTCGTAATAGGAAGTACATTATGTCATATGGACGTCGGTTGTTTTCTGTCTTAACACCCGTGGATGAAGCACCTGAAAGACATCAATTAGTGGGTACGGTTGTTAGGACCTTCAGTGTATTAGAAGGACGGGTCCACATCTGACAGTTTTGAAAAAATTATTAAATGCCATGTGCTATAGAAAGGGGGAGGAAAAGAATCTTGCGAGGTTGTGATAATTTTTCATAAAAAACATTTTTAGTTCTTTTCTTTGTAACAATTTTGAAATTTGCCTTAGTCTGAATAGCATGATTCTGACAAAGTGTGACAGCGAAAGTAAAATGTTTCAATGGTTTTCAAAGTTTTTTCAAGAATGAAATATTTTTTCACAAAGCATTCTGTTTTGAAAAATGTTAGTCACAGCTTTTTTACGGAATTTTGGTGCAAAGATCGAAAACCACTTATCAATTTATTTCTATTTGAAGTAAATTGCAGTTGTTTTCTTTTTTGATATAAAATGTGTATTCTTTGAAGATCACAATTTCCGAAGTACATTGTTGAAATAGGTGTGCAGCACAATTTGTTCTTTCATCAAAACATGATTTTGAAGTGATTTACAGTGGCCATTAACACACGCTGCATTTTGAAAATGTGATTGTTCGAATAAAATCACGAACTCCTTTGGCGCGATTCATTCATTCAATTTATTCAGTTATTGAGTGAAAGCACTCGACCAGCTTTAGTGTCGTTAGGCATGAAGCGGTCGCCCAGCTGTGGCTTATCATAACTAGTTTCGCATAATAACATTTACTAATCATCACGTTTTCAACTCCTTCTTCAGCTCCAACACCAGAAAATACTGGCGCTGGAATACTGAAAGTTTTACCGTGATATACACTTCAAACAATTTGATTTTTGTCTGCAAATCGTTAGAAAATTGTGATAGTTTTACTTTTCGTCAAAGATGAAAAAACATTTAACCAAACACAGAGAATTTTAGAAGAAACATGGTGAAACGTTAAATAAGGACGATTTTATGCTATCGTTGTCTTATAAAATCAGAAAGCAATATATTCTCAAAATTAGAGCTCACATATGAACATAATGTGAGTTACTTCTAACAAACAGCGAAACTGAAATGTAACTTAATCCAAATACGCACGCCTGTATTCATCAAGTGCGAGGTGACACCAAATCTTATGGTTGAAAGTGGCAGCGACCTTCATATATCGGTGATGCAAAAACGAAAATTATGCGTTAATGATAAGAGCAAGGTCCAGAGTGCTGTTTTTGTCTTTTTTCGTTTGGCTCTTTTTTGGAACTTTGCAGATTCTTTTTTTAACAAGGATTATGAAAAGAAATGAAGCTCCTGAGACGCTTTTTTGTGCAATTGTGGAATGGCTTTTTTCCTGCGTTAAGGTAACGCAGGCATTGTTTGGAAATACGAAATTTTGATTTTTGGTTGTTTATAGCGATGAACTATTATTATCACTCTTTTTTCCCCTAAATGCGTTTTGCTATAATTGGTTACAACACGTTCGAATGCATTTATTTGATGCAAAAATTATTTTATGATTGTCTTAAACATTTTACCAGACTTCAGCAACTACTCTCAACTCTCACAATGAAATTACAAGCATTAATTCGAGTTTAAGCCAAGTTCACAACCTCGTAGATTTCTCGTTCACACAGTCGATGAATGTGGTGGAACCACCAATGGCTCCAGAACGAATCAACATTTTTCCTGGAAGTCGGGTAAGAATAAGTTCAAGATGATGTTTTTTTATATTTCCAGCATGCATTTTATTAAACGCCAATTGCTGGTGACGTCGGGTATCTTGTTTTCGTGAAATAGTTTGTATGTGCAGAACTTCGTTGGATTAAATGCATGCAGTACTTTTTAAACACTTGTTTGGTCTGTAAGACACAATACAGCAACAAGCAATGATTTAAATAAAATTTTTGGTTGTTGCTTTGCTGCCAGGATCCACAACCTGCGGACATCGATAAAAACGCATGCGGCCGTGCTCATGTAATTTGAAACATGAGTTATGTGGGCCGAGCATCAACAAAAACCCTAGTCTACTGTATGTGGATACTTAGTAGAAGGACGGCTAAACACAGCTGTGGAAGCAGGCCAGCCTTAGTGTGTGAAAGCACAACAGAAGCAATGCAAAAACGGAAAATATCTCGAACTCACTGGCAACGTATTGTGGCCGGCAATAGCAAAAAGGTAGTGCACCCCTGCTTTGGAGTTTTGCAATGGCCTACTTACAAGTTTCATTCCATTTCAGGTCTGATTTGGCAAACTCTGCCCAGTGAAAAATTTTGATAATAGTTTGTAGTATTTGTTTATTACCAATTATTGCAGTTTGTACTGGCTGAAATTCAGGCCTCTAACGTAGAACTGAGTCAACTAAGTTGTTCAGGTAAGTGTTTGTTCAACCACAGGATTATCTTGATCATCTCGAACTATCTTATTGAAATGATTGACGTTTTTGAAGAATTTGCAATCTAACATAAAAACTTTACGTTAAAATGTATGAATGGAAATTAGCAGTATATAGATTAAATTATTAATTTCAGAAAACAATAAATTTCAGAAACAACGCCAACAAGTTTCGTTGATGACATAAAAGCTGGCACAAAACATAAATGTTGCCACTGCACCAGGCAATATTTAGGGTTACATTAGACGTGGCATTTGTTTGTTGTATTTAGAAGTTGTTCACACCAGAAACAAAATTTGTAACAATAACCTTTGGTCTTTTGTGCAGGTGGTGTTTGGCGTTGGACTTCATCATATATCAAACCTGAAAATATTTCTTCAACTGCTATTGTAACATTTGTTTCGTTGTTTTAGTGCGTATATGCAAATAAAATCTTTTCCTCAAAGACTGAATTTTTTAGCTTTTGTATGACAGTTTTTGAAATGCTATTACATTTTTCGTTGCTTGTTCTCACGTGATTTGCAAATAAATGTTTCGTTTGAACATGTGGTGTGCTTCAAGTATCAGGAGGTGTATCCTCAAAGTGTTCATTATTTTACCAAAGATGTTAGGAATTGAGACAATTGTGATGCGCTCAGTTAAAAAAGCGTATAAGCATCAATCCGTAAAAAACTGCTACGTTATTTCTACAAAATCTTAGTTCATAATAACTAACTACGTTCGATTAGTATGCAATAAATAAAGTGTGATCTAAAAAAGGTTTTACGAAAAAACAACAAGGAAAATGAAAGTAAGACGGTGATTGAAATGAAGTTCATTTCTGGATTTTCGGTTGTTTCATCATATTTTTCCCATGTAGATCAATTCATCGACTACATTATCAATGGTCTTTTCATAATATAACAATGTTCAATGAAATTATATAAGGTACATTTCCTTATTAGCATGAGGAACGCTTTAAGCAATAGAATATTTTCTCTCGTGTTTCATGTATCACTTTAAAGAAAACCACCAACCACAGTGGAGGACTCAATTAAGTTAAGACCAGAAAGCAACTTGAAATTCAAGTCACCACCTTGAAAATGTGCAGACATGAAGGAGTGATTGCAGTAGCTTTTTGTAATATAAAAGAATAATGGCAATTTTTTGATGAAATGCTTGATGTGACTAAGTTTCTTTACAGTGTACAAGCTTGATAATTTTCAATCAGGGAGCAATAGCTTGCTTTTGGTGCTGTGTGCGTGCAAACAATAGAGTTTCTTAATTGCCCATGCCGTAAAGCATCTTTACATGTTTTAATGCATAAATATTAACACAGTGGCTACTTAAATCTAAAAAAATTAATTCTAGAATTTACATGACGCGTTATATGCTCCACAAAATGATCATGTTTTAGAATATAGACTCTCCGAACAAAGGTTTCTAGTTCGCTTTATATCTTTGTTAGGTATATTGTTTTTTCAGAGGAATGAATGTGTTTATTTTTTTCAATATATTCTCAAGAAAAGACACAACTTTGCGTTTATCTTGGATATATTTCTGTTAACTGAATGATGAGGTGCACCAACATCAGGGAGACTGTAGGGCTGTTTAAGAATAGACGTTTTCACTCATATTGAGTTGAATTCAATCTTGCTGCAGTTGAAAATTTCTCTCGAGGATGAGGCGGCTAGAATTGTATAGAGATTTGTAGACCACAACAGAATTGCAAAGATCAATTTTTAAATGATCGTTTTCTTTTTGTGGTCTGATACATCTGGATCAGGTATGAAAACTATCGTTAAAATGAAAGAAGACGCAATGATCCAGGATCTTTGTTGTTACCTGTAAATTTTCAATCACAATAGTTACTGACGTTTGCCTTTTTGAACAATTGGATGTAGCCAACCTTGCTTGATTTCGCTAACTCACAATGCCTTGAAATTTGGAGTTGACCTCCTCCATAAAAGGGTTTACTACATTTTCAGTTAATTAAAAGCTTTGAATGCCAAAGACCAGACAGGCATCTTTGCCTGCCAGGCATCGTTCTCAATTGAACGGTTTGTGCAACTTTCATAAAAACCGGAATTCAAATGTTTGGATGGAAGACGTCATGTTCAGAAAGAATGTAGAGAAAACGAACGACGCACAAATTTTTGACACGGTGTCAAAAAAAACTAAACCTGGAACTGGGAGCCGGAAGGTCAAGGTTAACTATTGTATTTCACGAAACAAACACTCAATCAACTTTGACTGCAGTCTAATGATAACGTTAAGAGATAATCTTTGTACTACTGTGGACGAAACGCCTTTCTAACTCTCAGCTGCCAGCACGAGGCGAAACCACAGTTGCTTCCATCGGAACAAATGAACACGGCAAGCTTATTTACAACACCGACTCAAAGCAATACACGGACTGTCACAGACGCTGAAAGTGAAGCACAACTTAACGTAAACATTTAAAATCAAAGTAAAACTTCGACAATGTAACATGTAACGATATGTACCGCGACGTAAACGATTATCCAAAAATATGACCTGTCCAATTATGTCACAGCAAAGGGGCGGCATTAACAAACAATAAAAATCTGAGCTCTCTCTCAAACCCACCAAACCCGAAACTATATAGCTGGCTTTTGCACAAAAAATCCGGTGGTCACATCATTCTCACGAAGCAACCGAACTATAGCTGGTTATGTTCGTAACAAGGTTGTTCACACTGGGCGGCGATGCCTCAGCGGTAGAGTTCCCGCCTCTCAATTAGAAGTTGGATGTGCGATCTACGGCGACCACGAAGTGAATCGCAGTAGCGCTCTTTGGGTAGCAGTGTGTTCGCCTCAACCGTCCCGGTAAGAAGCAAGCTTTCAAGATTCGGTCTGCCGTTACCCAAAATCAACTTTTAAAATGTTCACGTTATAATGAAATTCACGGCCAATGAAAACGATACAAACGACATATTGCAAACGTCTCGATAACTCCTGTTATCATCATCAGCGCATTGCAAATTGAACTGCAGTGATCATGTTGCAAGTTCTTAGTGGCCACTCAGGAGAAAGGCATTTTACAGCGCTTTACAGCGCGTTTCTCCTGAGTGACAAATAAGAACCAGCAGCATGATCACTGTAGTTCAATTTGCAATGCACTGATGATGATAACAGGAGTTATCGAAACGTTTGCAATATGTCGTTTGTATCGTTTTCACTGGACCTGATTTTCATTATAAGGCTATTTAGCACTTCCGCTTTTTCTTTTCGTGTACCAATGTTCACATTATACTGATGGACTTTGTTTTGCGTGTTCAGAAAGCGCAATTTTAAAGCAAATTCCTATGCGATTTCAGATCTGGACTAAAGCAGAAAAGTGAACCATCAGATGAAAAATTAATATTTCCAATATAAGCATAATCTTCTTTCTCAAAGACTTGTGCATTATTCTCTGCATAGGTCTTCAATTCAGTTGTTATTCAGAAGATTTAAGACAGGAAGCTCCTAAATTTAATTCGAAAGTAGATCAGACCAAATTCGGAATTTCAGCAGCACTCAACAGAAGGTTGTTTTCGTGCCTCTTTGTTCAGCAGAAACAGATATGTATCACTAAGCATGAACAAGATTTATGTGATTCAGCATAAACATGATTCATGTGACACGGTCGCCATTCACCTGCAAAGAACCTATTGCAGTATCAAGACAGACGTGGAGGAATCTAGGTATAAAATCAATAGATATCACAAAAAGTCTTAGAGATCCGTTCGATTTCACAATATTTTAAGGCTTATATGTTCATTTAGCAAGGCAACTTTATAGCCAGGTAAGATATGAAATTTCTCTGGATACGTTTAGAGTGGCTCTTCTGCGAAAACGCTTTTCCGATCTTCGTAATTATTGTCGACAGTCATCAGTGAGTGAAGCAACGATGCAGAGAGAAGAGTCTTCAAGGCCCGAACAGATTCAAACCAAAGAGGAATTGGCAAAAGTGCTACAGCAGTTAAGAGACGAACGTCTTTGCAAGGTTGGAAACTAACATATATATGTATATATATGGCCAGTAGCATCATCGTTCTGAATGTGACACATTTCGTTGCAATAAATGCTTTTATTGTACTTACAAACCTTACCGTAACTAGTTTCTAAAGTAAATTGTTGTTATAATCCCTCACATTCTAAATATATCTAGTTATACTATTAATTTATTTTTCAACCGATTTTTACTGCTTCATTTTCAGTTGGCATTGACCAGACCAGTCCATTTGTTGGAAAAAACTCACACTTCCATCGATTTATCCTCTTCAACAAAATGCAATTTAACAGTGTTGTCTCTAGTTACGCTCAAACTCTTTCCTCATACGTTGCGAACTAGCAAAAACCAAGTTGGTTCATACCCAAAGATTTAAGTTTCATGTTAAATATTAGACTTTTTAACCCTGCTCAGGTAACCTCTGCCAAATTGGGCAAACGGTTCTTCTACTTAAATTAAAAATTAGTTAACGTTCACGTAGAAAGCAGGTTCTTTCAGTAGCTGCATTTGTTTAGACGCTCTTTCGGGCAGTCCTATCAAAATCTGCACAAGTTTTGTAGTTTTCGATGGGGAACAAATAGTTGCCCATATTGACCCAAGGTTACCTGAGGTGTAACAAAATCCTACTCAGCTCGTGGTTTTCATCGAGAAACAGGCAAAAGAATGTGTGACGCCTTCTCCGTCAGAGGAAAGAAATTGGAGCCAGAAAGGGCATGCACCTTGTTGTGTGTGCACTTGTGGTAAAAGGTCAAAGCATTTTATAGAGGATGATGAACCTTGTGCTTCTCTGTTCCGAACTGAAGTTTCTAGAACTTTGGCTTGACCAAAATGGGCTTGCTCTTGTTGTGCGTGCACTTGCGGTAAAAGGCTAAAGCACTTTATTGAGAACTTTGAGATCAGACAGACAACGCTGTAGAACCTGTCCACCATCAAAACAGAACAAAACGAGGTTCGCGTGCCAACTGCCAACAATGGGGAACACTTGTCTGCATTGATCACTTTCAAGTTTTCTGCAACGATTACTCACACCCCTGGAATACTAACCTCGGGTGATTTCTACCCAGTCAGGAGTGGTGGCTACGTAGTCCCTAGGTGAAAATCACCCCACGCTATGGTTAGTGTGAGTTCGGGTGAAAATCACCCGACGTTGTGGTTACTGTGAGTTTTTTGTTTCCCTGGTGATGCCTTGACATTGTAAAAATTGACAAAACTCCACTCATTTATAGTTTTCATATTTCAATTTCGGGGGCTTAGCCCACCAAATCCCCCCTGTGGCGACGGGACTGGCCGTATGTGATACATGAAAGTCAATAGCAATGCCGCGATCAATCTGATTGCCCAAGAATTGTCGTAAAGTATTTGCCCATTTGGGCAAGTTTACCTTATGTGCCTGGTTTTCGTGAAAAAATTGCCCATTTTGGGCAAGGTTGATTAATGTGGCTGAAAATTGCAACGAAAATAGAAAAATTTCATGTCTCAACCTAATTTACTTTTATTGGAGATAGAACCAAAAGCTTGAAATAAGGTTCTGTTTAAACCTTAAACCAAACCAACCACCAATGACGTCTACGGGGTGAATATTTGGATTTTTCTTTAGTTTTTCGTTCATTTGCTAAGAGCAATTCCCACAGTTTTGTTTGGAAAATTGCTTTTGTTCTTCATCATATGAAAAGTTTTCCAAAATCAGCACGTTGTTTTTTTCTGATCGGATGAGCTTGAGAAGACTTGCTAACTTGTTAAAAAATCCGCGCGTGTGTTTAAACCTGTCAGTTGGTCCAGTATAAGCGAATAAACAAAATCTGCCCATTTTGGGCAAGGACAACAACGGTGTTTGTGCTTAGAGGTTACCTGAGCAGGGTTAAGAACAGAGTGAGCAGTGCTAACTGATGAACAAATGTTTGTTTTGCGCGTTTCATTTCGGTCAGGATGTGTTTGGCAGGAGGTCGTATTTATGTCGCAAGGGCGTACGCAAGGGGGAGGGGGTTGGGGTTAACCCCCCCCTTGAGATCCATATTTTCCAAAAACTTTATTACTTGCACAAAGGAGATTACTTGTTTGTGCATACTTTTTGCTTGTTAATTTGTCGACTTAATGCAAATACCACGGAATGAATTTGCATGCAAATTTCAAGAAACATTGTATATAGCCCAAAAAGTCATAATTAGATTTCGGGGGGAAAACCACCTCACCACTTTTTGCAGACGCTTCGTCCACTACGCATGTTTAAGATTGTGCTCCGCGATAGCTCACTTTATCCGAAACAATTGCCTTTATTTTGTCTGCTAAGGCTAATCAGCGCAGGCGCTGGCCGCGTTGGCTACATTACCAATTTCTGTAGCATGATGCAATTGTTGCACTAGCTCAAAAACCGCAGTTGTTAACATAGAAGCATTCAGGCATTTGATAATAATGTCTCAGCAGGGAAAAAGGAAAACTGAAAGTTTGCTGTACTTCTATACATAACAAAAATTGAAAGTTTACTTGCGTAGGCTACTTTATGCGCATTTTCAATTCTTGTGTAGTTTAGCAAGATTCAATCTTGCAAACCGGGGTGTGCGCCAGCCAGTCCAGCCGCACTGTTTCTGTGCTCGACTGCTCGTATCCGACAAGACATTAGCGTAGCCTCATTTTGCAGTTGTTAATTGCTCTGACGAATTAATGAGTGTGTTTTACTCCCCTGTTTTAACGCGCAGACTGATATTTTTGCAGTTATGAACTACTGTGTCGTTGTGTTGTGTTTGTTTTTCTCCGATAGC
>Ga0210059_1001489_pt1 | contig 35320 bp, 20 predicted proteins | sample Ectturendosymbi2_FD_188042 | JGI IMG/M metagenome (GOLD analysis project Ga0210059, IMG submission 188042) | Ecteinascidia turbinata endosymbiont from Florida, USA - Sample 2 (SPAdes) (version 2) | ecosystem: Host-associated > Tunicates > Ascidians > Unclassified | place: Key West, Florida... | reverse complement strand
TTGGCCAGCGTAGCGGCGAACGCGCTTGAGGGCGTCCAGTTCCCTGTCGCGGCCTTTTCTTTTCTTGCGCTTGTTGAAGTAAAACGAGGGGGGAACAGTCACTCCGTTGCCAGAGCGGAGAAACGAGTCGGCCTGACCGACGTCGTAACCGCTTCCGTGGTCAACAATGCCGCCGGTCGTGATGTCGACCAAGGTAGCAGTGGGAGGAGCGAAGCCCTGAGAGAGTCTGCGTGGGAGGATATGTGTTTCCTGCTCTTCCAGGCACACCTCGCGCAAGTCAGTGGCCGACGCCAGGTTCGCAGCCGATTTGACTGCAGCGGGGTGCAGTTCCGTCGATCTGTGGGAAAAGTGACTGACTGCGGGATCGAAGGATTCTTTTTGGAGGAACTCCAGTTGCTTGTGATGATCGCTTGATTTCGTGAACGCGTCTGAGGCGATGGAATCCAAACCGGGCAGCTTACCTTGCGAGTCGAACGAGAGCTGTGGCATGGGCGCGAAATCTCGGTCAATGCCACTATCGCTGTTAGGCGTGCAATGGCCGTCGATCGCGGTGCCAGAGTTATCCTTGTTGTCGCCATTCCATTGCACGCTGAATTGTACCGGCCGGGAAAGAGTCAGTGTGGGTTTGTTAACAGGGCGGGGCCGAGTGCGTCTTTCGTTCAGAAACGGTTCGATCAAGCTCATTTTCTTCAGAGACGCCAAAACGTCCTCGTTGCTGTAAACGGCAGACGCCAAAGCCGAACTTCGTTTGGTGCCATTCGGGTAGCTGTTGGAGTTAATCCTTTGGCGTTTGCTCTGGTGGGTCACGCACGGCGCTTTCTTCGGCTGATTGTCGCGCTTGAGCTGAAAAGGACGGGGCGGGGTCGGCTTGGATATCGACTTTCCGATGCACAGGTCGGATACGTCGCCTAGCTGCCTTTCGTGAAGGTCAGCTTCGGCATGTTGCGTCTGGCGAACGGTTGGCAAACGATAAACCTTCTCCATGCGCGCGAACGAGTTCGGAAAACTTGTGCCGTTGTTCAGTATCAACGAAAGAACACATCAGACAGGCGCCAGTTAATTACCATTACACCAGCTGAACCTAATGTCTATGCAGAAATAGCAATTTTTTTTCAATCGAAGCCTTAGTGTGCGACTGCAAGTCTTCATAAAAGAGGGGAGGATTCAGTGATGTCACATATTTTTAATTCCTCTTTACGCCCAAACAATGTTTTATGAATTTCAAACTTTTTCACGTGCGTTTCACGATCTCTGCAAATTCAAGCGATTCGAAAAGAGTACATAGAAGACTGTTTACATCTCTCAGCGCAGGCCGCGGGAAGCTTGAGTTCGGGCGGAGCAGCAAGGAAAAAACACATAGCAAGAATTTTCTAATGATGAATACCAATATTATATGCTGAAAGCAGAGTCAGTTTTACACGAAGAGGCTCAGTGACGAGATGCCTGCAAAGAAAAGGTTTTTGGGCTTCTTTTGAGTGCCAACTGAAAAAAGTCAAACAATTTTATTGTTCCCCTTATTTGGACATTTTGGGGTATTTTAAACACGACTCTGTAGAGACTACAAATTAGAAATGCACATGATATAATGTGCTTTGTATTACTAGTACGTGGGAATCCCATGCAGTTGGATTTGAAATGATGCGTTCAATTATTTCGATTGCTTCATTAGGATGATCAAATGCACGAAAGCTTTATATGACAATCGGTGTACCCTCGAAGATGCGCAACTGCGCAGTACCACCAGATAATTTGCGCAGTGCTGTCTCATTCTCGCGCACTTTGACCATTTCTAAATTTAATACGGTATATATACGTGTGTCGCATAGCCCTTTTAACGCTGAGAACGCTTCACTGTTTGTGTGTCTGCATGGTTGCACATTTCCATGCGCTTAGTGCGTAACAAAACTAACACTTGCTCAGTGCAGAATTTTCTTAGAGGGAACACTGATGACAATATATGTTTTGGTCCTAAAAATGCAAACGCACATATTTATTTTCCTCTGTGATAACTGTAATTAAAATACAATTGAAAATTACAGTATTTGCAATTGAATTGACCAAATTTGACGAGTAATTGTAACTGAAAGTCTCCAATGCAGTGTAGTTGCAACCACAATTGAAAAACAAGCGATGACTCCATCATTACTTTCACTTATTCGATTCCAACATTGTTTTTGCAACCAGTGTGAATAAAACTGACTTTGAATGCCACTATTTATGTCTTAAACTTCGTGCTCTGTCAGAATACAAAATACGCTACGGCGAGCAATCGAGCGTTTATGTTGCAACAAGACTTTCTTCTGTGTGATAATTAATCTGAACCCGTTCCAGCAAACAAAAAAATCCTCAGTTTTTTTTACTGCACTGGGCGTTGTGATCGATATGTAAGATCAATCACGAAGTGTCGCTTTTCCATCATGTTTCAAGCTAGAGCAAGACAAGTAGAAGGTGTATTTGGAAATTGCAAGCTTATTTCCCACAACGGCAACTTGCTCGTGTTGTGTAGCGCTATACGGATTGCATTGCACGCCAATTAAACGATTCGCAGTGGTTTTCACAGTGGGGGCAGCATTAGGAGGTTAAAAAATCCTACACGTGTAAGTCAAACATTCTATTCAAAGCAGCCTGTGACGAGGCAATGTTCACAAATACTTCTTTTTTTCTTTTGCACTTGCTTCGGCAGTACATATACTAAAAAAAGTGCAACCAGCAATGTCGTTAGCCTGTAATTCATACTCCCCAGATGATCGTTTCCCACCTTCTGGCAAAGTGGAAAACAGCCCACAACTTTATGACATGACCGCTGCGTCAGGACTGAGCGCTGTCAACTCAATGCTTTAGGAAGTTTAAACGGTAATGTGAATTATTTAGGGGTGGATATTAGAATAGGGGTCAGAGGCAAACTCTCAGGGGGCGCCAAGGCGTCTTCGAAACTAAGGGGGGGGGGGCGAGGCAACCGCCTCGTTCGCCTCCCCCAATACGCACCCCTACGTGGACATCTACAACACGTGAACGAACGCCGTTTCCGGAGTTGGCGTTTCTACTCACGGATTGCCACAAAAAAGAAGTGACGGTGCTAAGTCCGGTAAAAAGCGCGGTTCGTGAAAAGAAAAACAAACACTTGAAGGCTGAAGGACGCAACTAGTAACGCCCATGCGATGTCTGCTGTGCGCGTATACTACACTCAGTGTTGCCAACCTTGCGGTTTTCCCGCGTATTTGGATTTGCTTTTTTGTGGGAGCTGCGGTTTTTAGATGACTTGCGAGTTGCTTGTTTTTGCACTTATTTTATTTGAAAGTTGCTTGTTTTTGGGCTTGTTTTTTGCGAGTTTCTTTTTTTGCGGATGGCTTTTTTTTCTAAATTTTATCGAACTTTTACTGTTTCAATTCACTACAAAATGAAATTTGGGCATGTTTTTGTGTAAATTTGGCCATTTTGGTCTTGTTTTTTTCGGATTTGCCTGCTTGCTTTTGTGTTCAGTTTACTTGCTTGTTTTGTGTTTTGTTCAATTTTTCTACAAAACGCATTTTGGCTTGTTTTTCGGTTGAATTGTCTATTTTGGGCTTGTTCTAACTTCGCAAATTTACTTGCTTAGTTTCACAAAATAACATGGCACACTAGCTACACTTAACAGTTTACTCTCTCCGGACGGTGCCATGGCTTCGGCTTAATGAGCGAACCTCAACCTAGCGCCGGATTCAGTGGAGGGCCAAGGGGCCCGGTCCCCCCACCATGTTCTTGTATTTAGCCACATGTGCATGCCACTTATTTTGGGACTGCCTTACACAGTTCTGCCCAGGTCGCATAGGAGTAGCATTATTAAGTAGGGCTACCATACGTCTTCTTTTTGGAGGACATGTCCTCCTTTTTCATAAAAATGAAATGTTCTCCGAGGACATTGACATCAAAATATCCCTGAAAGGGGCCCACTGGCCATTCTACGGAGCCCACTAGCCAACACTTAGAAAAGACTTGAGAAAGGATGGTGAATCCTGATGTGGATAGCTACTGAAACCCTAAATCACCGGGAAATACTCCGAAAAACGCAAAAAAACAACCTACTGATAAACAACAGAATACTAAAAACGAAATATAACTTAGGAGGGAAGAGTTTTTGCATTTTAGCTTACCATGGAGGGCGATTTGCCCCCCTGCCTCCTTTTCAGTTACACCACTGGCCATAATATATTGTATTTGCATACAGAAAGCTGTCCCTACTCAACTGCAACAGGATACGAGCTGGTGGCGTAGCTTAGTTTAGAGCCTGCAAGTTCTCAACTTAATTTATGTTTTGGTTGAGTAAATTTTTCGGCTGGAAAGGAACGCCTTTACATTAATCGCTACGTAACGGTGGTAAATCCTTTTTCATTATCTCAATGACTTTGGCATTAGTGTGCGAACTGCTGACTCCATTATACTACACTAGCTTTGTTGATGAACCGTGATACGGTGAAACAGTGTATTGCATGTACTGTACATAGCTTAGTGTAGTAGTTTCTACGAGCTAATATGTAGTGCGCAGTTTCATGAAAAGCTACGTCAGAAGTATCCCTTTTTCAGAAGACGACATTATCTAAAGCTGAGTGCATTACGTGTGGTTGCATTTGCACGGTGCGCACAGAATGGTGAAAAGACTGTTGCGACTTTGTGGGTATTGAGTACCACAAACTTCTTACTCATAGCGTAACCAGGTGGCTAACACTTTATCCAGGCTTGCCAAGGATGCTTCAAATGTACACAGCTTCATTCATACTACATGTCCATCGACAAGCCAACTGCTGTTCTGAAACGTTTTTTTCTGGTATTCTCTGAGCGAACGCTGTTTAAGACATTTAGACATTTGCAATCATTTGTGTCAGTTTGCAATGAGCAAGTTCAGAATATTGAGAAGACAAAAGCATCAACTGTTGAGGTTGCATCGTGTCGCGCCACTGCGAATGCAGCAATCCAATTGGGAGAATCAGATGTACGTAAAAGGCAAATCAGCACTACAACAATTTAGAGAAGAAAGCAAGGATCGTGACTGATTTATTCATGTCAGACGTGTCTGTATTGTACAAATGTTGTGTTGCATATCTGGATCAATGGACATTTTATTTGCTAAATTGAAATGCTTTGGCTAAATTCTTCTGTTGCAAACAACTGAATGGGAAAATGTTGAACCATGTGAATAGTATCTGCTTGAGAAACATTTCTATTGATGCAGCTAAACTGTTTGAACAATACCAAAACTTGTTTGAGTTCGTGCAAATAGAGCATTAAACAAATGCAATTTTTGGAAAAGTGATGGAACCTGAAAGATTGGCAAAATACTTTGTAACTTGCAATACCATTGGATGTTTCAGCGAATTGATAAAGATTGCGTAGTTGTACCTCAGCGTTATCGGCTCATTACGTTAATGTGGAACGTAGCTTTTCCGTGATGCAACCACAAAGCTAAAAGAAAAAAATCTTTCTAGTTCAACCAGTTTCTAGTTTATCAAAGTTGGCGTACAGTTTAAAACAACTTTCATGCAAGCGGTTTCATAATATTGTTGAAGGTAATACTACATTTTCAAGAAATTTAGGAAAATTGCAAAATGTTCATGGGCTAAATAGGACAAGTTAATAAGGATTTTGTTTTATATATTTTGAATTAAACATCGTCCGCACCGGACGTCTTATTTAAATGCTTAAAACTTACGAATATTTGTCATTTGACTTGTTAAGTGTGGATAATAAAGTCAACTAACTGACAGGCGCAAGTCTTCCTTTTTGTTAATAAATATAAGGGAACTCTATTATCAAGCTTATTAATAAATAAACATGGACAGAAGAAGGGGTATCGACACCTTAACAAATGTAGAGCTTATCCAAGGGGTTCTAAAAAACATAGAAAAGCGTAAGAAGCACAAATGAGAGAAATTGCAGCTAAGTCAAGAGAGAATCAAGATTACTATTCTGCAGTGACAATGAAGTTCAGCGGAGGCATTTCTGCGGAACCTGTAAGAGGACAGCAAATCCAGGAACATGCTGTGACAGACTTAGTTTTACATAACAATGAGAATAGGCCAAGATGGACCAGCGGTGCAGCACCACTAGCAGAAGAACGTCAAGAAATCATCGAAAAACATGATAGAGGAGATGTCTGCCGCTATAACGGGAGGCAAAGATGTCGGTCTCTGGCTAGCAACATAGGTGTAGGAGCAAGCAAATTTTTGGTGGTGCGAAAGATTTTCGCCCGAAAAGTTGTTCTGCGACCTTTGCCTACAAATTTTCTCCCACAAAGATCATGAAAGCCTTTTTTGGAGTGACCTCTAAAAGAAGGTCTTCATTTGCTTTCCTGCAAACGTTGGGCGCCATTTTTGCCTAGATTTTCAGGGATTTTGCCTAGATACTTAGGGATTTTACCCGGAATTTCAGTGATTTTGCCCAGATTTTCAGGGCATTGCCAAAATTTTCATTTTTTTCCCCGGATTTTTCAACAAATCAAAATTTTTGGGGGTGCGCTTTCATCCCTGCACCCCCGCCTCCTACACCACTGAGCCAATACACCACAAAATTCGGGATTCTTGGTTAAAAAATGAAACAGGTACTCTTCGACATTGCGACGAAGAGTTCTCTCTGAAACATGATGTTCCACAACATCCACAACACAGAAAAGAAACTTGGAAATGCACCATAAATCTTATTCGTCTCCAGAACCATAACGGCGAAGTAGTTGACAGAAGCTGGCTTTGTGTTTGTTCTACACAAGGTCATGTTTATTGTTTCACTTGCAGAGTGATGTGCGCAGATACGACCAAATGTGCGCATTTCCTTGTCAGAAAGGGATTCTACGACTGGACGTACGCTCTTGAGCGCCTCAGAACAAGCGCGTAGCCAGGTGTTAAGTTTTGTGGGGGGAAAATACATTTTATGGGGGGGGGCAAGACTTTTTTTCGTATTATATTTTTAATAAAATTTTTCTGGGCACAACAAAATTTGGGGGGAACAAAAAAACTTTAGGGGCATTGCTCCCGAATGCCCCTCCGTGGCTACGGGCCTGCTGAGGAGACACGAACAATCAGTGAAACACGTACTGCAGTTACTGTACCACGATTACGTTTAGTCACAGATGTGAATCACTTGGAAGAATTGATACGGAGCTGGCCTATCAATGCGAACAATGTTGGATCGCTTCCGCAACGTTTGGTTTCTGTCATGAAATTTGCTGCTGATAGAGGATTGGCGTTTAGAGGAGATGATGAAAACGTTGGATCGCCCAGAAACCTTTTTCAAAAAAATTTTTGAAACTTTTTTCAAGCAAATTTTTCAAAAAAACAAGATGCTTCTGGGGACCGATGCTTCTGGAGACCGGTTTAGTAACAGTTTGACAAATCGCTAATCACTGTCAAATATCATGTTGTATCAAAAAGTTGTGTTACAGCTGAGTTAACTTGTATAACGTCACAAGATTACGTCATAAATATTAATGATCTGAGAATACTAATGACTTCTTCGATAATCCCTAAAGATTCTGTATCTGTACATGGGGCCTCCCACCAGGCCTGGGGCCTCAGGCCCCCACTATCTAAATTCGGCGCTGCCTCACCCAGGTGTTGTTAATCGGAAAAATTTTCGCAGTATGAATATTTCAAAAGGGAGTGCTTTACAAGAATATTATCTTCGTGTTTCTACAACTCTTCTCGCTGGAGCACTACATTTGTGCTGCCGAAAACGCATTTTCTACATCGTGGCCAACTGATACGGGCAGACTAATCCAAACGGAAGCGGTTCTGAGTCTGGTTGGTCTGGCACTGGCCGTTCAGTCAGTGTCGTCAAATACACTCCAAACTGGTTACAAGCGGTAAAGGTTGTCAGAGGTTAACGCAACTGCGAAAACCCGGCTGCTGATATTCCACGCAGCAGCGCCGACGACAAATATTACAGAGCAAGCCCGATGGGTCAGCGTTTGCAAAAAACTCCTCTTGGTCTAAACATGATCAACAATGCTGCGGCGTGCAGCCAAGAATCTTTTCCGTCCAAGCATGCTTGTGCATGAAGCACTACAGTTTTCAAGTGTTGAAGGAGCATTTGCAGTAGCGTTCGCCTTATTTTTAAGGCTGCATAATGCCACAATAACAAAACCTAGAGAAGAACAGCACACTGCAGCGTTTTGTTTTCTTCCAAAGCACTCCACTTGACTTTGTAGCTTGTTAGTCGAGTGGCTAATCGAATGAAAGCCGAGCTCGGACAATCGCCAAAAGTGTGTGGCGATTTGTTAATCAAGGCGACAAGGGGCAGCTAAACAAACAAAACCACGTAATGAGGTGGACAACCCGTGAGAACGCCGATATTTTACTGTGCAAATTGGGCATTGCTTTCAGCCTGCGCCAATGTTTCCCGTGTTCAGTAGCAACTACAGGTTTCTGGTTGCATTAAAACCGCCTTTCACTAGTACTCCACACACACCTCAAAAGGCAGCTTAGGCTATTAAAAATTCCATATTTCCACGTCAACCAACGCAATACCAAATTAGTAAGACATTTTTATCTAAGCAAGGTCCTCTCAATGTACCTCAAACAGCATTCAAATAACTTCGTCGTTTTCCAATTGGACTTTTGTACCTAGTTAACTCATGACTCGACCATTATCTGCAGTACGCCAGGCGCAGGTGTGCCGTGTGAGGAATGACGATTTCTCCGTGAACAATCATGATTTTTGAAATAGCAATATAACAGCTTACTTCCAAGGCATAAATAAGAAAGGTTGAAGCTGACAGCGACCAGAAAATGCTCCTCCAAGCGTGCGTAACGACTAGCAGGGGTCGGCAACCTATTTGAACTGCTCTATGCCACTTCAACGGGTCACGAAGACACACATGGCTAAAGGAAACAAGGTTTCCAACGATGGTTTGTTTGTGTTTACTGTATGAGTGAAACACGAAGTTAATTGAAGACATGCGACGTAGCAGCACCAGCTGCGCAACGCAGTTTGGGTGCAGAACATTTTTTTGAAGATAGTTTGAGGTGAGCGCACGGGAGGACGTTAAATTCGCAAACGCTATTGCTCTGAACACTTGTACACATATTAGTTTACCGCATCTGCAACTCACATACGAGTCAGATCAGATCCATGTCAAAGGACAGGTGGGGTACAAATGCGCAGCAACTTGCATTCAGAATTGAACACTGCAAGAACCTCTCCCAACTTCCAAACTCAAACCAGCGACGCAGTGTCGAATATAATTCTACCGCGTCCTTGTGAACTAGCAACAATGAAGCAGGCAGACTCACGTTGGAACAGTTTTCTGCACACAATCATAAAACATATATACTTGTATATTGTACATGCTTTATGGAAACCAAGGAAACGCGTTTCAGCAACGTCATCGTCGAACCGACGGACAACTAAGAGAGAGAGAGATATATATATATATATATAATTGTAGCAAAGCAAATGATCAACTTGTAAGTCCACCGAAACAAGTCCCAGCACCAGTAACCTACACATGTAACAAACATATCCACGCACTCAGTCGGTACGTGCCAGGATGTTTACAATCCAGGCACCAGCTGGACTGGCTGAACGTCAGCACCACTTATGGCTGCGCAACACAAATGACCTGCAACCGCCAGGGTGCAAAATACGTAGGCATTTCTCAGACTTTGAGTCGCCCTAATATGCACGAAAATTAACATTGCAAGGTTAGTGAGAAAGAGAATCTCGAGATTCTATCAACACAGAACTGTAAGTGCAACAGAACAAACGCGAAAGGATTAGTAGAATGCCAAAGGAGGCGTTGGTCTTGCTCTGGTGTCGCAGCAAGATCAAGCGGCCGGATGCAACAATAAATAACTACAGAAGGGCTGCCAAATGAAAATTTGAATAAAAAGCCAAACAGTGCTAAAAAGAGGTCAGAATAAGGCCCAACTGATTGTTGTAAGGCCAGAAAAAAAGCCAAACATTGTTTGTGGTATTGCTATTCCTTTGTCACACAAAACATCTAAATTGCAAGAATATCCAACTAAGTACTCTCCACGATGGGTGTAAGAAAGGAATCGATCAGCAAATTTTTAATAGGAAATCGATTTCACGTAAAATTACGCATCCTCAGTTCTTATTCAAATAGAATCAGATTTTATCTAAAAGGCCATCCAACTTGAGATGAGGTCAAACAATGCCCAAAAAGCCAAATTAAATTTTTAGGCAAACGAACTTGAACGAGGCCAGATTTCTGAAATTTGGCCTTCAACCTGGCAACCCTGACTACGAGTGCGTTAGGTCGGACTGGAACATTGCCGCTGGATATCTTAGAAATTACCACGCACCTTGCTCCTCATTCCGAACTCTGAACAGATTCTGCACCGCACCGTACATTTATGCACTATTTATAAAACCTTTTGAACATAGTTTGTTATAATTATGAACTAACCTTGAAAGCTATCACGCGGCTTTTGACGTTTAATACAAAGGGTTGGTTGGAGGTTTGAAGAGCATGACTTTCAATCACTGACGCAAATGTACAGAAAATAACCCCACAGCACATAGGTGTAGGAGCAGGCAAATTTTGGGGGTGCGAAGGATTTTTGCCCGAATTTCCCAAACTTGCCCGAAAAGTTTTTGTGTGACTTTTTGGTATGACCTCCAAAAATAGGTCTTGATGTGTTTTTCTGCAAACGTTGGACGTCATTTTGCCGGATTTTCTGGAATTTTGCTTAGATTTTCTGGGATTTTGCCCATATTTTTGACAAATCAAAACTTTTGGGAGTGCGCTTGCATCCCTAGCCTCCTACACCACTGTCACAGCACAACGTTGCTAGCTCAGCTCCTTCAGAACATCAACTGTGTCGACTAAGCGGAAGAAGGGAAAAATCCTAAGTACGGCTGGCTGATATGCCACGAAGTTTTACGTCAACAGTACTTGGGACCCAAGGAAACAGCGCTCTGACGACAAATATCAAACTTCCTTTCCAATCAAGCGTAAAAGTTGCGAGAACCAGTTCTTCAATAAATAATCTGCGATTTACGTTGACACTTCGAGTTTTCGGTGACAGACGGGCGCACAATTTATCAGCAGTGTAACGAACGCTTTCCCTTAGTTCCGCACAAAAGTCAATATTATTCCGCCTACAAGGGCAACATTGAACACAATACCTGCTGCTTAGATTTATTTGCAACAATTTAAACAGTCACGAGCGACTGAATCGAAAAAGCTTTAGGGGTAGCTGAGTGTGCAAACGGAAGGATCGACGAGAATAAGTTACCTATAGAACCAGCAGAACTTTGAAAACGGTCACGAAGAAATAGGCTATGCAACTCAAGTACACTGTTTCCCTTCGTTTTTGTCTAGGGCTGTGGAGCCGGAGCCCAACAATTTTGGATGATTGGAGCTGGAGCCAAAAACTTTAGATGCCTGGACCTGGAGACTGAGCCGGAAATTTGAGGTCCAACTCCAGAGCCCTGTTTTTTCCACCTTTAACTGTGGTCTCTACCATGAAAAGTGATCTCTACTTAGCTATGAACGTGTACTATGACTCTCCTCTATGTATGGCCTCTAATCTCTAATATGACAAGCAGCGCAGAAGTTCATTAACACAGGGGTAGTGAGTTGCGAGCAGGGACGCCAGAGAGCAGGGACATTAAACTCGAATTTGATGGCGATTCACCGCACCGTTGGTTTTAGCTCGTACTACTCGACTGATCAGCGTGTTCAAACCGAGTGCACTGCATATCACAAATGCTGTGTATGCGACTTGATCGACAGCGTCCTGTTCTTGTTTAGCGCCAAACAATATTACGGGCTTGGGCCTGGGTAAGGTTGGCGAAACTGTTATACAGGTACTTCATTCCTGCTTTTCATGCAAAAATTTTCGTGTTCTGGACGCCGCATGAAACAAAAAAATTTACGCTAGGGCGTGAATTTCGTATTTTTCTCTCTATGTTGGGAAAATACATTGTTTCTTTGCTTGCAGAAACAACAAACCAGGACTTTAAGCTTTCTCAGGCAACACGTAAAAACAGAGCCTCGCATTCGCATCATCGAATATGTTTTGACAACTGGGATCACGCCATTCGTGACTAAAATAAAAAAAGGCTCCCGCGGAGACAGTTTGCAGTAACTCTGCTGGGCGGCAGTGACTTTATCACTGCGTTTCTGTTTAACACGACTGAAGATCTGAAGCGTTGCACAAACTAACCTCGTCATGACAAAATTAAGTCACTATTTGCAGGAAAACGATTGCTAACGTCCTGAACAACTACTCCAACCTACTTGCTGCCGATAAATCAAGCAAAAAGAATCAGAAGTTCTTACGCTGGGTCCTAAGCAATTAAAACGTTGTGCTTTAAAAGCATTACGCAGATCGCAACTTCACAGCACTTGAACTACGGGGATTCCAACGCCACTCAGGCGCGTTCTCTAAGCCTAATCGAAGTGTTAACCTGACAAGTGGATGACTGTTAATGAATGGTAGAGAACAACAATAAGCGGCGTGCGACAATCCACTGTGACGTCATGTCACACAAAGGCGTCAGCAACGAAATCACAGGCCCAAAAAATCAAAGTTTTTGAACGCTGATGCTTGAAGACGCAGTAGTTGATTGATATGTTGGCAAAATTATGCACGAAAATAAACTCGCGTTTTAACACATTGTTTTCCGTTTGGTGTTACGATCACGGAAATAAAACTTTATTTATGATAGTTTTCATGAAAATTTTAGAAAAACAAATATAGTTGTAGGCTTTCTCAGATATCGTAACGTAAAATGAAATTCCAAAAATTTGTAAAATATGAGATGGGCTGTTTGTTTCGCGCCTTTTTTTGTCAAAAAAATTTATCTAGCTAAATCATAAGCGTTGAAGGCGTAAAGTCAAAATATGGGATTTAATAGAATTATCGCGTATCAAGCATGCCGCATTTAATAGAATCAGGATAATTACAAGTGATACAGACTTGCACTGACAACAACCAAACATTACACGACACAAGGCAAACTGTCATTCCGCACTAATACAGAGCTTGCTACACATCAACCAAAAAGAAACCATAAAAAAAATAAATTACTGTATTTGATATCCTACAAATTACTTTTTTATATCCGAAAAGGGAAGTACACGCTTTGAAATTCCGAAATGGTTAAAAGAACCACAGCAACCAAACCCGGCAAAATGACTGGTATCGCAAAAATACTTGCATTTATGTCTCATGCACGGAGTTCCCTAAACATATGATTTTACTGCAGATTCAGACCAAGGAAATTTTTTTTGTCTGTCCAACCGTGTCGTAGGCGACAACAAAACAACCTGGATAGGCAGCAGCATGTAAATTGGCATGTGAAGTGATGCGAAGCCATTGCAATCGCGCATGCTAGACAAACACGATTCACAGGACAGGGCTGGCATGGTGTGAGGGAGTCTTACACATCAGCATTGCAGGTTGAACTTTCACCGTTTCTCCACATAAACAGCATATAAAAATCGATTCGTGTTAATGCAGCTTGGCGTTTTAAGTGATTGCAGTTATACATCACTATAAAAGCCCGCAAAAACAAAACGCTAATGATTCGAAGCAGTGAAGTAAATCCACTGATGGTCTTGAATCAATCGGCGATACTCAGGTAGTTGGAGAAACACAATCCCCTCCGTCCACAAATCACTGCTACGTAAAGTGCCTTCCAAATAACTTTTGCCTTCACTGAAACTATAGTTGAGAACGGTTGTGTTTCAGCAAACCACAGCCATTTCAAAATCGCAGGTGACTGCTGTTTTATATGTTTGAAAATCAAAATTTTACCTTATGATTCTAGAGTTGCACCTACGCGTTGTACCGGTTGACTTTCACCGGTACAACGCGTTCCAGAACAAAAAAGCGCTACTGCGATAGATCGAAGAGAATCAAACGATAAGTTTGATGAAACAAGAGCGGAAAACCTGACTGCTGACTCGCAACTAAGCTAGAATCATTCGCTTACAGCACTCCAGCAAAATCTGAAATCAGGTCCTTGCTGTCCTTGTTGCGACGGACACATAATGAGACAAGACCCGCGTACAAGCGCGGACAAGGAAAGTCAGCGCCGCTGTAGGCTTTCAAAACACAACTGGGGCAGGGCTGCGATTCTTTGGCAACGCAGGCGTACATTCCAACATGGAATACGGCAAACATGTTGGCGTTGGGCGGGCCAAGGATTATATTACCTGGGCTTGGTAGGAGTGTAAATAATCGCTTTGGTAGGAGTGTAAACAATCACTTTAACTCAGCGACTCGCCGGTAAGATGTTCACAACCTCACTGGTGAGGAATGAAAATCGTAAAACGTCGCAGAGGCCGACTACGTGTCTTTTTTTCGCGCGATCGAATAAAACCCGACATCTGCTTCTTCATTCGCACATTTGACCGTTGGCGTGGCTGCTTACAAAGCGCACCGTGGAAAGGTCACACTTCGTACACCAGCGCCACGAATGTTACACTAACGCATTTGCAGTGACGCTAAGCTGTTGCCAGAAACACGCTGACACTGACAAAGTACCAGGGCACGAGAATGTGAAACGCAAACGGCAGCCTGTATTAGACGACAAGAGCTGCACACGTAGGACCACCATGCCATCAGTACACGAGTCGTTGAAGAAGCAACACGGTCAACACATGCTTAGGATCTTTGCTGGAAAATTTTCAACAGCACGTACGGACTGTGCGCCTTTTACAGAAACAGATCTCGAATAAATGCCAGCAATGGTTTGACACAAGCACCAGAGAGGGCTCTTGTTTGCTTTAGGTGTTTTCCACTGAGACTTCAGTCTGTGCGTAACGATGTAGGAAAGTCGATGTTGTTTTTGCCTTAGCCTCGAGGAGCAGCCTTTACTGTTACGAATAAACCATGAAAAGGCAAACGGCATTCGATGAGTCTTGCGTAATGCGCGTAGGTAAGCGAAGATGGTTTCTAAACTTCGCGAGATACGCACAATGATCAAATCTTTTACCAACTTCAGGCAGCGCCACCTATCCGTGAGAAGGCAGACGCGAAGCGACATTGAACTAAACTGCGAAGCCGTCGGACAGGAGTTATCGGCCGATCTCATTGCAGAACAATCGGTTTCTGTTGCAAGGTCAATGTGGAGAAACCCACGATCGCATTGAAGATTTTTCTTTTCGTGCTTCAATTTCAAAAAACACTCATGACGTAGCACTATTGTGCCCCAACGAAACATATAGTTAACAATATGACTGTATAACAATCGCTGTAATGTTGTTTTTAGCAAAAACTGAAGTTATACTTTTTCTATGGGCTCAAAATCGAGACTGGTTGCTAACAACCAGTTGCACTGGACTGAAGACATCTCGCAACGTTGTTCGAGTCGGAGTTACGTGGCTGCATAAACACATCATGCCCGAAATATAACTACCACTGCTTGTCAGAAGCTACGTTGAAAAGCACTGAGTTTCTGCTGCAGTCGCTTTTATCGAACCAGACTAGAATGCAAGTAGTTACAAACTGAATGAAGTTGCCACTAGTTTCAACAATATTTCCGAAGAAACTGACACAAAAAAGACGTTCCCGCCCATAGAAGTTCCTTAAATTCCACAAGCGCCTCATTTGCCACAAACGAGAGAAAAACCGATCGAGAGGATGATTTTCAAAAAGCTGCTGATTATGCCACGTGAAATGAAAAAATTTCAGCCACACCGAAGCGAAAACCAATGGTTCCGGTGGCAAGACCATACAATCGAAAACACGAACTGTTTACTTTTACCACAGAAGTGACAACATATAGGCATGAATGTTATCTCAAGAATTTTCGTGCCACATTCATCAAGGCCCTATCGACAGTAAAGATCAAACGACGCTTTTTTTCAGAAAATATCGAGTTCTGCGCAGCAGGAGGTATGCTGTATTCCAGCAGTCGAAGCTTCGAAATAAACAACAACTTACAACTTGTTTGGCTCGTACAGTTTCTTGGCGCTGCAGTCGACGGAGTTGGCGCTTATTGGCTCTGCAAACAATAACATGAAGCGTGAGAATAGAGAACGAAGGCATAGGCGTACGCAGGGGGCCATGGCCCCTCTAATTTTTTAGCACATGTAGTCATTTTGTGCTTTGAGAGGCAGCGTCTCAACCAAAAATACTGTTGCTCGACTAAAATCAAACATTTGCCTCCAAACTTTTCGGGCCAACCCAAAATTTTGTGCTAGCTACGCCACTGAACGAAGGCGAAACAAGGACAGTCACAAGTTTTTGATTGCATGTCTAAGTGTGAATGGAAAGCGTTAAAAATGAAATGTTAAGTACAAACAGCTACCCTAGGAACGCGGCTGCGCACGGTTGTGTGCAACGTTGGCTGGGCAACTGAATGCATGCGTGTTTATCTCCACACCAATGGTTATTGACAGCCGAATGGAACATTTTACAAAAGATTTCTTCCCAAATCCACACGGAGTTTGTCAAGGTTATGAAAGTTGAATCGCATGCCCGCACACACTCTAGACTAGTTGCTTACCACGAAAATTATACAGTGACCAGAAAGCAGCAGCGACACTATTAAGTCATCTGTGGTTCCGTGTGAACCGGTACAGTTTCGGCAAATTTTGACACATTATCAACATGCAGTTCGCGCCACAACCCAAGATACTGTGGATAATAGTAATGGGGCTGGAAGGTATCCTCAGTGATCTGAGAAAGGTTACGAGGGCTTCTGGTGCTCGGAGGAGCAATTTTAATCGAAATACCCTCGGTTTCCAGAAAAACTGCTTCACGCGATCACTCCTTATAGACCGTATACAGGTAAAAACCTTAGTATTCCAAATTAAGAAAGTCAGGTACGTTGCACCGAGAGTCGAAATCCTATTTTTGCTTGTGATTTGGCGTGACGGCAGGCTGGACCCTGAAAGTAGCTTCTTGCCGGGCTGGTTGAGGTGAACGCTCTTGCCCAAGGAGCGCCACGGCGATCCACTCAGTGGCTGTGAATCGAACATCCAACCTATCGATTGAGAAACGGTCACTCTACAACCAAGCTATCGCCGCCCTGATTAAGAATTGATTTAAATACTTGAATGAAAAGTGGGTACTTCATTCAGACGTATGTAAACACGTTTTGCGCATATGCACGGAACTCGTAGCAAGCCCTACGCTACGGATCAGATACGAATCCGCTGATGGTTTCGTGAACTTGCTCAGGACGCAAACGGCTCGTAAAAATCGCGGAGTTTGGTTTAAAAAGCGCGGATCAGGTGGCGTGTGATTTTTTTCAGCGCAAATGTACGAAAACCTCACTCAGCATCTTTAGTCTTTGGCGTTCCATGAGTTTTCGCTGGTGCTGTTGATGACGAAGAACAACTGTACCTCCACTGCCGGTTGAACCGATTCCAGCGCCGAGAGAATGGGTGGAACCAGTCGGAGCGGTTCCTTCGCAGTGGAAGGATTTCTGCACAAAAACGGATCTTTATGTTTTCAGGTGCTGAGCTCAATATTTGAAAAAGTACTGAGGAAAATGATAAAAACGAACAAGTTTAATTTCAAAACGTTTTTCTTTAAGGACGAGATCATGCAAACGACTACCCACGACATAAGAATTCGTTATCATCTGAGGACCTCCTCGCCACTTATTTTAACAACTCTGTCCCATCGATTCAAAATTGCTGGGATGCACAAATAAACTGTTTGTGATGTGCACAGTAATAAACAATGGTTGCTTTGTGCAAACTGGTCATTGCAAAAACACGAATAAAAAGTTTTGTGACTGTGAAAAATGCATATTAAACTTTGCTTCCGAGTTAAAAACTTCTTTGTGCAGAGTTGCAGCATTGTTGTTAGAAAATTATATTTTAAAGCGAAACGTCTGCAACAAACGCTCAAACATTTCGACGTTCTGCTTAACAAACAAACAATGAAGTCCACAAACGAGTTGAAAATCCTTTGATTGGCATCTTCCACTGCAGCTTTTCTACTTTTTTTGCAATGACAAAAAATTTCCACGAACGGCAAAATCGCTCCATTGCTTCACATCACAACACGGGAAGTCTTCAAACGACAAATTACAGCCTCACCGCATAGCCAGCGTTAGGCAGTTTGCTTTTTGTAGCCGATATCCTTTGTGAAATTTAGTTTGATGACACGCGACTGCATGTGAGCATCATTCGTTTCGATATAACGAAAGAAATGCGTAAAATACGAGTCTGGTTGGGTTCTACTGTAGTGCGAAAAATATACCGGCAGAATCAGGCCGTGTTGTCTCGTACAGTAAGGCGCAGAGAAGAACGGATTCTGACGCGAAACTTTAAAAAATACCAACTGAAGGGCCTGAAATGATAACCATTTACTGCAGAGGTGTTTCTGTTGTCGTGACGAAGCTTAAAAACCGGGAATGCTACCAAGGCAGCATCTGATGAGCGTTTTTTTAGCAGCGTGTCCACTTCTGCGATAAAGGTTTTGTACGGAAAAAAAACAAGCAACATTTAGCAGACCAAATCCGTTAGGGCACAACAGTAGGTGCACATGTTAGTACAGAAGAGTGGCTGATGCCGTTCGTTCTATGACCACATGCCGCATTAAATTTTCTTTCCTTCACCGCAAGCTAGCAACCAACAATGCTAAACAGCTAGCTTTTGGGTTCCAGCCAGCATAAAGAGCACGCGTAGCAAGATTTCATCAATAAACACCGACTCATACAAACAGTACCTGCATAGAATACAAATCAACTGGCAAATCCAAATGAAGTAGAGGCATGCTGGGCAGCACGTATTACCAACTCTACATAGAGGATAAAGATTTCTTGTACGCAGAATTCGCCTCCTACGACTTCTTAAGTGCTTCAACTGTCTTCTTCAAAAGTTGAGTATATCCATAAGTGGCATAACAACCAAAGTTGAAGCAACGAATTATTATTGGAGCCTTTGTTTCAAGCACTTCATCAAGCGATTTAACATTTTTAATTCTCCTGAAGGTCATAAAAAACATGGTTTCAAATGTAGGTCGTGTGTGCTTCAAAGTCTGATTGCACCACGCTGATCCACTGCTACCATTTCACTGCCTCACGGCAAAACCGGGGTTAACTTCTAAAGTGTGATATGTAACACAGTTGACGAACAAACTTTTACAAATTGAACTGATTACATTGGTGCACCTACAGCAAATTCATTTAGGTATATTCCTGATGACCTCAATGAATGTGTCACGTCCACAGTCAAATCAGCACATCCATACGTTTTGTGCCTGACTTTTAATAGCGAATGATGGTGAAATCTCAGCTCGAACTGCAGAGAAACCGTTGACACTCAAACGTCACACAAAGATGTTCTTCAGAATTAACCACAAACCTATGTCTCAATTTTTCTCAATCGAATTTCAGAGCTGTTTCTCACCAACTTCCAAGCATTCAATCCACGTCCAAACCGATTTCTTTCGGGAGAGAAGATGTTCATTCGTGGTATTGTAACGCTAAGGATGACACATGCATATCGCGGCTTCTCCTTCCAAAACGTTTTAGTTGAAAGCTAGTTAACTTCGCCTTGTGCACCGATCTCACTCGTTCCAACCGTTTTTCTACTTCCGTGAACTTACTTATGCCCGGAGTTGTCAGAATGAGGCGATTTAATGCTAAAGGTTCTTCAAGAACTTATTTAGGCGCATACGTGGGGTTAGATGTTTTCATCTGTTGCCTTCCCCGTCCTTCAAATCCGTAACGATATTGTTCTTCACTAAGAAACACCATATTCCTTCCTATAGACGAATTTGTAAAAAGCAAGACGTAGTTGCGTGTGCAACAGACGCTTTAATTATTTTGAAAAATGAATGAAAATAACCTCTTATTCTATTCGCTTAAGCCATTGCGGAGTCGTCACTAGTAAGCTGCGGGGCCTCATTTGCACTTACTTTGAACGGTCAAGCGGCCACTTCGGCAGCGGATGCTGCTGTATGTCAAGTCCTTGGCAGTACCGCAAGTATCGTTTTTCAAGTCATCAATGTGACTTGAGGGGGAATCGATAACATTCCACCAGAGTGAGAGGCACGCCCCCTAACCACTGTACCACGCAGTGGCCCTTTCCAAGGGTGTAGTTTTGCGGAATTCACTCTTCATTGAAGTTTTTCAAATCAGAAAATGAGTAAATGGCATATTAAGTTGGCCTTTTTCTAACCATTTATAAAATGAAGCTTACTGTGTCACAACGAACATCATTTCGTACGATCCTACGTTTTCTGAATCAGACGCGTATCAATCCCAGTTTGGCAAAACAACCTGACAAAGCTTGACGGATTTAGCATAAATTGACTTCGCTGATAAGAAACGGTATAGGTATTGCACTGAAACGAAATCAATTGGCCGTTCGAGGCATGCAGTTTCTGGATCAACTGCAGCAATACTTGAACTTGCAGCGATATCTACGTGCATCTCGAAGGACAGCACTGGTTGGATTAGCATTGGAACTCGACAATGTCGGTTCGTGACAAGCGGCTCTCAGTGGATACTGGCGTTGGGGGTTCTGTTATTATTGTTAAGTCGCAAAAAGTGAAACAGAAAAATGCACTTGTGCTCCACAGAAATTAAAGATTATCAGTAAAGGATGGAAAATCCAACCAGTCACTTTGCCGAAGTAATCGATTATAGCAAGATATGTCAAAATAACTCAATGATAATTCCAGGCCCTGACCTGCCCTCACTGACATTTCAGCACTAAACAAACAACAGGACAATTTCCTGCGTTTCGTAAAACATTGTTGACGTAAGGTTGTGTATTAAGGTTACAGCAAATATTCACAGGGTCTAGAGTTTTGGCTTTCAAATGGTTTTTCCTTCCAATGTCATATATCTTGAGTTTCATAACCCATGCGGTAGTTTGAAGTGAATTAGGAAACACAAGCAATTCAAAACTATAATGGGGCTGTAACTGCAATTTTAAAACTGTACACATTCGGGAAAACTGTAGAAGTTTTTTTTGAAGTAGATTACACAAACCAAAACAAGAACAACGAAGGGACAGAAACGTGATCTGAACCAGCAAGTGCAATAACTTCAGCGGAATGCACCAAGTTCTTGATTCAATGGGTTTCTCGAAATCATTGAGTACGTACTTAACAAGATAACACCGACAGATGAGATCTTCCTAGCCATCTCGAAAATGTCGCTGGTGAACTAATCAGTATAGCTTTTACTTTGACTTCCTTAATAGCTCATTTTCAGTGTTCAGTTAAGATTAGCGCTTTCTCTGATTTCTTAAGGTAATCGCAAGTCATGCATATTCTAACTGTGATGCTGACTGACTAAAATTACAGTCAAACAGCAGCAGTTCCTCATACAACAACGATCCCTTATACTTGAAATCGCATTGGCACGAACCCAGCAACATCAGTATGTTTCCTACAACGCACGCCACAACAATGAATACCAGCAAAACGTATTAACTAACACGCCGGTATCACTTTAAGCTGCCAGCTACGCACTGCGCGTTGTTTGTCTTTGTGAGGAACACAACCAAAGGCAACCGAGGCTTTTCAAAACGCTTCGTCAAACGGCATCGGATTGTGTGGACATTGTGTACCGCAAAATTACCTCTCGTTGAAGAGTCCAACAATGACAGAGCTGCGTTCGCTTTTTTCCTCCTTTTCTGAGTGATTCTTTTTATTTAGATATCGACCACACCATATCGATGGTTTTATAAAACGAAAATCGTTAAGTCCTTGGAGCAAGTCTGGTACAAGGCACACAGGCCGAGCCAACATTTGCAAACAAGTTTGACAAAAACTGTGCTGAAAGTGGGTAACATGCTTTATCACGCGGACGGTTCAGAACTGACTAAAGCGCAAAAAGCGCTGGTCTTAACAATTTGATATAAAAACCAACATCCACAAATCATTGCGTCACAAATAAGTAGCTGCAAGAAAGTGGAATCGCAGGTATCGACGAGCGGTTGATCAAGACTGGAAAACAAGCAACCACGTGACCAGAAACAAACACATCTGTGGCTTATTCTACTTGAATAAGATTTTTGGACTGAAGACACGTAGTGTTACGTGAAATCGATTTCCTATTCTAAAAAAATTGCTGATAGATTCAAATCCTTCAGCTTTGTGGAGACTAGTTACTTGAATGCACATCTGCGGCTACTAGTCGTTTGGACACAGCATCGCTGAACGGTTCGTTAGTGGTCTTTGTCAGTTGTCTAAAACAGAAGCAGGCCAATTCTTCCCAATAGTAAATTAATTGTGCTATTGTTTGTTTAAAAAAAAACATGTTATAATTGTGCGAACTTCAAAAAAGATCAACATAATAAAACGAGCATTTAGTCACATAACAGCTGAAGTCCACCTCCAAAAAATACAAGAACTACATCGCAAGTATAGGGTATTACAGTAGTTAGTCAGACGTACGCTATCACATCTACAAAAAGGAAATTCCGAAATGTAGCCTAAAAATCGATGGAACCGAAACGATATCGAGAATCATAATTTTGGCACATTCAGTCACGTGGATAGTAGTAAAAAAGCAAACTAGTAGGTGAAAATTTAACAGTAGCAGGTGCTGCGTTTAAACGCTGCTATATCAAACAATACAACGCATTGGTTTATGGGCAGTCCAAGGCTTACGACTTTTCCTTAGGCAAAATACAGCTAGAAAACAAAGGCAGCATTCATGAATCCATATCGTTTTCGAGCTGGAACCACTTTTCGCCTCAAATTCGGTGTTTCCCCGACAATTGCGTCATACACTTCAAAACTAAAACTGCAAAGATTCTGGACACATTAAAGAAAGCAAAGTATATAATGCCTGGTTTTGAAAACGAGCACTGCACAAATAGACGAATGAAAAAGAACACATGACAACGTCCAGTGAGGTCTAATCTGAAAACAAACGCACGGACAGCACTAAATCTCGCGGAAGATGCCGTTTCAGGACTTGAATTTCAGATTCAGTCTGCTCTTCAACCGAAGCAAGTGTGTTCAAAAAAATCGTCAGACTTTCTCCACCTGACAATTACCGAAAGGGACAGCGACAAAGAAAGGTTGCCCGAGCACTCAGATGGATCACGATAAATTAAACGTTTTGACAGATTCCTTAGAACAAAACCACTAACTGGACTTTTAATTTAAAGGTATTGTCCATTTATGGTTAGCGTCAGAGCAGTGGAGACACGGAGAACATGGTCTTAAAGTGTGGCTAGTAATTGGAAAAACGATGGAAGCTGTTGATCTACGCAAATAACACAAAAAGAGCCTTTGCCTGACAAAATCTACATGGTGGTTTTTAAACACAATCGAATTTGCATTAGGGAAAACTGTTTTGTAATTCCTTCAAAAGTGATACTGTAGCTAGCCTTCTTTCCAATTAGACTTTCAGGCAGTAATCTACTGGAAAAATGGTGCAAAGCGTCTGATGCCACGAATCACAAAAGATCTCGACATCTGGAGCACATCATGCGTGACGGTGCAGCGTGTCTGTTTAAACTCTGTGCAGTTTGACATCCGGGTGGACTCTTTTCGGACAATTCCCGGCCGAATTGCTTGAAAAAATCAACGAAATAGTGTGATTTTTCCCCCATGCCGACGGCTCCCCCGCACAGCCATGATCAGCATGCAGTGATCAAGCTTAAAGTACACTTAGCCTCCTTGAAACTGTTGCCCGTTGATTCAAGCTTTTTTTCATTGCGATGCAGAAAATTGCCCAAAAAATGAGTACGAAATCGAAACAAAACAAAACAACTTACGCTGTTACGAAGCAGGATTCCTCTCCTGTGCGGCACAGTCATGTAGCCAAGAGTACCGATGCGGACGTTGAAAGTCGACGTAAGATTTGCGTAAGAGTGGTGCTCGGCCATCGGGTGTTTACAGTCTTCAACAATCAAGATTCAAATGTTAACGACGTGATATGTAAGACAAAACAAAAATATTTAGCAAAAAAATGAAGACGTACCCTGCACGAAATTGATGAACGCACTAATTTGATAAAAAAAGTTTTCACGAGTGGGCTAGGCCAGCAGCCATTAAAAATCCTTACTGGTGATCTGTTTTTTTTTCTCGCGGAGACATTTCGATCATTTTTTTGTTGAGGCATTTTGGTCACTGAAACATTTCGGTCATTTGTCTTACATTTGTATTAATACTCACCGTAGCAGTGCTCATTAACCTACAATTTCAAACATCCTGACCGAAATGACTTAATTTTTTTCGGTCATTTTAAAAACATTTCGGTCTCTGACCAAAAAAACCCACTTGGTGAGCCTTCAATGCTGCAGGTACCACCTATACCTATACTTCAATCTTTTTCCGTTTGACTGGCGATTCTGGTTCGTACAAAGTGGCTACAGCTCAGCTCTTCATGTTTTCTAACTCCATCACCACGAAGACTAGGCACTAAGAACTTTTCTAGCAAACCTGACTCTAGACAGAGCTATCCAGAATATCTGAACAATAAACAACAAACAAATACCAGAGTGCGGCTTTTGCACGTCTTTGCGAGGACTCATGATTTTAGCAAGATTCGCTTCACTTTTCAGATCTGCACTTGACTGAACAAATCCCGCCGATTCAAAAATACCATTAGCTTGACAGGCTTTATTGACTTGACGAGGTGCTAAGCAGGGCGCTGTGCTCAGACCCATTCGGGATCGCGAACCCCAACGCCCAAACAGCGACGAATGATGGCAGAGAAGCGGTCTGCGCCTGGAATTAACGTGTCCGTCAGCATTACGCGGATTCAAAAGCTTGAAAGGACGTGCAAGTATTGGTATTTCATATGTAGAGGGCATTCGCGCGTGTCATGTCTAATCTGAAGTTGAAATTTTTGATGAATTGCAATAACCTCACGGGGTCATGAACATGCCATGACACAGATTTGAAACATGCGACGTTTTCCTTTCAAAGGAACCGAAATTGAAAAATACTCGCAGGTTCTCGCTAAAACTCGTTCTGTGCCAATGCGCTTATTACTAGGCTGTTTGCGCACCACTGCGGTTGAATATTATACCTTGGGGATCTGGAGTAAAATCACAATAGGAAAAATACGAAGCAGAACACGAGGAAACACTACGTTTTTTAGTCACAAATTATATTTATAGATTTTTATCGACAAGAAAATGGAGCAGATCGAGATTGCGCCACAGAAAAAGATGAACCGCCGCAGCATGGTTAAAAAAAAGGAGATGCTATTGCTAGTGGTAATCTGCAACACGTTGTAGAATTTCTCAATGTGACAATGAGGTTCTGCAGCATCACCTAATACATCTTAGTTCTCCAACATCTGCTGAAGAATTAGAACTCTTTTCTGCAAGCTTGAAAGCGTATATGATTAAGTCGACCCCCCACTGCATTAAAACACCGAAACGAAATTATCACTTAAAACAAGGTTTGCAGCTGGTTTTGAGAAAGCAATTTCAGTAGAAAAGTCAAATAATTTTCAACAGAGTTGAAAACGGTGACCTGATCTTCAAATAAAACACTTCATTTCATACACTGCAGATCTAAAGACTACTGGTACTAAGCAAAGCGACACGACTTCACAAACTCTGAATTTCGCGTTCGCAAGCAAACCATAATGGGCGGGGGGAAGTTTTTTAAGAAGAATAACGGCATTTGTCAATATAATTAGAGGTAAGCTACTAGTGTAACTTTTAACGGTCATCGGTTAGAAATGAAAAAGTGTATGTCTGTAGGTTAACGGATATAAGGTGCAACGAAAAACAGCTGATTGTTTTGTACTTGTTTTTGAAAAATTTGTTGATTCTATTTGAATAAGGACTGAGGATGCATTTTTACGTGAAATCGATTTCATATTTTTGAAATGTGCTTATACAATCCTTGCTTACCACCATTGTGGAGAGTACGTTTTTAAAAAAATAATAGTTTTCAGTTCTTACAACAACTAGGTTTTTTGTCGTGATAAATCAGAAAGAAGCGTTTAAACTTACCGCAAATTAATCGCAGTGGGAGTTTCAGACCTTGCTGATTTTGTGAGTGTGACGCCGCCACCACATGAAATCGGTGGAAACAAGCCTTGACACACAAGGCTTTGATTCAATAGTTCTGGTTGTTTGTGGCGAGAATCGACACGAGCGACGGCGGCACGAGGATCACCATCATCTGATACACTATTTGAGACACCAATATGAGCTTTCAAACTATCATAAAAAAACACTACAACCAACAGACGTTCACGTAGTCTTTTTGCTGATGCTTGTCGCTAAACGTTATCGCTGCGAAACGGATCTTTTGATCGTGAAAACTGACGACTTTAAAGTATCATTTGCATAGGGTTCCACTTTTTGGCATTCTATGCATAACCAGATGGTGAGGATGTCGCACAAACGCTGCATACTCGTTTACTGAGAATGCTTCTTTTCTGAATTTTCTCACCTATATTGCATATCATGCAAGAACCAGAGCAGGCTGCTTCGAGGTCCAAGTTGGTTGATACTCTCAATGTTATGCAATGAAGACAGCATTTACATGGGTAGTACACTCCATGTGACTATACATGGAATTCATTTCTTATTACAAGAAGTTCACCTTCAAGCATGAAGAAATTTTAAAGCAACCAAGTAATCAAGATCAAGCATGCAGGTGACATGGTTAACAACGTTGTGAAAAAGCACTGTAAAATTTCACCAGTAATTCAAAAGATACTAGCAACAAACAAACATTTATATCTTATTTTGATAGTAGATCATAACTTTGCAATATTACAAGTCCAAAATTTTTAATTTGCGCCTTCAAAAGAATTTGAAAAAGATTGAATAGAGCATTTGCAAGATAAAAGTGTTGCATACCAGAGCCCAACAGTCGCTTTGGTCGATTCTGCTGATGAGATCCCAGGGAGACAAGGGATGCCTTCTACTTGCAATATGTTCTTCTGCGACACTACATGTAACACACATATGGTCACAATAAAATTTACCAAGCATTTTGTCTTGAATTGATAGTGAATTCAACTGCGAAATTTCTTACGGTTGGAACAAATCTGGTTTGAACTTGACACTTATACAGTCAAAAATATGCTTGGCTGTAGACATTAACTGCAATCAACTTGCTACGGTACCTAAAATTTAATGTACCTTTCAGCTTGTGCTTCACTGTGTAGGTCAATTCCACCAGATTCCAACTTTAAAATGTCATGTAGGGATAACAAGCTTCTGAAAAACAAGCAAAAAACAAATAGCACACCACCAGTAGCACCTACACAATTTTTAAGATAGACTACTGTTTATTAACTTGGAGAGTTTCTGAAAACTTTGGGTGCAAGTCCTACAAAACTAGTCAAAAAGTCTACTTGTTTTCACTGCAATTTTTGTAGTTCTGTCCCAGCAAAATAAACAGAAGCAATACAAAAAGGCATCACGCACTAAGTGAACCAACTCTCAAACAGAAGCAATACAAGCAATACTAATAAACAGAAGCAATACAAAAAGGCATCACGCACTAAGTGAACCAACTCTCAGTGTCACTGTGTCATAAATATGACACACTATGTCATATTTGGGTTGGCTGAAAAAAATTGCCTGTACTGTATATAGGGATATTAACCCAACAGCAACGTTTTCTTGAAACACAACTATAGCCACTGATTACAAATTCTTTCAGCTTTGGAAATTTTTGTTCTAAGCATCAATTGCCAGACTATCTACTTACATTGCTATAGCATTTTGAAATTGATGTTTCTTCAACAATACAGCCTCCCAAACAGCATTTATTATCTGAGAAAATTTCTTCAAAAGAATAAGCACAAGCATTCCATAAATACATAAATAATTTTAGAATTAATGCACTACAAACTAATATTGAAAAGAACTGCAAGAGCAAACTGACCATATGTTTATACCCTTTCAGGAACAAAAAAGATCTTGGTTTGAGAATACAACACCTACACATGTCCTCGTTTAGTTGAAGTAAAGAACTGATTGTAGACAGGTCACTGAGCATAGCCTGTAGTTGCTAATTTTAAGGATGTTTTGCTTCAAGCAACATTGTAAACCCTTGGAAGACAATGTTTTGCAGTGACCATAAATATATTGTCAAGTCAGTAAATTCAAGAAGGTGTACATTGGAAAACTGAACAAAAATGATAGACAACTGAAACCAAAATGCTACAGCAAAGTCAGTGGCCACTATTTTGTAAGAAATGCTCTCAGCAATGATGCCCAGCTCAAAAAAGTCAATCACTATCACTAAGTTGCACTTTGTATGTTTAAAAGAAGAGCAATTCAGTAACCAACAATCAGTCTTTTGTGTACAAGAGTAGATGTACATTGCAGCTCAAGCAACTTGCAAAGCTTGAATGACTAAGTACATTGCTATTACCTCAAACAAGCTGCTATTGGAGAGAAGCTATATTCCTGAGATAAATAATAATAACATGCTAGTCATCTAAAAGCGTAGCAATGCATCAATATGTGCATTGCAACTTTCTAGGCACCATTTTCAAAACTACAAACAACAAAAACATGACCACCTCAATGCATTACAACTCAGATTTACATATTACAAAACAAACATGCAAAGCTGCATTTTATTTTATAAAGATATTTGCAGATTTTCAGCAAGGATAACAAATATGTTTTAGCAAATTTGATTGTTTACTCCTGAAATTACAATCCGCGGACACAATACTCTAAAATCAGCAGCTAAAGGTCATTGGTACTGAGGGAAATTTATCCTCATGTACCCAAAACTAACTTTACAATTTACAAACCAATTCAAACTCAATTCAACAGAGATAAGTTGTTGTCAGGTATTGCTTTCAAACATGAAACGCTTTTTATAGCAGTTTAACAAAGCAGTGACACCGTAACATTGATCATCTCCAAATAATAAATTAACCACAAACTAAGTTGTAAGTAAATGAAGGTGGACCAGCAACATAACAACCTTTACCATTATTCAACACTCTGAGAAAGCATACCAGGAACAAACATCAGGAAGGCATATGAGGAACTATGCGAGGGCCTTCTATATGTGGCTAAGCAATACATCGCATGCGGTCATCACAAGAACTACTGTATGTGCCACGTTGGGACAAAGAGGCAAGACCCTTTATCGACACTTTTTCTGAGCCCCAATGGGGGCTGACTCCAACAGAGCTGCTTTGACCCTACTTTCATGAGTGAACCACAAGAGGCAAGAGCAGTGAGAAGCTGTCAATTTCATCAATTTCTTGCACTCCAGCCGCAAGGTGTGGAGCACCAACAATAAACCTACTGGCAGGTCTGGACACTCCTTTTGCCTGTGCCCCTTCTCAGCAAACTCCATCATCTCACAACTTGTGAAGAACGGGGCATAACAAGGTGTCCAAGCAGGGACGAATTAAGGGGGAGGGCAATTACCCTGGGCCCCCATGATGACAATCATTTGCTTTAAATAAAATACTCATTTGAAAAATTGTCATGATTCAGAAGCAATATGAGAATACAATATATATTCTGATGTTGCATTAAGTATCATTCTTGATTTCTCTACAGATATGACTTACTGCCAGTTTTAGTAATCAATACTGAAAATAAATATTTTTGGATTGTTCAATGTATATGTATTATAATTTTGCTTGTAACTTTTTCCTAATTATCATTTTTTAGGCATGGGTATGATTATCTACTCGTGCATCACGCTTACTGCACAGACGTAGTGAAAACGATACTATTTGCATGTTAATGCTAGTCCTGCTGTGGTTGCTGTTTAGTATCAATGATCTGAAACTTCTTGTGCCGTCTGGAGGTAGCCACAGCCAAGCAGTGAATCTTTGTTTTATCATAAAGGGTAACGTTTGATGGAAATGCACTTTTTTCTTTCGATGGTTACTATCGTTGCGTTACATCATAATCAACATCTAAAGCATATGAACAGTGCTGTCACTTTAGGGATTTTGTCCCTATATTGAAACTTTTGACCCTTTTTAGTTTTTTTAAAGGGATTTAGTGATTTTCAGAAAAGTTTGGAAAATTGTAAAATGAATCATTTCAGTTTATTTTGCAATTCATGTTTGGTTTTGTTTTTAACATTTATCATGGTGCTCCAACTTTATGCTACACCACCACAGATTTAGGAATTTTTCATGCAAAATGTAGATTGTTTGGTACTGTTCTAACAATTTTTATAGTTGCATTTCTGAGAGCCCTGCATATGAAGCTAGTCAAGCCATTTACACCACATGTTATTGCATGGTTCACTGAAAGAGGTTTTAATCAGTCGATTTGCAGAACAAAAGAGCAGGAAACAAGATTGCAGTGTTTATCTAGCGCGATGCCAAAATCTGTAATGCCATCAGCAGCTAAAAAGCGCAAAGTTTCTAAGGAAAAAAAGTGCAAGGATCTAGCAGTGTTAGCTAAATCGCAATGACTGAAATGCTTTTTCAGCAAAACTTTCAAGCAGCAACAGTAGGCTAAAGCAGTGGCATTAACCAGAACACCAGAAAATGCAGGTGAAAATCACAACATAAGCTTCGAAGCACCTTTCACACTCAGCCTGGTTAGCCATATTGACATGTTATTTTTCCAGTATATTTGTTGTAACCTCTGGCTTCTGCGTATTGTTCAGGTGAATGTTGTTTCTTGCCAAGTCACCCACTATCCCGTGAAATATTATTTCTTAGTTAGCATGAATACACTCTAGTGTTTATATCATAAACTCTTTTCTCACAGCTAGCTGTATGTGCAATTGAGTAAGACATTCTTGACCACCGGAAAAAGCAAACGAGAATGTTGGAAATAAGCGAAAACAAAATTTTTACAAATGATGACGTCATGAATTCTGTCATAGGGCCCTATAGTGAAAATTGCCCAAGGCTCCCCTACCCTTTAATCCAGCCTTGTGTCGAAGCTATGGAAGGTCCCAACACCTGAAAGAGATAGTGTCTCTGGCGCTTTCATGCAAGACGCTTTCATGCTTGCTACTACCCTCAAGCACCTGGAGCTAAAAAAATCTCAGGGTTTGGATTATATTTTCCACAGTTTACATTCCATGCCAGGTCAGCTCTCAAATCTTGGTTATGTATTTTCCTCACTTCCTTCATGCACCAACTCCCAGCCCCAGGGGCTAGAGAAGAGCAATAATAGTTGTGATCCCTAAGCTAAAAAAGCAATTGGTAACCCAAAGAGTTCTTGCCCTATATCCTTACTTTATGTCCTGTTGGAGATCTGAGAGACTCATCTACGCTTATGTCGAACTAACCATCGACATTACTCCTGCAGGAACAAGCAGGCTTTTGACACAGGAGATTGAACACAGATCAGATCACCTACAAGTGGCACAAGACATAAACGATAGCTTTTCAGCTAAGAACACTGGAGCTGTGTTTGTTGATCTCACAGCAGGCTACAACACTGTATGGCATCACAGTCTCACCTGCAAGCTACTGCAATTGCTACCTGACAGGCACATGGTCTGCATGATCATGGAACTGGTTGGCTTTCACAGCTTCAACCTTGCCATTGGTAACAGCAAACAGAGCAGGTTACGACACCTCAGGAATGATGGCCCACAGGAATCTATTCTGGCACACCTTCTCTATAACATTTACACCTCAGATCTTCTAACCACCATTTCCAGAAAGTATGCATACACCAACAATCTAGCAATCATGCTGATGGAGACTGGCAAGCAAGGGAAGGAGCTGATGGAGATTGGCAAGCAGTGGAATGCATACTAAGCAAAGACATGGCAACCATAGGTGAATACCTCCAGACCTGGGAGTTAAGCCTCAGCACTACAAAAAACAGTTTTGGCAGTCTTCCATCTCAACAAGGAAACTAAATGCATGGCTGAAAGTTAACATGCAACAACAAAACTCTGCTCTTTTGTTCCAAGCCCAAATGCATTTGAGTAACATTGGATGTATTCCTGACACCTCGAGTAACTTTGCAAAAAGCTGACATCACGCGTCATGTTCCTGAAGTGGCTTGCTGCTTTGAGCTGGAGTGCCGGGGGAAACAACGTTACTAACAAACATCCTCCATTCAGCAGCAGAATACTGCACTCCTGCATTGCCCCACACTCGCCTCACTTACCCTGTCATCAATGATGTCTTGCAACTGTGACTGCATCCCTGCGTCCTACACCAGCGGACAATCTTTCTATCCTTGCGGGCATCCAACTTGCTGAGCTTCATCACAAAGGGGCCACACTGTCTCCAGCATGCTGTACTATGGGGATCTGGACATCTGCTCTGCTCAAAGCTCACCTATCCACCATGTGGGAAAGCATGGCATCTCAAATCGAGACACCCACTTGTACCCATTGCACGACAACTTATCAGTTCTTCTGACAGCAATAGAAGTGTGGCTCTGGTTAGATCACCAACGGAATGTGGAATGGTTGGACAACACTATGAGACTCTGTACTTTCTTCCCTGATATTGGTACTCACTCTCCTGGAATTGCCTTGGCAAGAACAGCAGGGATCCAGCTTAACCATCTTCGCACCAGTGTCAAATGTTTTTGCTCCTGCACATGAATGGGGTATGGCCCCTTTTGCAGCTTGTGAGTGCAGCGCAGAAAAACAGATCGCCAAACATGCTGTCCTCTAATGTACAATCCATTGACCTTCCCAAGGAATGTATGGCCTGATGATTCTGATGTTGTGACAATCGAATGGCTGCTCCAAGATCTAGTGCAGCCTAGTAGTGGATAAACTGGCTCATGCGATGAAGAAGATTTCACACTTAAAACTTTTGCTACCAGTGTGCATATCTATATGCAATGAAATTCCAGAGCAGATGCTCGGTATAGATACAGATTCAATTTCAATTTGATTGCAGCTGTATCTTTTCGTCTTGAAATTTCATACATTTTGAAATTTCGAAATTTCATTTAAGTACAAAAGCTATGAAGGTGTTTTTTTCAGTCATTGATCTAATTTATTTTAAATAACTGAAAAAAGTTAGGTGAATTCAGTCAATGTTTTTCAGGCATAAAACAATATCCGAAAACAAAAATATGATAAAGGTTTTCAAGCTTTTTCAGACAAATGACTGAAATGCCTCAGTGAAAAAAAAATGGCTATAAAGTTAAATACCATACCATAGCGGATTTAACAAATGAAGTAGGTACTTGTTTCGGATTCAAATGCAAGGTGTTTCATGAAGGTGCAGTAAAATCACAAAACCTACCCACAGTACCCATGGTATTTGCTCAGGGAAAACCCTTGGTAGTGAAAGTTTTTGATAACTCTCAACAATGATTCTCAACTTGAAACGTAAATCTGCTCGAAACAGCAGTGTAACAGCACAATCACATGAAGCTGCTCAAAGCATCAAACGAGGGTTGAGGAGTCAGTGTTGCAAGGAGGTGGATGTTTTTGGATAGAGTCGGAGTCCTAAAAACACTGGGAGTCAGATTTTTTATCTGACTCCGGAAGTCTGATGGGATCATTTTTACATCACAAGTTTGGAATTCCTATTGAAATGATACAATTTTTTTAAAACTTTGGTTGAAACGGAGAATTCTTGCTGTGCACCATGATTTCCATTGATTGCTAATTCTTGCAAAATTGTTAACAGCCTAACTTCATTCATTTTACTTGTATGTAGAAGAGTCTGAGTCAAAAATTTTGGAAAGGTTAGAGTCCAAGTTGGACACCTCTGACTCTGCATCAAGCCATTTCTTTTTGATAACTTTTAAGGCAGTGTATCTAAATAAAAATATACTGCATATCACAGGTTGTAATTAATGGGAGTTTAATATTTTGAAACCATCAACGATCACTGCTGTTACTTAATCATCATTACTCTAATAACATATAAGTATATAGCATCATCACAATGCTATATACTTACATTACCATCATTCCCATATTAAGTTACAAAAGAAAATAAATATGCTAAAATTCCTTTGAAATCAACAAATACAGTACATTGATTGTGGTCTAATTCCAAGGCCCATTATTCTTTAAAGCTAATTTGTGGAGAAGTAAGTTAGTGTCAAGACACTGACATAATATATGTGATAGGTGGATATATGTCATGGCAATGAATAAATTATAGTCGTTATGTTATGGTGGTGTCCGAATGATCGCATCTGTTTTTCGGTTTTGAAAGACTAAATAAATGAATCCAGCTTTGAAAACGAAATCCAGTTCTGTACATCATGTAATGCTGAGTTTGTTTTTTTAGCAATGAATATGGTGAACCTGGTTAAGTGGCTCTGCTGGTAAAGATGGCACTTTTCATGTTATAAGATCATATTACATGTTTGCACAATCTTTTTCAAACATACTTTTGATGCACTTTGCTAAAAATTTTTGAAAACCAAACATGGGTTTAAAGTTTAGGGTTAAGGTTTCTAGTTAGATTTAAGATTAAGATCAGAAATTCTCTTCATACATTTTTTAGTCCTTCAGAAAGTGAAAACTGGATAAGGTGAGTTAGACATTGCCTAATTATTGTTGCTTCTAAATCCATATACTTTCTCATTAACTAACATCAAACGTATTCAATTAATTTGTTTTTCATTGTTAAACTTTTGTAATCTGCTTCCACCCTTGTTCTTGCAGATCGTTCTTTCAACCTCATTCAGGTATGCTGTATGCCCTGTGGGATACCTACAACTGTCTATGGTACTCCATACTGTAATGGTCCATTCGGAATGGACCATCAAATGGAATGGCATTTCATGTACAAATAGCCTATTAACTGCGTTGCTTTTTCATGTGTGTTGATAAAAATTCTTTTATGCCTTTGCTATATGTGCCTCTGCTGTAATCGCATGGCTGCTGCATGGCGTTCTGCTTTATAACCTCTATTGTCACCAACTTTTCTCCCTGGGCCTATTATGTAAATGTGTATGACTTACTTACTCCTTAATCTGTATGTAGTGTATATTCCTCAACTCTTCATGCAATTTCTTGGCCACCATCATCTGTGTTATGAAAATGAATGTTGTGTAATGATTCTATGATTATGTACCCTTGGTTCCTTTTGCTACTTTTGCATTCAATTGTTCTTGTACATGTACATTCAATGTACATTGGTTTTCAGTGACAGTAAATGAGTTAATCAAAACAAAAACAAGAAATCATTGTGCTACTGTTAACAGCAATTTAAGCTATGAGACTAGCATTGGCATTATATTAATGAAGCAGGTGCATGAAAAAAATACTTCATTTGTGCTATAGAGATCCAGCCAGTAGGCTGCACAACACAAACACTGCTATCCAGGGGCGCAGCCAGGATTTTTCTAAGGGGGGGGCTGAAGTTATGGAAGTAAAAGCCTTGAAAAGGAAAACTTACTTGTGATTAGAATAGACAAGGAAAGCACGTAATTTGTAGATAAACAATTGACTGTACTCACCACGAAAACTGGGGTCCTTCCAACTAACCTGCCATCTTGTTTCTTTGATATTCTTTCCTGACGACCGCAAAACTCGACAAACGTGATTACATGTCTCAGCCGAGT
>Ga0210059_1001488_pt1 | contig 35324 bp, 19 predicted proteins | sample Ectturendosymbi2_FD_188042 | JGI IMG/M metagenome (GOLD analysis project Ga0210059, IMG submission 188042) | Ecteinascidia turbinata endosymbiont from Florida, USA - Sample 2 (SPAdes) (version 2) | ecosystem: Host-associated > Tunicates > Ascidians > Unclassified | place: Key West, Florida... | reverse complement strand
AACAATAGTGTTAAGAATGTGTCTGTAACCCTATGGTTCTGTCTTCAATGCAGTTGCAAAAAGTGTCTGTAACCCTGTGATTTCGCCGGCTTCAATGTCTTGTACTACGTTCTGTATTGTCTGTTTTTATCAACCTGCGTTCTGCAGAGTGTGTGTGTTCATACTATGGACTTCGTGTCTGCTCACAAACAAATAAATTAAATTAAATAACTGGAATGAAGAAGTAACAAAGAATCAACACATATTGGAATAGAGAAAAGCTTAAAAGTCTTGCCTAATCACATAATAATGAATGAAACCACGTTAGAATCTTCCAAAGCAAATTCCTTTCATAGTCGGAAAATATCCATTAATGAAGACTAAAGCGTTGAAACATCAAACACCACAGCTGCGCGACACGAGAAAAAATGCAAGCGTGGCAACTGAGAATGAAAAGCTACAGGTTTACTGCAAGCTTTCGAGGAATCGACCGTCTGTGCTCTGCTTTCACAACTTTGCGGTGATGCAGACTTGCACATGTCTTTATTCCATCAATTAGTCTTCACAAAGGTGAGGTAGTCGAAACAATCAGCAAATTGCTTTAATAAAAAATCGATTTCACGTAACTAAAGCATCCTCAGTCCTGAAAATTGCAACCAAAAGCTTACGAGTGAAATGCTGATGAACTAAAGCAAGGGTAGAGAAAGGACGCGAGCTGTAGTCTACAATAAATCAAATCCAAGCAGTGACAAGCAACAACTGTAAAAAAGACTGATCGCAAAATGTTGGTCTTACTAAGACTCAAAATCCAACTGACGCCAAGGGACAATGACAACCAACTGCAAGTAAGCCGGCTTTGAGGTAGCACGTTTGACTCGTGTTTTCTAGTTGGGGCTTTTAATTTGTGATCGTCAAAAAGGGACACGCAAAAGTCGGTAAATAGATCACTAATTGTGTGGTAAAATAGGGAATAAAGTAGCCTAATTGGTCACAGCGAAATGACAAATATCTTTTTTGTAAAGGTGTAAATGAGTGTTATTTTTTCAATGAAATCGCAACACGTTTGGTTTAGTGGTTTTTGCGGCAGATACCGGCCGTTCGACCACCAGATGCAATGCCTTTGGCAGTTGACTCAAACATCGATATTTGCAGAGTGGTGTTGAGCACGCAAAGAGGTCTGAGGACGGATGGTAAATCTGAATCAAGAAGCAAGCTTAATGAAATGAGTGAATGAAATCTAATACTTTTATTTGACTAACGTAAATTTTTATCGGAACATTTATCTCATGGTGCGGTCCGCTGCTGGAAAATTCTGTCTTGAAACAAACGGACGTTTTTCCGGTGCCTGTGGCTTGCACCACACCATGTCAGTTCTGCCTTTCTAATAACTAATAAATGTCGATGATTAGAAGCATTCGTAAGAAGGATGTGCCTATTGCACCAACTGCTTGTTCTAACCAGCCTCAAAAAGGGCGATGAACTGTTAGCAGTGTTTAGGATTAGGCATTTCAGAGAGAAAAAGCTGCTTGCAACATCTTTTCTGATGAGCCCGTGACACATGTCATATTTGGGTCAAAAAAGATTCTAATTGTTACAGCACCTAAGCATATTTTTACTCTTGCTGTTTGCACATATAAACTTAAATGCCAAAACTGCAGAGTACATTTGGCTACACTGCCTTCTACTATAATGTAACCACTGCTCATTACATTTCCATGTATAACTTTTCTTTTAGCTGAAACGCAGTCTTTCCACAACCGATGTTGTACCTTGCTGACTGAAAACACTGTTTCCAGAAGAGATTACAAGCAAATGCAAACTGACGCCATTTACTTCATATGTTTTCATCAAGACCTTAGAACTCATGCCAATCACTTCAAGACTTCAACAATATACATAAAACCTAAAACCTCCGTTATTTGTAGTTTAGCTATCCTTCAATACAGCTTTTCTTTTCATGACTAAGCAATATTAAATTTTACCGTATTCCAAGATGTGAATACAACAGTTATAAGTCTTAACTATGTAGTAATATATTTTTGTTTCAGTTTTCGTTTATGGTTTTCGCGCCTATTGCGCTTTCCATTCCTAACTAAACATATGGTTTACCGCTGACCGCTTAACATTTTCTTTTGACGTTTTGCCGACCTCTCTTAAGCAATGCTAGTTGAGTGGCTGATGTGAATTACGCAGCAGGCCCGTAGCCACCGGGGGCATTCGGGGGCAGTTCCCTCCCAAATTTTTGCACACCCCAAAATTTTGTTGTGCTCAGAAAATTTTTCATACAATTTGTTTTAAACACATAATAAAAACAAAAATCCCGCCCCATAAAATGTATTTTGCCCCCAAACCTTAAATCTTGGCTACGGGCCTGTTACTCAATGCTCGCTTAGCATGACAAACATCTGTATGTTATTCAACAGTTTTGTTTCTTTATTAATGCAAATACCGAAAACACACGTGCTTCTTCTGTACCTGAGTTATGTTCATAACAGCATCGTAGGTCAATAGTTTGACGCTGGTTCCGTCTTCGAACTCACGATACCACACGACCTCACGCAATGTCGCCTTTTCGGCCATTGTGAAGTGACAAACGAACACAACCTGCTGGTGCTCGTTCACAGTCAAAGACGGGTTGTCTGATATGCTCAGGTCGGCGTCGTGCGAAATAGACACAAGAGACATTGCAGGAAAGTTTCGTTGCTCATTGTGTTGAGCCACTGTATGAAAACATAATGAAGGCATTAGAGCCAAGCCACCTCTAAAGGCAGCGACATTACTTTATCACACCACCGTACAAAAATCAGACGTTTCAGGGGTATCTGCTACAGCAGTGGCCAAAGGGGTCATGGCAACCCCAAATTTCTTGCATATCTTGTCACTTTGTGCTTTGAGAGGCCAAACAAAATGCTGTTGCTCGCTTAAAGTCAAAAGATTTGTCCAAAAAAAATCCTTGGCTGGCTACGCCACTGGTATCTGATGGATGTGAACAGGTAATTTTTTAGAGGTGATCGAAAGCGCCGTTAGACTCTTAAGACCAGGGCCGGCCTTAGGCCGATGCAACCAATGCAGCTGCATTGGACCCCGCGCCTCTGGGCCCCGTGCCATGGTGTTTAGGTAGATTGTTCATTTTTGCTAGATACATCTTGCGCTTGAGAATTCAGTAGAAATGCCATATAAATTTCATTGTTAACAAAGAACGCTCTCGCCAGAACTAGCAAATTTCCTCTCGAACGTTAGCAAACACGCTCAATTCTCGTGTTAGCTGCACTGTATATCTGCGTTCCACCACGATCGTAACACAGTTGGCTGAACACGATGACATCATAAAATCACTGCTCAGAGGGGCCCCGCGCCTAGGTCTTTCATTGGGCCCCGCATATGCTAGGGTCGGCCCTGCTTAAGGCCCAAACAACACAGCGAATCTGATTGTTGTGGACGCTGACATCGTGACGGTATTTTGTAGAGCAGGGGTGACCAACACGGGAAAGCGGTCGAGAGGTTGTCCATGGACCAGGCGGTGTAACTACATCTCCGATCTTGCTTGCATGTCTTGATGTTGAGCCAGCAGATCTATCTGAGTTTGCTCTTGTTCGTGAGGTACTTCGAGACCTAGGGCTGCTGCTCCCGGAACCCTTCCCGGAGAAAAAGCGGCCATGAAAATGAATGAATGGGCTGACCAACCTTTTTTACACAAGTTGTACTTTTCGGGTGGACAAACTCTCGAGATGTGCCAGCACAGCGTCAACATGGTAAACCTACACACACTTTTTCCATCATGCACTAACTAACTTCACAACACTTTTTCTTGTTGTCACACAACCACTAGAAATCACATCACGGACCGAACAGACGATTAATTAGAACTTAGAAGCCGCTGTAGCAGAAAAAACGTGTTTCATTTCGCCTACACCCCTCGTGGTAGATTTAGAATCAGGGCGCGGTCTACCAGTAGACAGCTGTGAAAGATATGCGGTGCAAAATGTTGGTTAAAAAGACTAATTGTATTCACACATCATTTCTTTAAGTGGTCGAAACTTACAATTTCCTTCGTTACTGCAAAACCTCCTGATCTAACTAAACGAACAAATGATGTCACACCGTAATATTTTGTAGCTGATCGTGTGATTGTTGGATATCATATTCACAAGCAGTGTCTTTCAAGGAGTTTTGACAGACCAGGCCCGTAACCAGCTTGGGACACTAGGTGTGGCGAAGAGTTTTCTGAGAGGGGGCCAACTTTTTTAAAATATGTCCAATAGTTTTAAACTAGGTCCAACACTACTGTACTTTCCAGGGGGAGAAGAATTTTTTCAAGGGGTATTTTTGCCCCCTTATTTACGGGCCTGTGACAGACCGAAACGGTGTCTCAAATGTTTACAGCGGTCTCTCTAAATACAGCGGAACCGCGCTTTACGACCACCACCGAAATACACTGAAACCTTGCTTTACACCCATCTCGGTATGTGGGTAAAATAGTTGCGATCTCTTTAAAATGTCTTAGCGGTCACCAAGTACACACTTAAAAAAACCTGTTCACGAGTGTTGTTTTCAGAGACCGTTTGTAATTGCGGTCTCTCCTACATGCTGATCCTCATTAAATCGCTGCCCTATCTGTATCGTTTGTACCATCGGCTCTACAGTATTTGCAAAACCCAAACTCTGCCATTTGGAACAGCAAGTGTTCTGATGAGAAATGTAAAAGTCGAAAAATTGAGCTGTGAAAGTTACTGTATATAGATGGGTGCAGGCTCGCAACCGGGGGGAGCTGACCCTCCAATTTTCAAAAACAAATTTAGTTGTTAGGTACAACAACAAGTTACAATCATTTTGTGCCCCCCGAAAATATCAGCTGGTTGCTGCCCAGACCCCAGTGTATCCGATGGTATGATGTGGTAGTGAATGGGTTGAAAAAATCTTTGAAATACTCTCTACATATTGCCAAGGATGTCCTCATTGCTAAGTAAGACACCATTTCGGTCATTGATAGATCTTGCAATATTACATTTTTTGCTGCAGAGACGCCTAAAAATGTATTTTGCCCTACCAAACCTTAATGCCTGGTTCCGGGCCTGCCTCAACGTACTGCGCATGTGAAGATGTGGCTTTTTTCTAATGCCAGACGTGTGGCTGCTTTCTTTGCTTGATAATAGGACATTTCACTGATTGGTTCTACCACGGGGTTACTTTTTTGCCATTATTCACCACACTGAGTTGTTCCGTCGTCCGCATACCCGAGCAGCAGATGAAGCTTCAGTTAGATTGAACAGCTGCGGCTCACCTCTGCGTATTTTTAAAACTGAAATAGTTGTTTGACCAACTTTTCCCGCATAATTACCTGCATTTAGTTGGAAGTAAGTAATCCAAAATGTTATTTGCAATAACCACCAACATCTGTGAGTCTTCTTCATCGGTGATTTGCAGGTAGGAAAAGTTCTACAGCCACAAAACATAGCCCAGCAACAAGTTTGCGTAAATTGAGTCAGCTGTGTGGGTAAATAGTCCCGTTGTTCGTATTCCTGAAAAGAGTTTTCACAGTTAAATCTTGCAGTCTTTATAACAAATGTATTTGCAAAAAGTCTTGAAGAGTTTGTTGCTCGACCGCTAGATCGGTTTGCAATGTCTCACTATCTCACTTTGAAATACAACTATTCTGATGACAAGGTACGACGCACTGAATGATTGTACATCTGTTGCATGACATGACAAGGTAAAAATGAGTAAGCCTTCCAGGAAAGCACCGACGGTTACATTAAAAGCGAAAGCATTTCATAACAGGAAAAAAGGCGATAGACAGACTTGTCAACTCTTTAGAAAGTTTTGACTGAAAGTGTTTTGATTATGAAACGGGGTGCTGGAGCAACACCCCATAACAAAATGGGGTGCTGGAGGTTGGAGTGCTGGAGTAACAACTCTGCGAATAGCCACCTTAGCCCTGGTCCATTCAACCGTAGAGCACTGTGCTCCTGTCTGGTGCCGCAGTGCTCACACCCGCCTTATCGACCCCGCCATCAACGACGCCTTGCGAATTGTGACTTGATGCCTGCGCCCTACACCAGCGGACAACCATCCAATCCTCGCAGGCATCCAACCTGCTGAGCTTCGTTACGATGGAGCCACAGTGCTCCACTCAGCGCTCACCCGTCCATCGAGTGCGAACGCACGGCGCCTCCAATCGAGACACCCATTTGTACCAGCCGCACAACATCTCATCAGTTCATCTGACAACAACAACATAGGTGCGGCGCAGTGGGCGAATCACCAATGGAATGTGGAGTGGACGGACAACCCCACAAGACTCCGCACTTTCATCCCCGACACCGGCACCCACCCATCCCGGAATGACCCTCCCAAGAAGAGGCTGGGTCCGGCTTAACCGCTTCCGCACCGGGGTCGGGCGTTTCCAGTCCTGCTTGTACAAATGGGGTATGGCTCCTCTGCGGCCTGTGAGTGTGGCGCAGAAGAACAAACCGTCAACCATGTTGTCCTCCAATGTCCAATCCATCCAAAATGGGACAGTTCGGCGCCGTCGTTTGGGCGACGCCGTTTCGGCGATGGACGTTTCGGCGACGAAATGTGAAATGTATTTTCCTTTGAAATGTCACCAAAGTGTAAAAGTTCGCACTGCCGTCGTCTGGGAAGCGTGTAAGCGCAAGAGTCAGTCTAGCACTTGTCCCAGATCTTTCCGATTATGCTGTATTTATTGCGATTCATGATGCATACCATGGATTTGGAAGTGCCATTACTGCATATTCGTACACCGATAGGCAACAGATGGCAAGAAAGTACGATATATTCTTGGATTAGCTGTGGAATGCAATCAAAATGATATCTACCTGAAAGATCAAGCAATAGATGCTGTCCGGGCTTAACTTTTGTGTAAAGTCAAACCCCTCATGCCAGCAAAAATAAACGTCACAAGCCATATTTCTTTACACACGTGGTCACGGTCACACTAAGTTCTTCCAAAATCCTGACAGACGGCAAACTACACTGGCCATCGGGATGACAACAAAAACACTTATGAAGCAAACATCCTTTGTAGCCTAACCTTCAAAATATTTCAAAAACACACATGTTTTTCGCATAATACATTTGCGACCACCATCGCCGAAACGTCCCGTCGCCAAAACGGCAGCGTCGAACTGTCCTAGAACGCAATCCATCGACCTCCCCACGGACTGCATGGCCTGACGGTTCTGGACGATGAGACAGTCGAATGGCTGATCAGCATCTACCCCGAGATCTAGTGCGGCCAAGCAGTGGTTTGAAGAACTGGCTCAAAAGAAGAAGAAGATTACAAAATCACAATAAGGTTTTCTGGGGTCCGAATGGAATCAAACCTTAGGGGAAATTTTCACACGTTGAGAAAGCTTATAAACCATTTCTGACGAGTCTTGGCACTTGTGTGTGTTTCACCTAATTCTGTGACTTGCTTCGAACGGTTCTCAAAGGTTTGCTTTTTTCTAGTGGAAACAAGTCGGAAAGCAACCAACTGTTATAATCCCTACTTACAGGTTGACTGCACTGGTAAGATGTAACGGTTTTGAATGAACAAGAATCAAAGTAAATATCAGCCATTTCTACAAAATAAGAAATGCTCTGTCACACGTTAAACTATAAAACCATGCTACAAAAGCAAAATTATTCCTCCTTAAAAGCTTCATCACCCTCACTGCTGTCACTATCTCTTGCTGTAAACCAATGTCCAAAAACAGAGGCGTTCATCAACCTTTGCTTAGCTTGGTGAAATAACAACATGTTGTTTTTCATAAAATACCAAATCCTGCTTAATCTATTTTGCTTATTGATCAGAATATATTTCGGTACAGAGAGAAAAACGCAAAAAGAGAATGCTTTTTATCCCAACGCGATTTGCAAGCACCTCACCACCGTCGCTGCAGGAAACGGGGTGGTAGTGTTTGGCAGTAAAGCTTAAAGACGCAAGAAAAGATCGAATGTTTTTAAGCTGTTCTAGCGGCTGCGTCAGATGGAACCTCGTTCGTAGGCGGATTACTCAGCTTGTCGAGAGCAGCCGGGCACAAACGCAATTTTAAAAATGCAATCAACCGACAGGGAAAGCTGCGTTATTTTTATTGCTTCTTTTAATCTCTCGTATGAACGACTGATCACCTGACTGCATGCTGGGATCGTTTGAGTTGAGACACAAGCTGCGAACAGCAGAGGCTACAAGTTTCTTTTGCTTTCCAGCGATGTAGAGAGCTATATTTCAGAATCGTTGAGAATACGATCTGTTAGGTTAGACCAGGGGTGTACATCCTTTTGCTATTGCCGGCCGCATTACTTTTATTTACAAGAAGTACAATCTTTTGCTGTTGCCGCCAATGAGTTTGAGTTATACTTTTGAGATACGCTTAATTAAGCATAGGTTTTATCCGGTGTATGTCATTTACTTGTGCTTAAAAGTATAATAAAATGTCAAATATTTTAACGAATTTTTAACGAAATTACACATCGTATCGACTGATTTTCTTGCCTTGTGTTTGTTTTGCTTCAATATACGCCAGCACGGTCGCCAAATCCTATATTTCAAATTACATGTGGACGGCTGCAAATTTCATCTACGAAGGCTGCAAGTTGTGAACCGCTGGGTTAGACCATGAAAAACGTTGTGTTAATAGTTCACTTTTACTGAAACTGAATCAAGTATATTTTAAATGGAAGCAGAATAGAAATTTACATAATAACTGTGTTAAGGTTTCTCGAAAATATTCCAAAGAAAAGTACTTTTGTTAGATTGGTTGCTTACTATTGCCGAAAAAAACGTATTTTCTTGTTACGTCACTAAGAATACTTTACATGCTTCCAAAGAAACTTTCTAATCAAATAAACGAATTCTGGGGCTTGTCCATGGGATTTGTCCCATGCAGGGTCGGATCCAGTCCGTAACTTTAGGAGGTTAGATTTCAGTAATATTTGGCAGTCAAGTCTCATTACGGGTTCACTACTGTAAAAGAGATGAAGCATACATCACAACTATGCTGTGACAAAACAATGGATGGCAAAATGGCCGTATATCGGGAATGCTGTTTTCCGAATTGTACAAAATCATGGTGAAAAAGTTACTATTTTAGGGGGGGCGATCGCGCCATTCGACCCCCGCTTGATCCGCCCTTGGTCCCATGATATGGGATAGTGGACTTGTAATGTGTCCCTTGTCCCATCCAACGTAATTCTAACGTCATGTAGTAGGAATATTCTGAAGTTGAATACCATTACAGGGTATTATATGATCACAGCACAAGAAGTATCAGAGAGGATCAGTGCCATGGCGTAGTGCCGCGAGTCCTATGAAAATAAGGTTGTTGGGCCCGTTTTTAGGCGTAACTAAAAAAAGGGACCACCCAATTTTTATTGGACCCCTTTATGGTCGCAACCACGTAATTTTGGGCTTTGGGTCGCAATAGCCACAGGTCTGTGAAGGCATGCACATGATATAATGTACAGTACTTCGCACTACCAGTTTCTAGGGACTCCCATGGGATAAGACAGTCACAAGTTGCCATGTGAAGGTATAGGGCAGAAAAAAGTGTCCCATCGACAAGCCTGCAAATTTTTCATGATTTGCTTTTCTGCTTTATTATGAAAAGGTGCAGATTGTGAGCGTGCTATCCATTATTGCAAAGATCTAACCTTGCATTTCTTGCTTCGAATGAGAAATAAAGGCCACACACAGACCACTTTGAACGTGTTTCGGCTTTCATTTTACTTCTGCGTTTGGTAAAGCATTTAAACATCTTTTATGCAAAGTAAAAGAAAACATTTTGAAGACTGTTCAGAAAATCAACTGCGTTTTCGGTCACTCGAGAAACCTTCTGTCTGGTGAACCGTGGTGCAGCAATCCCACAACAGCATCAGAGTTGCTTGGCCTGCAAAGTTCGAAAAAAAGACCACAGTTCAACGATATGCACAGTGCGGCGTTTCTGTTATAGACCTGATAGGTTATGTGAAGAATTTTTTGATGACAATGAAGTAGCACAAAAATATGTTGTCATTTAAAACTGTTCTCCAACTTAACTTTTTAATTTATTCAAATGTATACCACAACACTGCGATAATGATATCTTGCCAGAGAATGCAACTTTATTTTCTTTACTTATGACATTAAATGGAAAAGCAATTCCAGCTAGGAGCGCATGGCGTCATAAGGGTTTTTTGTAGGCCCCACTTGCGCTTTTCTGGACCAATCTATAGAGTTCGTCAAAACAACTACAAACAACTTGAAGTGTAGTAAAACTCGTCAACCCTTTTTTTCTGTGGTGAAAGCGTAGTAGCAAACTTTGAAAACACGGCTTTTATGATGAAAACGTTGGTAGAGCAATAATGAAAGAAACTACTAAATGCATATACGTAACACAAGTACAATGTTCAGTAACTTTAAGCAAAACCGCCGTACCATAGTGGAAAAGAGCATGTTTTCTATTTCTAACTTCTACGTTCGTACAAAAACTCGAGAAGAAACAATGAAAAATAAATAATCTGAAACCTTTGCATTTGAAACTTGTACAAAAAGTGCTGGTATCAAACCCACAAACAATCTGAACACTTGGGCTTAGAAAACGATTACAATCTGAAAATAAAGGCAAAACGTACGTTTTCTAATCATTGGAAAGGCCAAAATGTTTTGGGTTTCAAACTTTTTGCGACTTTGAGAGCAAGAACAGTTGTCCGGTTTATCCTCTCCATGACAAGTGACGGGACGAAAGCAATGACATGTAGGCTATATGCGCTTTGGGCTGGGAAGGTAATTAAACAAGATTAAACAAAATGTATTTTATTCGGACCATAAACTTGAGACAGCCACGCACTCTGGCTGGACTTCCATTTTTTTCTTTAGACCTTGGTTTTTCTTTACTACCCACCTATCATAAACCTTTGGCAAAAAGGCACCTTGTTCCTGTAAAAAAAATTTTCCAAATGTTGCAAGCATATTCCACATAAATGCGGTCATGGCATAAATTGTGACATTTTTTTAGCAACATTATGTGCATAACATATTTGATTTAAAATAGTGCTTTATTAATTCTTATCAATTAGTGGGAATCCTAAATTGTTTCAGTTTTTTATGATTTCCAACTACCTCCTGAGAAATTACCCCTGGGAGCTTTTTAAGGGAAATCGGGTACGTACATATCCATGCAAAAACCTTTGCAAAGCATCACTTAGCTTAGTTATGCGCATCACCCACAGACCTACAGCACTACCCGAATTGAATTACTACTCTGATGTCCGGATTTGCAAATGGTTGCTCAGCCAATAGTTTCCTGAATGCTTGAAAACTGTCCGTTACAAACTCAACTGTTTCAAAGTTTGATCACTTACGTTGAAGACAACTCGAGAAACACGCTTTCGAGTAATCAAGAATTATCACGTGACTCGTGTCTGTGCTGATTTTGGATTATTATTGCCCCGATAAGAAATGTGAGGCACTGACAATTATTGATCAAACAACCACGCTCTGATAACCATAAGTTTCACCTTTGTAGGAAAAATGCACATTGTTGGTGACTATATCGCGTAGACATTTTTAAAAATAATTACAACCCCCCTTAACTGCAATATTTGCAATGCTTCTTAAAAATTGACACTAAGTCATGGAGTTCCAGAAAATTAAACGATATTTTGGTGACAAATTCTTCACCAAAACAATGAAAAATTGAAAACATTTACTGTTGGGTCATGCTTTCTGATAGATTTGACTGTAGGCAGCTTCTTAAATGCCGTGATAAAGGAGGTAAGTAAAATTTGTAAGGCACTGTCTCTCAACGTTGTGTGAAGCGCCCTGTGCACTTCATAAACCAACAGTTGTGAACCTGAACTTCACGGGAAAACTTTGTCCTGTGTTAAACAGGTTGACTAGAGACGGTTGAGCAAAGTGACCAGCAGTCACGCCTTCATTCGATGTAGTGAGGTTTTCTGAATACTTGGATTTTGTATATGACAAGTAAAATTTTGGATATGACGAGTAAAACAAAGGAATTTACCCAACGGTCTGTTGTTTTAACTAGTTTGACTTTTCATCATTCCATTCGTATGTATGCTGTATTAGATCGGTTAACTGTATGTTTTCATTTAATATGACGTTTTAAGGAAAAATGAGAACCGGCCGCGTCTCCTGAATCAGGGTTGGGTCTGTTTTATCTTTCACCTTATTTGCTTAGCTAAAATATTTTTTGTAGAGCATTTCTATGTAAATTTTGTCACTATGTTGTGCTCTATCCCGAATCGCTCACTTACGTCTTCGCCCCCCAAGAAACGTCGACGCGTAAATATACGCCGAAAGAAAACACTTAATGGATACACTGATCTAACATCGTTATTTACAGACCCGTAACCAGCTTTGAACACCAGGGGAGGCCCAAAGTTTTTTAACTACGTCCAATAGTTTTAAACTATGTCCAAAACATTTTTCCAGGGGGCGCGAAAAAATTCTGGAAGGTGAGAAGCCCCCCTGCGCCCCCTTGGATTCGGGCCTGGTTGTTTATTTTATAAATATTTCGAAACCATTACAGTTGATTTAGATTGTCTTCACACAGCGACTGACATACCCTGAATCAGGTATGAGAGATTGAGAAGCGAAGTCTTTACGAAGGTAGTTGCTTCGCCGTATGTAGATGAAGAGAAGAACAACAAATGCAACCAGTAACAGAGCGGCTGTTACCCAAGGCAACGCATAGAAGGAAATTTTGTGTGCCTCACCTGTTGCCAAATAAAGCAATTGACGCTTCACAACTTTATTCACTGCAGAACAGATAAGCAGTTTGACAAAAGTTTTTGATATACGCTTAAAACTATTGAGCATGCTGTTAGTAACTTCGTTGGCAGCTGCATTGATTTGCCTGATTTATCAAACATCTACAAAGGCAATGCCACAGATTTTGTTGTGCGAGAAAAACACAAAGAATTCCTTCAAAGTGGCTTTATCTGTTTTTTCACAACTTATGTAAACCTCAGAATGATTATATCATCTGTGAATCGACGTAGCGTTATTCAAAAACTAATCTTATTTTTAGCAGTGAGAGGTGGCGCCTTACTTGCACGGTCGCACCTTATCCCTTCATGTCCAGCCTGACAGAGGCAAGACGGGGTACCGGCAACAGCATCTACGATGCACAACCCCTCATTATGGCAATAAGGGTCTATTGACGAGTGGCATACGGAATGGCAAATCCTTCCTGGACTGTAAATAAAACACAAGGGAATAAACCACATTTCGTACTGCTTTTGCTACATAGATGGACTTTGATTCAAGTTTGACTATACAAAAAGTGTTAAATCGAAATGAGTGTATTTATTGCTTGGCCAGGAGCCCTGGTAGTTGTACAGCACGAAGTAGTCTACAATTTTTGGTACAAATCGTGACATGCTAAAAACATTTTTGACGTTAGTTTTTGCTTTCCAACTATTGCTTTGTGAGCTTGTTCCACAAATTTTTTGTCTTCTATGATATTTGGGTTTCAAATTAAAAAGAAGAATGAAAGCAAATTTTTTTGTTCCTATTTTCGAAAGCATTATGCTTTTCTGCAATTAACCTTAGCTCAATACATTTATCATATTTTCAAGCCATTTTTGTGAAACTTACTTTTAGGCAACAAACAAAACTAAATGGTTTTGGTCATCTGCCCGCAGGTTATGTCACTATTTCCAGAAAAAAATGGCATGGCGCGCTAGTGATCTACAGGAGGTTTTTCGAAAGGGTTGAACAGTTGAAAAAGCATATACAATAATTTAGATGTTTTCAAACCAGCCAGCCAAAGAATGACACCATTAGTCTACTACTGTATCTCGGTCGCGTACGTTCCACGTACGATGAGAAGTTAGAAAACATTAGGTTGGTGCTCTTCGAACTTTTGAAACGTGTCTCAAAATTGTCGTCTACTTACGCTGAAGGTTGAACATCAACAAAACCAAACATGCAGGCACAAGTGTAACCACTCGAAGTCTCCGGCTGGCAAACGGCTTTAGGATGACAAGTATGCGTTTTAAGATAGCAAGGGTTTGAAAGCATTTCTTCCTCGGCTTGGTCTGAATACACAAAAGAAAAATGTATTAGCAAAGTCAGTGGCATGAAACGCATGTAAAACCAAAGCAAAACATGGAAAATAACCTGATAAAACTATTCTAGTTTCTCTTGGATTAAAACAGTCTAACTTAAACTCTAAAATTTCTGCAAGTGCTTTCTATGTCTTGTTGTTTTTTGTTCTAGTCAGAGTTCTTAAATGATGAAATGCCATGATTGAAAACTGAATGCTTGTTGTAATTGCATCTAAAAAGATTGACTTTTCAGTTAAAAAACTGAAAAATAAAACTTTTTCAGTTAAAAAACTGAAAAATCGTAGGCAGGGACACCTATAAGTAAATTTGGATTGTGTAGCACACTGCGATGAGAATTTTTTTTCCATTTGAAATCGTTGCAACAAGGAGAGTCGACTCCTGTTCAACGACACTCTTTGCATTACTCAAAATGTGCACTGAAAAGTTGTACTGCGACATATCAGAGAAACTGTGTACACCAGACCACGCAGCGGTATGTGTGATACAAACCACTCAGAGGTGGCCAGAAAAGCATGCAACTTGATCAAAGATGGCCAGACAACCACAGAGCAATGAGTTTTTGGAAAGTAACAAATAAAGGTGTTCCTGTTTAGAAATGGTCTTTCTCTGAATCTCCAACCCATACTAGAAGTATGTTTATGGGGACCGATAATGCTCTGCTAAACAGCGCTGGCATAACGGTTGGCTTTCAGTGGATTTGTCTATATAGTCTATACATTTGGTTCACGATGCATCGCGCTCAACGTCCCACCTCTTGCATTTCCACAATAAAACCCATACATTTTCGAGTATTGTCAGTAAGTGCCATGTCCTTATTTGTTACAGCTCAACTTTATTTCGTCTTTTATTTCGACAATAGTCAAGTTTCGTATTTACAGCTGGTCGACTGAATTGTTAAGCATATTAGCTGCTACCTGCCAAAAAATCAAGTATGGCCATGAAGGTCAATTATTTGTTTTTGTGGCAGGTCGGTTGCTGCAAGAGCTGATAATGCCAGTCTTCCAAACGCGTAAAATTTTGTCTGACGTTAGTCATGTGGTGCCATGTAAAAGACGGATATCCGTTAGTAGTGGATCTTGTTAGAGGATGTATAATGACGCAACCGGAGTCGCGAAAACAGATATTTCATTGTGAGAAGTAACACCGTAACGGTAGTAAAAATAATGTTATTGCAGAAATTTTGTCACAATATTGTAAAAGATGTGTATTTGTGTGCTTGACAATTTTTGACAAGGTGAGTTTCACAACGGTTATAACTTTCGAAAAACAGTTTGAACCGCTGTAAAACTAGGAAACTTAAAACATCCTAACCTGTTAATTATTATGCGTTAGGGAAAAGTAATGATAAATTCCCATGAAAAATTATTTTACCACTGTATTTTCAGCTTTATTTCTTGAGCAAAGCTATTTTTTCTAACTCTGGTAGCATCATTACATATCTGTTTGGGATATCCGCCCTGACGGATATCCGTGATTTACTTAGTACCAGTCATGACTTTTATCTCAGAAAGTCTGACTGGATTTAGCTGGTGAGGTCCTGATTTTGACCACGGGTAACAAGCAATAAAAAATACTTGCAATATTCCGACGATATTTTGCAACAGTTCCTAATGATTAGTCGCACCGAACTCGATTTTGCTTGTTTGTTTGCAAAGAACAAATCGGACCATCCCAGTTACTTAAATATTTTGAAACTTGATCTGCCAACGTCTTTGTATTAAGCCTGAAACCTTGTCATTTTGAAGGACAGCGACCTATTCTAGCATTATAACTTTATATGTTGCTGTAAACACTGTTTGGAAATAACGATCCTTGGGCGTTTGTGAGTTGTGATGCAGAGATTAGCATTGGACTGGGCTTGGATTGGACTGGATCCGGAATACAACGAATTTTTTGGATTTGGATTGAATCCGGATTGTAAATCGCTTCATACAATTAGGATCAGGACCGGATTCGGACTGAGTTAATGCAAAAAATTGCCTAATTTTTGTTGTTGAAAGCTGTACTTCGTTAATTTCGTGGACTTTAAATTTTTTGACATTTTTTGGACTATGGTTGAACTTGGACTGAGTTTTAAAAATTCAGAACTGGATCTGGATCGCAAACTATGACAGACCGCTCATCTCTGCTGTTGATGGCTTGGCGTAATTCTGTAGTCTATCAAGAAATATTCGCATTGGCGAAATTTTAAGACATGTTTTACATTATAATGAAAATCACGGCCAATGAGAACGATACAAACGGCATATTGCAAACGCTTCGATAACTCCTGTTATCATCATCAGTGCATTGCAAATTGAACCGCAGTGATCATGCTGCAAGTTCTTATTGGTCACTCAGGAGAAAAGTGCTGTTAAAAATGAAAAACGCGAAGGACTGTTTCGCTAGTGACGTAGAGGCGCGAAGCATACGTAGTCACATGACTCAGCTGGATATCCGCCGATGGTGATGGCGCGTGACGTCATGAGTGAGGCAAGAAGCTCTGTTACAAGTTAAAAATGCATAGAGGCATCGACGGGATGTTTGCATTCAGCTCTGGTTTGTGTTCTTGAATCAATAAAGATTCAAGGATCTGCAGCCGTCGCCAATTGTTGTCACTGCCAATGACCTCGGGGTTGTGAAAGTCAACCCGATGATCTGGGTTGGCTTGGAAGTGTCTGCATACTGAAGAGCTTAGTGACGTTCGATGCTCTTCTATATGATTTATTAAATTGCGTTGCGTTTGCCCGATGTAGGAGGCATCGCACGAGCACGTAAGCTTGTACACAACGTTAATCCGGTTTAGTAAAGCTTGCCAGTCCTTAATCGAGAACCAGCTTTCAAGCTTTCGATTACTTTGAAAACAACGCAGCTTCGCGTTCACTACAGCCTTGTGTCTTATAAAGCTGCTGAGTTCCTGCCGTATGTTATTACATACAGAACCCAAATACGGTAGTTGTAATGAAATATATTTGGGTGAAGGAGAGGGTTCAGCCGGTGTGTCACGTTGTTGCGTGACACCGTATTTTCTGTTTAAGAATTGCTGAATGCAAAGGTCCAAAAAAATGTTGGGGTTCCCGTGGCGAGATAACATTCGCTTAATATTCATAAATTCCGTGTGCACCAGTTGGTTGGAACTGGCAATGTCATAAGCTCGGCGGAGTAGAGAGTTGACAAGGTTTCGTTTCCTGTGCAACGGAACGAAACTCGACCATTTTGAGTAGAAACCTGTATGCGTGTGTTTCCTGTAGGTTGAAGTAATAAAACCTATTGTTCTTTCCTCAATTAAAACATGAAGAAAGTGGAGGCAATTATTAGTTTCTAGCTCCTTGGTAAAGACTATCCCTGAGAACAGAATTAATATTGGCAAAAAAACTGTTGAGAGAATCTTGATCAGGAAATAGTAAAAACAAGTCATCTACGTAGCAGCAAAGCAGGTCTGGTCGACACTCCCGTGGTGTCACCGCCAGGGCCTGATCTATAACGTAGTTCATGCATACGTTAGCCATGAGCGATGCTGTAGGTGAGTCCATAGCAACGCCATCGACCTGTCGATAAAAACGACCGTTAAACTGGAACGTAGTTGTTTTCACAACCCATTCCAGCAGCTTCTTCATACGTCTTCTGTTCAGGCCGTTGAACTCGTCACTCCTGCGAAAAACAGAATCGAGATTTAGGTTGATGGTAAAATCAACCGGCACGTTAGTGAAAAGACTGGTTACGTCAAATGACGTCATAATCTTTCCAGATGAAGACTTGTCCTGAAGCAAGGATAGAAACGTTAGTGTGTCTTTGACACAGGTCTCATGGTGGCGGAGCTCCGACAACGAGTCGGACAGCCACTTGGCGCAGTCGTAGCTGAAGCTACCTATAGATGACAAAATTGGTTGTAAAGGCACATCAAGCTCATTTACGTATTTTAGGAAGACCGTACATTGCATTGTTGGTGTGTAGGCAGCGGTTGGATAGATCTACCTGTACGTGTCTTCATTAATTGCCTTTTCACCCTTGAGATGCCTCAGGCAATTCTGAAATTTAAGAAGGTTAGCGACATTGTTATCGTGATCGCAGGGCTGGAATTTATTAGTGTCACACAATATAGTGTGCATTTTGGCAACGTAGTCAGCGCGGTTCAAAACCACCACACCGTTGCCCTTGTCGGGTTTACTTATGACGATGTTACTGTCTTTGCGCAATGCGTGTAACGCATTGCTTTCGTTTTCCGACATAACACATGCATGCCTCTTACGTTCGTGAAAAAATGTGGACACATAACGCCCATACACAGACATGAGTTTCTGCTTCAAAACCAGCAGATCTCGTGTGACAAAAAATCGTTTGAGTTCAAAATAAACACGTTCAAACTCATCTCTGAAGGTTAGGGCTGTACAACTTGGATTTACGATCTCTGCCTATTTGTAATGTACCATTTATTTGGTTAGAAAAGTATATACTGTAAGTGCAACATCAGTTTTGGATTCTAGTGCGTTTTGCGTGCATGAATTGACTGTTTATTGCTGTTTAATTTGTTGTTGTTGTTGTTTTTCTTTTTTGCTGTCGCGGTCTCTTTGTTTCTTTTATAGGGAAAATCCGCCGAGAAGGTTCTTCTCCATCATATGCAGCATGCCGGCGCCTTGAAGGATTTCTTCACCATCATGAAATGCTTCTGGAGAACTTGTGAAGCTTTGTACACCACAGTGCGCGTGGCTCCTCAAGCGGTTTGTTTTTGCAGAAGTTGGAGATTTGACTTCTCGGCACAAAACTACAAACTGCAACAGAGCAACAATTGTCTGCTTAGATGTGAAAGGGTGTTGGAAACCCGGGCAGAGTTTCATTTTAGGTGGGTTTACACTTTCTCTGCCATGCTCAGCTCCTTGCGGAACTGAGCAAACCACGATAGATACCGAGTGTGACCCAGCACTCCCGCGCAACTGTGTTGATCATCCAGCAGACTGCAACCTCTTCAAAATTATAACCTTATTAAATTCGCAATAATTCGGCCATCAACTTTAAACCACGATAGAAATTTATGAAACTGTCGAGGGGCGCCCGACGAGACAACCTGCTTAACAGGTTTTTTTTCGGCGTCCCAGCACCTTAGCTTTAATTTGCACGAAATTGTTTAATGTTTGCGCCAATAAACTCTCTCTCTCTCTGATGTTGTTGAGGTGAAGCTTGGTGGGAAAAAAGCAAAAATCCAAGCCCTTACTCAGGAGTTCTGTTTCAAAAACAGAGAGAACCCTGTTAGAAAAATTGTGTACAACCTGTAAAGAATCTTCGTTAATTGACAAGCCAAGCGCTCGTAGTTTCTTTTGATGAACGAGTTGCGAATCTCGTTCATCTTGGTTTCTCTTAGCAAGTAAGAACTTTTCTACAGGGCCAGACAAGCTCTTCAGTATGCAGACACTTCCAAGCCAACCCAGATCATCGGGTTGACTTTCACAACCCTGAGGTCATTGGCAGTGACAACAATTGGCGACGGCTGCAGATTCTTGAATCTTCATTGATTCAAGAACACAAACCAGAGCTGAATGTAAACATCCCGTCCATGCCTCTATGCATTTTTAACTTGTAACAGAGCTTCTTGCCTCACTCATGACGTCACGCGCCATCACCATCGGCGCGTATCCAGCTGAGTCATGTGACTACGTATGCTTCGCGCCTCTACGTCACTACCGAAACAGCCCTTCGCGTTTTTCATTTTTAACAGCGCTTTTCGCCTGAGTGACCAATAAGAACTTGCAGCATGATCACTGCGGTTTAATTTGCAATGCACTGATGATGATAACAGGAGTTATCGAAACGTTTGCAATATGTCGTTTGTATCGTTCTCATTGGCCGTGATTTTCATTATAAGGCTATTTAGCACTTCCGCTTTTCGTGTACCAAAAACATTGCAGTTATCTTTGACTTGCAGGCAAGCACTTTCTTTTTGTGCCTCACACTTACGGTGCTGAAAGACAAATGCAGCAGCTCGACTTACTTGGCTCATGTATATCGACGCCACCATATTCGTAAAGAGAGAGAAAACCAACATCCACGTGCGTGTCGTTTGTGACGAAGGTGCTCGCGTCAACAGCCGATGTGACGTTGTTGACAGCATCGCTCAAACGACCTGCGTCACTTACGTCAGCAGTCAGGGCTTGCACAGCGAATCGCACGACAACACTTCCTCGATCGAAACCGAGCACAATTACTCGGTGAACGGGTGTGCCGCTGGCCAAAAATAGTTGAATGATCTTCAAAAATGAAAAACAGACATTGCGTGATCGTTGCTTAAGCTTTTACGCCAGTTGTTCTTAACTTTTTCTCTACCACGCTTCCCATCAAGTGAATGCCCTCTATTTCAAGCCCGGCTGACCATAAATAGGTAAATTGGACAGAACACTTTCCCGTTCAAGAGCTTTCCATGTTGTAGAGTGCATAAGGGCTCGCGCCGCCCTGGAAATTTATTGATGCCCCCTGGAAAGGCGCGCCACCCGGTTAAGAACCACTGTTTTACGCAAAAGAGGAGCGAGTGAGCAATGTGCTGCGTACCTTCCAAGAAAAATTTTGAGCTTTTTTTTATGTTGCCGAGTGGAAAATCGATAAGGTTTGAAAAAACTGCCTCTAAACGCTGGCAAGCAGTTTTCTGCGTCGGACTTTAAAGGCACATTTTCGTGATGCAACTCAGCGCTTGAACTTGGAGTTTGCACAGTTTTTATGCTTCTGCAAAGCAGGCAAATAGTCACCACTGTCATTTTGCCGCACGTCACTTATCATTACACAGGCCCGCAACCAGGGACAACCTGGGCAATTGGCCCCCACCAAAATTTTCGAAAACATGCTTAGTTGTTAGGTACAAAAACAAGTTACAATGATTTTGCCCCCTAAAAATAGTACAAGTTACAATCATTTTTCCCTCCCGAAGATATCAGCTGGTTGTGGCACTGTCATTACGTTAAATTACAACTTGCCACCACGACATCTCCCACCACAAGGTATTGGTCGCCACGAAATGCGTTTTCGGTGGAGATTCTTTGTGGAAGTGGCGTAGTGATGGGTTGTTTGTGGCGAAGGTGTATTGTTAAATAATTACATTTTTCGTGGTTCGAGATGCTGTGATGACAGTTGAATGATGAAAACTGTCATAAAATTTTTTCTTTAGCGACAACCTCCATTGCGGTGAATGTAGAAGAGCATTTAGAAGTTTGTATTGAAAACGTAGCTACAAATTACGGTTGATGTAAAACGTTGCTTCAGACTTTAGAACTGGCAGAAAGTTTTGTCTTCTTTTTGCAACAGCTACTGCTCTTACCACGTTTTCCATGACTGACTTTGTATCGAAGTAAAACGGAGTTCTCGGGTCGTCAAGTCTATCATCGAATTCCATATTTTTGACCAGCATTCGACCGGCATAGTAATGAAAACCTGTCGTTTTTTAATTTGCAGATTATTGTTTGCAAAAGCAAATGAAATTAATAGCATTTACAGATGCATCGTGCTTACGCAAATGCTAAACAAGTCGGAGAGAAAGGTAAACTAAGTAAAAGCTCAAAACAATTTGAATTAGATGATTAAAAAAGTGTTGTCTTTCCAGCAAACAAGGAAAATTTTGCATTGTGGATCAAATTCAAGATGCGTAAACATGCATGAACTTTCTTTACTGCGAATCTACTCTTTTCGTCGAATTTAATTTACGTCTCGCAGTTGAAGACTAAAATCAAATTAGTTTCTTCTCCGGGTGACAGCCGGTCACGTACCGCAGGATTTCCCAAATCGGGGTCCCCGGACCATCGGGTGTCCGTGAGAACTGTGCAGGCGGTCCGTAAAGATATGCCAAAAATGATAAATTGTGCAGTAAAAAGCAATCCCATCCGTCCCATTGATGTTGTCACTTTTGTGCAATATGTCATTTATTCTTCCCTGTGTGTTATCCTTTCATGCTGATTGGATAGAAAAATTGATGCGACATAAGATTGGGGTCTGATAAAAAAACAGACTCAGAAATAGGGGACGGTGGACCAAAAACTTTGGGAAAACCTGTATTTCAAGACGCCAAGTTTCATTTAGCTTCGCTTAGCAAGGTGAGAAGTTGCAAGGTTTGGCAGTCATCCAAATGAGCAGCAAGAATAATTGCTGGCAGTAACGGGTTGCAACCAAGGAACAAAACAGGAAATCGCTCAATTGTTTCAAAATAATTATAATTTGGAGCACAACATTTGCAAAAACTTTTGGAAAATGCAAAATAAAACTTGCAAACGCAGTTTGCTGAAATTTAGAAATTAACCCCTGAATATTTTCTCTCAGAAACCTTAGACTGGTTGCGACCGTCATGGCAGCAACCAAAGTGCAGGATTCACGGTCAAACGGTCTTATATTTTTATTGTCTACTCTACGTTACCGACACAATGCCCGTCGATCATCGTCTCGTTGCCGGAACACCTTGCACGCACTTTTCCGACGGTCCTGTTATACTTCCGCCGGTAAGCGCACTGAAACGTGGCAAACAGCTTTGTGGACCGGTCGACATGTCGTGAGACCTGACCAGCAAATGCATGCACTCCCACGCTGAAGATTAAGTGCGTAGCGTTTTGCTGCGACAAGAGGAAGTCAGATTAACGCAGACACTTGGAAAATGCATTGTATATCTTGTTACTTATCCGCGAAATCTGTTCTTGGCTTGAGATCCTATCCACAGCGCATCCTGCTTACTGTGGTGTTACTTGAAAACCAAAGAACTTTTTGTCCTTCTCAAAAAACAAAGGATGCAAGTATTTTATACATTGTGCGTGCTTGCGTGGATGATGTCAAGAAAGGTGTTATGAAAGCAGTCGCGCAGTCGCACAAGTTTTCAAAATTTCCACCACTCTTTTTCCATAGCCCAAGCAAATCACAGCGCTTGGGCAATATGAATGAAATAGACACATTACAGCAGTGGTCACAAAAAATATATGTTCAAATCAGAAGTGTTTCAGGGTCCGTACAACTCATCAGTTGCCTGATATTTCCCATAAACCTTTTCCCATAAAGTTTTTTAGTTTTTTTTTGTTGCATCCACTTCATAAAGTAAGTTTCTTTGACAACTTTCAGTAACTGAAGACAACACCACCCACACCAGGTCTTAGTACCAATGAATCGGTTCCCATCCATTTGATACAACAACCGAGACTGCTTTAAGGTGACATCAAGTAACGCTGCAAATTTCCTAAACTTTTAGGCCTATGGGCAACCACACAGCTACTGGGACAGTGTCTTGGAAGCAAAGCTAGTTCTGCTGTTATATCTCACATTTTTTAAACTCTGTAACACAAACATGGGGCAGTCTTAACAGTTTCATTAACACTAAAAAAGCCATCGAAAAACTACACATGTTTTATTTTGAGACGTTTCAGATTATTCTTAATCCATCTTCAATCAAAAAAATGAAACACACCAGGCAATGTCAGCAATTCAAAACCAAAAGGTTCTGTGACGCAAGAAAAGTCAGTGTGACGCAAAAGATGCCAAAAGATAAACCAAGACCGCCAGCCATGTCAAATCCGTTAAAAAGCCAGGACCAACAGCCAGGCCCGGATTTGCCAACAGGCTATGTAGGCTTAAGCATAGGGCCTCGAGGTCCTAGGTGCCTTAAAAGGTTGTACTGCATATAAGAGCTATGTGTAGGGCTTGCAGCAGTATCCTACAATAAAAACATAGTTGCTTCTTCTGAGTAATGCAGTAGTTTTGTTAGCGTTTCTAATACGTAAAGCTCGATTGGTATTTTTAGATGTGATTTCTTCCATTTTAATTTTCCTTAACAAAGTCATTCAAAAATCAGATTGCCACTGACTACTTGCGCAAGTTTGTACTGCTCCCATGCCAAGCAAATCAGAGATCTTGATGAGCTTGAATAGCAAGCAAAAGTCACTTTGCCAACTGGCACCGCAGAACTCTTCCCAAAAGAGACAAAGAATAGGAAAACAGCAAGAAAATGACAAAAACGCGTTTGGGTCTGATACCTTAGATTAGTGGTTCTTAGTTTGGGTCGGGTTCATTTTGGCGACGACTATTTGGTGCCGGCCATTTGGCGCTGAGCTGCTTTAGCGCCAGTGCAGAGATTGACAATGTGTGTAATGAAAATAGATAAATACATGGATAAAGCTTTAATTTATATCGCAATTGTAAGCTAGACCTCGCAAACATTCAAGTGGTGCCCCTGAGTAGAAATGTACTGCGATGTTTCGAATTTACATTCGTTTGTTAATTCGCACCTTCAAAACAGGTCAGTTTTCTTGCGTTTATCAAAAACGTATAGATATCCATCGTAGGAAAACTTTGGTTTATTCCTCTTGCTAAGAAGATTTTCAGCCATTTATGTTATTGGCTATATGCGAATATGAAAGGAAGATTTTTTAATGCTAAAAAAGCACTTCCTTAAAATCCTAAAATACAGGAATATGCTCAATGTCATGTCAAGACAAACGCACAACGTTTGTTGCCTTCTTTGAAAACAGTTGCTTTCTTGAAGAACATCTGAGCAAGACAGAAAACGCACAGTTTTAGAGACAATGACGTGTGCATAATAGTATATCGTGCAGATAAGGGCTAGCGTCAAAATAGTCCAGCGCCAAACAGCCTAACGCCAAAACAGCTTAGCGCCAAAACGGTCAGCGCCAAATGGCTGGCTCCAAATAGTCGTCACTAAAACGGTGACACCAAATAGTCACATCCCGTCTTAATTAAAGTGTCGCAACGTTCCAGGACATGTTGTCCACACAAAGCATTCGGTGCATTAAAAGTGACAAACTTAGGTGAACAAACTAATGAATTCCTAGATGATTTTCTTATGAAAAAGGCCAGTACAAAACCTTTTTAATTGTTTATTGTGCTTTGTTCGGCCTTACCTGATTCGATGATTGCAGGTTTTCATATCTTAATACGTATTTCAATAATGACAACACAAGGGAAGTTTAAACCAGTCCCGTCGCAACGGGGAGCATTGGTGGACTCAGCCCCTCCAAACTGAAATATAAAACACGATAAATCACGGGAGTTTTTATCAAATTTTCAGAATGTCAAGTCCCCCTGCGCAAATGTAAACCTCCCTATTGAAGAAATTCTGGCGACGGTTCTAGTTTAAACATCACATCCTTTCGCGCGACGGTTTCGTTTCGTTCGATTCTTAGGACTTTGAAAAAGTAACAAACATGCGAATCGTAAACCTAGCAGTTGCAACCATTCGGGTTGCGTTTTACTTAACGTGTTTTGCTCGTGTGTGTAAGATTTTTACAGCCGTGGTAAGCGAGTCGCAACGTGGTCCTCACGTTGTGCTTTAACGTCTTTATGCCGTCACACATGTGTGCAGTGCGTTTGGTTTGTTTGAGCACAGATAAGAAAAATAGATGTGAAACTTACAAAAAACGTAGGTCATGTGTTTTGTCAAATACTTTAACAGTGGCGTTTTTGTTTGGTTTGCCTTTGGAAATAATAATCCTGTTCCCGCCAGCCAAGTACGATTTCATCAATTGCGTGTCATTGAACGCTTTTGCCTTGAAGGCAACAACAAGCACAGTGATCGTGTGACACTCTAGTAATGATTTAGAATTTTTTATTGACTGTACTTTTAAAGCGTCAATATCGTCATTTTCGGCTTTTCGCAATTTGACTAACGCTTTTCTATTTTTCCTCGTAACAGCGGGAGAGGGGACCTCACAAGTGGATTAACCTAGGGCCTCGCATCAACTAAATCCGGTCCTGCCGACAGCCATGCAGAAAATGCTAAAATAAAACCTACGTATAAGACCGTAAACTACGAAAACAATTTTTAAATAAATAAGCCAAAACTAGGCGATTGTGCAATTTGCTGATATCCGCATGTTGTTTGTTATTTGTTCCGCGGCTGCTCGTGATCATTTTCAACCGCCAAGAAGCGGATAATAACAGGAAGGGGAATCGAAAAAAACACTTGCTGCTTTTTCAGATACTTGTAGCTGAAGGTATGCGACTATTATCTGTAACAGGGATGCATGCGACCTTACCTTACTCGAAATATTACAAGCGTCTCGGTCGCTGAAGTTTACTGAAAGTCGATACTCCGGTCCATCACTATATGACATTCGGCCATAACATTTGACCCTGGGAGGGTAGCGTAAATGCTGTTTTTTGCTCATCGGCTCCGGCCTACCGATGAACGTGTCAGCCAGACCAAATCCGTAAGCCTTCAAGGCACACTTGTCCAACCTAAAAATGTAGCGGTCTGTGACTGAGGCAGTCCTTTATTGCCACGAATCTTGCTCAGAAGTTAAGACCCAAAACATTAACGATATCCTGACATTTAAGTTCAAGGTGTTGAAAGCTCTGGTATTTTGAATATGGCGCTTCAACAATATGCGTAAGCTTCCTTCCGCTACAACTTGACAGTGAAAGTGAAAAACTTGACAGTGAAACACTTTGCCTTGTCATCGTTTCAAATTACGACGCTTTTTTGGGGATGAAATCCTCAGCCACTGGAACAGACAAGCCAACCATTGTCAAATATTTTCACAAAATGAGCAACATTCCACAGTATAAAGTCACTAACGCATTTATCCAGTGGCGGATTAAGAGGGGGCCTGACTGGGCTACAGCCAAGGGACCCCACCATTTAGAGGGCCCCCAATTCCTAAGTCGGTAAAAAGTGTAAAGTGTGAAAAATGCACAATACATATTGAGAGAAAGGACCCTTTTGTATGTTTCAGCCAGGGGCCTCACACAACCTTAATCTACCACTGCATTTATCTTGTGTAAAATGTCGGACATGTCATCAGTTTTTGCAGTTTGATAGCCTGTTTTTATGTTAACAAAAAGCAAACACTGCTATGAAGCTCAGATGTTGTTGGTTAGTTCTAGGCGGAAAGATTGTGTCTATCTATGGTTTTGTTTTCACCTTCCTAAGTTTGTTTCGCTTTACTTTTTTGTTATACATGTTTGATGACAGTTGCAAACATACGAAAATTCAACTTCTCACAGTGAAATGTTAAGAATGCTTAGCTATGTTATTTGTAGGCGATAAAAATGCGTGGGAATTTTTGTCATTCAGATATATGATGTTTACAAGACGCACAAAATATAATTACTGTTAGCAATTTCCTTTTTTGCTTTCTATGGCAAAAAATGCAATGTACACAAAAATGCCTTAACCCTTTAAACGCCTAGGTGCTTTGCCAATCACATTACCTAACATGGTTCGCTAGCGACCCGTGCCCTATATACTGGCAAGCGAGTAGAAGGACATTGGAAAATTGGAAATTTTTTGAAATATCATGAATATCACTTAAAAACTTGATAAACTAAAGCTCAGAAACGAGAAAGCTTCATAAATTTAACGATTTCTTGAAAGTCACTAAGAGTTTGACGAACGAAAGTTCAAAAACGAAAATATGTACACTCTCCATATAGGTAAGAACAGCATGCAAAGTCAGTATTAAGGTATTCGGTGAATCTGTGCAGAATGAAAAAAGTACTCTGACAATTTTATGTTCGTTGCAACATGGTTCCCCACAGTGTTGGTAAAAAAAATTAAAAATTGATAAAAATTTGGCAAAAACTAAAAATTGATGTCTTACCAAATTTGTGGCTTTTTGGCCATAACTTTTGAACCAGAAATGCTGGAAAGCCAATCAAGGCTCAAAAGACTCGGATTATAGCCTAGTTTCCACTAAACCTTGAGTCGAAAAATTGGCTCTTGCGGTTGGGGCCCAGGGCCCGATGACCTCTGCCAAAAAGGCCTAATCCTACCCCACTACCCAACTTATGACGTCACCCACAAAAAAATAAACCCAAAACTTCCAAATTTTAAAAATCCAATTCGGAGACTCGACGCATCTTCTGAGGGTTTGAACAACTCTCTAGCTCAATCACTTTGAGTGTTCTGGGGTTGCTAAGTGACGCTAGAAACGTGGATTTCAGTTTTGGAGTTGCTAAGTGACACAAGAAACGTGAAATCTACAGGCTCCCAAGGTGGAATCTTGAGAAGGAACAATTTTGAATTATTTTGTATATATTTATAGAAAAACTCGTTACGTTTGTGTTGTCCGCAGCTTACCAGTGTTTACATCAAGGATGTCTAACCATTTTGATTTCGTGGGCTAATATTTAGACGTGGCAAGACTGTGCGTGCCGAATACATGACGTCACAAATGCGTTGGTGACGTCACAACAATTTGACTCTGCCCAGCTAATCAGTTCGCTGGCCGCATGGAAGCACCGCGTGGGGCGTATGTGGCCCTAGGGTCGAATGTTGGCCTCGCTGGCTCGTATGACATGCACTTGGAAAAATTGTTGCACTATTACCTAACATGGGCCGCTAGCGACCCTATACTTTTTTCGGGAAAAATTTAATTTTTTCTGTAAATTTTACAAACGGAAAAGCTTGGTGTGTTTGAAAGCAATGCCAACGAGCAACTTGAGGAATATATGGAGCGTCAAAGTAGTCAACTATTTGATATGGGCAATACGCATTTGTAAAATTCCGCTCGGGTCGCTAGCGACCCGACCCACATAGGTGTTTAAAGGGTGCTTGAGTCTCAAATTTGCGAAACTGTAAGTTCGTAAGCAACCATGAAAATTGTATCTTAGTTGATTTCGGTAGTTGATGTTAATTATTTCTTCACAGCCCCCTCAAAAAAAACAAAGAAGACAAAAATGTGATCTTCGTTTTTCACATGCCTGATGCTCAGGGAACTGTTTCTGCAGAAGACTCCCCTGACGACAGTTTCTTGTTCAGTAGATTTTCTGACAATTGGACTTTTGCAAACACAACCTTGATTCTTGATGCACGTCGATGTCAAACCGCATGTTGCTTCATTTACACCAGAACTGCAGTTCGACAGTGTTTCTGTAACAACCCACAAAGCTGGGAAAACTTGTGGAAACAATTGCAACGCGAGATCAAGTTGCTGGCTGAGCAAAGAGCTAACAACCGTACAAAGGAAAAATGCAAGATTACACCGAAATAAATTGTGACCAGAAAAGATCATTTAACCCAATGGTTTTCAACCTGGGATCGCGAACCCTAGAAGAGTCATGAACCATTTTTGGAGGGGTCGGGAGTAGTTATTTTATGTACACAGCTGTATTATATTTGCTTCATTCGAGTTTTAGATGGGGTTCGTTGGTTTATACGAGGGTTGCTATATTGGGTCGCGGTACAAAAAAGGTTGAAAACCACTCATTTATGTGAAAAACGTAGCATGAGCACTTTCCAAAGTCTATTGTGTGCCAGTGAAAACGTAACGCGCTGAACGAAAACCACGTATCGCTTTACTCAATACTTTTCTCAATATCACGAGATAAAGCTGATATCTTCTGATAAAACTCTTAATACGACTATCAGCCAAAACCATTTGTAGCAGAAAATACCGTTAGCAACATCCGGTCGACACAAACAACTTACGCTGTGGTGCACTACACGATGATTGGCAAACCGATGTACAGATTCCATTCCAGGTTGTTTTCTCCTCAAAACCTTGTTTTTCATAGTTTTTGCACGGAACATAAAACTCTGTGTACAGTTAAAACCCATTATGCATGTGTTAGGAAAAGCGATCCTGTTGAGAAACTGTCAAAAATCCACTATTTGAATAAGAATTCAGGACTGAGCACGAGCAGAGTGGATGAGAGAAAGAGATTCTATTTTGAGACTGAGAACGCGCAGATATTCAGGACTGAGGATATGTAGAATTCTGTGAAATCGATTTCCTTATTAAAAATGTGCTGATTGGTTCGACTGCGTGGCCTTTGTGGAAACTAACTACTTACCAGCACCTAAAAAGCCTACAGATCACTATGCACTTTGAAAAGGCACCCAATGTGGGTAGCATCTTTTGATGTTTGTAAGCAATGTGAGATGAGTAGGGAATGAATAAGCACTGTACATTGCATGTAAATTGAATGTAACGTCCTTGCAAAACATTTGCACACCACGACCACTCGAAACAAGATCAAAATTATTCAGAAAATTAACGGGACGCGAGCAAGAAGTTGTAGTAAGTCTCAATCCGGTAGGTAGATGTTAGGAATCTAGGAAAACCAAACCGCTAACATCGAAAATAGTGATTTCTTGATGACAGTTTTTCTCAGTTTATGTTCATTCTTTTTAAGTGTACATATTTTGAAATTGAACCTCCCTTGGTTCCTCAGGCTGCATCGTAAAGATTTTATATTGACGGCTTGGCGAAACAGAGCGATGAAAGGACAACCTTGAAGACTGAAAAAAGCAACACCTTTGAATATCCACAGTCCACAGTTTATTCTCCCCAATGCAAGAGAACAATGAATTTGACCGTTTGAAAAACAGTTTTTATTGCTAATCGATTAAACACTGACATTTTACACTGATATTGCGAGTCGCGACGTGCCTGAGACGTACAGGACTGAATCACATGCATCCTCCCACAACATTAAAACTGCTCTAAACCTTCAGAAAGCTATTGAGAGCAAATAATTCTATATCATACAAAAAAGTTATCTTTTAAAGATATGAACACGTTTATTCATATTTGCATAATTATTGATATATCCGCGCATTACAAAAAAATCTGAAATCTGCCTGGTGATCATCCTGACCTGACAGATAATTTTAGTTGACGAATAGATATAAAAAAAACTTGGTTACTCTAAATTGAGCTCACAAATGCTCTTACGCAAGCGAAAAGCAGAACATGCAGTGAATAACAGGTCCATCATTAGCTTTGCTGCACTTTAAGTCGCATTGTCAAGACAAGAAAAACAATGCAGTCTAAATCGAAAAAATGTTGCAAACTATCATCTGTTTTTGAATGATCTCCATTTGCCATTACGTTTTGTAAATCATTGCATCACTTTGAAACACACTCACCTGAGTCTAGGCCAGCTGTCAAGTTGAAGCATGAAGTCACAAACAAAAGGAAAACCAGGTCACGCATCACTGATGTAATTGCTCATCCGTTCTGACAAAAGTGAGGCCAAGATCAAATGACATTACTGTGAGACATCAAACAAATGGGTTTAGTATTGTGCGATATTTTTAAAGCATATTAATCTTTCACTGCTACACGCTGGTAATAACTTATAAAATTCCTTTGTTGGAAGAGACGGTGTGAATGAATTACTGGCAGATAATTTTTATAAATATTTCAAAGTAAAAGTTGTTGATTTACTTTTTAAACCTGATAAAGTCATTTAAAAAAATTAACATGGAAAGAAGTAAACGTTTGCGTTGTGCACCGTCAAATTAAACTCTACCTTATTCCAAGTTATCTGTGATACCATCTTCTGGGTGCTATAATCTGGCAAAAGTCTAGCTTATCACGACAAAATATGGTAACCTAACATTAAAAAGCATAGAAAACTTCACCAGCATCAGACGTAAAGTATTGTTTTCACTTGGATTTTTTAGAAAGTTAGGTAGAGGTTAGCGTTAGAACTGGCGAATACACCTTTTGGCAAAGGTGTCGAAATTGTAAAGAAATGTCTTTTGCAAAACAAATTACGCACTACCAAATCGAAATCAACACAGATCCCTTGTTTTGCATCACTGCTTATATTGTATTAATCAGCAAGGTAAACTGATGAGACTTGAAGAGTTTTAAGATTTTTTGCCTTTTTGATTGCACGCCTAATTCAAAGCAAAGGTCTCTCAGCAGCATTAGCATTTAACCCAAGGTTCAGGGTGAAACTAAAAAAGAAAACAATTATATTGCACGGCTGTGTTAGATGGCAAGGTCTTGATAGCGGCGTCTTATGCATACATTTCATTGAAACTGACGTCGCGCTGTCACCTGATCTGCTGCTGTAATATGGCAACTGTTTATCTCCGTCTCTCCGTTGCACAAAAATGTTTTTCGGGACCTTTTAAGCGCATACGAATCATCCGCTACGTTTCCCACAATAACGGGCGGAAGCGGTTACTGCATTGCACGAACAAATCTGACCTAGTCATATTCCTGGTGTTTGACCAACAGAACTACTGAGAAAGGAATTTTGTGATGTGTGGGATTGTGTATGCTGCTGGTCATGACGCAATCGCGGTGCAGAAAAATTTGTGCTTTGCAATACAAACATCAAACCCTTAGTTTGTTGCTTTCAAAGTGTTGATAAAACTGGCATGATTAATTTGTAAAAAGAAATAAACCTACACATTTACTTCTCTTAAATACGATTTGATTTTGTTTTGACATAAAAGTATGCTTACAGAAATTTCCAAGCTCACTTTTGACCTTTTTGCTCACCCGAAACGACTTGCAAGTAACTTTGGTAGAACCAGGACCGTCGCCAGAAAGTCGTCAATAGGGGGTCTTTGCGTTTGTGCGGGGGGGCTTGACATTCAAAATTGACAAAAATTCCACTAATCTATAGCGTCAACAAAAAAACTTTAGCCTTGAGGCAAGCTTCTGAGGAATCTGCCTGCTTTCTGCTTTCATTCTTCTGCGACGATTAAAACTTGCAAGCGTTGACGGGGAAAAATAAACTGTGACTGATTTACTTGCCGCCATCTTTGCGGCCTTTAACTATGAAAAATAATTTATAGTGTTTCGTATTTAAATTTGGGGGGCTTGGAACTTTCTTTGGGGGGTTAAGCCCACCAAACCCCCTCCCCATGGCGACGGGACTGGGTGGAACTCACATGAAAGTTTCTAAGCAATAAGAAAAAACTAGAACACTTATTTGCTTGCAAAGTGCTTGCAAAAATAATACCAGTAAAACGTGCGGTGAAAACTTGCGCAACCGTGTACATAGAAAAAGCACTTGGGTAGTGGACTGGTGCATGAATACGTCGGAGACAAAAGCCTAAGAGGTGTTTAATGTCAATACCATGAATGTAGGGAAATCTAACTTCCTGCCAACTAACTTCGTGATTCAATTTAAATAAATTCTGATTATGCCTGCTCAGTAGGTGAAATATATACTCTGATTAGAACATAGTGTCTGATTCTTGGCTGCAAAAGTATTCCCTTCGATAGACAAATAGTGTCTACTATAATTTAATATTGTAATGATGTAGTTTATTTTACCTAATAGTAAAGACTTTTCATTGATTTTTCAATCAATGTCATTTTTTCATGCATCGTTGTAACAGCACCAGGTTTAACAGTTAAAGATGAGCGGGAGTTAATTCGATCTTTTCTTGATGCTATGTATTGCAATTTAAGAAATAGAAAAAGTTTGCTGGAATTACTACATTTGATGCATCAGATCACCTTTCTATATTCCTCTTGTTATCTACCCCAATTCATAGAAAATTTGAGAACCGAAGTATTAGATGTATGAAAAACGTTAAACAAAAAAATCTTGATTACCTCAAAGAAGCAATTCTCAATGGGATTTCAACACCGCATCTACACTTCATCATGATGTATAGGAGTTTTTACTATGAAAGAACTATTTTAAATTTATTTGTTTATGAGCAGACACGAAGTCCATAGTATGAACACACACGCTCTGCATAACGCAGGTTGATAAAAACAGACAAAACAGAACGTAGTACAAGGCATTGAAGCCGGCGGAATCACAGGGTTACAGACACTGTTTGCAACTGCATTGAAGACAGAACCATAGGATTACAGACACATTCTTAACACCATAGGCGTACGAGGCGGGGAGGCGGGGGGGGCGGCCGCTCCCCCGGCTTGAAAAATTTCAGGGCAAACCCTGTTTTCAGGGCAAGAGCAAGTTGCTCAAAAATCCTGAATGATAAAAAATATATGTTCAATACAGTGAATTCAAGTCAAACTCTGTTTTCAGGACAAGCGCAAGTTGCTCAAAAATACTGAATGATAAAAATATTTCAATACAGTGGAAGATATCAGGGCAATTCGTGTTTTTCAGGGCAAGCGCAAGTTGCTCAAAAATCCTGAATGATAAAAAAATATATATTCAATACAGTGAATTCAGGGAAAACCCTGTTTTCAGGGCTAGCTCAAGTTGCTCAAAAATCCTGAATTATAAAACTATTTCAATACAGTGAAACATTTCAGGGCAACTCGTGTTTTTCAGGGCAAGAGCAAGTTGCTCAAAATTCCTGAATGATAAAAAATGTATATTCAATACAGTGAATTCAGGGCAAACTCTGTTTTCAGGGCAAGTGTAAGTTGCTCAAAAATACTAAATGATAAAAGTATTTCAATACAGTGAAGGATATCAGGCCAACTCGTGTTTTTCAGGGCAAGCGCAAGTTACTCAAAAATCCTGAATGATAAAAAATATATGTTCAATACAATGAAACCTTTCAGGGCCACTCGTGTTTTTCCGGGCAAGAGCAAGTTTCTCAAAAATTCTGAGTGATAAAATATATGTTCAATACAGTGAATTCGGGGCTAACCCTGTTTTGAAGGCAAGCGCAATCTGCTCAACAATACTGAATGATAAAAAATATATATTCAATACAGTGAATTTAATGCAAGTCCTGCTTTCAGGGCTAGCTCAAGTTGCTCAAAAATCCTGAATGATAGAAATATTTTAATACAGTGAAACATTTCAGAGCAACTCGTGTTTTTCAGGGCAAGCGCAAGTTGCTCAAAATTCCTGAATGATAAAAAATGTATATTCAATACAGTGAATTCAGGGCAAACTCTGTTTGCAGGGCAAGCGCAAGTTGCTCAAAAATCCTGAATGGTAAAAAATATATTCAATACAGTGGAAAATTTCACGGCAAACTCTGTTTTCCACGGCAAGGTGGAAAAAATTTCAATACAGTATATTCAGCCAGTAAAGGCAATTACCGTAAAGATTCTTGTCTGGAGAACACAACACGCAAGAAACTTCACCCCCTTGAGCTAACAAGCAAGGTAACTACAGAGTTTGCCGATGACGGCACATCCAGGTTATTGTACAGTATAAAGAACGTTATTGCCGAATTGAAGTTATAAGCGAATTGAAATGCATGTAGAACAAGGTTCCGAAACTGGGATACATGTGCCCCTAGTGGTACATTTGCCTATCTGAAAGAGTACATTGAAGGTTAGCAAGAGAAGGAAAAAGATATGTTTATACATTATTCATTTCAAATTATTTATATATATGAATTTGTCCGAACCATTTCATGTTACTAATGGGGTTAGACCAGGGGGAGTATTGCATCCATCCTTTTTTGCTGTATATTTACATGATTTATCTCTTGAACCAAGCAACATTAAAGCTGGGTATTATATTGGTAAAATCTTATTGACCCACTTGACGTTTGTTCATGACATTTGTGTGTTTTGTCCAAGTGTACGTGGGTTGCAAAGAATACTAGATGTGTGTCAGGCTGGTGCAGGATTGCATGAAATTATTTTCAACGCAGCAAAACTGTTTGTATGATGTTTAAGGCT
>Ga0210059_1001487_pt1 | contig 35324 bp, 15 predicted proteins | sample Ectturendosymbi2_FD_188042 | JGI IMG/M metagenome (GOLD analysis project Ga0210059, IMG submission 188042) | Ecteinascidia turbinata endosymbiont from Florida, USA - Sample 2 (SPAdes) (version 2) | ecosystem: Host-associated > Tunicates > Ascidians > Unclassified | place: Key West, Florida... | reverse complement strand
AAACCGGAGCTGAATGCAAACATCCCGTCGATGCCTCTATGCATTTTTAACGTGTAGCAGGCCGTCATGCTTCTATCGTGACGTCACGTGCCATCACCATTGGCGCGTATCCAGCTGAGTCATGTGATTACGTATGCTTCGCGCCACTACGTCACTACCGAAACAGCCTTTTGCGTTTTTTCCTTTTTGACAGCGCTTTTCTCCTGATTAACCAATAAGAACCTGCAGCAAGATCACTGCAGTTCTATTGCTATGCACTGAAGATGATAACAGTTGTTATCGAAACGTTTGCAAGATGTCAGTTGTATCGTTTGCTTTGGCCGTAGTATTTATTATAAGGCTATTTAGCACTTCCGCTTTTCGTGTACCAAAATATTAATCCAACCTTAAAGTCAAACATTTTTGAATGAGCATTGCTGGGAGACGCAAGTGATTAGATGTTACTAAATGTCAACACAACCATGGATACGCTGAACTACGCCCCGGTAAATTGCCATCTTTGTGAGTGCCTTCTTTCAAAGCATCTGATCAATTCAGTTTCTTTAAATAGAGCAGATGGGCTGCTGTAAATGATTTTTTAAATTAAACGTATTTTTGCAGTCTAGCGTTTCAGCAACAAAACAATGAAATAATGAAGCGATTTCGTTGCTTTTCATTTTCGTTAACGAATGTTTGATCTGCGCCAACTGAAAGCAAGACTTTGACCGACCGCTTGTGATTGATCCACCAGGGTTGTGGTTAGGAAATTATTTTTATCTGCTCGTTGCGTTTTCAGGTATAATGCGATCGCTCGCACAATGTGACTACTGCCCAAAACCTTACACTCGTTATATTTTTCCTTGTGTCGACACGTGCTTTAATTGCAACTTTTTGAGTATTTATCTTGCTGCCAGTGATAAAAACGGTCTTACGTGGTGTGGAACTATAGACTACGAATTGGGAGTATAAAGCGGCTAATGTCCTCCACAACCACGCACGACTGCATATTTTACTGTGGGGTGTGAAAAAGCCTTTAAAAATGTTCTGCAACAACGATGACTCATCGATGATTACTTTACGATTTTTCAAAACGTGCTACTTACTTCGTTAGTACGTAAGTGTTAAATCAGGAATGGCCACTGCTGTGCATGAAAAGGGGATATTTGCCATTAAAAATAAGGAAGTTGTTAATCTTTGAAATTGAACAGCAATTTTAAGCTTCTGTTCCAATATTTTTAGGCCAACCACACCAATCGAGACAAACGATTAATAAATGCTCTGCTGTGCTATACATGAATGCACCCATGAAGACAATGGTTCCTTAAGACCGAATCGTTGCAGAGGGGTCTGATCTGAGACAGTTGTCTGCTTGAAAACCAATTACCGCTTAAAAACCAGTGTTTGTCAATGGGTTCAAATATTCGGTAGCAAAGCATTAAAAAAAACAAGGACAGTCAACGACCAACTCAAGAACACTCAGATCAAGGATTTCTCAAATGCCGGACGGTTGGCCATCGTAGTTAAAAGCACAATTGTATGATTGAGGTTTCATTCAGTTTCAATTTTACTGCTTTTGGCATGTTCATACGTTTTTTCACTTTTCTTGCCGATTAATCGTAGGTTTCGACTCGTAAGTCGCAACACTAAAACTTTTGTCAAAAAATTATCTACCTTTCACTGCCGTTGTTCACTTTATGTTGTATGCAGCAACAACGCCCTGTTATTCTTTTCAAAAGTCAGGTCATAACAGTAACTTCAACCTGCTGGGGCGAAGGAGTATACAAAATGGTAATGATAAAGACATATTTAACTTGTTAGCACCGACAGGTAAGTCAAAAGTAAGAGTACAAATTTTCCTCTGAGTTAAAGACACAAGAATACTGGATAACAAGTACAATACAAAAATGTGTTTCAAATTTTTGCAATACCATTTTTTCTGAGTTTTGCTAAAGTTTTTACACGTGTAATTATGTCGCAGTAAAAATGCCAGTGAATGTTTTCTGTCCTCAAATCTGTTTGAACGCTAAACAGATCCTAGGAGTAAACAACTTTGATACCAGAAAAAATAAGAGTTTTCACTGGCTCACTCTACTCTCAAAATCACAGCTGATAAAAATGGACATAATTTCTTAAAGCATTAACTCCAGTAATTACATGCCCATCGTCGCAATTTCAAAAGCTGCTTAAACCGTAAAATGTGGCGAAATATGATATGAGTAAAAAATAAAGCGTAAATGGAAAAAAAAATTTTTGGACTGACCGAAGGCTTTTGGTTGCCGTAACCATGAAATTTTACTTGATAAACTCTTTCAAAAAGGTATGATAGGTATTCCACACAAACTATACTCAAATTATTTGCATAAAACAATGCAGTGTACCAAAATAGTTTTTTTTTAAATCTTCACAAAAAAGATATTGTGGAGCCCATTAAGGTTCTGTCCTCGGGCCTTTACTTTCCCTTGTTTACATCAGTGATTTTCACTCACGCTTCCTATTTTCATACTACCTTGTTTGCTGATGATATTAACCTTCATGTGTCCAACCCTTGTTTCAGTGTTCATCAACAACTGTCAACCTTAAAATATGTACAATTACCCACTGGATAAGAGCCATCAAACTTTCTCTATCCTCAACTGCAATAAGAGAGGCAGCAAAGTTCTTTAATTTGCAATAATTGCAATAAGGTTCTATTTGAATAAAAGCTGATGACGCCTTGTAGTACGTACGAGTAGTAGGCGAAATATATACTCTGTAAGAAAGGAGTGTCTGATTTTTATCTGTGAAAGGATTCCTTTCGATAGACAGTTGCAATAAGACTGATTATATGTCATTAAATTCTCTAAAACATAATCCCACCTATTTTAAAGTTATCATCAACAGTCACAGCATTTCCCACAAAGATAACCTAAAACACCTGGGCGTTCTTCTTGACAATAAGTTAAGCCGGAAACCTCATCCAAAAAGGGTGAAGACTCAACTATCGCTGATAGTGGAGTTTTATCCAAACTTCAGCATTACACAACATAACTGTGCTGAAAGTTGTGTATAACCCATTATTTCATCCCTATATTACTTACTCGATCTTCAATGGGGACGTGCTTCAAACGCAACCATTCAGCCTCTCATTAAACTTTAACACAAAGCTGTAAAACTAACAATATCAACTAACCACACCTCCTTGGAAGAACCTTTTAGCACTTAACCATCTTATATCATCCCAAACATTATACATTTTCAGTAGGTAAATTCATGCACTACTATTAAAACATATTGCTTCCAAACCATTTCGATGACTAATTTATTCCAATCAGCTCCATTCATTCTCACTCCACAAGACCATCTACTTCTAACGCCCTGTTTTTACCTAGAGTTAAAACTTATTCATGGAAATATTCCTTTACATTTGTTGGTTGAAAAGTGCGGTCTTCAATACCAGACTCCATTAAGTCTTCTGTAACCTTTTCTTTCAAAAGGCAATTCAATAAACACTTATTATATGAAAAAAAATATTATGTGTTTACGTAACTTGTTTTTATCTATTTTTTTGTTCGTTATTCTTTCTTGTGCACACCCATTTGTTACCGATAAAATTATACTCCATAGTTTTTTCACTTCATGAAATAGCTTTTTAGTCTTTGCTGCATTTATCTTTTTTACCAGACCGAATGTCTTTAAAATGAGACTAGACCCACTCCTTTGTGTACATAGACCTGCTCTATTCATCTGTACGTTTTCCTCACCATGTTCTTTGTTTGTTTGTCTAACTTTGTTTTTTTCAACTGTTGCTTTCTAACACCTGTCAATAAATTTCAAACGAGGTTGGTTGTCTAGATTACCTTCATGGCCTTTCACCAATCCATATGCGACACAGTGACAGTCTTTCTTTATCGTGATCAGTTCTTTTGCCATTGCATTTTCATTTCTTCTAATTTCCACAGACAATTGATTACTTCTTACATGATGACTTTTTGCGTTATTTCTCATTAGCTGGGTCATATGAAGCAATGAACCAATCACTCACGCTTTATATTGTCCACGGGTGAAGTGTCATCGGTGGAAACAGACTCTGTTAAACTCGGTATAAAAAGTACGTTATTCAGTATCTCACCGAGGCTACCAGAAGCTCCACTACTGCGCAGCGAATTTAGTACAAATAAAACGAAAAACCTTGTTTTTTACGATGCGAAACCTAACTAGATGAATTAGCAACTACACATTTGATTGTAAACGCACTCTGAGCTGCATTGTGGGTAGTACTAAGACGCGCTGAGGAATGGATGTTTGCTGCAAAGTAGACCAACATATTACCTTGTTTGATCTAATGTCAGAAAGAAAAACAATAGAAAATACACAATCTACGCGGAGAATTGTCTCAACCATTATAACAGCCGCGAAAAAACACGATGAAGACTACTCAGACATTTCGACTAACTGTACGTAACACAATAATAACAACAATAGCTCCAATTATTATTTCAAGACTGTTATCATTACTTGTCATAATTTTCTTCAAACCCATTTTCAGTACCACTTTTACTTGAACCTAGCAGAGCTGAAGATGGGGAATACCATATGCAATGGACCACTGACGACCGATAATGCATTAACTTAAGGAAAGTAAACCAAAGAATCTTGAAAAGATTCCTACTTTTGAGGCATTTTTGATAAAGGCTTACCTTTCAAACTTTCGGATAAAGGATGTCGGTCAGAGCAATGATTCATTATAGCGTAGCTTTCTTGTTGATCATGGTTAGCTTTAGTGAATTTCCACATCCGAGGGCTAGGAGATTCGGTTTGCCCAACCATACTCATTTGCTCAATTTCTTGCTTACTACCTTGCGCTCGTATTTATATTTGCTGAACAAAGGTTCAGAGATGTCTGTTTTAAAAAAGCAAGTCTTATTTTACACAAGAGCTGTCGAAAACTCCTCAATTTCTCACACGTTTTGGTTGATATTCAAAGCTCAATTTCACGACCTCAAAACACTTCTAATTTCTACTTTATTTTTTTATTTAAGTGTCTAAAATACACAACAGTTGCAACATACTTATATCATTTAGTTGATCCAACCAACATATCAGCAGCCAGAACTTTCCTTAAAACGTGCTGGTACACGCTTATGACAAGCAATATAATGCTTTATGGAATCGACTTAGATGTGCATGCGCTACGAAAGGAGTTTTTTACTACATTAGCGAACGGATTATTTATAACTTATCTGAAGCAGTAGTCCATGTCCCATGATATAATATCTAACTTTTCGCGTCGTCAAAAATGCAACATCTGCTGTTTGAAAACAGAAACAGTTGTTCACTTTTTATGGAATGTCAATTGTGCTCTCTAAAGGTGGTAACTTTAAAATGGTTAAAACCAATGACTTAACCTTCATAAATGATATGCACGTGTTGATCAGATTCGTCTGTTTTACAGTTTACAGTATAAGAGAATGACTGAAAAACATTCATGAAAAGAAATCTTATCATTTAGAAGCAATACTGTTCTCTCGTTGTAGCGTTACACTGTCGAATTGCTTCTAGTAGCCTGTTAATTATGTATCACCGAAAAATAGTGAATCAGGCTAGGGTGCTACACTAAGCACCTTTACACTAAAGTACGCGAAAGCCACCCGTCGCTGCCACCCGGCTGCATCGTTACGCGACCATATTCCGAAATTCTGCGCTCCAGGCAACACCCTGCATTCCGATTGATATGACAAATGTTGACAAAATTAACAAGACGAAATCATCTAATGGTCCCCAACCTGCTGAAATTTCTCAGTCTTTGAATTAAAAACACTTTGATGAAAACCTCATCCATCAGCAAAACTTGGACGTGCGTTTTTTTCAAGAACTTTGATTGACGAAAATATTGTTACTTCAGTGGTGGGGTTTGTGTATGCTTATGTTAAAAATAATTACCCGCAAACAAGAAAAATCTTGCGCATGCTTTCAAACAAATCAGCGAAGAAGCGTAGTGATAATTAACAGAGATACTATTTGAACGGGTTACATCCTTTCCGCATGCTTTACAAGCATTAACTTCTTAATCACGTGAAATCTTCGATTCTAGGACTTTGTTTTACTGCCACGATAGTCGCTACCTGGGACAATCGCCACCCAGGAAAACAGCCACCTGGATAACTGCCACCTGCTGTAGGACAATCTCACCCGGGCAACTGCCACCTAGGACATATGGAATTCTTTACGTTTATTACCATTAAAACCATTTGAACTTCACAAGGTGTTGCTATCATAACAAAAAATATTTGAAATTACAAATGTATGTAACGAAAGTTTCTTCGTCCTCTGACCACTTTAAAGAACTTTCACTTCAACTTTCGTACTTTTAGGCGAATAATATCGTATTGAGGTCATTAAATCTTCATAAACATTCTTAAGTCAGTGTAAACCTTAATTTCTTTATTGAGTCTTCTCATTTTTTTCCCAGCACAATTCTCTCATGCACATTTGCATCATTTTCACTCCACGCACTGGCCACACCCATTTGCTTTCGTGCTTTTTTAAGATATGTGCATCGTCTTACCTTAGCTTGTGATTTGCGAGTTACATGGCAGCAATACAAATGTTGGAACTCACTTTTGCTGCACTCCCTATAGTCAATATTGCTTAGTCAATATTGCTGCAGCACAGTGGTACCCACTTCCCAACCACAGTGCCGCGAAAATTCCTCTACGTGCCGCAACGCGATGCTGTAAACTAAATTTGATAGCTCGCGTAGGTGTAAAACGCATTATCCTAGGTGCAAGTTGCCCGGATGGCGATTGTCTTATGTGGCTATTGTCCTGATACCGAAATTTTCTTATGATCGTAAAAAAATGCTGCAGTTGCTAACTCAGTTTTCACCTGCTCATTTTGAAAACTAAGTAGGCTAACTGAAGAATGCTGTTCTCCGCTCCGCTCTGTCAAGTGTGAGTGCTACTTTTCGAATTTAACAGGGTCAGAGATTTTGCCAAAATTTTCTGAAATTTTTGACAAATCAAAACTTGTAGGGGTGCGCTTGCACCCCCGTCTCCTACACTACTGTATCTCACTATGTGGTTCTGACTTGCACCTAGATTTACAGGCTCCATTCAGATAAGAAACGAGGCTGAGTTGGCCACTTCACAAAACTAGGCCGTAGCAATGAGTATGACCAGATTTGTACTTCCAGAAACCTCCACCAAATATATTTCTTTGAATGATACAGCACTGGGGAAGAAATCGAAGACTCAGCTCTCCATCATATTGTATTCTGGGGTTAATTACCTTATTCAGCAGACTTAAACCTGGCTATATGTCAGCAGTAATCAGTTAAGCCACGGTCATTTGCTGGGGTTCTTTGACTTTCCACATGACTCATACTCCAAAATACGCTTTGCGGTTGTACCATTCTAGTTATTTTATACCTTCAAATATACAGCTTTAATGAGGAGGCCACGCCAAACACAGCATTCAAATTTCATCCGCACGTTTCTGAATGCTTTGCGTTACTGGCTGTGACAAAGGATACCGACGAAGTCAACTATGTTCGAGGTCAAGTAAAAGCGACAACATTGACCGGTCTGTAGCACCCAAACTGAAGCATCATGTTGGTTGAATAACGGTTCTCAGTAAAACAAAGACATAAAAACTCTATACTACGCTGAGATGCTTATATTCTATTCTGTAGATTTTGGCAAACATAGGCTCGTACGATACAACCCATAAAACTGACAACAACCTGAAGAATATTTCTGCTAAGAGCAACGGCACTGCAGGTCCGACTCATATCCTCCTGTTTACTTGTAAATTTAACGTATTGTGCAGCCCGGGGCGCTGACTAACCACAACTGATAGTTGTCACGCTTCTACAGCTGTAGTGCTTCTTGGTCATTCATGTCCTACGTACCGTGCAATAAAGGCAAACTATTTTCGGTCTGTTTTTTTTTCAACCATTTACCGGCGTTTGAAAAACGTGCCATCTGTCTTCACGTTACCATTTCCCGTCTTCTACACGTGACATTCTGGTAAACGGAGAAGAAAAACACGATTTACGAAATGCCACTAACAGCATTTTCAGTGACTTACATGTTTTGAGATCTTCCAGAATCGTGAAAACAGTTACATAAAATGTACCGCATAAAGCACGTTTCAAATTTTTTCATCGCACCACGAAAGCATTTTTTAACAGCAAAAACCGCTTTGCACTGCATGTTTAAAGCGTAAACTGTTGCTCATGACGCTTGTGTGCATTAGCAAAGTCGGTAAGCTTAAAAAAATAAATACTGTAAATAAATAAGCAAATAAAAATAGATCAAAAAGATGCAGATGAACGATACCAGGAAATTACGGAAGGTATATAGTCCCGTTACTTTTGTGTGTCGTAGTTTTGGGTCGGTTTCTTTAGAAATGAGCTTTGCCTCACAGCATATTTGAGTTTAAAAGTTTTGTTAAACCTTGCTTTTACTTATGTTAGACCAACTGAATCCAAGTAGGAAACAAAAGAATCTGTAAAACACGCGCCAACCAGCATAGGCGTGCCATGCAGGCGGTTTGGGATGACGCCTGTTAATCGCGTTTAGAAGTGTGGAAAAATTTGAAAACAGTGCAGGTGCGGCTCAGGTTCATGGCAAACTACTCATAATAAGTGCAACCAGCTACTAGTAGGAAACGAATAGTCGAATAATGTGTAGAAATCGAAAAGAATGTGCGTCAGCGAAACGGTTGAGACATGGTCAAAATTTCTCAAACCTTGGAAAATTGTACCGGTTATCTTCTTTATTCGTTCGAAGATTTTCACAGAAAGTAAGGGAAAAAGAACAATCGTTCACTACTCAAATGAGAAAAAATCAAAAGCAATCACAGCGTGAATGAAGAGAAGTTTCCAACTTTATCAGAACAAGCGCTTTACCCCTTTTAAACGGCTTTCATAACCTAGTGGTTGTCCTTCAAACACTTTTAGAAAAACGTTCGTATTTCTCAAACCCGGGTTTGATAGCGGAGGGTTACATACAATTTACTTCTGTGTCTGTCAGTTGTTCGTGGAAGATGTTCAGAACGCATTGCGCCAGCAATTTGCTGTTGCTTTCATGAAGTCAAAAGACGGATGTTTCAGCTTAGACATTTTCAGCCAAAGTTGAGTTCTGCTTTCACCTACAATCAACGATGTGTAACATTGAGCTGAACCAGCTAAAGTTTTGGTGCACTTCCCCAATTAGTTGAGCAAGTGGCGATTGTACTGTGGTTTCTCTGCCGTAACAGCTTTATCCGGGCATCCAAGGCAGAAAATTCGGTTTTATGAAAATGCCGTAACTAGATGCCTCTTTGTACAGTAAGGCTACTAGCACATACTGCATGGATCTGGTGGAAACTTGCCTGAGGGGACATGCAACTGTATGTGACCGGAGATAGAGATGAAGCACGGCCATCATTATCTTAAGGCCTTACACCCTATATCTCTTGTCCCCTTTGTAGGCTGGCTAATTTCTGATAGCCTACTTTTACTCTGCGATTTGTAGCCTTCAAAATATGTCTCGATTCTGTCTGGAAGAGTCACGTGTTATTAAACTGAGGCGTGAAATGTTAGCAATTGGATTGCGAGTATGGCAGCGACGTATTGTTGAAAAGAATTAAAGGCATTGTTTTTATCATTCGTAAATTCACTATCATTTCACTATAAACGCCATGATCAAAACAAAGCCGACAGTACAGTGAACAAAAGCCGAGGCTGGTTGTTGCTTGTTCAAAGTTGGATTTATGAATAGGAACGCATTATGTTTCGATGGTGTCTCGTATGCTTGGTTTCAGGCAATGCGAACTGCGTCACAGGACTGCATCACGCGTGACGATTTGGCGATAGATTTTGTTGTAAAAAAGATCAAAATAATACAGCACATTTTTCAGAAAAAACAGCGTTGGGGGCTGGTAAACCACTTGCGGCGCCAAGTAAGATACGTTGAAAAGGATGTATTTTGAGCAGAGCGCCAGCGTTCTTCTGAAACTTACTTCGCTTTTTTTCTCGCCGAACCTGCCATGCAAACATCTGTGCCCTTGCACATATGTTTCACAACCAGGGTCGTCAATGAATTTGTTTGAAAATCCCATATAGACTCATTAAGAAAACCCTAGATTTGAATAGGAAACCCCAGTTAGGAAGATAAACAAAATCAGGTCAGTCAATCACCAACAGTACGAGTGGATATATATCTTTGCTGATGAATTGCAAAAGCAAATATTTTCCAGATAACAAATAGATATCATAATTTGGATAAAATGAACAAGGTCACAAACATAGGATCCAAGTTATTTCAATCACTAATAAAATGGATTCTTCCTCATTTTTACTTCCAGAATGAGAAGCAGGTCTCAAGTTTCTTCAAAACACCTAAACAAGATAAGTCTCGAGATATTTTAATCGCAGTTTGCAAGAATTCTTCTTATCACTTCCCGAATCAGTAACAAGTTAATGTTTTCGTAGTTCAAGCTATTCTTTGTAATTCTTACTCACTGTACCATTCAGACCATTTTTTATTTTTGTTTGGTTCCGATCTGGTGCGTGTCTGATTTTTTCTGGTGATAGCCTTACAAGAAGTCTATTTTTGACTGTTTCTGCGTTCAAAAAGTTTGTGGTCTTTGTTTTCATGCAATTTATCTGCGAACGCATTCTTTCTACACTTGCAGAAGAGTGTGGTAAAAATGTCATACATGTCATGATATATAATAACCAAGAAGATCAGTCATATCCTATCTTAAATCGCCACTGCCCAGTAAAATCCTAAAAGCTCCAGCTCTTCCGAAGAAAAAACCAGAAATCAAGAAAAGCATTCTGGGAGCAAAACCCTAGATCTGAGATTTTCAATGCCTTTCTGGGTTTTTCTTCCGTTTGTCACGATTGTTTACAACGTTCAAGTCTCTTTCTATTGTTGCGTGACGTGGTACGAGACTTGTGCAGTTTTTTTCTCTTCTTAATTCGCAATTGAGATGAAGTTTTTGTGGCGTAATCCTTTTGCACGTGGAAAAGGTCTGGGCAGGTAGTTTGTTGTCTCTGTATCTCACATTCCTCAATGCTAGAATTTGGTAGGGGGGCATTCAATCAATCATTCGCCCCGGGCATCACTAGACCTCTGCACGCCACTGTACTCATATCACTGCTCCTTCATTTTAATTGCAATACTATCAACTGAAATAGCATTTTCTCACTGTGAACGAAATAACATTTCGTTACCACCAATGTTAGCAGCTGTAACATACAATTCGTCATTCTGTCCAATCAAGACATATCACCAAGGCACGCAGAATCTTATAAGACATGAGTATTTTCGTGAAGGTATAACGGTCTGGCTCGTAGATAGAAAAGCTATTCTTTATCTAATACAGCGTTTCTCAACCTGTGGGCCATCGTAAAGTTTTCGAGTGGGTCACGGAGTCAGGACAAAAAGAATGCAGTTAGCTAGACATCTAATAACTACAGCGTAGCAACACATTGATTTATATTCAGCAGTAAGATTCTCACTGAATTGCATTCAGGAATAGATTCGCTACTATAGAATAATGTGTAGGCCTATATATTTATGTATATGAAAACATAGGCAATGCTAACATGGTAGTGAGCCACGAAATTTTTACCAAAAGTTATCTTGGGCACGTAAGTAAAAAGGTTGAGAAACACTGATCTAAAATAAATAGTTGACTTCAGCAACACCTCTCTCTCAGGGGTTCTGTTCCCAACCAATGCAGATAGACTTCTAGGAGGCCTTGACCTCAGTTGCCAGGTTTTATTTTGTACGCTGCTGTTTTAGTCAAACCATTTCCGTGCAAGACTGTCTCGTTTTCAGCAACCACACCAATTGATGTTTTGACGCATCAGCCTCGCGAACCCTTTGAGTTGCTGCTCATCTAGTGGAACAGCCCGGGAAGTGCCGTCATATGTTCAAGGAAAAGCCAACGCGCTCTGTCTCGAATTGGTATGACGATGGCGTCAAGCAAAGGAAGTAGAATTCTACTTTGCTAACATCAATTCTACAATAAGGCAAGGAAGTAACGAACGTGTATGTTGCATGTACTTGAATATTTCCTCTTGTGAAATGTCACCAACATGAGCAACTGCTGAAACTCACTGGTTGGTAGCAAGAATGGATGTAGGTGTGGATGCTATATTTGAAGGATTAATGCTACTGGTTGACGACACAGGAGTGGATACCATTTATAAGCGGCTTTCATTGCTCTTGTGTTGAGCCACGATTTTAATTTTGGAAGTCTACCTGCTTTCTTTTTCTCCTCTGCAACTATCGATCTCTTCCTCTTTTTCACTCCACTCAAAACAATTTTTTCCTACCTTTTGTAGGGGTTATTCACCTGATATATACATATTAAATGTTTACTATTTCTAGTGCTACGCAAGGATGTAACTGTAAGGTTATATTATGTCAATGCTCTTGCAAGAAGACCTAATAATTAACACCTTCTGCTTCCATATTATAATGAACGTGTCTTTCCTTAAATTGTACGGGTAGCATTTATACTAAATGCTAACTTTTCACTGTTTACTGATTAACAAAACTTCGTAGATCTAGCTTATTGACATTGCGTGGGTGTTTGACGCTTTTCCAGCCAAATCTTCTTCTGTGCATAGGTTTATAAAACTACATTTAACAATTTTCCCAGCTTGCTTTATTAAAAAAACTGTTCGTTCATGCATTCACTAATTATACATACCAGGTTATTAGTACTGCATCATATTCTCATAAATACACAATATCAAATAACTACAAAATGTTTTCGGTAAAGGTTTTCGTTTTTGTGATTGAAGCTTACTACCTCAGCGTCAGGTTTAATCACTCACAATCTGCTTAGACTGCACGTAGTATAAATATACAGTGTGTAAATATAACCAATCATCATCCTTGCTATTGATAGTAAAACAGTACGTCTAATGTGAGTAAAATCAACTGAGTTGAGTTGACGTAAAATATACACCAAATCACGTCACACAGCACGAGATCCATACAAATAAGCCTATACTTTCACGTGAGGTGGTGGCATTGTAGCAGAGGCCCAAAATACTTACAGGGGCCCCCTTAATGGTGATTTATAAAACATTTATGTCATGCTACATCGCGAGGCTGAATGTCCTACGAAACAAAACATCCTAATTGCAAACACAATTTTGGCAGAACCAGGCCCGTACCCAGGTTTTAAGGTTTGGGAGGCAAAATACATTTTTAGGAGGGAAAGACTTTTATTTTTATCATATGTTTGAAGCAATTTTTTCTGAGAACAACAAGATTTGGGGGGGCACGAAAAAGATTTAGGGATAACTGCCCCCGAATACCCCCGTGTCTGCGGGCTTGGGCAGAATCGTCACCAGAAAGTCATCCAGCCTTCACGTTTGTGCAGGGGGGGCTAGACATTCTAAAACTTTATTTTTAATTCACAACATTAACAGCCTTTGCAGATTGTGCAAATTGTGTACTTTGCAGATTGTGCAGATTGCTTGCAGATTGTGCAAATTGTGGCAAATGTGTAACTTTGGTCGTAAACACCAGAGGTATCTTGCTGCTATGCAGCACAAAATAAGAGAAGACTACCTGGACTAGACATAGTAGCCTACATTTTTTTTACAACAATAACTTCACAAAACACGTTGATCAAGTGGAAGTCTGACTTCTGGACGTATACAACTAGGCATGTAGGCAGGACCGGATAAATGAACGCGAGGCCATACAGGGAACAGTCGTGACCGCGAGGCCCCCGAAACGCTTAGCGCAACTGCGCAGTTTGCTCAAGTCCGATCCGATCCTTTGCCTGCAGAAGCTGGTTGCGATTTGCGAAACTTGCTAGCGGATTGTTGTACTCTTGGTCTTTATTGCGTAACAATAACACGGCAATAAATCTTCAAATGTTCACTTGAAGTTACAGTAGTAGGCGTTGTAACATCGCGAAATCCCATTTATGACTCATTACCTGTCTCGTGGCACGTAAATTAATTTGACGTGTTCTGCGTTCCGCAACGGCCATTTCAGGTTTCAGTTTTGTGCCATTCTCATTTTTGGCGAACCTGGCCCAGTGCGAACAGCTTTAAACCGCACTCTGGGCTCCTATGTTTGAACTCGCTTTAAATATGCGCTGTCAGCGTGTGCTTTGATAAACTAAAGGTTGTATACAGCGAGAGTGTATTCAGGTAGTCGAAGGCGGCGCGTTTAAAGGGCCAGGCCGAATTTTCCTTGCAGCGTGAAGACGCTACAAAGTTCAAAGCTGTTATCGTAACGAACAAAGTTTGAAGCTCTGCCGTAGCGAAGAAAGTTATAAGCTGTTCCTCAACAAGGTTTAAGCGAACAAAGATTGCAGCGGATAGCTTCTACGTGTTTCTGGCAAAATGTCAAGCGAGAGTCTGAAGGATGACGAGAATCAGACGAACCTAACCTCCGCTTCCCAAGAGAAGAACCTTAATGAAGATATCCAGCATCAAGATAAAGTCTGGTCGAGAGAGATGGTGAAGGATTGGTTGCTTACAACTCCTTGCGATGTCATGGATGCTTCCCCTGAGACGAGTGGGGGTACAACTAGTGCAGATCTAGATGTTGAGAGGGTTTCGTCAGCGTCATCTCAATCTCGTAGCATCACCTCTCGCAGTAGTCGGTCCAGTTTCAAAAGAAGCTCAGCTGCAGTCAAGGCAGCCCTGGCGAAACTCCGTTTGGACCAAGCTGAAGAAAGGTTTAAGCGAGAAGAGGAACTTCGCAAAGAAGAAGAGTTGCAAGAAGCTCAGGAAATTGAAGAAAGCTTTCGGAAAGAAAGTGAAGAGCGTACGGAGAGGCGTCGACGTCAAGCTGAAGAGTTTGAAGAAAAGCGCCGCAGACACGCAGAAGAGCTCGAGAAACATCGCCGTTTAATCAAGAAACGTCGTTCTGAAGCGAAGAGAGAAAGAGAGCTTGAATTGCTTCGCTTCAGACATCGGCACGAAGCAGCCGAGCTCAAACGAAGTATATTAGATCAACTTTCCGAGTGTAAGTCGAATATAACCATTAACCACACCTTTCCCAAACAGGAAGGTGTGTCATCGCAGTTTTATCGCTCCGTCAACGTGGTCGGACAACAAACCGCTCCGCAGCGACCAACATACGTATACAACGAAGAAAACGTTCGAGGTCAACCAGCAGGGTTAGGAAGGAGACAACGTGGGTGAGTGCAGTAAAGGTCTGCGCGATCGGACCTGCACATTTTCGCAGCGGTAAACTAAGCAGAATCCAACTTCTTCTCATCTTGCCCAACAAGGTTCCGAACCTCGTCGCGTAGAAGACGCTCGATTAGAACCGACACTAATAAGTAATGCAGCGGTGGATCTTCCTACTTTGGTAAGACACTTAACTAGACCTAGGCCCCAAGCGATTTTCTTCGATTGAGATCCGATGCAATACTGGAAGTTCGTGCGCAATTTCCAGGCACTATTCGATGACAAGATCGACGACAGCAGTGCTAAATTATCTTATTTGTTACAGCACTGTCAAGGTAAAGCCCGATGGCTAAACGAAAGTTGCTTCAGAAAACGTCCCGTCGAAAGCTACGGCGAAGCATGGCGACTACTTGAGGCAAATTATGGGCGGCCGTGTATGATCGCTCATGCCTGTATGAAGAAACCCACCGAAGGTTCGCAAGTGCACCGTAACGACGCGGACGGTCTTCATGAGTTTGCGCTGTGTTTAAGGGATTGTTGGTTGACACTTTCTGAAATTGACGAGTGCGCCGAGATGGATAACACTCCCACTTTAGTGAAGGTTTCTAAGCGCTTGTCACCAAAGCTCCTAGAAAGCTGGAAACGTCGTGTAGCGCAAATTACGAAGGAAACCCAACGAACCCCACGTTTTAAAGATCTGGTGGAGTTTGTCGAGGCTGAGGACAACATTGCAAATTCTCCACTCAACAAAATGATGGAAGAGCAGCGCGGCAGTGCTAAGTCCTTTATTAAGGATGGTGATTACAAAGCATCAAGTCAGGTGTCATAAAGGATGAAGCAACTGAAACCACCGAGCAACAAACGAGTAAGCGTTGGTGTTGCTCAAACCCGCACGCCTTGGAAGACTGTAGAACCTTTCGATCGTGGGTATGGAGGGACAGACTTAAGCTTTCGCGTAAATGTCGACTGTGTGACAATTGCTTAAGACGTGGGCATATGGCTTATCAGTCTCGGCACCCAGCTACTTGTAAAGAAGCTAAGTGTTCAGGAAAACACCATTCGCTACTTCACCCGCCAGCAAAGTGCGAATCTCAGACATCCACATGCGCACAAGAGTCAACTGAATCTCGCAAGAAGCCTGATAGAGAAGTTGTGGAGACCTCCAGCACACTATGCAGTGCCACACAAACCCGTCAAGGCGTATCGATGTGGATCGTACCGATTAAGGTTCGAACGAACGGTAAGGAAATTGTGGCAAACGCATTTTTTGACTCCAGGTCGGACGTTACACTTTTCTCGAGTAGCTTGGTGGAGCGTCTAGAGGGAGATGGACCAGAAAAAACACTGACGCTGAACACCAACGGTGACGGTGAAAGTAAACCTTCAAGGCAGGTAAGCCTTACTATTTCATCATTGGGTGGTTCTGCGTCAATAGAATTGCCCGAAGTGTATGCCATCGATAAAATAGCTATACGAACGGTTTCTGTGCCTCGTGACCAATTACAGCGATATCCTCATTCGCGAAATTTGAATCTTCCCAGTGTAGACGAAGTTTCGCTTCTTGTTGGAGCGAACGCGCCAGAAGCGTTTTGCATCGAAGATATCCGCAAAGAAAAAGGGAAACAGCCTTTTGCAGTGAAGCTGCCACTCGGATAGTCCTTGTATGAACCAACTGTAGGGAACGCACGAAACTCTTTGCAGGTGAACCTTGTGCAAAACGACTCGCTGCAACAACAGTTGGAAGACATGTGGAAGGCCGACTTCAGAGATACCAATCTTCAAGATGTCCCGCAAATGTCAAAGGAAGACAGGTACGCCCTTGATTTAATGGAAGGTTGTGTGCAGTTCAGCGACGGTCATTACGAGATACCGCCGCTGTGGCGTCCCGACGCGCCGTGTTTACCACAGAACGGTGAGTTCGCTCTAAGTCGTTTAACTTTGTTGAAGAGGCGTTTGCAACGCGACGATGTTTTTCGCGAAGGTTATGTCAACGCTGTTCAGAGCTACATTGAAAAGGGCTATTGCAGGCAAATTCCTACAGACGTTTCCACAAACACTACGTGGTACTTGCCACATCATGCCGTGATCAATCCACGTAAGCCGGGTAAAGTCAGAGTTGTGTTCGACTGCGCCGCGAAATGGCAAGGTGTATTCTCAATGACGTGCTGCTACATGGTCCTGACCTTGCAAACTAACTTGTTGGCGTGTTAACGAGGTTTAGGATGCATCCTGTTGCAGTGGTAGCGGACATACAGGAGATGTTTCATCAAGTGCGAGTGCAACAACGTGACTACGATGCTCTGCGGTTTGTACGTTGGCCAGATGGCGAATTCACGAAAGATCCTGTTGACTACCAAGTGGTAGCGTTTGGGTTTACATGTTCTCCCAGTATCGTTGTCGTGTTTAGTTCCAGTTCAGACTTGTGTGAAAGTGTACTTTGTGTGCATTGGAACGTAGACAGAAACGCCTTTGGATCTAGTGTTGAGGAGAACGGCAATGTCACAAGGACTGTACTGTCAACGATTTGTTCCTCGTACGATTCTTTAGAATTTACTCCCGTGACGATAACCGCAAATGTGTTTATGTATGAGCTTTGCAAACGTGTTGCATATTGGGATGAACCTGCACCTAAAGATGAAAAGCCGGAGTGGAAAACATGGATAAATGAGTTCGAACCACTGCAGATGCGTGAAACCTTCGCAGAACTTCACAGCCTGCCGATGTCAGCTCCATCACTTTAGTGATGCCTCTGCACGAGCGTATGAAGCGAAGAGTTGTGCACAGTTGCCTCCCGGAGTGCTTTCGAAAGAAGACTGCAATGGACGACGTCGGTCGGCTCGGATACAGTACGCAGCGTATCCATTCTGGCGACGACGGCGACGCGAACACTTGTCTACCATTCCACCGCGTCAGAAGTGGACTGCATGCCGAAAACAATTTGAAGGTGATATGGTGCTTTAGCCAAGAAATCGTTGGTTTAGTCAGCCAAGAAATCGTTGGTTGCTAGATCAACGGTGTACTCCCTGATAGACATGGACTTTTGCGGCAAGTGACGGTAAAAACTTCTACAGGTCAACTGCTTCGACCGATCTCCGTGTTGTCACTGGTGTACGGTGGCGAAAGAGTTCGCAGTGACTGACTGTTCGTGATTTTCGTGACTGTCGACAATAAGTTGCCAGTTGTTGTATTTTCACTAAGTTACCACTGGCAATAATAAGTTGCCATGTTTTGATGTGCGTCACAGCAATAAGGCGACAGTATAGTTTGCCTGCATCGGTAGAACACGTTTCCCTTCTCTTGTTTACGCTGATGATGTGACAATGCTGTGCGCTTAAGAATTGAATGCGCAATGTGAAGTGGTTATGAAATGCGCGATATTATTCTTTATGTTATTAATGTTCTTATTCTTCAATTCGCCCACTGTGGCGGGGTGTGTAACATCGCGAAATCCCCTTTAAGGGCTCATTACCTGTCTCGTGGCACGTAAATTAATTTGACGTGTTCTGTGTTCCGTAACGGCCACTTCAGGTTTCAGTTTTGTGACATTCTCATTTTTGGCGAACCTGGCCCAGTGCGAACAGCTTTAAACCGCACGCTGAGCTCCTATGTTTCAACTCGCTTTAAGTATGAGCTGTCAGCGTGTGCTTGAATAAACTAAACGTTGTATACAGCGAGAGCGTATTCAGGTAGTCGAAGGCAGCGCGTTTAAAGGGCCAGGCCGAATTTTCTTTGCAGCGTGAAGGCGCTACAGGCGTTTTGCCGCATGTGACCAGACTCCCACTGCGGTTTTTTTCAACCCAGATGTGTTTTTTTAATCGACCTGTGTGTTTAGGTTTAATTATTAAAAATCGCATTAAATCTGTGTTTTTTGAAGTAATAAATTCATCAGCAACTTCAATGTGTCCACTAAATAAAGATAACTTTACATTACAGCACCGGTGTAGGAGGCGGGTGTGCAGGGGGTGCAACCCCACCCCCAAAGTTTTGATTTGGTGAAAATCCGGAAAAAATCTGGAAATTTGGGCAAAATGTGTGAAAACGTTCGCAAAATCGCTGCGTGTGCTTCGATTTTACAAAAATGGCACCGAAATGAAAGTGGAGACGTCTTTTTTTGGAGATCATATTTTTATTTAGCTGTTTTCGGGAAAGTTAGGAGAAATTTGGGAAAAAATAATGCTTGAAGTGTGCTTTGATTTAAAAAAATGCGAAAATTGAAAATAATTGTAGTCGTTTTTTTTGGAAGTCATTTTCTTTGGAGTTTTTTTCGTGCAAGTTTGGGAAATTTTGCGCAAAACTCCTTCGCACCCCTAAAAATTTGCCTGCTCCTACATCTATGCATTACATTGTTTACATGCGCACATGAGGTGAGAAAGTACGCGTATCGGATGAAGCAGAACGTGTTCAATCGGTTTCATATTCTCATATAAGATCATTGTCATGGTTACACACAGTGGTGTGTTTAAGGGAAGGCAAGCGAGGCACTTGCCTCGGGCCCCTCTTTTCATGCCCCCCTCAAGTTATTTCGCGAGGAAGTATTCCTCGTTTTTGGTGAAAAATGTATTATCCGCTCATACAATATTTTCCGAACCACATCATACTCGTAATTCAGTACTCTGCCTTCAAAGGGGCCCCCAAGAGTAACTGCAGTGTGTAAGTAGGCTACTCTGCTTTCAAAGAGGCCCCCAACAGCAACTGTATTAGTGCAGGTACTCTGCTTTACAAGGACGCCCAACAGCAACTGCATTGTGTAAATAGGATACTCTGCTTTCAAATGGACCACAACAGCAAATGTAATGTGTAAGTAGGCTCACTACGCTTTCAAAGGGGGCCCCAAATAGTAACTGTAATGTGTAAAGTACCTTACTTTCGAAGGGGCCCAACAGCAACTGTAATGTATAAGTGGGCTACTTTGCTTTCAAAGTGGCCCACAACAACTTCACTGATTTCTAGTGCTTCATATTTCAATTTGGGGATCGGAGTTTTCTCTGGGGGGCTAAGTGGCAACGGGAGCGAAATATGGAAAACGCCCCTGTGACAGCGTGATCCCCCCAATTCGGGTATGGAGTGCGGCTGATACGGCTCTGGGCTTAATTATGGTTAATGCATCACTTAACCAATAGCGTAGCTGTCGTGCTCAAATTAAAATATTAAATTGTACAAGTGAAACTAGAACACCAACACTGTTGCATATAGGCTAAACTAGTGCTTCCCAACCAGGGCCTCCGACAGTCCCGTCGCCACAGGGAACTTTGGTGGTCTTAGCCCCCCCAAACAAAGTACCAAGTCTCCCCAAATTGAAGCATGAAACACTATAAATCAGTCTAATTTGTATCAAATTTGCAATGTCAATCCTCCCTGCAGAAACGTAAAGCCCCCTTACTGAAGACATTCTGGTGACGGTTCTGGCCTCCGAGAGGGGGTAAAACAGGTACTTCGTACCAGACTCGTAGCCGAGAGGGGCATTCGGGGTCAGAACCCCCGAAATATTTTTTGTGCTCCGCCAAATTTTGTTGTACTAAGAAAAATTTGTTTTAAACATATAATAAAAACAAAAATCTTGCCCCCTAAAAATGCATTTTGCCCCTCAAACCTTAAAGCCTGGTTACGAGCCTGCTCCATACCCGAGGGCTTGTCAGGGTGGATGAAAGTACGCAAGCTAAATTTTTCTGTAGTCAAGGCCAAAATTATAGGTGTATGCCAATTGCCAGCATACCAATTAACCTATTTTCTAAATCTTAGCATGGCAGCTGTTTTATCTACTGTATATTGTGATTATTATACAAAAAGCTACACAAGTTCTAACGATGGCTCCAGAAGCTAGGCACGTCCGGTATCGGCTTTTGTACCCCTGGTAAAATTTCTCTCAGAAGCCCTGTTCCCAACCAATAGACCCACTGGCACTCAAAGCGTTCCAGGAAAAGTAACACGCATGTTGGTTGTTTTTGTTCAGGGAATGCGTAGTTAGGTGCAATTTCATGTCTGTGCGGAGAGACTTAAGGAGCTTAGTAAGCCCCCAGGTAGAAACTTAATCTCCCATTTTATGAGAGAGGATGAAAGACTAATACGCTTCAGTAAACTTTTTTCCCATTCTTAAACCATGTAAGAAATATTTAGCTTATCCATGCCTCAAAGTACGCAAGTTGAATATCATGAACAAAACGTCCTGGCAATAGTTTGCCCATCTCTCCCACACAAATATTGCTCTGCATTGTAATTAACAGTCTTGTACCGGTTTGTTACGATTTCTATCCATCTTGTCGAAACATTTTAAATTTTCCCATTGAAAAATGCTTTGTAGATCAGATTTTCTTCAAAAAGTTTAAGATGCTGGTGTTTATTTAAAATGTAACCAATTTCCACCGACACCCAAGCGTTCAGAACCTGGTTCATTGAACACAGTCACAAACACAACAAATATCTGTTGCCTATGGCAGCGACAAAGCCAGCCCAAAATTTTTTGGGGGGCAAAATATTTGACTTTGGGCGAGCAACAGTATTTTTTTTTAGGACGCCGCTTCTCAAAGCACAAAATAACTAGATATCCTAAAATTTGGGGGGCATGGCCCCTTACACCCCTGGCTACTTCTATGTTCTATGGCCAGAAACGTTCAACCACAGCAAAAAACTGAACGCCATACAAAAGGAACAACGCCATGCCATACAATAGCCAGTTTCCCCACGTGTTTAGACTCTTAATGCGCTTCTGCCTAAAATGCATAATTACCTACTTCTTACGCAATCGGTATGCAATCAGTCATTCTTACCACAGAAAACAAATTTTGCAGAGAAGATAACAATTTGTCAAACACGCGTATGAAACATGCTTTCCTAGGCACTGCGCAACTTGCTGTTAAAACTGGAAGAATGGCACTTACGAATTGAAAAATGGTAAAAACATGCTTCGCAACTAATCAGGATTTTGGGGTTTAGAATTGTTTTATATTTTTTCATTAAAGTCTGTATGAAGTTACATAAAAATCGTGAAGGCTCATGGGGAGCCATTCAAAACTCCGGAGGGCCATGGCACCCTATCGTTTCGCTCATCAGTGGAATGCTATTCCTTTGGAATTTTTTTTTCCAGTATTGCTGTTCTGCTAAATGTGTAGATTGGTGTCGTTTCAGCATAATACCTTTAAAATACATGTGTTTAAGTTCAGCAGTTCATATGTAACTTTTATATTTTTAAAATTAGCAGGTTAAAAACTTCAGTACGGTGTGTCATACGAGGTCTACTGCAATATTACCGGCACATAGCAGTGTTCCTTCTGTTCTTGGTGGATTGCTGAACCTTCTCGATGTGGCGTGATACTGTTCAGAATGCTGTGCATGCCGGTACGGACTTCCACGAGATCGTGTGCTGGTTGTCATCCATCGCACTTTTTTCATATTCAGCACTCGAAGATGATCCCTGTCGGGTAGCACAATAAATGGGAGTGCGCATTAGCTTCAACGCATAATTAAGTACAGTACTAGAACACAATATATAAAAATGTGTCAATACAAATAGCAGGCCTAATTCATTCCGAAATTGATTTCCCAGCATTGCAATCAATATAGGCCTACACTCCGTATTTTTATTTTTTTTAATGTAAACCCGTTTATTTATTCTTTTCTTAACTTCGCAGTTGCGTTGCCATGGATACTTACGTAACAAACGTACAGTGACAGCAATAAATTAAGCTTGTTTTGCTCTGTGTTTTTCGATCAAAAAGACGAAAATGATATGTATCAAAGGTTTAAAATTTCGCGGATATAAATATGGCCTCGTTCTGTTATTAGTTGTATTTATGAACCTGTGGGAGTTTTCCCACAGTTTTGATGCAGGCACCACATTGTTCATCTGTATAGCCCAAAGCTTGTCAAGATATAAGAATATTACCTGCAATTCCTCTGCTGCCAATTGCGGTATTCCATTCCAGGGCAATTTATGAGAGAATTAAAACACGAAAACGATCCAACTTTGTGTCAAATTGAAGTTGTGTATACTATTTTATGGGTGAAAGTAATCTTTAATTTTGTTTTGAAGACTGAAAATTTTCAACTATCTTTGAAACAAGAGTAGACACAATATTCACAAAAAATCCCACTTGAATTTTTAAGTACCCGAGGTATTGTTTCTTTAAACCTTGACACGTTTTTTGAAATCTACGTCAAATGAATAGCTGCAAAATTCAAAAAAACACTTAGTAGCAACTCGAGGGGGTTACCCCAGTGGCGTAGCCAGTCCAGAAATTTGGGAGAGGGCCAAAATGTTTGATTTTAGGCAAATAACACTATTTTGTTTGGAAAAACGCTTCTCAAAGCACAAAATGACTATATTTTCTAAAAATTTGGGAGGGGCATGGCCCTTTTGGTCCCTCCTGGCTACGCCTATGGGTTAAAAGAGACTGTTTCTTGCTTCTATCTTTGAAACCCATGCTGTGAGACTGCATGTTTGACTACTAAGGACTTTTACTTTCAGTTGATAGCAACATTAGAATCTTAGATTTTAATAACCACGGAAAGGAGTGAGGTACCATGTTCATTTATTCGTAACTGATACCAGCAGTAGCAATTATCACATTAGTTGCAAAAGTTCGAATAAAATAGTTTTATTATTTTCTACAGGTACTGAACCATTTAAGTTTCATCCGTACATTCACCGAACCCTTCGTTAATTGGAAATGAAAAATATGATTTCTTTTAAGGATAGGTAGGCTGTTTACTCTATTTTATAACGCACAAAACGAATTATGTATGGGTCTTACATCTAACGTCTGAGGCTGAATCACTAAACTTCTGAGGCAAGATCAAATCCAGGTTAGAATCGCTGCTATAAAGAGAGATGTGTTTATGCATTTTTGGAGAAAGGATGTAAGTTTGGTTCTTCGAAAACATTTCGAAGTTTCATGAAATGTGTTTGTCATAAATATGAATGAAAGATTTTGGTGCGCTAGGTTACTTGGGTATATTACTAAGGTAGCAGTTGGTTACCGCGTGTATGAGAGGAATTTCATTTGTTTGGCTTTGGGGTGAATTGGAATTTCTAGAATGGCATTTATTCGAATGCGTCCCAAGCAGGAGCGGATCCAGCCAGTAAGTTTAGGGAAGCGATTTCAGTATATTTGGCAGTCAAGTCTCATTACGGGTTCTCTACTGTAAGAGAGATGAGAGATGACGTGTACTTCACAACTCTGCTGTGACAGAACAATGGACGGCAAAATGTTCATATGTCGCGAATGCTGTTTTCCGAACTGTAAATATGAATCATGGTGAATAAAGTTACTTTCGTAGGTTTTAGGGGGGCGATCACCCCGATCGCCCCCCCTGGATCCGCCCCTGGTCCCAAGCAGTATCAGAATAACTGAAGGCGAATATGTTAAAAGAATGAGACACTCCTATATGGTCAATGTTGCGAAAACTCTTTTTGAGGAAAGGAAATAACATCCAAGGTTATCTACCACCTATATCAGTGATGGCGAACCTATGGCACGCGTGCCATAAGTGGCACGCACAGCCCTCTCTGTGGGCACGCGCATCGTCGCTCCAATGCAGTGTTCGTTCCCAGATAGGTAGAGGTACGCGGGGCCAGGTTGCTCCCAAGACTGGGACAGCCACCTGAAAAGACACTGTTTCGTGAAGTTGTTTGTAACATCAAGTGATTCAGTTCCGCTGCATTATTACGTCTAGTAGCTCCTTGTGCCAAAGAAAGCAGGAAGAATTTGACAATGTCCTCAGAGACGTCATAAAAATAGAAAAATTGTATCATGCCTCGTGCTCTTAACTGTCGACAGTTTCAAACACTTCTTGAGAGGGCTCAGTCACAGTATAAATGTATAGGAATGTACAATAATGTCCGGTGTCTGAGCAGAGGACGAGTCCTGGATAGATTTGCTGCCTGCTTAGATGGGATTGTTTTTTTATGAATGAAAAAAGCAGGAATCTCCACAGCTCGTTGATATACCCTGGCTTGCCAACCTCTCATGTTCTTTAATTATTTTACACTACACTTCAATGCGCTAAACCAGGGTCTCCAAACTACAGCCCACGACCCAAATCCCGCTCGCGACGCCGTTTCATTCAACCCGAGAAAACATTTTGTCACTGATGAAAAAATTTACTATATTTTTACACATTTACACATTACGTAAGATGTCCTGCCCTCGAACTGTTGTGTAATAGCTTATGTGGTCCCCAGATAAAAAATTTTGGAGACCCCTGCACTAAAAAAGCAACTACAAGGTGTTTGTTTGGGAAAACAGCAGAAAGGATGTTTTGTGATATCAAAACTGAGAGAAAATTTACAGTACGTTTTGGCAAGATACCTTGGAATTGGGCAGCTGATATATTTTCCAAATCTAAAAATGCATTTAAAAAATTCTATAACATTTGCAGGGAATCTTACAAGTCATCAAGAAATCTAGGAAGGATTTTCTAGCTTTGTAGCAGCTACAACTGTGAATTTAGCAAATTGTTTTTACACTTTCGTAAAATGGAGACAAACTTACGTTTTGTGGCTTTTCCAGATCAAGCCAAATTTGAAGAACTTGATTTTTCCTGCTTACACTGATTAGATTTAAAAAATCTAGAAATGGAGCTATTGCAATTTTAAGAAAACTGTATCTGGATAATAAATTCTACGACAGGCGTGAAACACTTTCGAAGATAGAAGGAATGTGTGGTGTTGATATAACGTTGCCACATACAACGTTGAATTTGTAGCAGCAAGGGTCGAGTGAACCTGGTCGAGTGGGGAAACTATTGCTCTTATCTTATGCTGCGGATCGTAGGTTCGACTCTCTCTTCAAGTGGTTGAGGGCGACGCAGCAACAAATGACAGCACACTGGTTCTGAAAATGAAATTCTTGAAGTTTGGAATTCTCTGCCAAATGATTTGAAGTCAATGAAAGCACTTGGTATTGCTTTCCTTACTTTGTTTGGATCATCTTATGCGTGTGAACGCCTGTGAATAATATCATATCACCAAGAACAGACCATGGCCTGAGTGCTGCATGTATTTCGCTCAAACTTACAAAATACTGTATGAGTCAAGGTTAGATTAATTGTCAGCAAAAATCACATTAATTGTTCAAAAGCATGCCAAATGGAAACTCTTACCTTTCAATAAAAAACTGTTTGTATTTTGGAAGCTCTGTTACTGTGCGTATTTTTTAAGACAAAAGATGTCACTGCATAAGTTTTTTTGTTCTAACCCAAAACACAGTTGGCCCATTCAGATTAAATTGCCGTGTTGGCACTTTGGAATACATAAGTGAGTTAAGGGTTGCCGTTTAGGCACTCGGTCTTTAAAAGGTTCGCCATCACTGACCTATATCATCTTAGTTTTAAAGGTTATGAGCAAATCCAGCGAAACTCATTCATAAAAAGTTAATGTTGATGTTCGAGAATCGTGTTTTTACAAAGACTTTGTGTATTTACTTGGTGAGGTCCTGATTCGCGATCACTACAACCTGTAATTGCGATTTTTAAAATTCTAATTTTTTTACTGAGACATTTCTCCTGTTAGAAGTCGAACCATGCGTTGGTAGAACTGTTGTAGCGTTTGCACCGCTAAAGGACTTCTGCTTCAACATCTTGTAAGCATCAGTGATCGTAAGAAGATGTTTGTTTCAGACTGTGCAGCAATTGATACTTCAAAACCCTACAAATTTAAGATTGATCATTCTCAAATGTGGTTTTAATAAATCCATAAACCCTGCTCACAGTTCCAACAAATCTCTCTTGTAGGTTTAATCGGAACGTTTCAACCAGGTTTCCACCCGAAACTTTTATGCCCGAAACTTTTATGCCACCCAATTTAATGAAAACCTCAAATGTTTGTAAAAGCGAACAAGAGTGCTTGCTACAAATGCAGGATCATTTTTAAAGGTCCCATTGAAAGTAAAGTGTGCTGAGTAGCCAAAAAATATTCCATTTGACCCTTGGCCTGCCCCAACACCTTCTCGCCTACTCTGAAAATCAGTTGTTCGAGTTGCGATCGTGAAGCATGAAGGGCCAATCGATGCATTTCATGACATTATTTGTTGAGACACAATGCATGATTTTTCATGAACTTTTAAGAGACAAAAGAACAAGTGACATGTTTCAATGTACAAACACAACATGTCAGCTACGCATAAGACTGTCAGTTCTCATTTACAGGTGCTTGATTTTGGGGGTGCCAACTTTAAGTAATTGAGATGAATTCTTCGTCAATTTAAGTTAACTGCTTTCTTTACACGAACTTCTTTGTCAATGTAAAAGTGATGGACCACTTCCCGCTTGAGAGCGGCATAACACGCTGTGCATTTTCTTGTTATATAACAACTGGAAACGTGCTACCAGGCAAAATTTCTATGCCACCTGCACGAAGAGCTGCGGTATGGTAGCTGCCATGAATATAGGTAAATAGCGACATTTAGCGGAATTCCTGATTTGGGGAATGCCTATTATTTGTTTTGCGACTGGTTGTCTCAGGCTAGGATAGTAGGTTAGGCTGCTAGGCTTAAACCACTAGATGTTATTCAAATTTTTTTCACTTGGCTAGGTTGATTTGAAATAAACGTTTATTTCACTAGCAAAGAAATCATACTACATATTCTTGAATGCTTTAGGCTTACATTGGTAAAAATGGATGCTAATAGGTTACCTCATGTATCTGATGAAACTGCTTTGCAATATATTTTGCCCCTCTGCCCATTCCCCTGTTTCAAGCACTATCATACTAAAAAGAACTTGTACAGATAACGCCGTCTTGTGTATATTTGTGACTTTGTTCACTTCGTTTTAATCAAAACACAAAACAAACCACCAACTGGTGTTTTGCTATAATCATTTCATAAGAAAAAACAGTTTTAATTTTTTCTTTTTTTTACCCCAAATACTGTTGCAGGAGTATGTATTATCGAAATTTAGGCGGAAGTACATGAACCTGTTTGTCAATTTAAGTGATTAAATAAATTTCTTTGTCTATTTAAAAGTAATTAAATGAACTTCTTTTGTAGTTTTAAAAGAAATCAAAAGAATTATTTGTTAGTTTTTTGCTTCGCGATCTGACACAGCATTTTGCGCAACTCCGACAAAATGTTTTTGTTTTCAATATTTTGTTTCATGTCCTCAACATGTTCACGCCTTCGACGGAAATCTTTCTCATTTTTGAGGAATTTTGCCCCAGCATGAGTGGAGGCGTTTATCCAGGAGACTAGTTGCTACTGCATATAGTCCGAAATGATTTTTTCGTGTGCGGAGGGTGCGTGGCAGCCAAATCGAGAACCGCTGCATAACTACTTTAGACTCTATAAAGCATCCAGCACATGAATATTCACCGCCAGAGATCAAGATCAATTTAATCATCCCATCGATACCTGCACGATAAGGCTAACGAAAAGTTGAGGCGCTCTCCTCTGGACAACTGAGCAAGTGATTTTCATTGCCTCGACCTCCCGCATATAAGTAGATCTTACTGAGCTAATACCCAAAGTTTTGTATAAAGGTGATCACTTGCAGGTTGAGATCAAGGTTCTTTGAGTTGTAAATAAGGGTTGGTTTTGCCACACAGTTCTCTCAATCCCTCACATAAAAGCGCTCGGTCTGCGCCGACCATATTTTAGCCAATCCCAACACTGCTTTTAAAAGTTAACCAGAAGCAGGGTGAAGCGAAAGGTCAAAAATAAACCTGTTTGGGGGACAAAATTTATACTCTGGATTTTTAGTCTTTTGCGCAATACCAACACTCTGCTAGAAAAGGTGTATTAGCCATCACCGCATACATTTTTTTGCAAAAAACATTTACGTGCAAAAACGACAAAAACCTGATTGCATCCACAGCCCACCAGACGAGTGGCTGTAGGATGCTTTCCTCGCCAAACAAATACAGTCGTGGTTTGTTTGAATCAGATAAACAGTGGTGGAGCAAAATTTCGCAGAATGCAATGAAACTACGATAAGTTATTAGGATGAATTAACAAGTTTTTCTCAAGTAAATTTTACGTATCGGGCAAAAATTATTCTCCTTCTATTTTTAGTGTAGTTAAGGTATGATTTTGCCCACAAGTGGGTCAGAACCTTTGGCACTTAGAAAGTGCCTAAAGTTCTTTAAAGAAGCAGATTAGATGCTAGAACACTGGTTAAGACAACAAATACGCATTTTCTAGTTACGAAGTACATTTTTATTTACATTCCCTGTATGATTGCTATTAAGTTTAAACTGAAACACGTTGCAAGCAGCATACATATCTACAAGATATCAGAAATTTTAAATTGATTGAATGTACATGAAATCTTGAAAGTTATATTTTGGTAAACCTAAAATACAATTGATCGAACTTTCTCGGAGGCTACTGACCTCGATTTCACCACTTTGAGTGAGAACCTGGCGTTACTGACTATTTCAAGGTCATTAAAGTACCTCCCCTTATTCAGTAAAACTATAGTCAGAGCCCCAGGACAGCATTCCTTTAAGCTTCAAAGTGCTCTTGTCACATGAGCAATTGACCAAGATACACTTTTAAGATCTTGAAAAAATTGCAAGTTACTGAAAACAGGTGTTTTGCAAGAACGTACTGTATGCTAGCAAGAATTGGCAGCACGTGCATACTTTGCTACATGGTTAAAGCCTACACGGGCGGCAGTAATTTTTACCACTTGTTGTTACTCAGAAACAGGAAGTTCTCTCGTTTGTCACTGATTTCCTGCCTGTTGAACAGATGAATCAATCAGTTACGTAACCTGGGCAACGCAGTCTGCATTGCTTTTTGCGAGGCAACCTTCTCCACAAACAACATAGCGTTAGAAATTAACAAATATCCTGCAACACTTTGACTGAATGTGCCTAGGCCAAAATAGTTGTTGTTGTAGGGGTGTATCATTGATAAGTGCCATTCACCACCTTTCTAGGTAACAAATGTTGTGTTAGGAACTACCACCTGCTGAATTTAGTAACATAAATCAGCCGCAAGTGGGATGTGTTTATTTGGGTGCTGTCATCACATCTCTTTTTGCTAAATTACCTACTGCATATCTGCATGTCGTGTTGCTACTTTACCTGGAGCAGACGTTACCTATTTCAAGGTATAGGCTACTAAAGGAGAGTACTAAAAAAGTATCCAAAACTGTCCGTGCCTTAACGAAAACCTATAAAGTAGTGAAAAAGTTCACCTTTTTTCAGAAGCTAACTATATGACCTTCTTAAGTCATACTTTCGCGTTAACCGCCTGTTTACTCGTTTTCGCAGAGCAAGACTGCTTCGCTTTGTTAAGCAACTTCCTGTAACTGTATGACAGTCACATCGCGTCGTTTTTAATAGAAGCTAATTTTCTGCGGAATGAGCTTATCACGGACAGCTTCCACCTATTGATGTTGACATCCTTTTTGGAAAATACAACCAACCGACAAAAGACTATCTTTGGAATACTTAGAGTAACAAAAAGCTGTATCCATCATCGACAGTTTTGGCTTTTATTTGCTTCATCTTTATACTCTGAAGTCATTATTACTGTTATGGTAATAATCACCAAACACTATAAATGAAATTTTTGCATACGTACATTGCACATCAAAAACAATTCTGTCATCGATATGTTTACATTTCAGTTCCTGTGAGTTGCCAGAACTCAGAATAAATTCCGGAAGTGATGTTTAAGTTGTATTTACTTGAGAGTTTGCTAATCTGCGCGTCCGCGTGCTGAGTAGACATGAGTCTGCGCGTCCCATCGGAAAGCCAAGAGTGGCTCAAATATAATCCAGATAACCTGAACACTGATCGTTAGAGGTTCGTATAGGTTTACCTCAGCCTCGCAGCCTCTTCGAAGTATGAGAATAGGGCTAGCAAAAGCTTAATTACCGAAAGCATGAGTGAGTGCCAATTTTCAGTTTCGCTTAAGTTTAATTTGTTATTCGAAAATATTTAGTTGTTTTACAAATAAATAAAAATAAACAAATAAATTAAAATTACGACGATTCACAATTATTGCGAAGAAGGGATAATGTTTCTAGCTGTATATCAGCAGCGTTCTACAGCAAAATTTTCGGATTTGTATTGCATCATATCGTTTTAAAACTCTACCAAAAAATAGCGTTACACCAAAAACAATATAGAAGGAACCACCTATCGCAATGTTTTTTCAGGAACACTGATGGCCGCAGCAGGGCATGCTGTGTCAACCACGGACAAAGACTTTTTCCAAACTTTCGAGAAAAAACTCAAAACAAGTTGAATATAATATAATAATAATAATGATATTTTATTGCGGACTCATGGTCCATATCACAGACACAAAAGCACAAAAAGTGGTTAGCTGCACATCAGCGCACATTACAGAAACGGTGTCTGCACATGACCAACACTGGGAGGAGCAAAGCAGTTTATCCTCTCCACAGCTGTATCGTCATTCGCAAAAGCACAGAAAATGGATAACCATGCAGTAGGGCAATACACAACCGGTGTTAGTACGTGTCCAACCTTGAGAGGAGCAAGGCACTTTCCCAGCACTTCTTACTTTTTTATGCTTGGTCTGTACACAGTGTCCACATATTTTTACTACACAAAAGCAATGCTGATGAGACGCAAACTCCGAAACAATTCATGGACAACTACTGCATTTGGTCTCCATACAGGAGTGTTGAATAATTGAAGAAAAATGAAGATTTGTAAAAAGTAGCAGACATTTGAAGCGATCGAATAAAAAAGTTGGATGAAGATGTGCATCGTATAAAAAATCGATACAAATTATTTCTTAGCACGGCATCAAAGGTCCTGACACAATGGCTAACCTAGTGTGGGCGAACACTAACATTTCTGGGTATGTAATGCATAATTCGATAGGCGGTGTTATATGCAGCACGTAAGCGCTTCATACTAGTCTGCGTGTATTTGCTCCACAATTGGCAAGCATACATTGGAATGCAATAGGCACGAAATAAAGTGTTTTTTACTGCAGGAGAGAATTGATCAAGAATGCCTCTGAGTGTATTTGCTGCACAGTATAGTGATTTCACTTGTCTCTAAATGTCATCATCATCCTTCAATGATGCATTTATCCACACACCAAGATATTTCACTTGGTCTAAAAATTGTACACGTACATTGTACACGTACAATTTTTAGACCAAAATTGTACACGTACAAAATACAAGCAAGAAAAATTCGAGCGGAAGCTGTTCAGCATCACATTACATTAACCTGCAAAAAGCTTTTGACAGATCACTTGGATGTTGACTTATACATTAAACGCTTTTGTGCAAACCCAAGATTCTGCCGTTTCTTATCGAGCTATAGATGCATTTTAGTTTCTACCCAACTGCAAACACCTATGTCAACAGACTTCCTACCATAAGCACATTCACCTGCTGTGGCCCTACAATCTATAAATATGGGCACCACAACGCTTCACTCTAGGAACCAGATTCTGCGTTCATTTTGAAAAATTAATTATCAGTCATGACATACGGCATCCGGCAATGTTGGGTTTCACACTTCTGACACTGAAGCCCGCAAGAGAGATTTTGTTTTGTGCAACCTGGTCCTGTTAGTTAGCAGCTGAAGTATAACAAGTATACAGCGAAATATTCTCACACCGAAGTCAAGCTTTTTTTATTGAAAATTTTCTAATGAATCGTATCACGATTTCGGTAAATTTGAGATAACTAAATCGCAGCAGTCGACGGCCCAGCGACGGACGCGAGCTTATATGTGTATGGAATTTATTTTGGAAGATACGACGGTACAATGGTGATTGGGCAAGCAAATATAGGCAACCGGAAGCCGATTAGGCAGGAGAAATGTGCATTTTTCGCAGCATGCGTCTAGCACAGGGGTTCCCAACCTGGGGTACATTTGCCTATCCGTAGGGGTATGTTTAAGGCTAGCAGAAGATAAGAAAAATATATTTACATATTATTTATTTCCAAATATTTATACATACATCACTGAGTATCATTTTCAAAAATCGTTGTATGCTTATTGTTAAATATGTCTATGAATGATCATGATAATATATTTTGTCATAGGAAATTTTAGGGGTGCATTTTAATCTGTCAACACGCTGGTACATGCTCATCTCTCAGACTGCTGAAGGGGTACATGGTCAGAGGAAGGTTGGGAACCCCTGGTCTAGCAGAAAGCACCAAGCACCTTGTAACAATGTTGAGACTGGATCATCTGGAAGTTTAGAAGTTGGAATTGCCAGCAACAAAGTCAGCATAATAACCACTAAGTCCCGTTAAATACGAAGGAGCAACCAGCCATAAAATATGTGCTAACATGGTCTCTGGAGCGAACAAAATTTCCAGAAATTATCTGAAAACCTAAAAAAATTTTTAAAAGTTAACCCAAATTCTTGAACTTTATAAATTTGTTATGTGGCAATTTGTCGGTTTACTTAACATTGGTTGCCCCTGTAAACCGAAGTAGCATGATATACATTGTGCTTGGCCATGCGAAGATGCTTGACTAAACAATAGTAATTCACCTGCAAACTTGCTTAAAAAAGTAACGAGGGAAGCAAATGCCCAATACTGTATGAAATAAGCGAATGGTGAAAATGTAACACCATCATTCAATTCATCGTACGACTACAAAACAGTGAATCGTTTTTTGAGGACAAAATTGCAGATTAACTTTCTGGACACTTCCTGGAGCCCGTTACACTATACGCAACCCTACGCAAAATGTTAGGCTTGAAAAATAGACGCATCTATGACTTGAACGTGACTTGTATTATGGTGGTTATCTTACAACCATCTTGGGCGTTAGGTAGCGAAATGTTTGACAAACGGTTTGGGTCATGCTCAATAAAGACTGTATATCACCCCATATCGACGCAAAGTAATGTCACAAAGAAAAATGAAAGTATTTTGAAAACTAGGGAGGAATGCTGCAGAAAAAACCATTGTCATTATCGTATGTGGATATACAAATTTGCTACCTTCAGTTTCGAGCTGTTACAACCAGGCCCGTAACTAGGGAGTGCGCACTGCACAGGGGGCGAAGACCCCCCTACATTTTTTTCGCCCCCCCCTGGAAAAATGTGTTGAACATAGTTTAAAACCATTGGACATAGTTTAAAAAGTTTGGGCCCCTCTCAGAAAACTCTTCGCCCCACCTGGTGTCCCAAGCTGGTTACAACATTTGCTTTGCAAAAATCATGTGTTCCTTGATAAATGCTGTTTACCATTGACAAAAAAGCTCTGTTCTGTTCAGTTTCATTTACACTCGGTTTATGAACTCCTTTCGGGGTGTCACGCTTGGTCTGCATCTCCGCTTGTTTGCACCGTGGGCCACGCGGCCTTTTCCGCGGCCTTTTCCGCGTGGCCCACGTTGGTGGCAAGTCAATGGCCGCGGGTCAACTGTTTCCTTGCACCCACCCATCAACGCCGATTACGAGGCTGGACAAGCCGCAAGAATCATTTTTCAAGTCTTCGGTACGATCCGTCCGGGAATCGAACGCTTCACTCCACCTTTGGTGGCACGTGCTCAACGAACTGTACTGTTCTAACCGGTGTATGTTTGAAAAGCGAAAATGCCGAAGATTGGTATTGTCTTGGAGGGCATGGTGACGCCAAGATCCCATTTTGTGGTACCTCAGCACAATATATTTCGGTGTTGCTTAACTGTTTTGATTACCCGTGAAAACAGTGTTTCTCAACTTTTTTACTTACTGTACATGGCCCAGATAACTTTTGGTCAAAATAACTTGTAAGCATAGGTTATGCTTTAATATGCAAAAACCAACACATCATTCCAAACATACGCGTACGGGAAGGCAATTTACTGGGGGGGCGGAAAAAATTGCCCTGAAAATAACAATTTGCCCTGAAAATAAACAATTTGCCCTGAAACTAACTTTTTAGTTTAATCCGAATTGGGCCTGAAGCTGAAACCTCTTGTAAATCGGCTCTATAGCCTATAGCTGAATTCGTTTATAACGGCTTCGAATGCAACGTCAATTCGCCTATAACGTTGCATTTTGCTCGGTCCCGATGACATCTTCTGCAGTACATGCATTTCAATTCGCTTATAACTTCAATTCGGCAATAACGTTCTTTATGCAATCTCCTAGAGGTGCCGTTATAGGCAAAGGATAACACTAAACGGAGGGTCGGCGGGCCGGGCGGACTGAAGGGCCGTGTTGCCAAATGGAAAACATAAATTCTCCGTGGGCTGGCATGCTGTACTACAGGACGAGCCAGTGGGCTGTACATTAAGGCGGGCCGGCGGGCT
>Ga0210059_1001486_pt1 | contig 35328 bp, 21 predicted proteins | sample Ectturendosymbi2_FD_188042 | JGI IMG/M metagenome (GOLD analysis project Ga0210059, IMG submission 188042) | Ecteinascidia turbinata endosymbiont from Florida, USA - Sample 2 (SPAdes) (version 2) | ecosystem: Host-associated > Tunicates > Ascidians > Unclassified | place: Key West, Florida... | reverse complement strand
CTCCAAAGTAATTACCACTTTCAACCAGTGGCAATTGAGACCACTGGTGTGTATGGCAAGTCCACTGCCCCTTTTTTGAGTGGTCTTGCGAAGAGGCTTGTTGATGTGTCTGGTGACCCCAGGGAGTGCCAGTGGCTCCACCAGCGTCTGTCCCTGGCTGTGCTCAGGGGAAATGCTGCCAGCATATTGGCCTATGTGCGAGTTTGATCTAACTTTACGTGTTCTTTTTCTAGTAGCTGCTTTTAACGTACTGATCATCATCACTGCCTACCACTTGCCCCTGTATCAATATGTAGCTATTGCCTTCCGAATCCTCGTTCTTTCTGTAAGATTCATTTTCCCTCAGTTATGCAGTGTTACATTGTGCATTGGTTAATTATCTTGTTAATCGCATGGCCTATGATGAGAGTACAGCATGGTTTCGTGTTCAAGATTGCTTGAAACCTCTGACATTATAAACTGTCGGAATGACAGAAAATGATATTGCTACAAAAAGAAATAGAAAATAAACAACTTTATTGGAAAATCAATCCAGCCGATAAAATTGAATTAGCAATTCAAGAAGCTCAATTAACTGTTGGTGAACTAACGGAAAATCAATTTCTAGCAAACTTAATGAAAGACATTTTAAGAAACAATATGCCTAAGGTATATTACGTGAAAATTGCTGAGATGGACATTGCGGATATGTTACAAAAAATACCGGAAATCTGGAAAGAATGCGGTTCTCCTGGAACCACATTCCAGTATAAACACAGAGATAAACGTGATAAATATCATGGCTATCATGCCCACGTCACCAAGAAGAAAGTCCGACATCGAGAGAGATTGTGTTATTGTTGTAGACAGACAGGACATCAAGCAAAGGATTGTTCATGGAACAAGAGCACGAATACAAGGAAACGGAGAATGACAGGAACTAGTACATGAGCTGTGTGAATACCGAGCTTGGTAAAAAGAGCTATGTGCGTATGAAGCCTAGAAATAATCTGTGATGACGGCATTATAGAGATTGTTAAAGTCTTACTTAGTGATATCATGTAAAATGATTGTAAAGCTTTAGACTTTGTGAAATCTCCACCAGAGATTGTAAGGCCATAAGCCGCACTACGTGATATCTCTGAACGAAAGCCAAAAGTGGCAAGTAGATAGATAACTATGAAAAATTATGCAATCAACAATAAAAAGAGCGCGCAGATGAGGATGACGATGGACGATTTGAATGTGAGGAGATGATAGACTTCTTTAGTCTGATAAATACGACACTGACGTCATGTGGCTGTAAAAGACTACTGTTTAAGTCCAATTTGCCGATTCCTATGATATCTATAGATTTCATACCTATGATGCCAAATATAAAGGTAGTTTATAGGATTTTCGGATCTCTCGCAATCCTGTACAAGGGCCCGTGCAGATTGTGTTCTCACCTCTTCATTATTCCACCGACCTCGTTGTCATCATCCACATCAAATACATATAGAGAAGAGATGTTCCTGAAGGTTAACAATGATTACAACTTTAGTTAGCAAACAGACTTTCTTGAGATAAAATATTCCCAGCAATTGAATGGAAATATCATTTAAGGCGATAAGCTTCTAGTAATGATTTTCCCATAATAGTATCAAAAGTTTAGAAATTAGGTACCCACGTTATAATTGATTTTCACATCTACCGTTAAAGAAGTTTTGTTATTCTCATAACCATTTATCATTACAGGATATTTTAAAATTTAAGACTAACTGTGAGAAAAACATGACTTCCAAGATTCAACAATTATTAGATTCATGGATTATAACCCGGAAGAACAACAGAAGTGTCTGGAAATTGTTGATAAGATAATCGACATTGTAAAAGAATAATTTCAAGAAAATAAGAAAAATCAACAGACGGAAGCTTCAAATAGCAACGAACAAGAAACACCAACAATGATACAAAGGATTCCTTAAACATGGAAAGGCCTTTGGCAAAACGAACTTTCTAAAGAAAATGTGTGGAGAACACCGAACTAACTATAGTCAAACAAGAAAGTGAAGCTCAACCTTCACGAAATAACTTCATAAAAGTACAAGAAGCTCAAACAAGCTCAAAGAATAAGGAGAAAAGAAGAAATATTCAATGCTATAACTGTACGAAACGAGGACATATCATGAAAGATTGTCCATTCTCTCCAAGAATAGTAAAGAGGAAAAACAATACTCATTCCACATTCATATACTTGTGAATCATCTGAATTCCATACTGTATTTGGTATTTATATTTAGTATTGTGGATTGTTACCTGCTAAGTAGAAAGTTAATAGTTGCAATAATTGTTAATGTAATTATTAGGGCAAGTTTTTGCAACTTTTGCAACTTTTTTTTACAGCTTCCAACAGCTTCCTAAATACTCAAGATATATATAATTCAATGTTTTGAGCTGTTTCCAGGAATTTTATATTGCAATTTTTTGCAACTTTTTCGATTTTTGCATGCAACTTTTTGCAACTTTTTCGATTTTTGCATGCAACTTTTGCAACTTTTTCGATTTTTGCATGTTACTTTTCGCAACTTTTTCGATTTTTGCATGCAAAATAGGTTGTTTCAAGTCTTTCACAGTCAAATGTGCGCATAAATGCAACTTACAGCGCATAAATGCAACTTTCGCTGAAAATAAATGCAACTTTCTCACTTTGTTACTGCAACAAAAACTTGCCCTAGTAATTATCAATGTCTTATGAAAATTGTTTATCGTTACAGGATACTTATTGAAGTAGAAAAATGCTGAAACTGATATTACTTATAGTAATAGGTCAAATAATTTCTAATGATGCTAGCCCATTCCCAGATGACATGTATCATGGAAAAAATCTGACGATACTACAGAACTTCCTACGAACTCAAGGATTACAAACTACACCATTTGAAAGACATAAACAGGTAAGTAAACGCTATTCATTAGCCGAATTAATGCCCCACGATTGTACTGAAAGACCAATTTCGAATGTATACCTATCTACGGAATACAGTAAAGTTGGTTTTAGTGGCAAAACCTATACTGAAAAATATTATCCAAAAGGAAGATATTTTCCTGACATTGACAGTTATGACAAAGAGTGTCAATGCCCTATCTTTAGAACAGAAACATGGAATCCTGAAAACGAATGGAGTACGTTATACTCAGGAGAATATTTAAACGATTCCACACCGGTTGAGGTACTCAGACTAAGACTGCTCGTAAAACCGCAATATCAAATGGAATCAGAATACAATAACATTACTCACAAATATAGTAATATCCCAGTAATGAGAGACGCTGTTATGTTCACAAGCAAATTATTAGCATACTATTATGAAAATTATCAATGGGTCAGATGGAACTTTAACATATCCCATTATAATAACCATAAGAATATTACAAGAAGTAACGAATCTATACTACCATGTTACTTAAATCCCACTTTGAGAAATAAATTTGTGTTCATACCACCATTTAAACTAGAAGAGCAAGCGTTAATGATTGCACGAAATATTCTGCCTGAATGTAATATATCTCATTGGATAAACTGGGAAACTACCCCTGATGGTGAAACAAAATTCACCATACCAGGAGGATTGTTTCGACCTATATTCTCACCCAGACACAAAAGATCAAGTTTACATTACTTGGGAATTGGAACACTAATCTTCCAATGGGAAGATTGGGTACATGATTTACCCCAATGGTATGGTATTACCATAAAACATGGTCCAGTAAGAAAATTAAATAGACATATTCATTATATCCTTGATGATATACATTTTTCATATCTTGTGTATGAACCATACATGTTTGTACTGGAACCATTCCGAGCGAACAAATCTTTCATTGCATACGATAGAGGAAACTCGTATTGTGATCGAAGGTATACCGCAAGAATTGATCTTATAAATAGATCATATCAAAATAATACTATTAATACTCGCTGTTTCAAATATTATTACAACACGTCTCATTGTGATAAGAGACAAGAGTTAATGCAATGCAAATATGCAACAGGACCTTTATCCCTATCTATGAACAGACTTGGAGTAATTCCAGATCTTAAAGAGAATGCTCTAGCAATTGCTTATGGAGACTTGTGTTTCCTACATGGAAACTATATGCTAAATGGTGAAACTAAAACGATAACCAGAGTTACCCGAGATGGAGGAGCTTTCCTCTTATTCTCATTGGTAATTGGAGGATTAATGGGAATAGCCCTCATGGGTACGTTTCAAAATCAATTAAGGAGATTTAGTGATGAAATAAATGAAAGATTAGAAAAGATCAAAAAAGACTTCACGGAACAAATAAATATTGTTGAAGATCAAATCTCCGAAATCAATGAAAGAGAATTACAGTTAACTCAAGCAATAAACCGCTTAGCTGAAATAACAGCACATATTGGTCGAAAACAGGAAAACTTTCAAAATCTACATTTTGCTGTAGATAAACAACTTTTAGAACAACAAATTGCTAATACAAGAATGGTGATTGAAAATCGAAAATTGGCACTAAGTATTAATGCCAGAGATACTCAAAGAGAAATTGAAGAATATAATCTGCGAAAGCTTATACTGAATACTCTGAAAAGCTTAAAAAGCATTCCTGATTTAAGGAATGGTACTATCTATTCGAACCGAATTCGCAGAGGAATTCTGATTAATACGGAAATTTATCGTATTATCAACCAATCTCAGACCAATGTCTCTAATTGGGAAAAACAACATCCCATAAAACAAATAAATGCTGAACAGCAAAGAAAGAATTTGGAAGAAAGTTTCAAGAGACACAGACAAAATTTTGATTTAACTCAAGATTTGGAAGATTTACAAGATATAGTTGAAATGATTATAAAAACTGTTGAAGTTTATAACTTCACATATCATTTTGTTCCTATAACAGTTCCTGAATTAGGAATTGAGGATTTCAATGAAGGAATAGGTAATGTTATTCAACTCGGATCAGATCTTGTTGACAAAGAAGCTGATCTGATCACTAATGTCGTCTACAAAGGAGTAGGTTTGGTTTCTGAACGTATAAAGATCATTATCATTACCGCAAGCATTGTAGGAGGTATTATCCTACTGTTGGTAGGAATCATGATATTAAGGAAAATATTACATGAAGAACCCACATATCGGGCTGAACACGCCAATAACATAACGACTCATGTTATTCCTGTACCAGTTTATTCTATCATATCAAAACAATAATCCATATAAAACCTTGATGACAATGAACAAATTTCTGTAAAGACGTCTTGCAACTTGTAAAAATCTTTTTCAATCAATTTCTTAATGTGAGTTCAATCATGAAGACAACAGCTTTGATCCTATTTGAAGACCATCCTCCAGAAACAGCCTATCATGGAATTATTGAGGAAGAGCTTTCGAGTTCTTTATCCTCTTCATTCACTTTATGTCTTCAATCCTCAAGAAAGATACCAATGTTTTCAACCAAACGGAGCGGAGAGGAATGTTGAGTTCGTCTTGGCTCCTCAACACAGAACATCTTATGATCCTGAAATAACAACGAAAGAAGACTTCGATAACTGGAGAAAGCGACTCAGAAGTTTACTGACGAATTTACGCCAAGCCAAACGAAGCTGAACATTAAAACAACGACTAAAGATATTAACTCTCCAAAATATTGTCATGTACGTCTATTCGATGTATTTGTACTTCACCCATTATTATGAGTCACCTTTTAAGAAAATAACTTAAAACGATATAGAAACTATTACATTGAAAAATAATTTCAAATTGAAAATAGAATTGATAACGAAAACGCATACAAATATTGTAATCAAATACTGATTCGAAATTTTCGCAAATTGCGATTGACTACCAAAGTCGCTATTGCACTGTGTACTGTTCGAGATTTGTCACGTGATCTTGGTGTTGAACCTCGCGTGTATATAAAGAGCGGAACTAATATATTCAAGTAAGTCTTGCTCACGGTTGTCTTCGGAGTAGCATCTAACCTACAGGTAGTCTGATAGGTTAGATCAAGACTTAGCAACTAAACCAATCACGGGCCTTACCGAATTGGCTTAGTCTAAAGAGACCTAATAATGGATTAGATTACCTGAAACAATTTACGGTTTAGCGACTATGATGCCGCTGACAATTTGGGCTTATCTCTCTCCTCCATGAAAGCATTGAATTTGTATTTAACCCCTGTCGTTAACCCCTGATGTTTACAGTAACTTCTGTTACGTACTTTATTTGACGATTGTTGATATAAACCCCTGTTATAATGCATATCGCAGTGCTTAACGTTATACTAATAAAACCATGAGTGAATACAATCTTGTTGTGATAAACTGAGCGGTGTCGAGCGAAACCGGCGGGTCTAAGCGAAACCGCCGGGTTTCATTATTGTTAACTTGGGCGTGCCATGGACACCTCCACTAACCAATGCTCTCGCGGAATTGTCCTAAATGTGTAGTGGTTCTCTTCTTTTAGAAGTGGACTGCCACAACTTGCTGAATCCGTGGATGGTTTGGATAGCTCTCTAGCTCAATAGCCTGGCGAATTATAGGATTGCAAAGCTCTGCAAGATTTGGGGCTTTCGCGGGACTGAAGGGGTTAATTCTAAATCTTTGGAGAATATTTAATCAATTACTTCAATACTTGTCATGTGTGGAGAAAAGTAATTAGGAAAGGTGTAGGTAACATTACAAAAAATGGCAAAGCTTTGTTAGCCAAAATACACGAAATATGTGGCGAAGAAATTTGAGTGTCAGTGCTGATGCCCAGTGTTAAAATAAAAAGAATGTAGTGAAACAGGTAAGTGGTGCATAGTAAAAAACTTCAAGAGGTGATAAATTTAGAAATTTAAAAAAACGAAAGCATACTTTGATTTTCAAAAAGCAAAAATTGTGACTAATTTTTCATCCATCCAAACTTGCTCACTCTGTACAAAACAAGTTTTAAAATTGTTGCTTGTGATTCTGCTGTTGACGCAAAGAAAAAATATGTAGGCCTATTAGAGTAATAGACTTTTTTGGCACAAATTAGGTTTACACTTTGAACCAGCGAGGTAATATCCCACCGCATGCTCTACTGCAGTGTCATATCGATGTCAATGTCGCCCGGGGCCGACCATAAAAATACTTCCTCTTTCCACTCCTCACATTTTCTTACAACAATATAAAATGAGAGAAAATCATGTATCATGCTTATTATAACAAGAAGGAATAATAAAGCATCTTGAACATCACAATCAAATACTAACAAACTGAGAGGGTCTTGTTTTTAATTCTCGATTATGGAACTTTCTTTCTTTGCTTGTTAGCCACCCTTCTCGTCATTACTTTTCCTATTTTTTCTGCCTTCTTTGCATATGCGTGTGTCTGTGGCTAAATAAATAGCATAGCTGGCACAAGCTAGGCTGTGATTCAGCGGGAAAGTTTTATTTTTTGTCATTACTAGTGAATCAGTTGGCACCGTGGATTGGATGTGTTTTCCACGACAACAACAAAGTGCACAGGGCTAATGAAGCCCTGAAGTAACTTGGGTTTGCTTTTTTGTCTTACTAAGAGCAAGGTGCTCGTAGTTTGTCAGTTTTTTTACAACTGCGGAAGATCTTTTGCAGGTAACCATTGCCTTAGTATTGAAGATTTTTTCTTTCTCTGACAGAGACAAAGTATTAGATGTTTTCGACAGGTATTGTTAGGATGGAGCATGCTGCAGCAGAATGAGCAAAGTTCAAGATTGCCGGTGTAGTTGACTATCAGTGAAATGGTGTAGCGCCTTCCCGCTGATTTTATGTTTATATGTATAATTCCTAGATTTGCTATTTTTTATTGTCAAGTTTTTATATTTGCAAATTTTTCACAACTTCCATATTTTTACGTTAAACTGCTATTCACAACTGTTACAAATTTTCGTTTTTGCTGCCACACATAGTTTTTGCAACACCGCATGTCGGTTACAAAACGCAGAAAGGCCGTAAAGCCTATAGCAGCACGTCAAAGTAACTGATCCGCCATGACGCATTATTTGCTCTCTGTATAAAACTCTTATGAGCAAAACTTTTCCTCAATAGAGTTCCGAGGCATTTTTGAACTTAAAAAAGTCTGCATTACGCAGAATAAGAAAAACTTCACCAGTGTGTTTCAACAGAGTGCTTTGAAAAGCACTTCAAAAAAAAGACATGGTGTTATTTAGCTTCTCAAAAAAGAAAGTTTTTGGCACTCTCCCACCTCTTTTGAATAAGCCTATGGGTTTCATAACAAAACTATTGGAAAAACTGTTCAAAGATGGTCCTTAGCAAAGTACTCCCAACCTCTCGTTGCAGAGATTACGCGCTGCGGTTTCATTGGTACATGCACATTTTTTATTGAATTCAGTATAAATTTTAAACGGGGTAGAGGGCAAATTGTTTTCTCCAACTCGCAAACAACAAAACAACAAAGAAAGCTTAGCCACTGACCTCTTTCAACGGCTAAATTTTGAACAATCATTTTTTAAAACCGTTTTTTAAGGAACTCCTTTGCAAAAGTTCATAAAAAATAACCTATGCAAAGTCTCGCGACGAAGAGCTCAAGACCGAGACCGAAATCCTTCGAGATCGAGACGAGACCTGAGACCTTTGAGACCGAGACTCCAAAAAACGGGTCTCGAGACCGAGACCAAGTCTCGAGACTCCATCACTGGGTAAGAAATCGATGAAAGAAAGTTAACAATCACGAATCTAACTTGTTCTCATCTTAAAAGGATAGGAAACATAGGAAACTAAAGCAGTAGCCCAGTCAACATCAGATTTGTCACCAGGCCCGTAATCAGCTTGGGACACCAGGAGGGGCAAAGAGTTTTCTGGGAGGTGCCCAGATTTTTTTAACTATGTCCAATAGTTTTGAACCATGTCCAACGCATTTTTCCAGGGGGGGCAAAAATATTTCTAGGGAGGCTTCGCCCCCCCTGGTTACGGGCCTGTTTGTCACCAAAACATCAGACATCAGAAATTTCTCTGAAAACATCAGATCTGATGTTAAAACATCAGAAGTGGCAACACTGCTGTTCATGGAAGACTGAGTCTAGGTCCATTTGGACTTTGCTCCAAGACGGCATCGCCTTCATATTTCAATGCAACAAGGGCAGTTTGCGGTGATTTGTTGCAGACTAGATGGTTGATGTTGACTAATATAGAGTTTGGTATCACCGGGGTGACGTCTGTTTTCGGTTTTTAGGTCTACGTTGTAGCCTAGATCTGATGGGGATTGATTCAATATGGAAACTACTGAAAATGGCATTGCCACATTTATTAGCCACATGCGCAACTTAAATTATACTTTGTAGGCCTACATACAGTAGTCAGGGCTACCATACTGTCCTTATTTCTGAGAATTGTCCTTATTTTGAAGTACTACGTCTTGAAATATATTATTGTTCTTACTTCTAAGAAATGTCTTTGAATGTGATTTGCGCCCTTATTTTTTCTTATAATATTCTTTCTGTTGCATAACAACTTTTAATAACTAGGCATTATCTGAGAAACATGCAGACCATTTCCATCTCATCTTGAACATTTTGTAATCCAGGTAATCAAGGTTTTGTGAAGGCATAAAGTTAAGTTAGTGTGATCTTGCAGCACAAAAAGACATAACACGCATTATCAGCCATTATTGTATGTTAGCACGTTGTAAGTTGTCTCTAGGCTGGTGACGAATCTGAGGAAGATTAATTTCGTAGTGAAGGTTTAGCATTTAATTGAGTCAAGAAATAAGCAAGTGGGAAAAAGTTTTCCGTGAGGATTGCAAGAACTGAAGAAGGAATTTAATATGCATAATGATAAGTTTTTTTCTAAGAATAAGACACTGCTGAAGCAAATCGTGCTTGGAGATGTATATGCAAATAATATATGATCGTATGTTAATTGTGCAAAATCTAAACAGAAACAATGATATCATCATTGTTGTTTAATTTCAAGTAGGAAAGTCGAATTTTCCTTATTCGCCCTTCTTTTTGGTTGTAGATTGATGGTAGCCCTGATTATAGCCCTAATAATAGTACTGTAATTAGGGTGATGTCTGTGTACACAAGATCTAAGAGATACCCATCCAACTGTTTGCCATGAAAGTCTGGGACTGCCTCAGTGGTGCTCCACAAGAGTGCAAATCTAAGCTTTGTTCATGTATACAACTTCTTGTGTGTATATATTTCTTTAGGATGGGATTATAGCTTAGGTAAAAGGTTTCAGTGAAAGTAAAAACTTATTAAGTAATGGCCAACTTTAACTTCAGTTGGCATGTGGGGTTGCCTCTGAACAGGTTTATTATGTAATGTTAATAGTAATACGAATCCACATCAAACCTTCCATAAACATTAGAAATTATGAATTTGTGTACATAAACAAGCATGGACCAAGTACAGCAGTCAACAAGAAAAAAACAATGTTGATACACAAGTTTGCGTAGATTACACATAGATAGACTGTAGTCCATAACTAACTGCATTATCAGCAGATTATGACAAACTGGTTAACAGGGCTTGAAAAAATGTAAATTTCCTGGGAAGCTTGGCGCAACTTTCCGCGGGCCGGAAGTTGAAGACAGTTGTCGCAAAAGAAATTTTTTACTTGAAAACATTGCACTCAAAAGCTTTAACTATCACTGCGTACACATAATAGATCAACTTGGATTGATTCAGCCTATTAGCATCGGTTCATATTCAACGTGTTAACAGTTGCATCGCTGCAGTGTACCACGATACCGCTCGGTACGCAAAAACGAAATACTGAAAGAGTGCAAAACCGATGGAAGTGGCAAATCTTGTCCGTGAAGTGGCAAATTCACCTAATCCTTGCTTAACACGCTTTTAAAATTTGTATTTTGTGGGCACTATTCAATCTACAAGGAACTTTTTTACTACGTTAGAGTTTTAGATAATTTATTTAAGTAAAGTGGACTGTTTACATGAAGCTTCGCAACAATCGCCGACATATAGAAAATTGCAACACGGTTTCCAACGACCAACCAAATCGTAGTTTGCAGACCATTGAGAGACCTCTAGACACCAAACGAAAGATATGCTAGGGAGCCAAATTCAGATCTATGATTTTGTGAGAGAGTCGCACCAAAAAATTTTAACGCAAGTCAATTCAGTGAATTTACACGTTTTGTTTTATTGCAGAACGAAGTCTGTTAGTGTTACACAAAATATTACAGGTTTTATTCATAGGTGTAGCCAGGGGGGCCAATGGGGCCATTCTCCCATAATTTTAGAACATATAGTCGTTTTGTGCTTTGATAGGTGGTATCCTAAACAAAATAGTGTTAACAGTTTCCCCATCCAATTTTTAGGCTGGCTGCGCTACTAGTTTTATTGGAAGACTGCTAAGAGCATGCTTGGGAGCCACATTTGACGTTTAGAAAAGTGGTTTTGATTTGCTAGTGGTGCAGCTTTTGAAGTGATTGTGGCGTCATGTTTCAAACGTTGATTGTTGCAGCCAGTTCGGTGGTGGTGAAATTGGTTTAACTGATACGACCTATAGAACGATATTCAGACGGTGTTAAAAGTCTCTGTTGAGTGAGCGTTCTACGCATGAATGCATTTTTTGAGTGTGAGTTTGCAGTTACCAGAGTGAGCTTGTTGTGAGTGGACGTTAGTTTGGGCACGAGTTGAACATTTTTGCTATAAACTTTATCTCGTTAAAGCTTTTTGTGCATATTGTGTTACTTTCTCTAACAGAAGGTCTGCAGCCTTGTCTTTAGCAAAAACTGTAGCCCTAATTATTGCGATTTTTGTGCTGCCTACACTGGATTATACTTATTGCTTCATCATATACAAAGCCAAAGATGCAAAAGTCAATTTAAGAATTAGCATCGACTGTCTGTGACTACTCTATGTTCATAATATATAACTAACCAATTTTCTGGAACAAACACAAAAAAATCCCGTTTAAAAATGCTGGTTTTGGTATGGGCATCCTGTAATGTATGCTGTAGCAATTTAATGCTCGTTCAAATAAATTAAGCTCTAGCTATAAGTGTAATGCCATTCCAGAATGGCGTCGTGTTTCAAACGTTGATTGTTGCGGCCAGGCAGACCTTGTCTCAAAAAAATCCAAAATAAACCAGATAGCAGTCCTAAGACATATAGGCTACAGCCGCTACACATACAGTAAAACATGCATAACCAAACAAAAATAGATATTAAAACTCGTTAGAAACATCAATAAAATGCAATTCAGATTTTATAAGCAATTTCTTTCCCCGTAAATACACTGCCATACATTTGTTTCTTATTAAACACATCAAAAATTTTTAGGGCAACAGTAAAATCTTTGCAATATTCTTTGCTCCCTTTATGGTCATAGACTCCCATCAGAAGAGATTTGTAATGAATATGCAGCTCAGACAATGTTGAATGTTTAGCCAGAGCCAAGCCTTTCAGACTGAAAAAAATAAAAAAACGGATTTTGACTGGCACTTTTGATTTTCAAAAAAATCCAAGTGCGTCAAAAAAATCCTGAATTTCAAAATTTGGTTTCAAAAATGTTAAATTGGCAACCCTGCACGCAACCAGCGACTACATGAGACCATTAGTGTTAAGTAGGGATAACTGTTGCATCACAAGGCCAGGTATTGGACCACCGTGACTGTGCAAGGAAATTCATACAGTCCGTTTTGTGGTTTGCTTACAATTCTTGGCATATTATTTGATTTTACTTGACTTGCAGCTGAATAATTTCCCGCGAGCATGTACGATTTCCCGGGAAGCTCCTTCCCGATTTCCACACTTTCTGCAGCCTTGCTGGTGAAAAAGTACAACCCATTGATTGGGCCATTTGAATAAAGCCGAATGTTACAACATGTTTATATCATAATATCTGAATGTAAATATGTGCAATGTGTAGTTAGCATGAATCAGTTGATGGTTAATATCATGTTGCACTTTTTAGGTTTAAGTTCAATATATTATTTATTTTGTTCTCCAAAACATGAAAAGCATACAAGCGTTTTGTCATGCTTACAAAGGTGTTTTACAATTAAACAAATTTGGTGCTACCTCCTTAAGATATTTGAGTTCTCAAAGCATTAAGGTTGAAGTTCAACCCACATCAGGTATGTACAGTGAAAAGAACTCAAGCATAATATGGTTGTTAACATTTATGTTGTTGCAATCAAAAAGCCTTAGTGGCAAGTGTGCAAAGCTTCACACTGTGGCAGCAAGCAACAATAGAGATCATGTGCCATGATCACTCTATTATTGCTTGTTTGCACCATATATATGTGGTGTTATTCTTCACGTGCATCTCGTTCGTGGTGACTTGCACATTCAACGCAATGCTGAGAGGTTGCAACCACGTCATTTGTTAGCTATTGTATTTTATTTTTATCATTTGCGCACCAATGTACAAACTGCAAATGTGTGTTTTCTCTAGAAAAAACAACATCAAATGTTTCACTAACTTAACATCTAAGGGAAAAGAAGGCTGTGCATAATGATAAAATCTATGCTGAAATGCTTTTAGCTCTGAACTGAGAAATATTTGTTTGACTAACTGGTGTAAATAGCATGGAAATGTGGTAAAGTGCAAAAAGATTAGCAAACTAGGATGATCATCCCTATACACAAAGAAGGGAGTTGGGAGAGATTGCATTAATTACCAGGGTAGTTTCCTTAACTTTTTATGAAAAGTGCATGCCAAGTTTCTTCAAGAGAGATGCTGTGAGATGAGCATAAGCTGGAGGATACCCAGTGTGATTTTTATCCTGGCTGTAATACCACAGAACAAATTTTCATTAGCCAACAGGTTCCAAAAAAAGCCTGGGAGTATGCAAAAGAATTAAGCTAGTTTCATTGGCTTTAGGATAAGCACTGGCCAAGACCTTTTGAAAAAATCTTCGTGGAGTTTTGCAAGGGCATGATGTTGATGACTATTTGCTACTGGCCATTAAGTATTATATGCTTGTTTAGAAGATTGTGTCTATGCCAGCATCTTCAGCATCAAGTTACAACCCATTTGTCATGAGTGTTGTACTCTAACAAGATTGCATGTTGTCACTATTTTTCAGTGCTTCCCAACTTGTCCAGCTTGTGACCCACTTTTACTAACATCTTTCTGTGGGACATTATGAGATATTGTGTAGAAACACCAAAAGTTAGATGTGATAAAAAAACAAAATATTAACACTTACATATAGGTGCTATTTTTCATGCACGTCCCATTTGTGGTGAAATGCATATTCAACGCCACAATGACCGAGAGGTTGTAACAGTGTACACTGGCAGTAAGTGGTGGTACATTGCAGCAGGTTCAAGTACTGTTAGTAGCATTCACGCATGATTGAAGGCAGGATACTTAACATCTTTGAAAGCAGCTGAGTTTTGCTTTGAAAGGTATAATTTGCGCATATTGGCCAGGTCTTTGTAACTCCATAACTTGCTAGTCAATTGTACTAGAGAGTAGAGAGCTGTTCAAACCCTCAAAACACTTGTCAAGTCTTCTAGCTTACAATAAAAAAAGTTTTTAGGTTTTTTATGGGTGATGTCATAGTGGGGTAGGTTTTTAGCCATTTTGGCTCAGGTTACCTGGCCCTAACCACTAGATGGAAGTATTTCATTCAAGTTTTTATTGGAAACTAGGCTAACATCCAAGTCTTTTGAGCCTTTGATTGGCTTTCTAGCGTTTCTGGTTCAAATGTTATGGCCAAAAAACATAAAGTTAGTAATTTTACCAAAAATTATTAATTTTATAAAAATTGGTAATTTTATCCCAACTCATGAACCAGAAGCAGGTTAATCCTGACTATTTGATTGTCAGTTATAATATGAACTGCTGCTTCATCAGCAGCAATGATAACCCTTCACTAAAAACTCATGACTAATGTTGCTGCAAGGAAAGAAATCCTGCATCAGGTAAACCTCTGTAAGTGAGCTGAGCTATCCACAGATTAAAGCAGCTGGGCAACTCAACAGTCCTTGACTGAAATTTGTATCATGTACCATGTTGTAAAGCTGTTGAAATTTAATTGTACTGCAGTTGCTGCTGACTGTTACTTGGTTACGAACATAGGTTTTGTACTTTAAGCAGCAGCAGTAACTAACATAAGACAACTATGACAATAGCATAATACCAGTAGTGATAATTATTTGCATTTTGTGTGAAACTTCCTTCAGTGCTTCAAATTTGACTATCATCTCTAGATTCAGTTAGTTGTTGACAAATTCAATTGATTTTCCTTATATGGAATCAGCTGCTTGGGCAGGCAGAAATGGTTACTCAGTGATGTGGACAATGCATTCTATTGCAAAAAGCAAATTTTATTATTTTTTATGCTTTGAAATGGCACATGTTTCATTGTTTTGCCATCACGATAAGTGCATACTTGTTTGTTTTGACAGGTATTGCATCTTTCACTCTTTCACAGCCACCAGTGAACAGCCTTGATGGAGAATTTCTTACCAATATTGCTGATACAATGAAAAATCTTGAAAAAGATTCATCTGTCTCTGGTATTCTGGTAACTTCTAAGTTTCATGGAAAAGTATTTTCATCAGGTCTCAATATCTTCGACATGTTTGACAAGTACAGTTTTTATGTCTAAGTTGCTATGGTTTTCAACATAATTGCAAAAGTTTCCTCCAGTTGCAGAAGTAATCCCAATTTGTTAGTCCTGTTGGTCTGTGTATGTTTTTGGTTGCATTAGTTTTCTGCGGTAGTTTTGTAACTTAATTTGTTTCAGAATTGTTTTGATCCTCAGTAACAATGTGAAACAATACTGTGTATTATGAGTTTTTGACCCAGTTGATTGGCCAGAACTTCAATTTTTTTGAGTAATTTGAAGCTGTGTGCTTCAATCGCATTTGTTTTTGTCCATGCTTTTCATATATTTTAAACAATAAATAAAATCTTGATGCTGTTTTCAAGATTTTTTTGTGCATGAGATCTTTTTTGTTGTGCAATAAGAATTTTTTACTGAAAGATGGTTTTAACCAAGCAGTTGTCAATCAACAAAATGTAAAAAGTTGAATATTTTGGTCATGGGTATAGATCAGGTTTTCTTAACCCTTGGCAAGGTCCAAACTAATTTTTGCTACTTAAGACTTTTTTAAGTTCTTTAAATTTAATTTTTCTAATTTTAAGGTTTTGTAACAGACACGTGCAAACATGAAGTCCATACAGTACCAAAACACACACTCTGCACAATGCAGATTGATAAAAACAGACACAACAGAACAATTAATAGGGAGTTTGGAGGTAGAACAACAGGGTTACAGATACTTTTTTAACACTATTGTTTGCTAACCTGTAACACTTGGTACAACACTACATCCAGAGTAGGACATTGAATTCAACCCTGATCAAGGCCAGGTAAAGTACAAAAGCATTGTGGCATGCACACGCCCTCAAACAAACACTGTAACGTACGAGCACTCAGTCACAAAGTAAAATGCAGTTGTAGTGTTCAAAGAACAAGGACGAATATAAACAATCTGACTGCATCAAAGAACCAAACCATACGTTGTTAGACTTTCTGCATCGTTCAAGAAAGAGGTACACATTTTTCACAATAAGGCCTCAACGGTAGGAATGTTGCATTGAACCTAATTACTACTAACACTCACTTTTTAGATTATTACTAACCTGAAGACTACTAACACTCGCTTTTTAGGTGTCATTACAGTATATATAATAGATGAAAAAATAAAAAAAGATAATATTTAGAGTTTCAAAACCGTAATTGTAATCATTATAAGGTCAAAATAAGTGTAGCCAAACTACAAAATATGAATGTTTATACATTTACAAACATTCATGTTTCAATGAGTTTTACCCCATGAGTAAGTCAGTCTTTTCGGTGTTGCCGTTGCATTTTTAGTGCATCGTGCTAGAGATCAAATATTTATGAGTGACTTTTTTAGGTCAGACGAGCATTTGGGGGAGTTCTGGCGCTGCGTGCAAGAATGGTACTTGAGCACATACAACTGCTCGAAACCAGTGGTCGCTGCAATCAATGGCCACGCCCCTGCGGGTGGATGTGCGTTTGCTTTAATGTGCGACTACAGGTAATACGAAAATTATTTTGTGAACTAAAATGAAATGACATCTAATAATGACTTTTTTGAGGCAACGCCGCGACACACTAAAGCAAGGGTCTCCTAACTACGGCCCGCGCGCCGAATCCGGCCCGCGAAGACAGTTCATCCGACCGCAAAGACATTTTGTCAATAATGAAAAATTATGTATATGTACCAAAAATTTGTTGATTTGGTAGAATGTAACATTTCCCGAAAAAAATCACATTGCGCAATATGTCCGTCCCTCGGAACTTTTGTGTAATTGCTATGTGGCCCTCAGGCAAAAAAAGTTTGGAGACCCCTCCACTAAAGTAGACCTTGCTTTGCTCCTTCAAGTAGTTCTTCAATCTCTCGAGACGATTTTTTAAAAAAATCTGTACGATGGAACATTGATGGATTGTTTTATGTTCTATACTTGTGCCATTGCCACGAAAGTCGAAAGAAATCTGGTTTAACTTGAATCGTATTTCCCTTAATTAGGTTTTGAGTGTTCAGCGTTTCCTGTCCGTGAATATTAACATTGCAGAAGTTCTTGTTGATGAAATGTGAAGAATACGTTTTGTCCTTTTCCTGTAATAAATGTTGACTGTTGTGCCCGAGATTTTGAAATGAAAAGGTTATTTTTATGTTAACAGTTAAATCTGGTTTAGCTCGAGTGGTTTTATCTTTTTATTGTTTGAGATAAAAGGGTATTTATCTTGATTTTTTAATATTGTATCACAACACATCTTTCACACGTTAGTTCCTTCTTCAACGTAGTATTGCCTGTAACTGGATCCTCTATGCGAAACGCCAATGCCCCGAGTGATTGCGTACGGGAACGTATCGTCACAGACACTTGTTGCGTTCTTTAACTCACCTGCATACCGCGTCCCTTGAATGGTTGTGTTCTGAGTTCGATTCTCAATTAAGTCGAGCGATTTTAGTTTGAGCGCTGTTACTCGTTCAAAGATAAAACGACTTTCTATCGCAATGTCGTAATTTCGCACCTCTTCCATTTTCAGTTGTCGGGAAGCACCTCCACGACCAGGGTCGATACTTATTTTCGGGGGGGTGCAACATGGTTGAAGCTCGATGTTGTGCCTTACAAGTAAACATGTTTTTGAAAATTTCGGGGGGGGGGCTATTGCCCGGTTGACCCCCTGTTTGCGGCCCTTGAACAGCGGCCAACAGGCGTATTTGGAGGCTTGCAAACTTCTGGCGTGAAAATTCTATTTTTCCCAACTAGAAAACATCAAACAAAGTTGATGTGGCCTTTAAGCGAACATCATCTTGATGCATGTATAATGTTAAGTGCTTTTGACGTCATGATCTTTTGTAAAAGTAAACTATTGGAATGCGTCATTTTATTCAAAATTGGTTTATCATTTTATTGAAAATCATTTATGCAATTTGTGCAGAGTGATGGTGGATGACAAGACCATTGGACTGAACGAAACGCAGCTGGGAATTCCAGCTCCTTTCTTCTTCGTAGACCTCATGGTTAGCGCAACAGGAGTGAGGAAATCCGAGTTAGCTTTGAAAAAGGGGGCAATGTTTGCGTCCAAGGATGCTTTAAGTGCTGGTTCGTCTTGTTCTGTTGAAGTTTAGCGATTCGAAAAATGGATTGTCGAAAAACTAAAATTTCACTGACGGTAGAAAATCATTGAAAATGAGCGTTTGAAGCTAGTTGAGAGTAAGACGTTGCTTGCCTAAGGACGTCAGTCACAGAGCATTTGATGCAACAGAGTCGTAACTATTGACTACTTCCCTGCAGATCTTGTACGCCATGTCGAAATTGATGCGCTATTGTTTCTGTCGTATTTTTTGCTAAAACTATGTGAATAAATAAAAAAGTATGTTGCAACCATTCCTACCGCATTAGTTGCGGGTTTTAGTTACGTTTTTGACATGGGAGCTCGAGATGTTCATTGATTTTAATTATTTTGTATTTTGTTTTACTGTAAGTGCAATTTCTTCCGTCTTTTCTGAAGGCGCCTGTATATTCTATGAAAGTAAAGTGCTGTAGAACAAAAACAAAGATGATCTGCTATGGCTGTCATGGAATTAGTTTTTAGCTTGTGAGACGAAATGTCATTAAGTCTGTGCTGATATGTCGTAACTTACTGATCCCGTCCTCTCTTTTCAGGGTTAGTGGATAAAGTCACGGATCTTGATTCAGTCGTTCCTGAAGCGGTGGATGAACTGACCAGGTTGTCGAAGATACCTCAGCCAGCTTTCGCTATAACTAAGAACTCTTTCCGTGGAGAAAAAGTCGAAAGGCTTCGGAAAGTGCGAGAGGCAGATATCGACAACTTTGTGGGATTGCTGCGGAGGCCAAACGTTCAAGGAGCATTGGGGATGTACTTGGAGCAACTAAAAGGCAGGAAGAAGTAGGAGTCTCTACTACTAAGAGTTCGTCGATGATCTTTGATCAACCGCGCTTTTCAAAGACATCTTTAAACTTGAGATTTAGCGTCACGTCACTACAAAACAGGAAATGATAATCGCACAAATCGCCAGTTTGAGGTGATCCCGGTGAAAGTTCGCGTAATTATCGTCATAAAGGGAAAGGTCACGACAGCGTCATTGCTTTATTTTTGACTGGTGCTTTACCCGATTTTATGATTTATTTTTATCGAAAGAATAAGAAAGCCATCTACGACATGTCGACTTTTTTGCGAAAATTCCCAGTTTTATATCAACGTTCTGCTCATGGGTTGAGCTTTGCGACATAAACTTGATTCATGTTGTTGTTTTCGACGGTTAAATGCACTTTGAAGCGTTGACAGTGTACGAGTTGACCGGACTTGTGGCCGAAATTAAAATGCTGGTAATTCGATGTCGGTGTTGTGGCGTTGTTTTCTGTTCTAGCATGTTTTTAATTTGAGATACTGAGAAGAACACCCACTTCTAGAACCTAAAATGTTACAGCTGACGCTTCTAACCTGATTTTCTTCGCTGGTAGAAGCTGAGTTGTGTGTTATATAATTTGACATCAGAAATCAAACCATAAAATTACCAAAATAGACACAGAAAGAAGTCGACAGGAGTCCAGAACCATGCGCCCGATTTTGTCGAAGGTTTCTTAATTTTTCTTTATTTTAAGACCTTGACTTAAGGTCATTCATTTTTGGGGCCTGCAGTGGTTTGCAGGGAGGGGAGGGTTACTCCACTGTGGAGCAGCCCTGGGTTAATGGAAAATATTAACACTTTCTAAAACGCACATTAAAATTTGCTTGAAAATAGAAATGAGATGCGGACAAAGTCAGGTGACCTTGAGTTTTTTCGAAACTGGGACGATGCGCAGTTAGTGATAAAGTTTCAAATAATGATGGCCGCAATTTCAGTGCGACTTGCATTCGGATAAGTTATGCAGAACTGTATGATTTCCCAATTTGCGCTAACAACAGAATTAACTGAGTGCATGACCAACGCAGTTTGTCGCCAAACTCTTCGCAACAAACGGATCATTTCAACTTGTTCTCATAAATGCCTTAAAAATCTACAAACACTGGATCGCGACCCAACCGTAGGCGTAGCCAGGAGGGAGCCACGCCTAAGCATACCATACGTCCCGTTTTAGGTGGGACAGCCCCGTTTTAAGGCCTTTGTCCCGGTCAGTCAATCAAAAAATCCCGGTCATACATTCAGTCAGCCAGTTCGTCCTATACCTGGTACCCAGGGTCGGGTTAACCATTGGGCAAATGCCCGGGGCCTGGTGCTTGAAAATCAAAACACTACATTACTGTTTTTTCATGTTTTTAACGGACGTCTGGCATGGTGGTTAGAGCGCTCGCTTCGTGTTTGGTAGGTCGTAGTTCGGCCTGGTTCGAATCTCGGCCGGGTCATGCCAAGACCAAAAATTGGAACCTAAAGCTTGTCTGACCAAGCACTCGGCATGACTGTAGCAGGGTACTGTAGCAACTCTCCAATGCGGATGCAATCTTCGTCGGAATCTGGTCATGTTGCCTACTGCCTTCACATCGGAACAACTTCGTCGAAGACCAAGTGCGTGCGGTTGAGAAATGGGCGATCTCTTCAACACCCTAAACAAATCTCTGCCCGGGCGATCGTCGATGACACTCGAAGGACAATTCTTGTGTTGTGCAGTTACTCGCAATTGCGTTGTATAAGAACTTTCCGCAAAAATGTTCTCGTGTCTTCGTCGTTCTGATCGTCGCGAAAGCGACGGCATGGGCCATGTATGTATTGCAGGCTGTACACCCAGTCGGCTTAGCCCCCCCAAACAAAGCTCCAAGCCCCCCAAATTGAAACATGAAACACTATAAATCAGTGTAGTTTTTGTCAATTTTTAGAATGTCAAGCACCCCCGCAGAAACGCAAAGCCCCCTTATTGAAAAATTTCTGGCGGCGGTTCTGTGTTCACCACGCATCAAAATTGCAGAGCAGAACTGCGTTTGGTCCGTGCCATCCAGACGCGGATTTACCATTAGGCTATAAAGGCTTAAGCCTAGGACCCCCGATTTTGGGGGCCCCCAAAATTTCAGAAGGACGATTTCCAGCATTTTTGTAAGCAATTGGATTTTTGTTTTTGTTCAACGCACGTTTTTTACTATGCCGCTAACAAAAGATTTGTGTAAAACAGGGGTTTCCAAACTTTTTCATCCCAGAGCCACATAAGTTATTACACAAAAGTCCGAGGGTCGGACATCTTACGTAATGTGATTGTTTCGGGGTATGTTACATCCTACCAAATCAAAAAGTTTTTCATCAATTAATTTTTCATTATTTGCAAAATGTATTCGCGGGCCAGATTTGGCCCGCGGTCCATAGTTTGGAGAATGGCTTCGCAGGCCGGATAAATAACTTCCCGGGCCGGATTTGGCCCGCGGACCGTAGTTTGGAGACTCCTGATATAAATGAATGAGCGCAAAGGATTGAAGTGAATGACGATGAGCATTCTCTTTTTATGGCGTTGAGAATTAGTTATTGTTACGTATAATGTGTGGAGCAATTAAACGCATGAATGCTTTGTGTCGTGCACTCGCCTGCGAATCCGACTAAACACTATCAGCGGAAAACCAGGCTTTAATTTACTAAAGACACCGCTCAATCATGGAGCTGAACAAGCGAGCAATGACAACTCCGAAACAAACATAACAGCGTAACTGATCGAATGCTTCGCAGGACGGGCAAGCTGCACTAAAAAAACACTTTGCAGTATTGCATTACGAGACCGCAAGCACAACGCAACAGCCGCGGGACGAACACAGGAGCACAATTAAGGATTGCAGGCGCCACTACGTGGCAAGGACAATGTAATCATACATTCACCACACTTTGTCAAATTACACGAGGACAGTGAGGTACTTCCGTTCAACCCGGGTCTATCTCTTGTTGCTTTTTGTGGGTAAGATACGGAGTAAAGGCAAGACCAGCCTGCACTGTAGCTAAGGCTGCAGATATTCAATGGCGCAAAATGCAGTGGCGTATCTGTGCGAAATGACGCCAATGGCAAAGTTGAAGTGTGCGCCCTTTCTAATAATTTATGTATTATATGTAGGCACAATTTTTACGAAAGTTAAAACATTAAGAAAATAAATGTTTTAAAACGGAAAATAGTTGTATTTATCTTTGCTTCGAATTTTCAGCAAACAAAATACAAATTATCCATAAGGACCACAACATATTTCTGTACTCATTTATTTTTATTGTGAAGAGTTTCAAAACATTCAAATAACAACCTTCGCATAATTTATAGGCCTACGTAGGGTTGCCTGAAAAAATTGTAGGCTACATCTTAGAAAAAATCAAACAATATATTGCAACTGCAAACGACAATTTCTTTCAGAAAGAAACATTTAATATGAATTGTAGGCCTACAATAAATTATTTAATGGAAGTCATGTATCACTTGTGTTCGAAAAACACAATTTCATCGAAATATTAATATATACAGCCTTTACCGGTTAAGTTACCCTAAAATGCTCCTTTCCTCATCAAACCTAGATCACACAATCTGCCCTGACTTAATTAGTCATTAAGGCACGGAGGTATGAAAGGAGCAGTCTCAGTTTACCTTAAGCACCTCCAAGCATTTTGTTCGGGAAGGGCCAGTCGATGACGTTGTCAGTCACTGACGTCTTTTTGAGTCCGACTGTTTCTTCCGTTTAGTTTCTAACAGTTGAAAATTAAAATGAAATTCTCAGCAGGTTGTTTCTGGGGGAGGGCATGCTGCAAAGTCTTGCTATTCTGGATGCTGAACACGGTTTAGCTAGAGATAAAGTATGACAACATTTTCTGCGATTTTGAAGACAAAAGTCCCGTCGATTGCCGACTATTGCACAACACTTGAAAGATCTTCACCCAGCAGTGAAAGAGCTGAGAATGGAGCCACCATTAACAAAACATCTGACCGTAGAACAAGTCGACAACTTCGTAGAGAATCCCCTTACTCTTTGCATTCCTTGTCATTCTCAAGGTGTAGAACGGTGCGTTAAATTGGTTACAGAAGCTTGTGGAGCTGTGTATGGGAAAGACGCTCGAGATGGCTACATCAGAGCAGTATTCAAATCCCGTCACTTCATTCCTAACTTTAGAAGCAAGCAAGATTACACGGTTTCGTGTACTCAATGATACACATTGATTTCCTCATACTTTCAAGTATATTTTACGGGTGATTTCAGTTTTGGTATGATCAAATGTGATGTTTGAAACTTCTTCACCAACGTTTTTCTATCTGCTTTTCGTTTTTTATTGTGTCTCGAAAACAAAAAGAAACCTATGCAAAACGATTCATCGTCGGCAAAGAAGTGCCATTTTGATCAGAAAATGTGTTTTTACACCTAAAAAGGAGGTGTTACAATACAGATAGTTGAACTTTTTTTCGATTTCAATGGTGTTTGGTTGTGCTAACAAACCCTGCAATGTGCTTCTTGATTCGCTGAACATTGTATTTTGACGCTACACCCTACTGCACAGTCTACACTGCTGGCAACACCATCAAAGAAGGCCAAAAAATGCCAGACTATGACGTACATGCCAAACCACTTCAAAAAAGGCCAAATTTCTGGAATTTGGCCTTAACAATGCGAACCTGGCAACCCTGAAAAAAAACAGCACCTCCAGCTCCTACCCCACTGCATCAAAGCAAGATGAGTCACACAGAATTACTGCTGTCATTCCCTGTCTTTGATAGTATTGCATTGGCTAGATTGTTTATTGTCTGTAATGTAGAAATCAACACCCCATGAATGCTTGAGCTTTGTTGCTGTAGCAGTGCCAAAAACTGTTTTTCAGATTGCTTTTCTATTTGGAACTTTTCTAAGTGTTGTTGTTCTGATCGCTTCATGAATTTCAATATGCTATCAACTCCTTTATCTGTTTGATATGGAGCTGCTAAAGCTCGTCTCCTTGCAGCCCGCCTTGACATGCCTGTGAATAAGGTCGTCGGCTATGGGCTCATGCATTAGCTTAACCTCGTTGACTGTTCAAGTAGGGCAGTATAAAATGCCAGTAGTAGAAAATCATTTTAAAACAATGCTTTTATAAAAATGTCATATGCCTCAATCATCCAAACATTTGCAGCTGCAGAACAACTTCAGGAAAGGCAAAAAACACTGTACAGTAGAATTTGCCTAATTCGTCACCTCAAGGGGATTAGAAAAAAGTGACGAATTAGGCGAAGTGACGATTTTGCAAATAGGTGAAAACTCTATCATAGAAGCTCGTATAGTTTATCATAGTAACTGGTATACACAGTGCTATTATTTGCAGTAAAATGCAAGTTTATGACGTTATGGTTGAATACAACAATTAATTCCTCTGCACTATCCGGACCTTTTAAATCTTTAATAAACTTTTCCGCGTTCTCTCAATGGGGAGTCGGGTCACGCTTCGAACCTCGTGTATAAATTCGATTAACAAATAGCGAGGTCCAACAATTCTCAGATAAAGATCCTTAATTTGTTTGAATACTCATACGTACTAGCTGCTTAGACATCAAAAGCGAAACTGCAAATGACGAATTAGACCAGGGGTACATTTGCCTATTTGAAGGGGTACATTTAAGGTTAGCAACAGAAGGGAAAAGTATGTATATACATTACTCATTTCAAATTATTTATACATATGAATTTGTCCGAACAGTTTCATGTCACTAATGGTGTTATGCAAGGGGGAGTATGGAGTCCATACGTGTTTGCTGTATATTTAGATGGTCTATCTACAACATTGAAGCTGAGTGTTTTATATGTGAAGTCTTATTGAACCACTTGATGTTTGCTGATGATATTTGTGTTTTGTCCAAGTGTACTGCGAAGTATACTTGATGGGTGTCAGGTTTAAGCAGAATCGCATGAAATTATTTAACTGCAGCAAAATTGTTTTTATGACGCTTAAGGCTAAGACCGCAAAAAGCACGGTCATCCCGTTGCTGACACTGTATGTACAACGAGTGAAACCTGTTTGCCACTACAAATATTTGGGAATTGTATTAGATCTTGAGCTTTCAGATGACAAAAACATTCAGAGACAACTGCAATATAAACATTATGCAGTAAACTGCGAAGCTGCGATCTTCTTTTTCTCGATGTTCGAACTAAGTGAAAAATGTACTTTTTCGTTCCTTCTTTACGTCCATGTGTGGATCACAATTATGGTGTAATTTCAGGAAGGATACATCCACAGATTGCGTGTGGCCTGGAACTTTGGTTGCAGGGCTCTGTAAAATCTGCCGTGGCGAGCGAGTGTTAGTAGTAATCAGATTCAATGTAACACTCCTACCTTTGAGGCCTTATTGAGAAATATGTGTACCTGTTCCTTGACCGATGCAAAAAATCCAACAATGTATAGTTACGCGCTTTGATTCAGTCAGATTGTTTATACCAGTATTCGTCCTTAATCTTTGAACATTATAACCACATTTTACTTTATGACTGAGTGCCCGCCTTTGCAGTGTTAGTCTGAGGACGCGTACAGGCCACAACGCATTCGTACTTAACCAGGCACTGGCCAGGGTGAACTCTATTTCTTAACATGCAATTTTCGTGTCCTACTCTGGATGTAGTGTTGTACCAAGTGTTACGAGTTGGCAAACAACTATTTAAGAAAGTGTCTGTAATGTAGTGTTGTATGAAGTGTTACGAGTTAGCGAACAAGTGTCTGTAATCCTGTGGTCCTACCCAAAGGTGGCGAAACCGGGGGGGCCTCGTGGGCCTAGGCCCCCACACTTTTATTTCTGGGGGGGCCTGCCGCCCCCACTTTTTGCCTAAATATCGTACATTTAAGTAACACAATTAGTATTGGGTCCAGTGGTAAAGTAAATCGTTCAATGAAAGAAACGTTGCAGAATTTTGGCAGTATTTTGTCGGTATTATTGCAACATATTATTTGTTATTTGGCAAGATTTCGTAATTGTTTGGCAGAATACACCGTGCACAGTCTGTCACCCTGCTATGGATTGCTTACCGCATTGGTGATGTTGAACAGTGCTGCCAGATGGTGTAATACAGGGGCTCCCAAACTGGGATACATGTACCCCTAGGGGTACATTTGCCTATCTATAGGGGTACATTGAAGGTTAGCAATAAAAGGGAAAAATATGTTTATATATTATTCATTTCGAATTATTTCTACATATATCAAGGAATATTATTTTCAAAAATCATTATGCTTATTGGTAAATACTGTATATTTCATTTCTTTTTCTCAGCCTTTTTGTCATTCGACATTTTAGGGGTACATGCTCATCTGTCGAAATGCTGAAGGGGTACATGACCAGAGAAAGTTTGGGAACCCCTGAATTAGACGAACAAAACGCTTCTCAGGGATAGAATGAGGTGACGAATTAAGCAAATTGACGAATTAGATGAACAGAAATGTACACAAAAGATAGGGATTCTGCCGGGACCGACGAAAAAGTGACGAATAAAGCGAATTGACGAATTAGACGAGTTCTACTGTATAACCTTTTAAATAACCTACCACCGACAGTTCGTGAACTGGAAGAGCACTGTGGACTCTCACTCTTAGCAGATGCTTCCATTGCAATATCAGTGGTTTCACAATCCGCATCTTCTGAGAGTGGTGTGCTATTTGCTTGCTTCAGTGATTGGAGGTGTATTCTCTTTATCCATGGACACCTCTGCATCTAAATACACACCAGTTTAAGAATTTCGAACAAAAATGGAAGCGATTCATTATTACTGCTAAATGTTTGCTTTGTGTGCAATAATTGTTATAATTTCAGCAGTACAACATTTCTTTAACATACCATCCTGGATCTCAATTGATGTTTGTGTTAGTGGCTCTTTACCACTGTCCGGTAATGCTTGTGCTACTGGCTCGTCTCCACTATCAAGTCCAAAGGATGGCTACATGGACTAAAAAAAGCAAATAATAATATTTGTTAGATTAAATCATGAGAGATACAGTGGAAATTGTCAGGGGAAAATAAACTAAATGAAGATACACCTTGGCAAAAAAATTACAGATGAAGAGAGCATGCCTATGTACACAATTGAGTGGATCAACTTTAATTGAGGAAATTCGGAAATTTGGTGTGATAAAAATAATGTTTAGCTACACCAAACATGAATAATTTGAATAGAAAAAATGATTGACTTTGAATTTGCCAAGTTACAAGTGCAAACGTTATGTTGAAAATTTCAAGCACCTTTGAAGAAAATAGCACCATTACATTGCTCATAGTTCATGCAAGTTGACATGCATAATACATACTTTACACCTTGGGCAGCTAGCAAGAATTACGTGCATTGCTTGAAAATATGGCCACTGAAGTCCACTTGCAGAGTTACCAGACTTATTCAAAGTGCCCAAGACTTTGAAGTAGGTTTCTTTGAGTGACTTCCATTTTCGTTGAAGCTGTGATCTTCGTAAATTAAAAAGATTGTTTACTTTTTTAACATAAATAATGAACATGCAGAATAATTATACTAGCAAAAATACATACATGGTGAAATGGTGTCCTAGCACTTCCATATCTTGTTGAACAGAACGAAAAAGATCCATATTTTTTTGTTGCGGTCACTTTCTGTAACCAATTTAAGTTCCACAGTTAAAGGCCACAAAGATGGCGGCAAGTAAATCAGTCACAGTTTATTGACGGAGAAACTAGTTTCGCGTTTTCCAACGCATCATCAGTCCTTTAAATGTAAGACAAATCTTACAGGCGAAATGTTGGCACTTGAAAACAAGTAAAGAAAAACACACGAACTGTGGCTAGTTACAACGACATTACTAAAATTTTTTCGAAGCTAAAAGGCTGACTTTCCCAGAGCCTCATAAACCAGTCACTGCAAAGAAAATCTGCGTTTGGCAGCGGTCTAACAAAGACACTTTTCCTCTGGAGATAACACACGTGCGCGATGACGAATGCCAGAGAGAAGCCACGCGATAAACAAAGCGTAACAGTTCACGAAAAATCAAGAAAGGACGAGCCTTCCAACGTACATTGGAAGCGTGCAATGAAGCTAATTTTTAATTATTCCTTGTTCCAAACACAACTTATTTGATGGTGGGACAGTTCGTCAATTCTTCCTTTCCTGTCTCATAGTTCTTTCAGTAAATGTCAACATTTGCGGAAAACAGTAGCGGCAGGGTTTCTCTCAACGGATCGAAGACAGTAAGCAAACTTTAGCCTAGCGGCAAGCTTCTGAGGAATTTGAGTTCCTTTGCAACATATATAAAATCCACAATCTCTTCATGTGTCCAAGTTCTCCAGTCAGCCATGGTTCCAATTAGTGAAAAGTTATGAAATACAGTACTACTTTTTTGTCTGTGGCAAACAGTTACAGTGTTTGAATTAAAAATCCCTACATTGAAAGATGGTACTTAATTTTGAAATTTTGGAAGAAGTATGACTGTAGTGCAGGCTCAGGTACAAGGTCAAACATGGGGCTTGCACTGTTATCACATGTGGGATTTTACTGACATAAAACACTCCTCACAGGTTTCGTAATTGCAATGCTAAAATCCATGAAAGGTGAGTATCAAATAATTTTGCATGTAACTGTAAATGCCTGTGTTATGTGTATGTGTCACACCATTCAAAATGGTTTTTAATCCATTTTCTGACTGAATATGGATTAAGAATAATCCGAAACGTCTCGAAATAAAACATGTATAGTTTTTTGAAGGCTTTTTTAGTGTTGAAAAAACATTTCGATTTGGGCAAAACTCTTAGAGCAGGAGTCTCAAACACGCGGCACGCGGCCCGCGACCCTTGTTGGGAAATTTCAACAATTAACATTTAGGTTGCTAAGTGCCTTGAAAAAAGATGCCGCGAAATAATTGAACCAAAGCTAAATGATGCCCAGTGCGGTTTTTGTCCGGCCGTAGCATTGCAGATCAAATTTTAACTCTCCAGCAAATTTTTGAGAAATTTTGGGAGTATGCCAAAGACGTCTACACATGCTTTGTCGACCCCGAGAAAGCATACGACCAGGTTCCTCGTGAATAGCTTTGGGTAGTGTTGCGGGAGTGCGGTGTTGACTGCTGCATGTTACTGGCCGTCAATTCACTGTATTCCTGCTCAGAAGTTTGTTTCCGTGTCGGGAGAGTTAAATCACGACCATTCACCGTTGGTGTTGGTCTCCGACAAACGTGTGTGCTGTCATCACTCCTATTCATAGTTTATAGACCAGTGGTTCCTTATCTTTTTTCATCACGCCTCCCTTAAGTAATTGTCCTTTGTTTCAAGACCCCTCATGTTAAATAAGCTGTAAAAAACAAGTGTATTTATTCGTAAATTTTATGATCAAACTATCCAAACTATCCATTTTGTAGGGCGCATAAGGGCTCGCGCCCCCTTGGAAATTTATTGACGCCCCCCTGAAGAGCGCATTCCCGGTTAAGAACCACTGCTATAGACAGTCACAGCCAAGTCGACGAGGGTGTCACAGTTGGGAACTGCAGGAACAACCCATTGCTTTTTTCAGGCGGTTGGGTACTGCCAGCATCTGCTCAATAGGCTTTTCAGCATGCACTCGATCGGTTTTCTGCTGCGTGCCACCGAGCTGGAATGAAAAACAGCACTAAAAACACCGAGGTATTATGTCCAGGGTTGCGGAGTCGCAGTCGTAAGGAGTCGGAGGTTTTGGTGTGGAGTCAGAGTCGGATTTTATTGTCCGACTCCGACTCCGGAAGTCCAATTGGATCATTTTTTTGCGTCACACTCCTAAGTTGGGAATTCCTGTTGAAATGGCGCAATTTCTTATGAAACTTTTGTTGAAACAGAGAATTCTTACTTTGTACCATGATTTCCATTGATTGTTAGTTGCTACAAAATTATTGACAAAAAAAATCATTCACTTTATGGAGTCGGTGTCGGGAGTCAGGGTCGGGAGTTGGAGTGGGAAATTTTGGAAAAGTCGGAGCTGGAGTCGTAGTCGGACATTTTACCTCCGACTCGGCAACCCTGGCTATGTCTCTCTACAAACCCAAGGCAGAGTGTATGCTGCAAGAGAGGGTCAATGCACTGCAGCAGGTGGAGAGTTTTTTAAGTACCTAGGGGTGGTAGTTACGAGTGATAGATGGTGATGCGAGGAGATTGATACACGGATTGGCAAAGCTAACGCATAGTTCTGCGTGAGCTTGTCGTTTTGTGTTCACAAAATGGGAATTTTCAAACACTGCAAAGCTGTCAGTTTTTATATCGGTCTGTGTTCCTATCCTTAACTATGGTCAGCAATCTTGGTTGATGACCGAAAGAATATTATGTCAGGTGCAGGCAGCAGAGATGGGATTTTTGCGAAGAATCCATGGTGCGACACAGGGGCGTACCAAAGCCCGGGACAAGAAACAAGTTTGGCGGCCCCATGTTTGAATCTAAGGCCTTTTGGGAGTAAATGCTGAAGAAGAAAATGTGAAGAAACGTGCGACATATTGAAGAAGAAACGTGCGACATATTTGGGACTTTTCGGCCCCCTCAGTGATTCGGCGCTCGTGGCATTGTGCCTACCTTGTCCACCTCGTCAAACCCTGGTGTGACACTTCGCGACAAAGTGCGCAGCTGTGAAATTCGCAGAGCCCTGACTGTCGAACCACTTCTCTGAATTGAGAGAACCCAGCTACGTTGGTTCGGCTATGTGTGCAGAATGCCTCACAAAAAAACTGGCAAGGCACGCCCTGTTGGTTAAACCCATGGAAAAGTGGCCCAGAGGTCGTCAAAGGTCAAGGTGGGGTGGCTACATCTGTAACTTTGCTTAGTCCCGTCTTGGTGTGGACCCAGCAGAAATATCTGAAAGTGTTGTTGACCATGAGGTATTTCACGTTTTCCTAGGGCTGTTGCCCCCGCGACCCTGCCTAGAGAAAAAAACAGCATGTAAATGATTGAATTGAATAACATTTACGTTATTTAGTTCATTCACCGGTGTTGAAAAGTGCTCAGCTAGCGAGTAAATAAGTTCCTTAGGCGGTTACAATTGATTACTGCAAACGTTGAGACGGCTAGAAATGATTGGCCTATATAATGCGTTATACCTTTCGCAGGAAATAAAATGTAAATGCTGTTTCTAGCAAATTCAGATACGGACATTGTTGCGTCAGTGATATAATGCGACCCGCGGGTTACCTTATGAGTCCTCATGTGGCCCACGGAGCAATCTGAGTTTGAGACCCCTGTCTTAGAGTAACAACTGACTGTGTTACTTCAAAAGCAACAGTGAATGTCTGTAATAGCAAAGATTATGTTGCTCGCGATTGACATCGCTTAGTCAACTTGCAATTTTTATTCAACGTTCCTGTGCATTTTTTGTTCAGCAAAAACCTTAGTTTTCACGGGTGAAAACTTTTTGTTGCTGGGCTTGTGACCGTTGTAAGTATCTACGAAAATACAAATGGTTATGAAAACAGACAACGCTAATATTGAATTAGAGTAATGATATTGTTATTCACGGTTTCAAAGACGATATATTTTCATAAGATGAAAAGTGATAGATCAGAAAAAAGGAATTATGTAGCTGTTTTAAGTTTAGTTAGAACAATCCGAGCCACGAAGCTCAAAGTGAAGACCACTGCGACCAAGCTTACAAACATGGGTGTCGGCAGGGGGCAAAACCCTCCTGGATTTTGAAAGCAAATTATTTTAAACAAAACTATTAGACAAACATAAAATTTCAAAAAATTAAAACATTTCATAGGATATAAAACCCTTAAAAGTTAGCAGAAAATAAAAGAAATACTGCAATCTAATGCTTTACTTGCAGTTATCTTACTTCAAACACAAAGTTGTCTTTACTTTGCTGCAAATGTATCGATTAGTTTGTTAAAAAACTTATCTAATTTAAAATGTGTCACAAATTTTAATCTAGAAAATATCTAATGCCAGTGAGATTCCGTGAGAAGTTTTGTTAGCAATTTTGTGACCTGAATTTCGACAATCGTGTCTGTGGAAATGTCACATTTATAGGTGGAACTAAATAAACCACATGTAGCAGCCAGAGCAGCGGTAGGGGAAGCGGTAGGGGGAAGTAAAAGAGGTGATTGAGATGCAAACTTATAAAAAAACAAAAAAGTCTTCAGCAATGCGCTTGTTTCTGTTAAGCAACAATGTTGACTTAAAAAATAATAGCAGAAATTGTAGAAAACCATTCTGAAACTTGTGGGTGCGTGAATAGCTGCAACAAATTTGTTTTATATCGACCTTGATAAACCATGACATTCCCTATGGTACTGTTATCAAAAGCCACCTCTGCTCCCGTCGTGCCCCCGCTCTCTGGTGTCGTTGGGAGTAACTGAAAAGTTCACAATTATAACTAATATACTCCACGCTGTTGCACAGTTGCAATTAGAATTTTTCAAAAGTAGTCAGGATTTATTTTAACATTCCCAAAATAAAAATCACCATAACGACCTTCAGAACGACATCATATCCATTTCAACATGAAGTTTGTCAACCAAAGATAAAATAATTTGCTGAACATCAGATCTGTTGTCGCAGAAACATACTGTTAAGGTTTATTGCTGCTCTGACAGCATGCGCAGTTGCATGCACTGTGAATGCTGGATTTCTGTCAATTGTGACGGAAATAGAGAATGAGAACGAAGTGGAGAAGGTCGCAACCATGGCTAGCATTGTGACGCAATGCTGAAAGCATAGTGACGCAACCGTTAGTCAAACCACCTGCCGGCGCTGACTACTGGAGACACACGCAACACCTAAAAACGTCACTAAGGTTCGTAATTGCTCTCTTTGCGAACCTTGGCGACAGATTTTGCAACTGGGTACCAGCGACTGGCATTCGACATTTTGTAAATCGTAATTATTAGCATCCGCTGTCATTTAACATTTCGTAATTTTTATGTGACATTCCAATCTCAATTTACACCCCCAAAATGGTGTGCCCGGGGACAGATTACCTCCCTAGTTACGCCACTGTCTTCAAGACAAATCATTGGTTTCCTTTAAGTCAGTGATGTGTCCGAGTCATTTTTGTCGAGTCAGAGTCGAGTCAGAGTCACAAGCCCTTCGAGTCAGAGTCGAGTCAGAGTAATATAAAATTTTTTCGAGTTGAGTCAGAATCAGAGTCATGACTGGTCGAGTCAGAGTTGAGTCACGAGAACTGTCGAGTCACTTCGAGTCATTGGTTTGCAAGCTCGAGTCAGTGTCGAGTCACACGAAATCTCACGTTTTTTCTACATTTTTTTGCTGTGAAATGGCGCCCAGCATGACATAATTTGGCGCCCAATGAGTTAGAATATGGTGCCCAACATGCAATGAAATGGCGCCAGATAAGTTAAAAAATGGTTCCCAATGTTGAGCACGACGTGGTATCTTTACTGTTACTTGGTGCCACAGTGTGAAGCTTTGCGCACTTGCTGCTCGGCTTTTCCAATCACAACAAAGTGATGCTTTGACCAGGATGTGAAGGTGGTGCCAGGTACAACCTACACAAAAATAACGTGCAATAGGTGCGGTTCATTGCAAAAACGAGGGGATGTTGTTGCAACTTCTCGGTTGACGTTGCATCGAAAGTGTGGTTGTCGCATGCCCAATACATGAAAATTACCAGACATGAACATGTACTTGGATTTAAATCTTGCGACATTTCAATATATTGATGGATTTGGATGTTATCATTTTTGCTTAAACAGAATTGAATTGGAATTGATGATTTTCGTTTGAACTTCTTTGCAACTTTTGATTCAGTTTTGGGACTGCAGGTTACTGTAACATTCGGTTCAGTTTTGGGACTGCAGGTTATTGTGGACTGCAGGTTAACACTGGATTGCAGCCACCGACACGTTGAGAGCTATTTGCTGCTGGCACAATGCTGCGTCGACCTGAGCCAACCAAAGAAAGAGTCGAAACGACAATCCTCAGCATAATATCAATTGAGATTAGACATTTGACCAGGTTCGCTTTTCTATTGCTGCTACGAATTCTACGTTATATGTGGCGTAATCACGTCGACACCTGGGCTTAGGCTAATAACAGTGGCAGGAATTTGGATTTAAACAAGATTCGGTTTTCACATTTGCATTATATCTTGCGATATAGTTTTTGGTTTGTAGGCTATTTGAATCTGAAAAAGTTAGATCACTTTACTGGTATCTGGAAAAGACACAAGGTCACAGTATGAGGCCCACTGCCATGATCACGACATGCAAATACTACATTAAACCACGATAAGGTGTCAGTATATTGTGCCCTACTGACCCCTCAGTGAAAGCAACGTCTCAGGTCTGTTCTGCACAATTTGGGGATACTTGATCCTTAATGCAGCATAGCACAACTAGACAGTCAAAATAGAAAATTTCCGCCAATCTCAATCATCACTGAAGCAACAAATCCTCATTTCTTTGTGTGTAAACCAACTGAGTTTGTTCATCAGGAACTCAGAGATTTTGTAAAAATAACTCTGACTCGAGTCTCGAGTTATTGACTGTGACTCGAGTCGATTCGAGTCATTCTGTGAAAAACGTGACTCGTGTCGAGTCGAGTCACCATTTCTTTCAACGTGACTCGAGTCGAGTCCGAGTCACCAAAAATCGTGACTCGAGTCACGCTATCACTGCTTTAAGTTATGCATACAGCCAAACATACTGAAGTCCTACAACCAAACTACAAAAAACGTATTATCATAGAGATTGCGTGTGGCCTATAATTTTAGATGCAGAGATCTATACAACCTGCCATCAGTCTGTTTTTACCGTCGTGAGAGAAGGACGTGTTCTGAGCTGAACAGCAGTAGGTAGTACAAACCATGAAACAAGCCGAACATTGAGCAACTGTTAAAGGAACGACTATTATACAGACGTTATTAAATCCTGTCTGAGTAACATCAGCTTTTGTTTCATTTAAAAGGCGAATAATGACGGATCTGGTGCA
>Ga0210059_1001485_pt1 | contig 35329 bp, 17 predicted proteins | sample Ectturendosymbi2_FD_188042 | JGI IMG/M metagenome (GOLD analysis project Ga0210059, IMG submission 188042) | Ecteinascidia turbinata endosymbiont from Florida, USA - Sample 2 (SPAdes) (version 2) | ecosystem: Host-associated > Tunicates > Ascidians > Unclassified | place: Key West, Florida... | reverse complement strand
TCGTACTTGGCTGGGGTTGTAAAACTTCTAGCTTGCAAACCAATGAGACGCAGCTAATCCGTCATATAGCCCTTTTTCATGCAATCAAAGAGAATAGAACTAAACTGAAATAGTTTTGTATTTTTTTTTAATTACACTTTCACATTTTGCGCAACACTTGAAAAAAATTGCAGTAAAAAGTTGCACGCAAAAATCGAAAATGTTGCAAAAAGTTGCAATATAACAACCCTGGAAACAGCTCAAAACATTGAAATGCATGTATTTTGAGTATTTACGAAGCTGTTGGAACCTGTAAAAAAAAGTTGCAAAAGTTGCAAAAACTTGCCCTACTGATCAGCTATTATTCCATTGTATTTTTATTTGATCTAATGTTCACTAATGGTTAGTTTGCTTAGTAAGATGGTTTTTGTAGTGCTTCTGCTTGTTGGCTGTGTCACATGAAACAATAAACCATTGCCATTAACGAAAAATATTTTAAAGCTTTCGCTTAAGATATATCAGAGCAACAATTTTCTAGAATTTTCTTCCGTTTTTCGAGAAATTCCCGAAGCCACTTGCAATGGAATAAAATGTAGAAAAAATCGTCAGTACACGGCTCGCAAATTTAACATTTTGTGTATGATTCAAATCGGATCCCTCAGGTTGGCTGCGCATGCTTGATATGACATAACTGCCTATGTATTTGATGGAAGAATTTCACCCGCGTTCTCCATGCGTAATTTCTTCATTTCTTTATGAACATTGTCTTCTTTAACGCAATTGTTATCTTTTAGAAGACTTAATGGTTGTGATGCCGTTCATATTCTTTGAAAGTGTTTTTTGTTACTTGTTGGATGAAAGTGTTGAGAAGTTACAAATCGTGCAAGTTGAAAATGTCATGAAGTGATTGTTCTTTATTCAAAGTTTCCTCTGGTTTTAATTCCCAAACGAAAAATAGATTAAATTTTTTATTGTATATTTTAATGAAAATCCCCTTTGAAAGTTGTTTGTAGGAATGGAAAGACAAAATTGAAGTGACGTGCAATATTGCTGTTATTTCAATCAGTGTATTGATGTTTTTCTTTGTGTAAAAATCTCAGTTTCTGTAGTTGAACATACGCTACTTACTGTTTGGTACATCCCCTTGTTTTACTTTTATGGACGAAATGTTTTCTTGCACTTTTCTTTATAAGATCTTAATACAAGCTTTGAATAATTTTCTGAAAAAACAAGCTATGGTTTCACACAAATGGCAATTTATCTATGTTGGAGGATTTATTTATCACGAAAGCTGATTTAGTATTTTCAAACCACATTCGTCGTGAACAAGAGTGCGATTTAGCAAAGAATGCATCAAAAGGAACTTGAGTGTTTCTGAGACGTGTCACATATCTATTAGCATCGCTGGTTTCACGATGTTATTGTTTGGCAATCTGATCAAGATCGCAAGAGGAAATAAAAAGGCACAACTTCATCTAATTTTGTTCACTGCGTTTGACATTTTTCTATTACAAATACCCATACAGGTTAACATGACTTGAACCAAAAACTTTGCCCTTTCGCTATATTGAAACGGACGGGCCTTCGGCTTATCGATTTTAGGCGTAAACCGGACCGTTAACGAAAAAATGAAGAGTTGCTCATCATTTTGGTATTGTGTAGAGAAAGGTCCCAATCAAGATCAAGAAATTTGCTAAATGTTCCGCGAACGATATATATTTGTGGTGATTTGGCTTTAGCGTGTGTCACGTTGACTTCATGCTTTTTCACTGAAGCTAAAGTTGTTTCGAAATCTCTTTTCTTGATTTTTTTGTTGAAGCGAAGCTTTTCTCAGAACATCGCTACAAGTCTCACCAATGCATCTTACTACTTGCTGAATAATATTTTACCTGCAGTTGTTGCATGCAACGACGCTGCGACACCTACAAATGGCTACCGAGTGTGCAGCAACCGTAATCTGCTAGGATCGCGGTGCGAATTCGCTTGCAACGACTATCACAGGAGGGTTGGAGCTTTATACACCACATGTGTCCGACAACCGGGCGGATTTCTAAGCTGGAACAATCCTGCTCCCCGTTGCGAACGTGAGCTTCGAAGCGGTGTTTCAGTAAACATTTGCTGTATTCATCGAATAACGTCCTTGGAAAATGTTATTTTAATCGTTTGTTTTTTGCTAAACGATTTTTGTTGTTACAGCATGTTATCGTTACAGGATCATCGTCCATTGAAAGTCAGATGATTACAAAATCCAATTATAATTAAACAGTCATGAAACAATATTTGAATTTAGGTTATGGCCTACAAAAGCCAAAACCCTGATTGATATAAAAATCCTGAACGAGGTTTTTCACGTGGGTGATCCAAAAACGTTTCTAACTGACACCTTATCATGGTTCATATCTTCACTGATAATATTTCAAGTCATGACAATTTGTGTATAAAAGATGATGATTAAATGTTCCCTTTCACCAAGCAATTACTTTTAATTAGCGTATTGAAATGCAGTGAATGGGCTCGCATTGCTTGCAACCAACTTTTCTGTACATCAACCGTTCATTTAACAAAAATGCACAACGCATTTGTCAAAGACTTTACCTGCTTTGAGTTGACTGCAGTTTGCAATTTGTGTATTTTACCAGCCATCGAATGTGCTGATCAAGGGAGCTTGAACAATGGACAGATTACGTGCACCAATGGCAATTTGGCCACCTCCACTTGCACCTTTACGTGCACTGACGCGGATTACACCCTCTCTCCCACCAATGTCACGGAGAACACGTGCTTAAACGACACAACCTGGTCGCTTCCGAAACCTTGCTGTTCAAGTAAGTGTCAAAATTTTGCTAACACAGATTTCCGCTGAACAACTTGGTTTCAGTGCTGTTTGTGAAAAGAATTGTACTCTTTGAAATGGAACCGAGTATACTCACTTCATCATTTGTATAAAAACTGAACGCCACATAACGTATAACCTGGATTTTCAAAAGAGCACACCTGACATTTTCGAATAGTTTCAAAACCGTCAGCAAATGTTTGATTGGTTGTTCGCTGTTGAAAATAGTATGTAAATTGATAAATAAGATGTGTGCATTGTGTCACAAAGTTAAACTTCACGTACTGTAATGGTGACATACAATGGGGATAAACTGTATGTGTATTGATTGTCAGGAATACGATTTTGTGTTAGTTGAAGTTTTTGAAGGTCATTAGAAAAATAAAATTGCTTAGTAGTCAATCTGTGCAGCGTTCAGTCGTCCAAGAAAAATTTTGTTAAATGAATTTTTGGGGAGGATTTTAATGGATGAACCTTGTCGGCAATCAGGTATTAGCTTAAACCTGTTTGTCTCTCCAATCGTCGTACAGGGGTCATCAAACTCCGGCTTTTAGGCCAGATGGGCTTAGCTTCTATTCCGGTCAAATACCTTTCTTGTTGTTTATCTGTGCATCGTACTTCTGGCATTTTGTGCTTAATTGCACTTTTCACTTCTTGCATTTCAGATGTTTTGATTCTGTCCTGTGGAAAGTCACACGATTTTAGATTTGCCTTATTTCTGCAAATAGGACCGAGATTTAATTTTAATATGCTTACAGTACATTATTTTACCCTTTGGTTTGCAATCATCGACAAACAACAAGTGTATGGTAATTTTTCATGGCACAACGTTCCTCGTGAAAGAAAACAGTTTGTTCGAGTTTAACGTGATGAAGCTGATTGTATTAATAATTGCGTATGAACACGCGTTTGCCAAGTAACAGTGCACTTTGACGGTTTAATATAACAAACTATAAGCATAGGGTCTGTTGCTGATGCGCAACAACGACAGATAAACCAGCGTTGATGTGGGCCATCAGTAAGCCCAGTGGTGTGTTTAAGGGGAGGCGAGCGAAACACTTGCCTCGGGCCCCCTTTTTGGCGGCCCCCCTTGAGGTGCTATGCGCATAAATATTCCCTATTTTTGGTAAAAAACTTCTTATTCACTCATATGATGTACTACAAAGAAGATCATAAATAAGCACTCTGCTTTCAAAGGCCCCCCAACAGAAACTATAATATGCAGGTGCTTTGCTTTCGAAGGGGTCCTCAAAACCCACTTCAATGTGGAAGTACTCTGGTTTTAAACTTCATTGAAGTGGCCCCTAAAAGAAAATGCAATGTGTAAATACTCTGCTTTCGAAAGGGCCCCCAACAACAACTGTAATGTATAAGCACCTTGCTGTCACAGGGGCCCCAACATCAATTGTAATGTTTTAGTACTTTGCTTTCACAGGGTCCCCGACCGCCATAGTAATGTGTAAGTGCCTTGCTTTCACAGGGACCCCCGACAGCAACTCTAATGTAAAATTCCGTACTTTCAAAGAGGCCTCGACCAGCAATTGTAATGTGTAAGAGCGTTCTTTCAAAGGGGCCCCCAATAACAATTGTAATGTGTAAGTACCTTGCTTTCAAGCGGGCTCCAACAGCAACTTTAATGTGTAAGTGGCTTGCTTTCAAAGTGGCCCCCAACAGCAACTGAAATGTGCAAGCACTATGCTTTCAAAGGGGACCCAAAGAACAACTTCAATGTGAAGTACTATGCTTTCGAAGGGGCCCCCAAGAGCAACTGTAATGTGTAAGTACCTTCCTTTCAAAACGACCCCGCCACTATCTCCAATGAGCAAATAAAAAAAGCTTCAAACCACCTTCTATACCTAAACGAATTGTGGGTTAAATTTTCTTCCAAAAAATTCTGAAGAGACCCTATCAAACAAGAGCAAATATTTATACCAGATGATAACTTCTTGTACCAAATGATAATTTTTTATACCAAATGATAACTTTTGGATATTGAAGTATTTGGTATATCGATTATTTTTGTAAAAATGCCATAGTTGAACAGAAAGTCGTCTTTTTTATGTCTCTGGGTTGAAAACGTTATATAAATTTCTCATTTCTTGTGATGTTGTACATAAGTGAACAATTCCATCAGAAAATAGGACACTGCAATTGTTATAGCAAAGACCACACTACATCTTTTAATTTATGGGACATTTTGTCCTTAGTTTAAAGTACAGTGTAATTTTGTATTATTGCTGTTGTGCTGCAAAGGCTGTTGATAAGCAAGGCTACGTTCATGCTTCCTATCAAGTGGCAGAAATGGCATTTTTTGAGTATTATGAGTAGGCCTACTCATTTTTTCTACAGATATTTTAAGTATTTTAGGTGTTCTGAATTTAGCCTATGCTAGAAGTCATAAGTTATTTGAAGCATCACTAGTAAATGTTTGGTTAAAGGTAGACGTGGCAGGTGATGTTAAAGTTTTTTTGCCAGCTCTTAGCCAATATAGCTTGAACCGTTTTCTCAGCACAGATTTAATCAATTGTGTAGGCTACCTGCTGCAGTAGAAATGTTTGCGTTAAGGTATATGATGAATTATTTCCTAGTTTTGCATATTTTTCAAACAACTAGTGCCAATGCAAGATGAGGGCAGCTTTGACTCATCCAGCCTCAAAGCTTTCCGAAACAATTCTCAGATTGGATGCTTGTGTATGCTATGTTTTTGTAGTTAAAAGGATGAAATTTAAAACAAATTTATGTTTTAAATCTTTTTGGTTGTTTTTTTATAGTTTCATGGATTCCCATAACGACATGAATGTGAACAAATTCAGGATACCAACTAACAAACATTTTTTCAAAGGAGTTGTGTGAAAATTTCAAAGGGGTAAACTTTGTAGTTTATTGATGGTGAATGCAGAGAAATGGGGCGCAAAAATAAAGTGGGAAAAATGCCAACTTGCTATTGCCTAGCTCTTATGTGTTGCGAGACTTGCCTTCCCAACTCCCAGTGTTTTCAAAGTTGTGTATAACGAGCATCCTTTTGCATTTTCTCCTTCTGCTATGTCAGTAATGCCGTAGTCTGAATATGATGACGTCATCAGAGGGTCCCCATTTTTGGTCTTGCCTCGGGCCCCCCAACCCTAAACCCACCAACGAGTAAGCCTGCAAGGTTTGCTTGACCCTTGTTAAGCTGCTGCTTGAAATTATCTTTGGTCTGCCGGTGTGTTGCAAAGTTTGTCAATGCCACCGGTTTCGACGCCTCAAGAACGGCGTCCCACAGGGATCTGTCCGGGCGCCCCTTCTCTTCAACACAAAGTTGTAAACAAGCTTCATCTTGAAGACCGAACCCGGCATGAGCTCGAAATCACAAGCCCGAACCCGGCCCGAGCCCAACATTTATTTTTGAAACCCGATTTAGGCCCGAAAGCCAAATTTACCGATGGAGTTGATGTATGCGCAACTGCCAGGTTACAAAAACGTAGTGTACGGTTATATTTGCAGGTACATGGTTTTATCAGACCCAAAATGACAATCACCTTGACCAAAACATTGGCATGCAAAAATGTAGCTGGTTAATCAAGGATAATATTACGGAATGTAATGCTTCTCAAGAAAAAAATAAACTTTCACGAAACTATCCACGATGGCGCCATAGGCATAAAAGAAACCAGCTAGGATAGTGAGGCATGAAAAGCCGGTTTGTAGGCCATCGTTTGTTGAAACAAGCAAGGAATCGCGTAAGTGATTGATCTTTTTGAAGCAACCCTGTGGCGTGCTAATTTCCTCACTGAGGACGCCTTCTCAAAAAGAGTGTGGGACTAATCCAACCAGAGAACAAAGGAACGTATCTGTGTTTACAAATAAAATTAGCTGAAGAAAAGTCACAATCACATCACACACAGAAGTAACCCCAGTGAGCACAACGAATCTCAGTCACAAAAGAAAGTAGTCGTTGCTCAAAACTTTTTGTTTTGTATACTAGCCCGACATCGGCCCGAAACATTTTGACAAATTTAAGCCCGAACCCGACCCGAACCCGGCCTGACCCTCAAAGCCCGGCCCAACTTAAACCTCTGCTTCAACATCTACTTCTCTGACCTGCCAATCACCGTCTCCAAGATGTATGCATATGCTGACGATCTACCAATCCTACATGCTGATGGAGACTGGCAGGCAGTGGAAGGGGTGCTGGGCAAGGACACGGCAACCGTACGTGAATACCTCCAGACTTGGAAGCTAAAGCTCAGCACTGCACAAACGGTGTCAGCAGATTTCCGCCCTAACAACAAGCAAGCTAAAATGAGCTGAAAGTCAACCTCAACAACGAAACCCCGCTCTTCTGCTCCGAGCCCAAATATCTCGGAGTAACGTTGGACAGGTCGCTCGCGTATCGCCGACATCTCGAGTCACTTCTCAAGAAGCTGACATCACGCGTCGCGCTCCTGAGGTGGCTTCCTGGCTCCGGCTGGGGTGTTGGAGCAACAACTCGGCGAACAGCCACCCTAGCCCTGGTGCATTCAACCGCAGAGTACTGCGCTCCTGTCTGCCGCCGCAGTGCTCCCACCCACCTCATCAACCTTGCCATTAACGACGCCTTGCGAATTGTGACTGGATGCCTGCATCCTACTGTCCACCAACGGACAGCCTCGCAGGCATCCAACCTGATGAGCTTCGTCGTAATTGAGTCACACTATCTCTAGCGCAATGTGCCACGGAGCCTGGACATCTACTCCACCCAGCGCTCACCTGTCCATCGAGTACAGATGCAACCCGCCTTAAATGGAGACACTTGTGCCTGCCGCACAACTCATCAGTTCATCTGACAACAACGTACGTGCGGCACACTGGGCGGATGACCACTGGAATGCGGAGTGGGCGGACAACCCCACAAGACTCCGCATTTTCATCTCCCTCACCGGCACCCACACCCCAACGCGACCCTACCAAGAAGAGCCTGGGTCCGACTTAACTGCCTCAGCACCGGTGTCGGGCGTTTCCGCTCCTGTTTGTACAAATGGAGTATGGCTTCCTCTGCGTCCTGTGAGTGTGGCGCAGAAGAACAAACCGTCAACCATGTTGTCTTCGATTGTCCAATTCATCGACCTCCTCATGGACAGCACGGCCTGGCGGTTCTGGACGATGAGAAATCCGAAAGGCTGCTCAACACCTGCCCCGAGATCTAGTGCGGCCAGCAGTGGATGGTTAGAACAACTGGCTCAAAAGAAGATGAAGAACCATCGTTTTCTATCTCCTTTACTTTCATCAAGTAGATTTTATATAATCTTTGTGTCGCGTAATAATGTATGCATCTTGGGGATTTGTAGCTGCATCAGATCAAATAATGGCAATAATCTCGCGCAGTGTAGCATACAAACACATTAGACAAAGAAAGCAAATACAATTTAACGAACGTTAAACAGAGAAAGAAAATGCTTTTGAGAATTCTAGTCAAGTTAAAATCGTGCTATGTAGGGAAGCGCTGGGTCAACTGGGATTAAAGCTGCAGGTCTCGGGAGCTACGGATCCCTATTACACTTTCTTGGCTAAAACGAATGTTTTGTATGAATTCAGGTTTTCATTTTGTTTAGTTTTAGTTCGATACATCTCGATTTCAGGCAACAAGCCCCCACACGTAAAATTAAAAAAAATTTAGGATTGTCTACTGCGATACCAATTTGTAGGCCTAAATGATATTTAGTATGCTAGAAACCATATCGTTTTTTTTCAACTATCAAAAACTGGCATGAAATCTTTAATTTTGGCTTAAGGGCAGTGTAGTATCAGTCCAACTCTGCTCCCCTCTAAATGCTTACAGGGGCCCCCGAATTTTGATTTATAAAAAAAGTTGTGTTATACTACATCTCGAGACCGAATGACCTTCAAAACAAAATGTCCTAATTGTAGACACAATTTTGGCAGAGCCTGTAGCCAGGCTCTAAGGTTTGGGCAAGATGTATTTTTAGAGGGAAAAGATTTTTGTTTTTATCACATGTTTGAAACCAATTTTTCTGAGCACAGCAAAATTTGGGGGGCACAAAAACATTTGGGGATAACTGCCTCCGAATTCCACTCGTGTCTGCGGGCCCGCGCAGGACCGTCGCCAGAAGGTCTTCTATTGGGGGCGTTTATGTTTGTGCAGGGGGGCTAGACATTCAGAAAATTTATATTTAATTCACAACATGAACAGCATTTGCAGATTGTGCAAATTAATTATAAATATTTTCCTGCAAATACCCGCGATAGGCTCGTAGTTTCCAGCTAAAATTTTTGAACTAGCTTAACAAAAGGAATTGGGTCGTAAATCATTGCTATTAAACTGACAGCGATTATTTAGAGATGTCGTAATGCAAGGCAAACGTAAAAAAACTTGCAGGAGATCAGGATCAATCTTTTCGTTCAGTTATCAAAACATTATTACCGAAGCAGCAAACAAGAGGCCGGTCAAAGCGTGTGCACCGCGATGAACGTTTTCTTTGATTAGCGCAAAGTGATAAACTTTACTATGAGCTAGTGAAATATGCTTATAAAGCGTGCGCATTGCGCTTTTTACTGGCCGAAATACTCATGCATAAACCTTGCTGATGTCTGGACTTTTAATCTTTCGGTGCATGGCACATGTTTAGATTAATAACATTTTGTATCTCAAATCGCCTATAAGTGCTAACAAATATAGACTAAGGCCTTCGTGGACGTAACCGATAACATCCATTTAATACACTAAGTGCACTACTCTGTTTCGGGACAACCCCTAAAATAGACTCTTCTAACTGCACAATTAACTCCATGTGGCTGTCTGAATAGCAGGCTGCGCAAATGTGTAACTTTGGTCGTAAGCACAAAAGGTATCTTGCTGCTATGCAGTACAAAATAAGAGAATACTACCTGGGCTAGACATAGTAGCCCACATTTTTACAGCAATCGCTGCACAAAACACGTTGATGAGGTGGAAGTCTGACTTCTGAACAAGCAGAGTAAAATATTGCCATCGAATGGAGAAGTCGGTTAGAACTTACGTAAAATGTTATTCTCAACGTAGCGAGGAAAGGTTCTTTAGTTTGGAACGATAACGAACACGCATTAGATTAGTGTGAGAGATTGATGAAAGAAACTTACAAATCATGAATCTAATTTATTTTGGTCCTGAAATGAGAGGAAATGTGGAAAACAAAACCGCAGCCTAGTCAACATCAGATTTGTTACGAAAACATCAGACATCAGAAATGTATCTGAAAACATCAGATTTTATGTTAAAACATCAGAAGTGGCAACACTGCTCATGTCCGATCCTTTGCCTGCAGAGGCAGATTGCGAAACTTGCTAGCGGAGTGTTGTACTCTCGGTCTCTATTGCGTAACAGTAACACGGCAATAAATCTTCAAATGTTGACTTCAAGTGACAGTAGTAGGCATTTTGCCGCATGTGACGCAGTGTTGCCAACTGGTATATATACATACCAAATTTGAAAAATTTCGTATATTTTCAAAGTGCTTGGTATATAAATTCTTGACTTGATATGAAAAATCGGTATATATTTGGTATATTTTTGTCGGAGAGTCTTGTTTTGATTATTGACCAATTTTTTTGGTTTATTGCAAAGCGTAATCCGAAGCCGATAGTGATGTTGGAGCTATATAAAAAAGTTCAGTGAGGTTGTTTCACATTGGTGTAAGCATGCACTTTGGGTAAGAGGAAAGCGAGATTGGAAGAGAGCTGAGAAGTTCTGAAAATAGTGAACTTAGCTTTGGTATGAGCTTTTAGTCAGCCAAAATGCATCCAAATGTGGGACGCTGCGTACGGGAGTGGCAGAAGATTTTGCAAAGAGTGACTGATAGATCTTGCGTAGCTTGCAAAGCAGTATATCCTGCTGGTGCTCTGTATCCCTTCTGCTAATTGTTCAAAAAGAAAATCACCAGCTGTTATAGAGAATAACAATGTGCCGGACCACAAAAGAAGTGAAAATGTAGTTGCAGGTTTTGGAGGGATGATTTTTGCAGTTGTCACTGCTAAAGTTAAGAAAGTAGAAATCGAGCATGCAGCATCTCTATGGTGGCACTAAACAACGCAACTCTTAATCATCTACATGAAACAATAAAAAGGCATTGAAAAATACCATTAAATTGTTATTTTTTGTTACATATTTAAATTTGGCATATATTTGGTACATTTTTAGACTAGATTTGGTTTATTCGTTGTAAGAAATGTTGGCAACACTGATGTGACCATGGCTTCCACTGAGTTTTTTTCCAACCAGATCTGTTTTTTTCGACGACCTGTGTGTATAGGATTAATTAGGAAAAATTGCGTTAAATCTTTGTTTTTTAAATGGATAAATTCATCAGCAATTTCAATATGTTCAACAATATAAAGATGACTTTACACTACAGTGTCTACATGCGCACATCAGGTGAGAAAGTACGCATATCGGATGAAGCAGAACGTGTTCAATCGATTTCATATTCTCATATAAGATCTTTGTGAGGGTTATATACAGTGGTGTGTTTAAGAGAAGGCAAGCGAGGAACATGCCTCGGGTCAATCTTTGCAACTGCAACGTGCAAAGTACCTTGCTTTCAAAGGGCCCCAACAGCAACTGTAATGTACAAGTAGGCTACTTTGCTTTCCAACGGGTCTCCCAACAGCAATTGTAATGTGTAAATACCTTGTTTTCAAAGGGGGCCAAAGTAAGTGTAATGCATAAGCACTTTTCTTTCAAAGGGCCCCCTAAATTCACTGATTTCTAGTGCTTCGTATATCAAATTGGGAGATCGAAGTTTTCTCTGGGGTTTTGAGTGGTGCCGGGATTGAATTTTGGGCCCCCCCAATTGGGGGGTATGGAGTGCGGCTCATAAGGCTCTGCTTGAGGGTGTGGGACACCTCGGGATGAGATGATGTGTTCACCGACAAAGCGACGTTTATCTGTGGACATATCGGTAGAGCGGAATTGCGTGATCGAGAGTTGGCTCATTGCATGCCACTGTTAGAAAACCTACGATTTTGTTCAATCTAACCGCAGATAAATGTCAAGGACTATAGCAATTGCTTGAGGTTGTAATTTTCTGCAAGTATTCAGACAGTTTTTTTTTCAATTCTATAGCATCTGCAAAGAGCTTGAAATTTAAGCGATAGATTTCGGGGTTAGGCCTATGCCTAGGGAGAGTAAACGACATAGTCCACTATGAAACTTAAAGTCACCCCACCTCACTACCAGTGATGCCTGCCCATGCACCGTAAAGAACTCGACTCAAACGAGCTTTGACTCACAAACAATGCGTTAGTTCCTTCGACTTTCTGAAAATCCCCAAAAGCTATTGTTTACTTTCTTTCTATTTTTTATTACACTATTATTTGTTTTTCTGAAATATAATTTTTCAATATTAATTTTACCTTTTTCATAATTACATTACCGACATTTTAGCTTTCGCGCAGTAACCCCATTACCATGTCCAAAGCGCCGGAGCAACGTCCGTCTATTCTTTGGACTAGTTATTTCGTCCTGTGTGTCTTCTTGATATTCTAAAATGGCCTAGTAGGCTAAAAAATTTGCCATTCCCTGCATTAAAGAGAAGAGCAGAAAAACTCTCAGCGATGACTCTTAACTTATAGCCTTTGTATGTGCTCGCTGTGGCTGCGGTTGTTTGGAAGATTTCTCTATTTGAGGTCTTTGGTCAAATATTGGCTTGACAGCGTCATTTTTTGCTGGTAGTAGTGACGATGTTGACATCAGCTGGCAACACAAAACGTTTAAAAAACGTACAAAATATTTGCTGGCAACTTTTGAATTTCAAACATTCACTGGAACACGAAATCCACCTTTATCTTTTGTAGATAACGCAAGAGGCAATGCAAAGTGCATTTTGTCACTACTTATACTTTGTAATTTCGGTCTGTCTGAAGTTGTGTGCATCCGAAGAAATCACAAGGCAATTGCGTATTTTAGGGCCATGTCCGCCATACGCGCTAATGGACGCCGTCTTCGTGTTGGACTCATCGTCATCAATCGGATCCGATAACTGGCCTTTGCTGAAGCGGTTTGGGCGTACTTTACTACAGTAAGAAGCGTTCAGCACTTTCCTAATTTTGTTGTTTTTTTCGTTTCTATACGCCTACTTTTTTCATTTCAAATTCTTGCTGCCACTACCATCACATGATTCCATGAATATACGACATGTTGCATCATCATTTTTCAGGAAATTTGCAATTGGACACACAAATCTCCTTGAACTTGGCCATAGACATTCTGAGGTGATTGTCGCGCAATCAAACGATGATCATTCTTCTATTCTATACCCAGTCGGCAATTCACTCAACAAACCCATAGTCACGCGAGACATTTTAAAGACTGACCTTCAATGATGTGGGAGTGAATGTTTGCAATATGTGCCCAGCATTCCTAGATCAACAGATCAACACGTTTGAGTAAACATAGGCAAATATTGTAAATGTTTGTCTTCTCCACCTTTTAAACAAACCTTTGCATAAATTGATTTGAGGCCTTTTCTATCCTTCCGCTCGGGAAATGTTAACAAATTTTCTAATAATATCTCACACCCCTCTTCTGAACGCTAATGAAGTGTTCAGATACAAGTTCTGCATGTTTTGTAATGTTTAACTCATGTACAAATACAATTTTATTTGGTTGGTGCTGCCGCATTTACGCTACGTGAATACCATTCTTGACAAATAACACGCACGCTTAGAAATTGCATTAAAATCACTGACTATTAAGAAGTATTTTTATTCTCGTAAAACAAGAGAGGAATTAGGTTTTGCAGAAGAAAAATGAAAATGCAATTGTGATCAATGAACAATCACAGCATATATAATTACATAGAATCTTATATTTCAAGGAGCATTGCAAACGGAAAGGATTTGAATGATTGATTCCACTGTAATCAACTGTTTGGTTTGTTACCTGAGATTCAAAGGCATTATCCACCACGTGTAGTTCGTGTTCGTAATTTAATATTCATTTTCTAATTTTTTTCAATTTTTGTTTGAGCGCTAAGGTCCTTAGCTTGCGTGTGTATGCTCATATGTCACCTGGGTCTTCCCAAACGCATGCGTTTGTTAAAAGTCTTAAAATAAAATCTTACCTGGCAGATCCTACATCATTGATCCGAATGCAGCTCGTCTTGCAGTATTCAGGTACAATCGCGTAGTAGACACAAGAACGCAAATCCTACTCAATGAATTTTCTACCATCGATGATCTTGTTCTCAAATACGACCAAATCCCCTACGGTGGTTCAGGTACGCAATTGTCTTGAGTAGAAAGCTGGATATTGCTGGGAATTTTGCAGCGTGTCATGAAATAGCGAACAGATATCGTCGAAGATGCTATAACCAGGTTACGGAGTCGGGGGTAAATGCCCGACTCCAACTCTGACCGTTCCACAGTTTCCGTCTCCGACTCTTTAGCATAAAGTGAATGAAGTTTGGCTGTCAAGAATTTTGTAGCAACTAGCACTCCCTGGAATACTAAGGTGGGCCTGGATGACCCGGGTCAAATGAGGTCATTCACGTGAAACTACGTAAGCGGGCGTCGGTGCGCTTTCAACTCTTCAGTAGTTTCATTTTTTTGTTTGACTAGTAAGTAGTGCGCTTGCGGTCATCCACGCTCTTCTAGATTTTGCAAGGGAGCGAGTTCGTCACGAGTTCGGGTCACGCTGACCGACGTTGTGGTTAGTGTGAGGTGGCAATGGGCACACTATACCCACGTTGTGATTAATGGGGGTAGAGCCTATAAAAGCTGAAACTCACTCAGGGCATGCTTCTACGGTCTTGTTAGCCGTATTCAAAATGAGAAGTTGTTCACGCCCATAATTTGTTATGAGTAATTCAATTTTAGGCATATATGACACCTTCGCTATGTTTGGTCTACTTACTTTTCATCAAAAATCGTATGGTATTGCAGTTACTTTGTTGGTGCTCAAACTGCTCAGTGAGACATATTTTCAGTGTAGTTTTTGTGATAAACTGCAGTTGAAAGAAAGTATGTTTTTTATTTTTGAAAACCGGGAACCGATAAACGTTTTCCTATACTTTGTTGAAGGAAGGTAACATTTTTGCTGAGAATTGCTACAAAACATTATCCCCATATCTAGGTAGACCTGACTTGATATGTGAGGCAAGACCAGTACATGGAGTCAATCATTGGTTCTAGTTGAAAACTTGTCTAACAAGATAAATGGCTATTTTTCAGTTTTAGAAACAAATGACTTCAAACTGCTTTCAACAGACTGTAGGATATAAGATCATCTTTGCTGATTGCATGTAGCACACTATTCAGAGATGGCAGTACAGCTGATTTAGAGTACTTTCTAAAATTCATCCCGGGTTTATTTCACAACATTATTCGTTCATCTACATTCCCGTTTTTGCTCTGGGGAGGATAGGAAGACTCGAAGTAACCCACGGTCAACAGCAATTTCAGGTACTTTTCTGCCTCTATGACAGGACCAGGCAAGGTCGGAGATTTAGTTAGTACATGGGGTCTTTGGACGACCTAGAGCCTCTTTCCTGTGGGTGTAGCCAATAAGAAGGCCTCGTGAATCTTTCCTGGGGACTTCTGGTCACATGACTGAGTCAACATAGCTAAGCACACTCCATTCGGAGAAATGGCCCGATAGTCAGGTTTTTACGAATTTCACAGATGTGCATTTTGTCGCGAAGTGTCAAATCCTGAATTCTTAGCAAAAATCCAGCTTGGACTTCAGTCATTACCTCACATTTATGACTACTTGCAAGGATTATAACAAAGACCCATTTAAAACTGACACCTTTGCGTGTTTGAAAACTCACGTTATGTTACCACAGAGCGATAAAACTCACACAGAACTGCGTTTGCTCTACAAATCCGTGTATCAATCGTCTTGTTTCGCCTACCGTCACTCGTGAACATAATCTCAAGGTATTTGAAGTTCTCCACATGCCGCATGATTTGACTTGGGTTTTTGGAGAGACATAATATCTCCGTCTTTTTAGTGCTGACTTTTATTCCGCCTTGGTCGCACGCAACCCAAAACCGATCAAGTACATGTTGAAGGCCCTGTTCAGAAGATGCAAACAGCACCACGTCGTCAGCAAAACGCAAACAGTACTGTAGATCCTGCAGCTTTCAAAAGTGATACCCTTATCGAATCGGCGGCGACTGCCTACCCAATCCAGAATCCATATAGATTACGAAGAAGTGGTGACAGCGTATACCCTTATTGAATTCCAACTTCACGGTGAATGGTTGCGATGTAAGTCCGCCGATACGGACACAAACTTCTGAACAGGTATACAGTGACTTGGCGGACAATAACAGACGGCCATCAACACCGTAGGCTCCTCCCGCAACATTCTCCAAATCTTTTCACGAGAAACCCGGTGCTATGCTTTGTCGGGGTCGACAAAACCTGCGCAGATGTCTTTGGCATACTCCTAAGATTTCTTAAACTTTTGTTTTGTAGTGCTACGGCTGGGAAAACAACTGCACAGGGCATGCTCCAGCTTTGGTTAAATTATATCGCGGCATCTTTTTTCCAGGGGGATAAAGAGATATGCTCCGGTAGCTACTGCATTCTCTCCTGCCTACCTTTTTGTTTTTGGAGATCACCACCTCAATTTGCCAATACTCTGATGCCACTTGGCACACACGCGAAGGCGAAACACCAATGGCATTAATCATTTCTGGTCGGATATCAACCTTCCCAGCGTTACGTACTTGGACATCTACGAAAACTTGCCGCTGTCGTGGAGACATTATCCTCTCCAAATGTACCTCCTGTGTGTCCGATGGTGTGATAGTGATAAATACTCATTTCATCTGCCAAGGAGGTCATCCTCTTTGCTGAGTGACACACTTTATTAATCTTTGATGGATGTAGCAGTAAGCGATCTTCATCTGTGGAGACGTCTGGATGGTTTGCCAGAAAACCTTGCTGCCTTGCCAGTAATTGTAATCTAGTTTATACCCGAAATTCTGCCAAAATTGCATTTTGGCCTACGGTGCTGCGCAGTTTCATGCCTCCGAGTACCGCTAACACGAAGACGTTTTGGCTTTGTTCCAAAGCCATGCAATTTAGGCTACGTTCTTTCCTTGAATTGCATCTTAGCGTCTTGGTTTCACGAATGAGTCACTTTTTTTAGTTTTCGCCGCACGGTGTCGTTTCCGTCGACATACGCTAGCAGCGGGTGAAGGTGCTGCTGCTTTGAACAGCTGCCACCTCCTACTCCGCCGTGCTTTCCGGGAGCTCTAGATTAAACGACGGTACGCTCTCTGCAAAGGTGTTTCTTGCATCTTTGCCCAGGTGGTCTCCCACTTTATTCAGTAGGACCTCCTGCTCCTGCGCGTTCGTGCAGGCCCAGATGGTTTTTCAAGAGATAATTTTCAGTGCACCAAGTGATGATCCATCTGCTGTTTTGCATTCTATTTGACACCACCGTCCAACACAGAAAGGAATAAGTCAGATGTAGCTATGCAGAAATCAGTGAGTAACCGCAGACCCAAAGAGTACCTACTACCTGCACACGATATACTTGTACACATCTCTGTGTTCGAAGATTTTGTTCGCTATGCACAATGCGTTGATACAGTCCAGCTGCAGCAGGAGACCTCATTTATTAATTACGTCAGCATCGTGCATCACCATGTCGGCCAACCACACCATACCCCGCAACATTTCCGACGTGTACATTAAAGTCTCCAAAATGTCGTGGATTTGTTAGTTTTCACCCTTCGTAAAACATCAGTAATTTCTTCCGCGAATTCCGGTACAATGCACTTGCATTTGGGTCGTATTTTTGTATCAAACAAAGGGAGCGGTCTAGCAACTTCAGCATCAGCATCAACAGCACCCATTCATCAGCACAACTTAACCGCTGAGGACATGCAAGTATCCTCATTCCAGACTGTGCAACCTTTGTTGGCTCAATGCAGGAGTAGAAGACTTTCCATCTGTCCTTCAGATGTACAGTTTTAGAACAACGACGCTCTGTCGATGAGATGCCAACAACGTCTGTGGAATATCCTTTGGTTTCCACGACCAGTTCGTTCTCTTTTTGGGTAAGTGATGCTCCAATTTCCAATCGCTAGCTTATGACAAGATTGATTACGCGTGGCTTTCAAGTCTCCCAGAGTATAAGCACTCCACGCCGACCTCACTCGCTTGCCCAGATGCGTAACGTGAGCAACCATGGAGCCTCCAGTTGTGGAAAGCTGGTGGGGGAGACTGTCCGATTCCTTGGAGAGGGCCCCTCTGCCTAAAGTCCGAGAACGGTCCTTGGTCACACACCACGACCTATGTGGGATGGGGTTGATAAATTTTGAGCATTTCATGGTAGAAACTACTCAAATTGTACCATTAGGCAGACCGGTCGCGCCATTCACACGGCAACTTGCAATACCAAAGGGAGCAAGGGAAGGAATTTCTGTGGAATCGTTTGTGTAGAAGAGACTTTGTACTGAGTCTACTGCAAGCGCATTCAGGAGGCATCGCTACGCCTGAAAAGGAGAGGCTATTTATTGCACTCTCACTTTTATTTATGGGGCAGTCTGGACGATTATTTTGGTGCGTATTCAGTCATAAACACCTCATGAATTATGAATAATGCTTTCAAAACGGTTGCATATTGAGAGGGTTTTGGCAAAAGGCTTTAAACCAATCCAGCTCTTCGAATTCTAGCTTTACTTTCTTCTGACAATCTACGGATTAACAATCACGTGGAATGATCAAAACTTTACATGTATTGCTCTTCTCGCACCACTTCTGCACTTCGAAAACAAAATAAAAATAACTTTTGCTCAACAGTCAACTTTGCACACGATGCCGCCTTTCGTACTGTGCCTATTTGTGGCTGGCAACTCTTAACATTAGACTTTTTTATCTTTACGCCTCTCTGCACATTCTTTTTTATGTACATTTGAAAAAACTTGTCTGTTGTTCGCTTGTCATTCGCCCTGATGAATGTCCGCTGTCAAGCGAGTTGAAATTTCGGCGTCGTTTAAAAATGAAAGTGTAGTAAAAACTATTTTGTTAATCACAGAAAAGTTCCATGAAAAAAGGTTAAAAACGTTTGATCAGGCAAATGTGGTGTGGGCTTGGGTGTACGTTTTGAAGAGGAAAAGTAATTCTACAGACAACAAAACATATTTCATGTCTGAAAAACAATTCTATATGCTTCCTCCATAAACCCACTGTTACCTAACATTATACCCTTTAAACATATTTCACCCGAGCTATTTGTTATAGAGCATGTTTTGAGCAGAAACGAGGTTACTGCAATAAATTTGTTTCAAACTAAAACCTGTTTGCAAATCACCGCGATCGACAAATATTTGTAGAGTGAAATTCTTGAATATCTTTTTGTTACGAAGGTAGTTGTTGAAGCGACATCTTTATAAAATCTTGTCCAAGTAGCCTACTCGCCAAACTCATGAGGTTCATCCGATTCTATTCTCCTGGTTTCACTTATCTTTTGAAGTTGTGTTGACGTTTCAGGTACGAGGACTGGAAATGCGTTAAATCACGTTCTCCAAACTGTCTTCCAAGCTGCCAACGGCGACCGTCCAAATGTACCAAATGTGGTTGTGGTGATTACAGATGGCAGGTCTCAGGATAACGTAGCACAGGTGTCAGCTCTTCTAAGACAAGGAGGAGCAACGGTAAGTGAAAACATGCAGAAAATGTAAAATTACTTAGGTAGATATGAAAGATGAATAAATCTGGTTTCTTGCTTTTGCGTGCGACCTTCCCTGCGTCTTGCAACAAATTAGTAAATATCCCGTATGCGTTTATGAATGCGGAAGTGCTCGTCATACTCCCATATTTGTGTTTCATTATTAATATTTCCACGCACTTCTGTTCTTTTTGCACAATGATTGATATATCAAAGCATCAACTGTGATTATTCTGTCAAAATATTTTCAACAAACCTTAATTTTCCACTTTTCGTCCGACACCCTAATATCTTCAACCGATTAAGAAATTTGTCATGCATACGACATTTTATCAGGCAAAAATCAGATCAGATCAGGTGATAACCGTAAGGTATAAGTGGCCTGTCGCTGATAACATGAAAGTTTTGCTGAACTACAAGAAATTTTCATAATGTTTTCATTGCAATGAACAGATATTTGTCCTTGGAATCGTACCTCCCAGAGGTAGTCTAGATCGACAGCAACTGAACACCATTGCTGGAGTTGAGGAGAATGTGGTCATTGCCACGAGCGGTTTCAGTGAACTTGACAACTTCGCTACCCAGATTACTGGCCAGATTTGCCGAGACCCCTGTTTTGGAAGAAGAAGCACTTAATGGAAAAGCGTGTCGTTTATGACCTCTGTTTCGTTTTGAGTATGAAAGTAATACATCTCGCTTGTTTGGTTATTTCAAGCTAGTATTGCAAAATATGCTATAGCTAATCATAATAATCGTGTGAACTACAAAGTAATAAAGGGATACCAGCTGAATTGCGCATCAATCTAGTGTTGTTTTATTTTCTTGTTGAGTTCTTGGACTCGAACTTCGCTGTTTGCTTATTTGAATTTCTCGTTTGGATTCGAATCAACATTTGAATGAAGTGTTTCTACTTTGCTGGTCTTTACGAGATAAAATTAGCAAGTAACTGCATTTTGTCGTACTAAAGCTCACGTACTACTCAGTAGTGATACGAGCATCAATATCAAAAGTTAAAAGTTAGAAATGTGTGACAAAGCGCCGTAACTTTAGTATTCTTTTGTGTTGATCCGTTTTCAAAATTTTAGATGTTCAAATAGTTCAAATTTTATTTTGTAAGCAGTCATTGATGGAAGTGCGACATTGCTTCGTTTCCCTACATTACCACAATTGTTAAAGTGGCCGGTTGACTCTTTCGGTAAAGAGCTTGCCCCACAATTGGCAGGAGTTCGATCCCCTCGCCGGTTGATTTTGCGACTGCACAAAGATTGCGACTGCACAAAGATTGCGACTGCACTTTGTGCGATTACGTGCTGTATCACGCTGTTGTATGGCGTTCGCATGCCAGCGCCTCACTATGCCTCGGCAGCTGTGACTCATGTGTCGTGGTTGCGCGCGCCTTTCCGCAATAAACAAAGCATGCATACTCGGAGGGAAACCTCCATGCGCAAGAAGAAGAACCACAATTGTTGCAAATGCTCTTATTAATCACATCATGACAAGACAACAACACACATGGATTTATATACAAATATTCAAAATATTACTAATAACCAGGGCAACCAATTTTTGCCCTAAAAGCCTAAAATTTTAACTTTATTTGATCTATAAATTGTCTGGATTTGCGCGTGCAAAATAATTCAGCCTTAGGTGTTGAGTTTAGCCCAGAAGCATATTCAAGCAGTCTATACTTCGAAATTTTAAAAATGAGTCGTTTACTTTGGGGATGATATATTGATAACTACATTATTAACTACAGTTGAGTCAAACAAGAGAACATCGTAAAGTTGAAACAGAATGGATTGAGCGTTTACCAAACTGAGTATCGTAAGACCACGCTTATTGCTTTACCACGCCTATCCTACATAATATTCAATCGCCAAGTAATGACAAAACAACATTGTTTGTGTTGCAAGAAAAGTTAGGCACTACGATAAATTTTGACCGAATAACTTGGGATTCCCTCATTGTATGAGCGAGAAATTTGGTGGGCGGACGTTTCATAAGCTTCAGAAAAGGCAAACAAATTTAACTTTATTGGCTTTCGGTTGCCTTACTAATGACAGTTAAACCAGAGTCGAAAGAACCCGCAATTTTAGCTTCATTGTAAACTTTCAGACTCCCCACTTGTTCAAGACATAACGTTTATCATGGTTTTTATTTCTATTGCAACCTACATCCCTTAATATGACTGTTTGCACATTTCGCCCATATACGATAGTTTTACCTATTTTTGTTTCTGTTAACCACCTTCCTGCTAAAAAGGTCAAATAAAATCTCTAAATACATGCATCGAATTGTTCAATTTGTGTTCATGTTTCTTGACACATCTCTTAATTCACTGCTGAAGCAGGGCCTACTTGTATGAAAAGAAAGTACAACCAGAAAAATCGCATTTTATGTTTGTCCGATTTGTATCAACAAAGATCTTAGTCATGCAAAGCGATCTTTGGTAAAGATGCCAATGAAAATCTTATTGATAGCCAGACACGCGCGATGTTACCATTTTACCACCGCATTGCGGCTGGAGTCACTGGCAAACCGTCTCCACAAGCATGAAAATACGAATGGTGCAAAAAGATATAAATTGTGACGCAGATGACTTGACCAACAACGCCTCATCACCCGTCAACAACACTGACAATGACATTGCTTGTGCATTGACAGCAACATGCGCTGGTATGATCGTTCCATGTTCTGCTACGTCACAAGTCTTGTGCCTATAGCGATAGGTGGCATAATCTCAGTCTGTCAATCGCTACCCTCATGTCACTGAGCAGCAATGACTTGTCTTATAGCTTAACCGATGCGTTAAGGAAGGGGTGGACAAGTAGAGGCCCGCCACACTGTTTTCAATGACCCGTGGAAGCATTCAGCAAAAATCCTAATCTGACATTTGTTAAAGTATGTGAAGTTATATTTGTTTTAGTGAACTGCTTACTCTGGATGAAGTGAAATCGCAGAATACCATATTAAAACCTTTTCGGCGAACCATTGTTTTTGTTTTTTACGATCAAATTAGAAGATACAGTCCTCCGCTAAACGCGGCGTTCTCAAAATGGCCTCAGAGCCAAATTAATTGCCCACCCCTGCGCTGAAGTCATTACCTAACACTGACCAATCGTGTCTGAAACATCGAGATGCTTGCACTTTTCCAGAAACGCCTGTTTGAAGAAATAAAGACTCGGGCGTTGATGATCAGTAATCCGAAACCTTCTTTCACAACATAATATGCCAATGTCGTGGAGACTAATGATAAAAAGCAAGAATTTTACGATTGCAAAAGATCAAATTCACTGTCAAAGAGGAAACCCGCGAGTACACGAGAATGCTAGATTATGTTTCGACGGTTTCTGTCATCGCGTAGATGCGGCACTGAGGCGGACACAAGTGAAGTCTGGCCTGGGTTTGCAGGGGTTCACCCCTGGTTTTCCACAGCCAAGTGAAGCCTCTGGGAGCAGGTCGCTCTCTCAGCAGCGCTCAAGTTGGTCCTTGGTTGGTGTATAATGCCAGTAGAGTAGGTTATTGTCCCCTGCTTTTGATGTTTTTTAAATATTACACAGCATAAGTAATCGTGGCACAACGCAAAATATCACGAAATTCATATGATTAACATGTTAAAAATGTTGAAACTGATTACGACAAAAGTCTTAAAAATATGTTTGACCTATTGTTTCGGACTGCTTTTACGATGAAACGAAATCTTTATGATGGATACAGTTTCTTTCCAAGTAAAACGGCAAACAATTGCTGACTAGACTACTGATTCTCATGTGATGCATGCGATGTTTTACAAAATATTTTAGAAATCTTTAAATTTCCAACGTGTGCAGTTTTTCGATTGTTTATTTAATTTTTCTGTTTATCGCCCCCTTTGTTCAATTGGGTAGTAATTACACATAGGTTGGTCTTGATTAATACTGGGGCCGTCCATAAATGACATCACACTATTTTGGGCAAAAATCGAGCCCCTTCCCCCCTTGTCACGTTTCGTCACAAGGATTTAACCCCCCCTTGAAATATAACGTCACAATTTGCAACCCCTCTTTACAGTTGCAATTACAAATTTCCATCTATTTTGTGCCTGCTTAGACAAAAATTCCATCTGTTTTATAGATTTGATTTGTGTACGGTTGACAAGACCAACATTCTATTCGTAAAACGTCAAAAATACTGCACACATTGCCAAGAAAAAATTAAGCAGCAAAGTGTTTTCTACTTTGTTGAAGACAGAAACGAATGAATTTCGTTGTGCGAATGCTGGCAATGACTGATTGCGGTTATAGTCCTGTGCATGGATTTACCGTAGTGGTTGCTTTGCAATACTGAAGCAAAAACAAAACATAGGAGCTTTTTGGAGCATAGTCTATCTGCGAGAACGATTTCACAACACAGAAAACAAGTATGGCGTGCAAATGCAGCACAGGTGGAAAATAACTCTTTTTGAGAATTATTTGATGGTTTCTGCACAGGCTAAGATAAAATGAATTTTTCTAAAAACTCTTTCCTTCGAGATCAATGCGTGACTTACGGGAGGCTTCACTTTTTTATTGTGATCTGTGCGTAGTAAACACCGAACCGTAGACCACAGAAATGAAACAATCACAGTGGACTTTTGAGGTCCACAAATGCTTATGTTTTTCACAGAGGTTACGGCGTTTCATCAAACTGTTGCAACTACCGATTGGTTATAGGTCAGCGACACTCAACGAAAACACTCACTGGTCTGCAAAATAAAACAAAACATCCTATTACAGAAAACAAACGAATCACTGAAATTGTTGGGTCATATGAAATAATTTTGTTATGGTCTGTTATGAACATGGTCTGTTATGAAAGTGGTCTGTTTTGAATGGTCTGTTATGAGTGGTCTGTTATAAACGGTCTGTTTAGAATGGGAACGATTTTGAAGCATTGTTATGTTGTTATGAGTCACGACCTTCAAACTGTTTACTGTAATTGGATTCAGCGCAAAAGCCCCTTCATTCTAAAGGTGGTGGTGGCAATTGCATATGTTGCAACATTTTTGACCTCAAAAATAAAAACGTAAATTATAGGAAATGATTCTGAAGTTTTGAGGATGAGTGGAAAGCTTAATTAATAATGCACCTTCAGATAGAGACAAAGGCGCAGCCAGGGGGAGGACTGAAGGGGCTCAAGCATTTTCGTAGTTTTTTACCAACGTTTTAAGTCGAGATCGGGTGCATTGCAGAATATTCTTCGGCACAACGTGTAGCAACGCATTTGTTATCAAACCAGGCGGTTATGAATTTTTGAGGTTTGAGAAATATTGAAGCAGCTTTCTTCATTACTGCGTGGTTTGTACCACCATCTATAACAAGAGCTGGGTGTGCCATGCTCTGCTAGCGTGAAAACAAGCTAGATATTTGAACTACCAACAGAGTCGATTGCAGTGTAGTTAATACGTCACAAAGCTGGGACTTTCCTAATGTGCACACTTGGAGGATACGCAGTGCGACGTGAGCAGTGGTGCCACTCCTAGTATTTTCCACCAGATCTAGCGTTTTTTCATTTCATCTCGTGTTCTAGCGTTTTTTCATGACTATCTAGTGTTTTTATGAGTAGGCTGAATGTAATTAATTGCACAATTTTGTGTAATTGTAACTGTAATTGAGACCTTTTGATTTAGTGCAATCATTGCCGTAGTCAGGGTCAAACTTTTACTGAGGCGAATTCTTTAATTATGTCCCCAGTTCAGTATGTTTTTACTGCGGTTTATGGAGACCTAGTATCCTACCCTTATTTCATCTAGGCTGGTGGTTGCAACACAATGTAACTGTACTGCTGCTCTTTTTACACAATAAAATATGATTTGATTCAGCTATGTTTGATTATATGATTTGATTAATATTTGATTTATGATTTGATTCAGCTATAAATATGATTTGACAATAAAATAATCATATTTTACAAATCATAATAAAATATGATTTGATTTGAATAAAATATGATTTGATATACACAATAAAATATGATTTGATTCAGCGTTGCAAAAATGTTTTGTGGCAACATTACCGAAAGTTCACGGAGGCAAGTGCCACATTTGCTTCAATGTAGGTACGGCCTAGGCACTAAGCAATTGTAATTTGCTAAAAATTCTACCTAATCAAATCTTAAATTACACAACGCAGTATTATATGTTTCGAGTTAGACCGCTGCGATGTCACTTGGTCATCTGTTAAAAGTTTCAGTGACCTGTACAAACAAACACAAGCGTTACTGCTATCTCCCATTTTCTTTGTCTCTGGTTTACAATGAATTGCACAATGTCTGTAGTTGGCATTGCAAGGCATTTTCTGGGCACTTTCACTGTGTGCAAGTTTGCCTTTGTAATCTAGTGTTTTTTTGTGAGTCCAGTGTTTTTTTATTATCATGAAATCTAGTACTTCTCCGTAACAATAGAGTGGCAACATTGGGTGTGAGTGACCGCTAGCTGTAGGCTGCACTAATTCTCTATTCTGCTAATAGTTGCACGCCGCTGTTTAGTATGCGAAAAGTGTTGAGTGAAAATAGACAAGTTTGTGGTGATATTATAAAGACATTCATCTTCGTATGAAACGAGTCAGGATGAGCAGCCTCTAAACGTTTTTATTGACCGGTGTCAGAAGAGTAGGCCTACCTGCCCACCGGCAGAAGAGCAGTCGCAGGCGTCTGGCGCAACTGATAGCGACGATGTTGCGGCGTATCCGGCAAGCACGTATAAGATTAATGATACTGGGAATTTTGTGTGACGTTCTCTCAGCGAACGCGACCGAAAAAATTTATTGTTAAGTAGCTGGACTCCATCTTCATACGATTTTCCTGGGGTGTACACCGGCTTCCAGAAGCATTGTTTCCAAATGCAGTGGTTGGAGGTTTGATTAGCCTGCAGTGAAATGCATGAAGCAGCATTTCGCAAATGGTGTGTTGCGTTTGCACCTGACGTTGTCAGTCGCAGCGCTAAGGCCCTTGGTATGTTGGTAAAATCAGCTCACTAAAATTGGAAAAGAGCGAAAGAAGATTTTAAGTCTCATCAAACACGTAATACCACCATTTTTGCGCAGAGAAGTTTGATGCGTTTTTTAAACTTTGCAAAAATGAAGGAAACATGGACGTGAGAAATATGCTTCCCGACAGTAGAAAAAATAACCAAAACAAAACTCGGCTGAGTCATGTAATCAAGGTTGTCGAGTTTTGCCGTCGTCTAGAAAGAATATCAAAGAAACAAGATGGCAGTTTAGTTGGAAGGACTCCCAGTTTTTGTGGTGAATACAGTCAGTTGTTTAACCACAAAATATGCGCTTTCCTTAGCTATTCTAATCACAAGCAAGTTTTCCTTTTCAAGGTTTTTTGCTTCCATACCTTCAGCCCCACCCTCAGAAAAATCCTGGCTGAACCGCTGGATAGAGATGGAAGGAAAGATGGAGCCCGCTTTTAACTTCAGCTATTCCAGAGCTAGCTCATATTGATTTGCCAGAAATTGAGAATAAAACAATGGAATGCTTGCCAAACAACAAAAAAATCCTGCACAAAATGGGGTGTCGAAATCTAAAACTTTTTGGTCCAGTAGATGGAGTTGGGAGTTAATACATTTTATCGAATGAGCTTTGGCTACATTGACAGTACAACAATATAGTTAGCCATTAGCTGTAAATCCAACAAAGATTGACTGACTGTCGCAATTATACTACAAAAACAATTAATCATTAGCAATATCGACAAAAATTTTCCTCATTGGTTGCAACAGAAAATTATTGTAAATGAATTAGAACCATTTTGGTCTCCAAACCTTTCCTTTCTGGTATAAATGCGTGTAGCATGCATATCAAAACGACTCATGTGACATCACAAAACTACTGGCTCCTCCCTCCCCCTTGTCACAATTTGTCACAAATCTGGTGACCCCCTCCCCCCCGTTAGGGTGTGACGTCACTTATAGACGACCCCACTGTTTTGGTTATAACTAACAATCAGAAAAAAGAGAAAAACAGCGTATGAAACGTATTCCCCACCCGGTTAGGACAGGGGGTATCCCCCCCCCTACATTTTTAGCATATCTAGACATTTTGTGCTTTAAGAGGCGTTATCCCAAACAAAATACTGTTGCTCACCTAAATTCAAAGATTTGCTCACCAAAAATTATGGGCTGCCTCCACCACTGTTCGACACACGCCCCAGTCCAGAAAAATCACGACTGAAGACAAAGCAATGAATTGGTGGTTGGCACCTCAGCACTTGCACAACTTCTCTCCAAGCGACAGCAGATCATAGGATGCATGGTCAATTCTTTTCCGCTTGACGACGGTAGAGGAGCCACGCAGGTTTTATCACTATGTTAGGAAACCAACTGAACAAAACCAACCACCATTTCTTGCTTTGTAGAGATTCTGTAGTAACTCATATTTTGATCACAACAATCTACACCCTCCTTGCTTTATTGTTTTGTTTATCAGCGAAGGTTGTTGAACCAGTATTTTAAATGAAATAAATAGTTCGAGCGATTTAGGCAGCTACGACTCTTTCTGAAGTAAATTATTTGCCAGAAGTGTTTCAGGTTTCAAATCATTTTCACTGATTCAATATGCATTTGCGAATTTTTTCAAGTGTTCTTCTGATAGAATTGTTTGACCTCCGAGTCAAAGAGTTGAAATGCTGGAAAGAATTGCTTCTGAATCATTACAAAATGTCATTACAAAGTTCTATGAGGTTGCGGGACATGTGTAGGTGAACTTAAAACTACAACCACGACCAGTTGCGTAAGATGCTTCGAAGTCATACGAGACACAAGGCAGCAGAGAGGAGCGGACTGACAAATTTTTCAGTCCGAGTCCAATCCTGATCGGCAGTAATTGAATCCGACCCAGTCCTGATCCGCAAAATGTTTGAAAATCATCAGTCGGATCCAGTCCTGATCCGCCAATCATGTATTTTGCCTCATGAGGCAAAATAACTGCTGGAGCTATTTGCCTTAAGCCAAAAGGGGAAGGCAAAATAGTTCCAACAGTGCTTTTGCCACATGAGGCAAAATAGGCACAGGCTTATGGCATTTCCAAAATTTGACAAGTGTCTATTTGGAACCAAAGGCAAAAGCACTGCTGGAGTTTTTTTGCCATTAGAAGAATCCACTTGGTTAAATTGGTCAAGTGGCAAGGACAATACACTTGGATTAGCGTACTTTCCTTGTAATATGACCTGAAATCCTAAACATAAAAGCAAAACCTACACCCAAAACCTAAACCCGAAATTTAAACCCAAAACCTAAACCCAAAACCAAAGCCAAAACTTAAACCCAAACCAAACCCAAAGTGAACCTAAACTCAAAACCTAAACCTAAAAGCTGAACCTAAAATCTAAACTCAAAACCTAATCCCTAAACCCTAAATGTAAACTCTAAACCGAAACTTAAACATACACCCTAAATGTAAACCAGAGAGCTAAACCTAAACCTTTTGAAAAAGTACCTAGCAAGCACTCCTATCAAAGGTGTAATCTCTACTAGCTAAGTCAAACGAAATGGTGAGAGAAAAACCAACGAACACTCACGCAGCAGGCATAGACACTTATCACTCAACTATGTTTACGTTGCTACTAGAACTCAACGTTACATGTGGGCAACGGTGGGTAAAGTTCGAATTGCAAAATATTGCCAGTAGAGCTTTTGCTGTTGATGGCAAAATATACACTACCATCTTTCTATGGCAAAATATACACTACCAGCCTGTTTGAAGTTTTGTTATGCACGACCAATTAGCAAATCAGTTAAATCGGATCACAACTAAAATTTTGGTTCAGAATAATCACATTAAAAAAAAATTTTCCCAGTCCGATCAAGTCCTGATCCGCCAATTTTCAAAAAAATTGCAGTCCTATCCAGTCATGATCCGGCCAAAATTGGCGTCAGTCTTGATCCAGTCCGATCCAGTCCTGATCCGTGCTCATCTCTGCAAGACAGCACAATACACGCCTGCAATCAGGATAAATTCGGATAAATTAACTTACACCAATTCTTAATGCTGTCGCAAACATTTTCCTACTGGGACAAGCAGCAATCTGCCGACAGTAATATAATCGAGTTCTACTGTACCTTACACTGAAATGCACGATAGATCAAACTTCCCATTTATAACGACTGTTCCTTAGCTTCCAACTGAACCTTTCATCACGAAAACCGCGGTCTGACTAAAATTAACGCTGGATCTAAGCAACCACTGATGTGTGTCGTCATAAACAACTCCCACAAGTCGGCCATCCAAACCAACAACCTAGTTCATCATGCAGTTGGGAAATATTGAATGCAGGCAAGAGGGCTTCTGAATTATCGTTTAAAATTTTACTGGCTGAAAGTTATCTGTTCTATATATCGATCAAACGAACGTGAACGTGAAGTTAAGCACAAAAATGGGAGGTCCAAGCAGGGGCCCAAGCAAAAATGTGGGGGACATGTAGGGCTGACGCTAGGTGATTGGGGATCCCTCAAGCCTGGAGGTTGTGGGTCCCAATATACAATACACTGCATTTGACACATAGTATCTATGTAAAGAAAAAGATCGATCTATTTTAACAAATGCTTGTAAAACCATTTTCTACAGCATCAACACAACGTATAAAGCAGGCTGACTTAAGGATTTCCTATGTGTTAAGCAGTGCCGGATTAAGGTGGCGCAGGACCTGAAGCATGTCAAGAATGCAGGGCCCTAAGTTTAAAAAACGTCTCAGCACCTGCTAAATCATAAAGCGTGTGGGCTAGGCATCCGTGTTTGTACAGTAGCTTTACCCTCTGCATGCTATCTCCAGTTCGCAGCGTGACATGACAGTCTGTGCGTATTGTGCTGACCGCCAGTGTTTCCAGGTGTTTGTGACCTAAATCTGCTAAATGGTGTCACAAAAATTGCTAGTTTCTACATATGGTTACAAATTTTCAAATAAAATCTGCTAAAAGCAGTGAAATTCTGTTAAAAAATCTGTCATTCTTAACATGAATAAAAGAAACCTACAAGTTATACAGTATACTGATTTTTCGTCTTGCACTCGCTTTCAATAGGCATGGGTTGAAAATGCCGGTCATGTCCAACACACATTTCAGCCCTCAATTTTCTATTAGTCAACATTTTGACATTTTCAGCAACGTAACTGCAGTTTACCTAGTTGTTTGTATGACACACAGTTCTTGACGATCTCTTTCAAACGGTTGCTTATTTTTATAAAGTAGAACAATGCTCAGCGATAAACAATCTCAGCATTACTTCAGCCCTACAACTTTCGAAGTCTGGTCTTTGTAACGTAAACTTTGTATTACATTAGGGAGCATGCAAAGAGTAATTTAGTCTTATGTGAGTGCTTTTGCTACCAGTCATGTCTTATAAGCTCACAATATTTCATTTCGATTGCATCATTGCGAACTTCACAAAAGGCTTTTGTTGAATAAGCAGGATAGGCAATAGGCACTGAGCCAAATTTTAAGTTCTGAATCTCGCAACTAGGGACTAAGTCTGCTAAAACCTTTGGGGGGAACAAACCTTACTGCTTGCGTTTCGATGACGTCACCATGTTCACTCAACCGTAGTACCACCTTTTTGTGGCATTGATAACTGGCTATATGCCCATCATGGTGCTATAGCAAATAGTGTACACAAGTAGCCTATACAATGGTGCTATATCTAGATATTCAGCACATAGCACTGAATTTAATATGAAAACACATTAATTCTGAAAGTTTAAATAGACGCATTTATGCCAAAAAGTTGTGATAAACAATTCAAAGTTGGTCAGTTTCGATAAATAAAATATACTGCTACTAATAATCACCACATAAATCAAATCAAAAACAAACCATAAGATCTTTTGGTAAATACCAGCAGTGCAATCAGGTGCATAACCAGAAATTTTATCAGGGCTGGAGGAAACAACAACCGAGTTTCAACATTTAAATATTTTTAATACTCCTTGTTTTTAAAGCATCATCCATGGAACGTGCATGTTGCTGGCGTTTTCTCTTGAACAATTGTGTTCAGATTTAAGCCGACAAATAAAAAGTTTGTTTTCATTGAATTGACAAGTTTTAAAAGTTTTGACAGTAAAGTTCCAAGCTTCTAATTTGGATCAATGCCACCATTTGCTCATAAACCTTTCTTGCAAAAGCGCTAGTAAACCTCTCAATGCCCAATGTTGCACTTGAGGAAGAAGTCATCGCGGCCGCCATTACGATTGCGCTTATATTGTATTTACACGCTTCTGATGTACACCAACACAGCACGTTCAACCGAAGCCGAAAAGGGACTTTGCTCTGAGGCATTTACATCCGAAGTAGGTCTTCTACAAAACTTTCGCGGATGTAAGAAGTGGATCCGGTTGTCATTTAATTTTTGAGCAATTATTTCACGTTTGAGCAGTTAAGTCTGTAGTTGATAACCGTATAAGCTAGAGTTATTCAACGCGTTTGAAAAATGTTTGGATTTTTGATGATCCGTAAGACCTTTTGGCTATGTTTAACCTATTCCGTAAAACATTTGTAGCTACTTTAAACTTAGCCTGCTTTATTTAAATTGTTTGATGAGACTTTGCTAAATTTACCTGACTTCATTGAAATATAAGATGGAATTAAACTGTAAACATAATAGAACAACCAGTATTACAAAATTATTGACCACACTCAGCTGCAGGTAAAGATAGTTTAGCGCTGTACGTAATTAATTTGTACACATCACGGGTTTCTAGAAAATACAATAACTTGTCTGCGGAATTTGAAGCGCTAATGAGAAAAATTTCAAATTTAGTTTTATTTTAGTTACATGCGCTTTACCATCAAGACAGATTGCATGCTCAAGGACGGATATTTGGGAAGCATAACGAGACAGTCGCCTCGGGCTCCTCTTTTTCAGAGATACCGTGCTCCCCCTCGAGAGTTTTGCGCCACTGTTTAGTTAAAAAGGCTATGTACCACTCTTACAGCCACATTCAAAGAAGCTCTGAAGCAAAAATTATGGGAAAATGTGCCACAGGAGGCAGCTTTCAATTGTGAAGCTGCAAAACTTTACAAAATTTTATTCTTTTCGTATGTGTCTTAAGCTCTTGAATTCAGTTCATAAATTGAAATGTGAAACAAATTTAACTCTTTTATCCACGTAATCCCACATCTACCTTGCACAATGGCGATTTTTTGGAACCCCTTTCTGAGAGCTTTCCCTAAATTTTATTATGCACCGCTGTGCAAGTTATCTAAGTATCTGAAAGTAATGGCAGTGTCATTTCCCTCAGCCCTTGCAAAATGAAAAGCATCTTGCTACTTTCGTCAGATTTTGCTGCTGACTCTTCTCGTTACAAATAATTTACTGTAGGATAGGGTGGCAATTGACATCAGATGAAAGCTAAAACACTGAGCTTAAGAACAGCACGTCGCAGTGTAATATCTTGAAAGTATTGATTTTTCACTGCGGACAAGGTAAAGGGAAATCATTGATGAAAACGTTAAGGCTCCACATAATTGCGATTGAACCGTCACAATACATGTCATCACAAATAAATATCCAGAATGAACGCTACTGTTGCTAAACAGTTACTATGGAGCAATGAAAAAGACTTTGAAACTGAATCGCTTCTTGGCCAAAGTTTGAGCTTCAAGACATACAAAATGTGTATCAACATCATATTCACGCATGTAGTTTTTGAACTGCGCAAAAACAAAATCTACGATATTGATTTAAGGCTACGATGACACTGAAAAAAGGATAGGTTGTATTTGTAACACCCACAGTAATCACAGAGGAATTTGCGATGGTCTTGAAATGAGGCTAACATACCCTTTAGGTGGAATACAGCAAGTTGGTGCGCCAAAAACCGCTGCGAAACCCGTTACTCCAATTGTTTTTACTTGTGGTCATTGATTATGATTACACAAGGTCAGATAAAAGTTTGTGTTCGACTAAAAGTTGAAGTAGGATAGGTTATTGAGGCAGTTTCATTGATTTTCACTGAAGTCTTTCTCTGGCTTATACTTCAAATATTTTATGAGCCTGAAAACATTCGTATTGGGGGCGGCTTTGCCCCGTTGTTCCCTATAGCTCCGCGCCTGGTGGCAACCGTATTCCGATTGCAGGCTACAGACCAGCGCAGGAATTCTTGATTGAGCGAAATTCATATGCACACCAATTTGGTAATTCAAAACTAACGCAGTTTTCAGCAATCATGAGAATTCAGTTTACACAGGAAATCTGCATACTGTGTCTACAGATATTAAAAGTTAGCTGAATTTCTAGCATGATTTTACCAACCGTTTGGCAGGTTTAGCAGGCAACAATCCTGACTAAATACTTCTTCGAACTTATTTTCAATACGAAAACTGTACACCTTCATCATCAAACAATATACCTATTTTCTTTATGACGTTTTTATTAGGTAACACCAGGACAAAGCACAACCAGCTGCCTGCAATTACAGTATTTGGAATTTTTAGTATGATGCAAAGAAGCTGCTTCAAGCAAATAATTGTATCATAATAACATGTAATTAGATGGCTTGGTGAAGCCTAAATGATTTGCTTGTGTGCTTAGTTAACGCGTTTGGTTAAAAGGCAACATTGGTAGAATATATCTTTATCCCACGGCACGATATTTTTAAGTGGTTCAGTTACACTAGTAAGTAGTAATGTCTGGTAAAAAACGTCCTGGTAAACCGAAGGTGCCAAAAGTTTCGACATATATGGTTGCAAGCAGGGACCGAGTTTATGGGGGGGGGACATGATATCTTTTTCCCCCCCAACATTTTATAATAAAAAGTATTGTATTTGTGCAAATTTCATGGTGACATTACTGTTGTAAACATTTCCCCAGTATAAAATCAGGGAATAAATGAGAAAAATGAGCATTGTCACTGGATTGTCTGTAGACAAAGTATGCAGATTTCCTGTGTAAACTGAATTCTCATGATTGCTGAAAACTGCGTTAGTTTTGAATTACCAAATTGGCGTGCACATGAATTTCGCTCAATCAAGAATTCCTGCGCTGGTCTGTAGCCTGCAATCGGACCCTTTACCGACCACCAGAGCCACTATAGTGGCTCAAGTTTTTTTTGTTATAACTCGCCAGCCGCCACAGCTAGATAGGTGTTCAAACCCTCTACGGATGCGTAAAGTCTTTTTGGTTCTATTAAACAAAAATTTTTTTGATTCGGGTGAGGGGTTCGCCTGGGGTGGGCTCGCAAAGTTGGGGTGTTTTCGGTTTTTTGACTAACTTTTACGGGCCCTGGACGCCAATTCCATGGACCAAAATTTTTTCGCAAACTGTTTTTAGAAACTACACGATCTCCCGCGTCGATAGAGCCCTTGTTTGACCTTCTAGCATGTCTGGAACCAAAGTTATGGCCCAAAAACCCCATTTTGCCCCAAAATCAGAAAATTGCAGAAAATGCATGAGTCTCCCACTGGCGGCTACTGTAGCCCGCGATACCTCTGCGCTAGACGATGCTAGCGACCTATACGAACCCTCAAACGACTCATGAAGTCTTCTTGTTTGCACTGAAAAAAACAACATTTTAGATTTGGGTTCGGGGTTTTCGGTGGGTGGGGTTTGAAAAAGGGTAGTTTAGACTTTTTTAATTGTTTTTTTATGACGTCATCGCCTCCACAAACGACCAAAATTTTGGTTCAAAATTTGGTTGGATTCTAGGCTGGAATATGAAGCTTTAGAGGCCTTGATCGGCATCCTACCGTTTCTGGTGCCCAAGTAACGACCATAAGACCCCAAATCTTGCAAGGATTCCCTAGGGAATTAGTGGGGATTTCCCTAATTATTTTTTGTTTATTTTTCCATAACTTTTGAACCAGAAATGCTAGAAAGTCCATCAAACCCTCTAAAGACTCGTATTGAAGCCTAGAATCCAAAAA
>Ga0210059_1001484_pt1 | contig 35342 bp, 23 predicted proteins | sample Ectturendosymbi2_FD_188042 | JGI IMG/M metagenome (GOLD analysis project Ga0210059, IMG submission 188042) | Ecteinascidia turbinata endosymbiont from Florida, USA - Sample 2 (SPAdes) (version 2) | ecosystem: Host-associated > Tunicates > Ascidians > Unclassified | place: Key West, Florida... | reverse complement strand
AGTCAGGCAACAGAAATGACAAACCTCACGCACGCCAGCCAACTTCTTTGCTTTCTCGGGTTTTATCGACACGGGAGGAGATTGCACGACGGCGAGGCATCGCGTAATTGGAAGAAGCGCGGCGAGTGCGTGCGACTCCGTGTCTCCGCACATCCATTAACCGATTAAAATCGATAAATTTTAAAAGACTTTCAGTCGCTTTGCTGAAGTTTTTTTTTTTTATAAACAGCGTCTTTCCGCGACAACAAGTCAGATATGTATCAGGTGTTTGCAAGGCAACCCGTGTTATTTTTCATGGGTCGTTGTCTAATGCAGTATATTTATGACTTGTGATAACTCAAATTACCATGTTTTCGTTACTGTTGGTTGCGTGGCCCGCCAGTCCACAGTCTTCAAGTAGCCAACAAAGGCCTTGTAGGAATCCAAGCGACGCCAGACAGGGCTCCTACCAGCCTGCTGCTGAAAATGATTGAATGTGTCATCTCTGCTCTGACGTGTTGCCTTATTGCAAGATCATGGTCCACATGCTGTTTGTCCGATTGGCTACTTTTTCTTTGCAAAACAAACGAATAGTACTTTGTTTATGTAAATCGTACAATTCTACTGCTGTATGCTAGGGTATGCTTAAATTTGGCGGAAGTAAATGAACGATGCGTTGCGTAATGGTCGATCGATGTGGATACTATTGCAAATTTTGTTCAACTACAAAATCAATCACTGTGGGATCGTGGTAAAAAGCAAGATATTTAAATGTAGAGATCAGGAGAACTAAACAAACGCATAAAGACATATTGTCGATAGTGAAGGAAAATCTTTGTAGAAAAAATACTGTCCTCGTCGTTACAACCAATATGTTAAATTTTATCGTGACCCACTCCTGAAGCAACTTTACATAATGTGAGTTCAGAGCTATCCAGGCTCACTTCTCGCTCCAATTTTTCAACATTACTTTCCAACTCCGGACAGACGTATTTTTTCTGCCAAGCAGTTCTAAGCAGCTTTTATTTGGTAAACACATCGGGCTTCTACCGGCGTGGCTGACCACCCAACAACAGCAGCTTGCGCCCCAGGCGAACATCACCTGTTGTCGAGACCGACTTCAATCATCCATGGGGCGTTTCTCAGGTCACTTTTATCACCTGCAGATCAAGATCGACGAGAATCGCATTACCAAAAAAAAGGAAAAGAAACTGGTTAATACGGAAGCCCTAGCTGTGTCTTCGCCGAAATCCGATAATCCCAATCATGACTCAAAACGACAGGAACGCAATGCGATCCTACTCAGCCCCAATTTTTTGTTCATCGTCAAGTCGTTCGAGCATTTCCATCAAGGGCCAGTGGGTCATACGTTTGAACAGAAGCTCTGTTGAAGATGCTGATTATTCGAAAAACACTTCAAAAATCCACTCAATGATCTGACAGCGGTTGGCCTGCAGTTGCAGTGTGCATGGTCCTTGACGCACTCTTAACTTTGCTCTCTTGGCATGTTTCCAGCAGACACCAGCGTTGAGTTAATGCAACAGTAGCGAGAGAGTCATGAATTGGCAAAAGGTGCGCTTTTCATTAAACTGCGTAATTACTAGTAATAACAAAACAAAGCAAAGATCTAAATTAAATCAAGTTGAGTGTTCCAAAAAAATATTTTCTTAAAACAAATGTTTTTTGAATATTTCGATAAACTTTCAATTAAATCTATGGTTTTTGCTTCTAATATTGTTGTTTGTAATATGGCTTTGCAAGACATCTAAGTTTTACTTTAATTCCATCAGTTTTAACTCAACCGTCTGGAAACATTTACAATATACTTTTTGTTGAAATCGTTTCAAAACACCAATATTTTGTAGTACCTTTAAATGTGATGAATGTACGATATTCACAAAAGCGACCAGATTGTGTGCTCTTGATACGTCAAACATTTCTTTCTTTCTTGCTGCTCTGTCGCTATGGACTAGGTGTGAAGCGATCGGTGCATTGCCAGATGCTATCTGACGCATTTAGGAAAGAGATTGTTAAAGGCAAACATGCCTTCCTCTGAGTGTGAGAAAATACGTTCATGTTTTTTTAAGCGCCTACGGCTCTACTGAACCTTAGATGCTGCATAACGTGCTTTCAATAATCAGAAATAGACGATTTGGAAGGTCTTTGCCATAAATTGCATGCAGCATAAAATGAAAAATATTACACTAAGGGCGTAACTTTAACAATCAAATCAAAGCCAGCCTGCTATTGGAGTTTGAACGCTACGAGGATAAACAACGGCTTTTAAGTAGAAGTTTACATTTTACATTTTAGGAGCTGTTGCGTAGAGCCTAACAAGCCTTCACATTGATAGAATATTCTTGACTGATTTCACAACTTTACCAGCAAAATCCAGAGTCTTCTAAAGTTTCAGAAGCAGGGACAAATATCCCAAACGTGACCGTGCAAATATGTGCCAAATGAGTTAGTGGAATTAATGGCATATGTGTCATATTTCTTGGAAAGGAATTTGAGTGAGGCTAGGAAGTATCATTGGGATCGGTCTGAACCTATCACTAAGATCCTTTGATAAAACTCAAAATCAAAATGCTTGTTCTAAGTCAACGTGTTTAAAACTTTGCCTGTTCCATCGATTGGATATGTTTGAAATCACACAAGTGGCCACAGGTAAGTTTTGGAGCATCTGTAAAATCATTATCCTTTGCTCAATGGGTGGTTCACGTACTTGTGATTGAATCTGGGTGCGCCCTCGTAACGATTCCCTGAAAGAAATTTACGATTGAGCATACAGCGTGACTTCAAGAACACCTGTGTTTGTTTTGCATTATCATGTTTCCGTCTTATAGCCACGCAAGCAACTGCCTGACATGCCTTGCGAGGGAGTGTTTATTGCCTCGTATTTGACCGTTAGGTACAGTTTTGTGAGTGTCGGCTGGTGCTCTTCTGCTGAGATTATACCTCAGGGGTGTCACGACTGTTCTGAATCGTTGACTTCACGACTGACGTTTCGGGTATCCCCGCCAGCATCGACACGTCGTAAGCTGCCTTGGTGGTTGTAAGAACATACTGTTAAGTGAGCAGCGGCAACAGTAAAGTGGAAATCCTCTTTTCCGCTGTCAGCTCTGCCTATACTGCCAGACAGATTAAGGCGTAAAACTATTGTTTTTACTCTGGTGAAGAAGAAAAACAAATGTCACAAACCTGCACCGTATGGACACTTGAGAAGTAGAAAGTGGTTGCAGAAAATTTTTGTTAGCAACCATCAGGCATTCTGTCTATTGGCCGTTAGCTAAACGTTAGATCTGCTTTAAATTAAAATGGTCTGCAAATTACTCACAAGCTTAAATGAAGACCGACTCTTTTTGCTGTGTGAGAGTACAGCATCGAAACACCAAACGTTGTGAGCGCCAAACGCCAAACTAGGGTAAACGGCAGCAACATGTTATCACATGCCGCGTGCTTTTTCCTAGTGTCGGCGACCATGTCATCCATGTGATGCAACTGTCCTCTGCCGTAGCCAATTTGAACCAAATTTGCTCCGCTGTAATTATGTGCCAGATATTTCTTCAACGTGGTGAGGTAGCAAGTTCGTGACGGTTCAGGCGCGCTTTCCTTCTCTCTCGCCTGCGATTGCCTGATGCTCTACCTGGTCATTTCGTGTCACGTGTCTAAAAAATTCAATTTGTCTATTCCTGATGTTTGCAATGTTTGCAAGCTTCCTTCGAGTCTTTGCCAGTTTGAACACTCCAGCGCTGCTCACCACATCCTTCCACAGGACGCCCGGCGCGCATCACAGGAGGCACAACGCTACTGCGTATCCGTCTTTCATCCTGCGTGGTCATGGGCCAGCTTTCACGTTCGTATTTTAAGATATAATACATGTGGCGGTTGAGGATTCTAAGTTTAGTCTTCATTGTCAGTTGTCGATCTCGTAACGTGTGCTTCTTATCGCCGAAGGCGCTGTGAGCAAGGTCCATTCTTCACCGGATTTCCTTCTCGCAGCGTCCATCTGGCGTCATAAGTGTGTTAAGAAAGTCGAAGGACGTCATTTGTTCAGTCTGTGCGTCTCGTGCACTAGGATCCTAGCCACCATTCCCATATTTTCCAATCAGCATACATTTCATTTTAGTGCCATTGATACTGATTTGCACTTTCATTTAGCGCTGCATTTAAACCTTTTTGTAACTTTTCCACAGAATTAGCAACGAGCACCGCATCGTCGGTGCATCTGATGACATTTGCGCTGCGTCCATCTATTTTCACGCCTGGCAGTCCTTGCATACGGCGCAGAATGATTTCTCTGCCCAGACCATGTTGAACTGGTCGGTGAGACGACGCGGCCCTGCCGTCCTCCTTTCTTGATTTCTGTGCATTGTTTAACTTTGGTTTTGATGGGAACTCCTCCTGCTTGGTCCTTATATCGATTGCGGAGAAGACGGAAGTTATTACCATCGATATCAAATCTCTCAAGCATGTCAAGAAGTTATTCATAACGCACACTGCACACAGTCAAATGATTTCGTACAATCAACGAAACATAGATATGCTGGTTTTTGCACTTAAAACTTACTTTCTTCAATCGTTTTAATCGTAAAGATAGCATTCTGTGTCCCTGCATCCTTCCCAAATCCATACTGTTTGATGCTAATTTCTGGGTGGATGACTTTTCGAACATTGTTCATAATCGCACGTGCCATGAGTTGCAGCACCACAAAGACTAACAACACGTAAGTTTTGTTCAAAACTGGAGGAAAAGACAAGCAATGTTTTTACTTACGGTCATGATCTATTACACGTTACACCGTAAATACGGGAATACACAATAATTTTTGCAGGTTAGTGAGTGATATTTGGTGACATTAAGTCTTGCACTGTTACTGCCTTTCCTGCAATATTGAGGTTGTTTATACTGAGTTGGGGGTGAATTCGATTTGAAAACAGACCCCATGCGAACACCTGTTCACACCCTGACAAATTCGTTGCAACTCATAATGCGTTCTTCAGTACCTAAAATAGTGGTTTGTCAGTGCACAAACATGGTTCACTTGACAAGAAACTGTTTTGCTGATTGGAATGATTTGTAAGATGATTTACAGATAGCATTTACATTTATTAGATAGGATCAGGTAAAGGATTCTGAACGAGACCACTTGTTTCACTCGGGAATAAGGTTCGTCATGTTTAATTGGTTAGTTCTGTTGGTATTTCACCATTTTCCACAATTTCCTACAAAAACGAAAAATGCGCGGTATTTACCCAAAGTCACCGACATCATTGACTGTAACTTTTTCATGTTTTTTCACTATTTTCGTAACTCTCTTATCGCATTTCTATCTGCATCACGTGAATATCTTGAATTTCTGGGCATAACCAATAACAGTTTGAAGTTGCATAATATTAAAATTTTATTTGCCACAAGACTAGTCACTTCCTGGCAACATCCCGATGACAATGATAAAATAACACTTTCAGCGGTCGGTAAATGACATGAATGTGCATGATTTTGATGATGGTTGTTAACCTGTGACGAAAAATTACTTCCACTGAACGTACCTAAAAATTCTATGCTTTAATACTTGAAATGATTTCAGAAAAGTTTGCGTGATTTACAGCTTCTCGACCAAAGGTGACAACTAGTAAATGAACACGAGGAAGTACACTCCATAGTTTTTTCTGTTTTGCTCTGTTTTCTTTTGTAACTCATTACTTTGTTGTTGTTACTTTTTTGCTTTTTTATTTTTTTATTTTTGTATTTATTCAAACATATTTTTAACCACACCAAATTCCTTCAATTAGATTCGATCCACTCATCGGTATACATAGGCATGAGCTTTCATCTGTACATTTTCTTCACCGTGTTCTGTGTTCGTTTGTTTTCCTAACTGTGCTTATTTGGTCTCCAACTGTTGTTTTTTCAACACTTTTCAGTGATAAACGTGGTTGGTTGACTAGATGACCGTCATGGTCCTTCACCAATCCTATATGACACAGTGCCATTCTTTTTTTACATTGATCACCTAATATGCCATTGTATTTTCATTTGCTCTGGTACTCACTGACAGCTGGTTTACTTAGTATGTGATGGCTTTTGTATTGCTTCTGTTTATTAGCTGAGCCATATGAAATAATAAACCAGGTCCATTACCACGACACTCACCTCGAGTGACTTTCTCGAAGCATGGCTTTTTGTTTGCAACAATTGCATTTGTTTGCAGTGACCTTTTTCCGCTGAATCAGTGTTTGGCAAAACCTGAAATACGTAAAAATGCAAAATGCTAGTACTTTGCTTTCCGATACTGGAACAGATGATCTGGTGAAATTCGACAAACTTTTCTCACAACGTGTTTGCTGTATAATACCGCAAATCGGTTTGAAATAATGTCTTTGTACAGCAAAGTTTAACTGCTTGGGCTGCGGGACGTTTGATGTTCAAATGGCTTTTCACTCAAAAGAAAACTTTCAAGATTCACTTCAAGAGCATTTTTAAACACCCATCTAAATTAAAAAAAGGTTTTGCGCTTAATCAACAACAGCCAGCCGAGTGCTGTTCTGTGGCTGGCAAAACTTGCTGGGATTTGTTTTGGATTTTCATAAAGTGGAAATTTCTACTGCAAGCAATAACCAATCTACTAGAAATAAAGCCCGGTGTTTTTACCAAGCGAGTCTGCGCAGTGGATAACCGTACACACATGCTATAAAGCGCTGAAGACCACTTTTAACAGCTCATCAAAAACGTTTCCATCAAAGCAAATGATGGAATGGGAACCGTTACTTTATGAGCGAAGCATAGTAATTTTTCGAAGTGGCGTTGTGAGAAAGGAAGCGCTATTACTCTTGACTGGCTTTGTATCTTCATAATAGAGATATATTATGATAAATAGTGCACGGAACAACGTTTGTGGCATGTTTCTAGAAGATGACATCAAACAAAGAAGCTGAAGTAATAGTTGATGACAATTTTTAACTATACATCACCTCAACAAATTTTCGTCAGAAATTTTTAGGGTCTGTTTGCATGTGTTTTGTTCCAAATGGCGTTCTTGATCAAATTCGAATGACATTCACAATGGCCTGTACGAATGGTCTTAAGCATCTAAATGACGTTTGAAGCAAAACTTTTGAAAAGTCTGATCAACTTGCATTTTTTGGCAACATATGTTTGGGTAAAATAACATAATTAAAAACGGTTTTAAGATGCAACATCATTTTAAAGATGCTGTTCGGTGTTGATGAAAATTGAAGTATAAAATGGCCAAATGTTTACTTTCATCGCACTTGGAAAAACATTTGAAAGAAGTTCATCTTTCTACAGATTTGGACGCAGCATTTGTCAACCAGCTGATGAACAGCATTGTAACCCACACCTTAATGTTCATCAGTTACTGTAACAGCGCGTTAAGATAAAGTGCACCCATTTCAGATTGATTGCAGCAGCGGTGAGCATGTTGTCTTGAAATGACTGATGCGAATTACGGGTAATTACTGTTGATCATGAGGATTATTTCAAAATGCCTTTGATTTCAAAATCGTTTGTACCGTTCATCTTTCAGCAGTGTCATTTAAGGTCATTCACCCTCAAATGTCAGCAAAAGCAATGAGGCTCGTACAACACCCATTTGCGCTACTTTCTTTTTTGTTTTCTTCTCAAAAAATCTTGGTTGTCTCTACGGATCTTCCTTTGTTTCGCTACTTTGAAGGGAAGCTTTCGTTCTATAAGCTCTAAGTTTGCTATAAGCTTTCGAGGAATCAGCCGACTGGGCTCTGCTTTCATCTTTTTGCGATAATTCAAACTTGCACATATCTGTATTCAAGTAACTTGTTTCAACACAGGCAAAGAGTTTGAATCAATCAGCGTGAATTTGTTTTACCGCACATATATTACATTACCATTGTAATGGCACATTGGCAACTAAATCCTTTTCTTGCTTTCGATCTATATTAGCCTGGTATTCTTGGACTTCGCCTCTCCAATTTTCATGTCTCAATGTCATTCTGGCAAACACTTTCTAAAATATTTCGACAACAGTTTTTTGTTTATTTTTTTCTATGCGCTATACACATGCCACAACAAAATTTTGACTTGGCTGAGGCACATTTAATTGAATGCCAAAGAGTGAGGTTATGTAAGTACTGTATTTTCAGGCAATATCAATTCAGTTTTATAGTCGTGAAAGCAGCCCTGCATTATTTGATAACAGAAAAAAGAAAAATTGTACACAAAACACGATGAGCTGCATAAAGAAAGGAGCCTAGTTTCCAAATATGTTTGAAAAATAGAGCTTATACCAAGTTACTGATGTTGAAAATATACATGAATTACAAATTCAGTTGGACTGATGCAACTGCGACAATTCTGGAACCCGAAGAGAAAAAACTAGTGAGCATTTATCATGACTCTTAGCGATGGTATGATCAAAATTAAAATCAATTCAGGTAATTAGCAGTTTGACATAAGTAAACCGATTTCTTAGCATAATGGCACTTAATTTCCTACCCGCTTCCAAGTGTTAAAAAGACCACTTTTGTTACAGTTTGCTTCGGTAATCATCAGACTTTTAACTAGTGCTTGTGAAACGTTATCAGATTTTCAAAATATTTCGAACTGATATTTCTTGATGCGTCACAGCTTTAATGTCTCGACGTCCAAAATGCTTCTGATTTCAGTTTAAAAAGCAGTCTTTAGGGTGAAACGCTTTGTGTCATCATTTACTCACACTTGTTTGCTCTTTCTACCGCCAATATTATCTTCCTGTGTGAAGACATGTTTTTTATCAGAAAGGATTATATCATGGCCCAAATAATTTCGCCTCTGAAATATCTTCCCTCATCCATATGTACGAAAGGCCAACCACGTGGAGCTTTGATGTTTTGCTGAATCGATCAACAAGGCTGCGGTCGCACCTGGAAGTCAAGACGCAATTGCTCGCGGCTAGCAATTCGGAGATTAGGAGTTTACGGCCATCAAGCGAGCAAACCACCGAAACACAGCTTGAAGCGAAATTACCCCCATTGCGCCTATGACTGTCAGGGTTGCCTCCGTTTGCCAAAAGCACAGATATCGTTGCTCATCACCACTTAAATGTTTGTGAAATACCTGGTTTGGGAAATACCACCTGGTGCAAATCGTCTTAGCAAAAACATGTGGTATATTCAAAAATGGAATTGCCATTGCAAGAGACAATTCCATTTTTGACCCTGACAGCAAGAGAATAATGTTACTTTCGCCGTAAACACTATTATTGGAAGCAAATGATATTAATTAATGTTGCAAGCAAATGATATTGATATTGCAAGAAAATGATACTGCCGTTCCATAAATAATGCTAATTTATGGTACATTCAGAAATTTAGGGTGCTAGTATTTTCGGAAATGATGTTACTGTAACAATAAATAATGTCACTGTTGAAAACGAATTGAAAAAGTCTACTTAACCTATTTTTATATTAATTGCAAATCTCTACAAAATTAATTTATTTCATTCTGGTATTTTCTTCACAATTAATTTTTAATTTTTTTTCAGTAGTCTGTGCAAGCCTGAACAATTGCAAACACAAAAGCGATTTTATTCTAAAAACATAAAGGTTAAGACGAATCGGTTTTAGGCTTTTCGACAATGCGGAGTCTTGTTTAAAGTCGGTTGCCACGAAACTCAACCCCACTCAACCTCACGCAATGTAACCTTGCACCACATAACTTCACTTTAGTATTCATTATCATTCGGTAGTGCTCCGTGCAAGTTGTTTATACGTAAAACATAGTCTTACATGCGCACAAGCGGGAGTACGTATTCCTGTGTGAGTGTTTCTACTTTTCGTGCCCTGGTTTTTGTGATTTGAACCTTTCGTCTGAGATACACCAGCCAATAAATAGTAAAGAAACAAACAATTCTCAAACACGAAAATTAACTTCAGGTACACTGGCTAACTATTCGTGACTTCAAGAGACAGGTATTTACGTCGGTAACGCCCCGCAAAAAATGACGTATGCAGGTCCACCCAGAACGCTTAAAGAACAATAAAATTACCGCAAAAATAGGTGATTCAAAAGCAAACAACTACGCGAAATCAAAGTTTGACACTTTCAAAACATTCAGTAAAACTGAGGTTGAATTGTGCATGGTTGACCGTTGTGCAAGTGAAGTTGTGTGGACAGAGCCGTGTAGGAGCCGCAGTGTTTCGATCTCATGTGGTTTCATCAAACAATTTTAACCAGATCTGCCAGACTTTGAGCGAAAGATAGCCGCGTGTTGGCAAAAACAACAACAAACAGAAATAATCGCAACGACCTTTCCTGGCTTGCGCTCCACCGAACAACTAACTGGCTGACGGAAACGCAAATGAGATGAGAGAAAACGCAAACAACCACTTGAACCGCCCATCGACAAGACACCTGTTTGAATGGAAACCCGATTGTGATTACTGAATTCTTTTCTGGGCAAATACGACGTTCGCCGACGTTGAAGACGCTCGTTTATGTTCGGAAGAAGATTAATTCAATCAACTCGGGCCTGGTTTTCCTTGGTTGGTTTCACGCCGCGACAACCTGCTGTTCGAAACTGGACCCGAAACGTCTCTCGGTCTATTTTCAGCGCTTCGCTCGATCACGCTGCTGGGTAAATATCGCGGTTCGCACGGGATAGTCTTACGTTTCGGAATTGAAGCCCAAGCCATGCAAGTGACGCTAATGGTCAGCTCCAATATGTGCTTGTCACACGCACGAAAATTCCTGGATTAAAAAATATGCTGCGTTGGAATCAGCGCGGCCTCATTCACAGGCTCGCCCACGCGGTTGAGCGACAAAGGCGTCAGTCGCGTGCCAAGGCCGCGGCTGGGGCTGTTTTTTCAGCGTCAGCAATTGCCTTCGACACACATCGCAGCTGTACACAGCGCACTTACAAATTGCAACAAATTGTAGACCTGGTTTACACCGTGGAAATCGAACGGCGCGACTGAAATTACCAACGAGATGACGCGCCATCCTTTCCAAGCTTGTCTGCTGGAAAGTGCAACGCGCTCGCATGCCGTGCCAGAAGCAGTTGGCGTGCGGCCGGCTGACCGCGAGCCGGTCCAAAAATAGAAGGAAGACAAAGGTCTGTTTAGATCAGGCTTCCACAATAGTAGCCATGTTTATCACGAAAATACCTGATTTGTTCTTGATCGGCGTTGCCTCAATGCCTCGCTGCACCAGATACATGGCGGCACTACACGCTTTACAAAAATTCGAGCAAAGTCAAAGTAGAGTTTCTGCGTTCGAAGTACAGCAGGGTCGGCCTACGCGCAGGAGTGGTCACCTTTCAAAATTCTCAAGGAACGGAGCGAAATTTCTTTATGCAATAATAAAAAATAACAAAATCCAAATGCAAATTCTGCTAAAAGGATACAAAAATTTTTGATTAATTTTAGGCAATACTTCCATTTCATCAAAATTTTTGTGCAAAGTTTACAAAAGATTATTTGCTTCTTCGTGACAGTGGGTAGCATTAAAAGTCGCAAATTATATATGTTGCCCACAATAGATTCGAACGTTGGACTGCAGCTTCTAAGCCAGGCTGTCCTGAGGTAAAAATTGAAAAAGTAGTCTGGACTCGATCAACATTCACATCTTTTGCCCTGCGCGGTTGACTTAGATGAGATACGTAGCTAAGCTGCGCATTCTGCAATATGCTTTGCGCAGCATACCAGTTCCGACTTAGAAAACTGGACTCGACAAACTGCCACAAGCACAAGTACTGTATATAGTGGCTCGTTTTCGCCATATGTAAATTAAAATCTCTGTAAAAACTTTTTTCACAAACATTTTTTTGAAAAAAATGACTGTAATTAGGCAATTTCTTTCAAATTGAAAAATATATTTCGCACCAATACTTTTTCAAGAAAAAATTTCATGACGATTTTTTCGTTACTGCGCCCAACTCCACCAACGAAGTGTTTCCCATTGATGTTTGTGCATAAAAAACGTATTCTAAATTCTTACGTTGCATGTTCGTTTTTCAATGCAGTTTTTTTTATGTAACAAATCATCGCTAACCTTGTTTCGTCTGCGGTATGCTGCTTTGATTCTCACAACAAAGTCTAATGACTTGATTATATTAGTTTTCGAAGTCATTTATTTTCAACAAAATCGTGCTGATAAAAGTTTAGGGACTTTAACCTGTGCAATTTCTTAAATTGCGTTTGTTTGGAAAAAAGAGTTGAAAATGTTCCATGAGGGTGGTAACAGGAATACCACACATTTTTAACACCGCTGAAGCCCCAAATTTCCAACGTCCTTATTATATGTGACGTCAGTGGTGGATATCCAAGTTGAAGGCACTCCTTGAACCCGCCCATTTTTTTTGACACGGCGTGTAGAAAGCGGATTTAGACAAATCTGTGACGTCCTGAGGAGTGGTGAGGAGGCGCTGTAAACAGCACGATCACAAACTTCATGGAACAAAAACATTACCCAACAACGGATGAAACCATAAAAGCTCTGGATTTTTGAAGCAAGGTTTGACCGAAACCTGAAATCTAACGACGTAATCATTTTAAATGCAGTAAAGTAGAATTACCTTTCATTGCCTACGAGGCAAAACTTCAGGGTAACGACCCCGCTTCCCGAACGTTAATCAAGCAGTTAAAATTGCTTATCGTCCATTACCTTTCTTGTGTTCGTTTCGCCTTAACCAAAAATAATACACTGTCTGGTATGAACAGAACATACCAGTAATGTTTAAGTCCAACAATGAAGCTTCGGGAAAAATTCGCCTCACACTTTGATTCCTCTGTTGTTCTTTGTTCTTTATCTCTTATTTCTTTTTATCATGTTATGTCATAGTCTTCATGTTTTCTTTTTCAAATCAGTATATAATCACGTCTCACTGACCATTGGTCAAACCTGCCTCCATGTTGATGCACGTTACGTCAAGTTTTATTTATTTATTGCGTTAATAAAAGTTGCGTCGCAAGACATCCACGATTCATTGAAAGCTCGATGATATCGTGAACGCTGTTTTCACAAACAATACAAAAGTTTTTTTTGCCGCATTATTCAGCTGCAACCTCGCATTTTTTGAGAAGGCAAAGTTTCCACAAATTTTGTAAAGTTTTATGTTAAATCAAAAACCTTTGTTATACTTATTGTTAAATATTTATCATTTATGGTATTGTGCCTTAAATTCACAACGATACGACAACAACCGACGGCAACAATGGCCACGTTAGTGATCTGGCTAAAGTTATTTGGAAGAGGCCACTACATTTATAATTCGCTACACCGCAGCCAAACTGGACAGAACGTTGTCTGGACGAAATCAGCTAAATATCATGCAGATTTGGAAAAAAAGAATTTCCACAGAATCTTTACAGCTGCGCTTTTAACTAAATTGTTTTCCGTGCTGATTTATGGGTGTTTTAATTTCATCGATTTCTCATAAATTTATGTATAAGTTACGCTACATTTGGCCTGTATTGGGTGGTTGAAATCTGTAAATGCAGAAATATTTACACATTAAAATTTGAGGTTCTTCGACCTGCCAACCTGATAATTTTCCGTTGCGGCATTCAACAGTTTTTCTCTCAGTGAAGACATTAGGATTCCTATGATGATGGTTTGTCGAAAAAGTCCAGTCTTATCTACAAACAAAGAAAGCTGTACAGAGGTCTGAAAACACTGCAGGTGGTCGATCTTATAAGACATCAAGAAATAACGATTGAGCTGTCAAGTTTAATCCAGGTGAAGCTCAGACAGGGCTTACGAATACCCTTCACACTGGCAGAATATTACTTTTGTGGTATTTTGCGTCGTAGAACCAAGCAGGCTGGATCTTCGACTGCATGGTCGTCCTCCATAATAGGGCAGGTATTTACATTTGTTTTGCGCATGTGTTAGCGGCCTGAAAATAGCGCAATTGATCTTGCAACAACGAGTGACGCAAGCAGACAAATAATTTAAGTCTTGCTGCGGAATGTGAATAAACTTTTAAAAAAAGTCCATGTACTGTAGTTAATGCCGACGTGGTCCGGTAAAAACACCGTGTCTCTGTGGCGATTAGATGCAAGCGCTTTTGTCAAGTCTCACAAAACTTCCGATCAGGTTTCATTCTTTTTGGGTTAAACACAAGCTGTTGGGATTGCACGACGATTGGAAGTGACAGGTTTGGCATCACTGTGGGTATTATTGACGTCAATATGCGTATTATTGACTTTATTTGAGGAGTTCTCAGGGTAAGCTGTTTTCTCGTAGAACGGAAAAGGTCGTCTTCAATTTTTCTCTTTTGGATAAAGATAAGTTGTTTTCAGTCAACAAAGCAAATTAACAAAGTTTAAAGCACCATACGCGAACTTGTTTAACCATTCGACTTTCCATAAGCTTTCTTTTCATGAGTTGGTGGATCACAAGGAATTGATGCACAAACAATGGGCAGAGTTAACCAGATATAACTTCGCTAATATTCGCTTTCTAAAGAGACCTTTCAATAAATGGTCCTTTCAAAAAAATGTTAAACACCAAACACATTGTCCCCAAGAGATGTCATCTGTGAGCTCAACGGACGAAAAGGTTGATACCCACACATGTTTCAGCAACTGGGCAGCAGTGAAAGCCTCCCTTGCTCATAGAGGACAACTTTTAAAAAAAAATTCTTTTAGTGCAGCAAAACACTAAAAGCAACGAATAAAAAACCAACGCAAACAAACCTAATTCGAGTTTTTCTTTGGCTCCCTCTTCCAATATTTGTTATTTCAAGTAGCTGTTGGAGTATAAACTTTTTGCGAATCGGGCAAAGCTGTTTTATTTTTTGCGCAGCAAGAAAATAAATATCCCTATATTTTATATTTCAAACACTATTACAGGTGTTCATACACTTGATTACCGACCTGGTATACATGTTTTCAAATTTGCAAAATTAGGCAGCAATGATATCAACATGCCGAAACTTTCGCGTAGGAAACCAATATTTATTGCATTTTCTTTTGAACAACGGTTATTGACGCAGTTTTACGCCATACCCTTAGCAAATAGCAAAACCAACTGTCAATCCGCTGAAAGCTTCTTCTGCGTTAAAACATACGTCTGTGCACCCAAGAACATTGTAATCTTCAATCCAATAAATGAAAACAATATTGTGAGAACTTTCAAATCAATGACCAGAAGGACGGCCATGAAATGTGATCGTCTGTAGAACATTTGCACCCAGAACGACAGACCTGGTATCTGTTTTGACAGACAAGTACGCCATGCAGTGAAAAAGCTTTCTTCGATAACCCTTTCTTTGAAGGGATCTTTTGACTCGATGATGCTGAGGTGAATATTTTGCTTTGATTGCTCGTTGTCAGGGTAAACTCTATGTGTGCTTGTCGGGAGGAAAAGAACAATTCGTTCACGGGATGCCCGCATACCGACGTCTACACTGACACCCCACGCTGAGAAAATGAACTCTTGACTTCTTTGTGCGGCCATTACGTGGTATGCAGAAATGCATGAAGCAAAACACGCACGAGCTTTTGATGTGGTTGTACAAAACCCTCACGTGAGTGCTCCAACGCTTCTCCGATTGGTGCGTCGCAACAGAGCATGAATATTTGAAACAACACGAAATCCAGGCCTTAGCTATGTGAGCAACAAAAGGAATTTGCCACTATGTTATGAAAAGAAATCGCACCATTAGTGTAAGTATGGTATGTTGTGTTAGGTCAAGAACTTCTCTGAACTGATTTCCACTTCATGGGAATATTTGCTTTGTTGTAGGTAAACCCACTAAAACTTGCGACACCTTTGTTAGGTCATAAAAGAAAGTTTGATTATTCGCGTTTCGAACCTCCACTTTGAGTGTAGCGGGCTGATTTCTGGGTGGGCATCTCAGCTCAATCTTCTGCTGGGCCAAGGTGGCTACTTTCGCAGAGAATGTGCCAGTGGTGGCAAGCTAAAGGTTGTCCTGTATGACCAAGGGAGGCTTTCACTGCCGCCCAGCTGCTGAAACATGTGTGGGTATCAACCTTTTCGTCCGTTGAGCTCACAGATGACATCTCCTGGGGACAACGTGTTTTGTATTTAACATTCCAGGTTACTAAAAACATACTTGGAACTAAGATAAGTTTTCTTGAGAACAGTAATTTTTGTTCAACTGCGTTGTGCATCTTAGATCAACATCAAACCAGGTCCTTCTCGGGTGGCAGAATCTTTTGACCTTCTACTCAATGTAGTTCTTCCGGTATCTTGCTGTTCAAAACTGTGTCAGGGAAATTAGAATACGAGGATTTCGCTGTGTTTACCCAAGCGGATCCACTGCCAAGTCTAAACAAACAGCAAACCACGAAAAACGTGTCATCTTTGCGCAAAACGTTTGATTCGGGGCAGTTCTATCGTCATGTGTTAGAGAGACGAAGTTCGACAATAAAAAAGATAAGCGATTTTGAGATAGCTGGTAATTGTTGTGTCTGTCACAAAAACGTATGTATACGTGCTAATGTTCCCTTCAAATTCTCGTATTTCACGTTCAAACCAACTTAACGTGAGCTGTAACTACAGCGTAACTGTCGTAACAGTCCAATAGTTACTGGTTCTTACATGCAATGTGTTCATGGAGATTTAACCTGCACTGGACTCAACAGATACAATTCACCAAGTGTTTGGCTATTAAATGTGCTCTGCCAGCGTTTCGCTTCATTTCATTTTGTGGTGTGCTTTCTCAGGGTTCATTTTGGTCCGTGTGGTTATTTGAGACAGTGCTGCAAATAGGATTGCTGTGTTCTTATACATATATATACTGTATAAATTATATACCTACAATATATACATAAACCAGCATATGTATGCGGATATTCCAAACAATCTTTATCATTTCAGATGTATTCATCAGAGCAACTAAAAATCCGGATACATGAAAATAAATGGCCTTGATGTTTAGCAGAACAATATTTATCTATAAAAGTTAGATGAGGTGCTCAAACGTTTATGTATTTTACCAGCGATTTTCACAAATCTGGATGTGTAGACTCGTCCTTTTTATAAGCTCACTGCGGCTTCGCACAAGTGTTTTCCAAACTTTAGCGACTATCTCTTCGGATAGTAGTGGTCGTCCAGATCCTTTGGCCTTACACAACCTTCGTTGAACTTTTTGCGGAATTTCCAAACACTTACGCTTTTCTATGGAACCCTCTTGCAAATTCACGTTGTGCAGTGTTGTTCGACTGTTTTCGAGCATCTTCCAACACTCAAAATGCATTTTCTATTAAAATTAATGTCATTCACACGTAAAAAGATAAACGATTACAACGTAAAAGAGTAATTTTTGGGTTGCTTCTACACATGCTTTCATACGTTGTTATCATTTAGAAAATATTAGTCAAGTTAAGAAATTGCATAATTATACATATTAAAACAATGAGATGAAGAAACACTGAATATTGAAACACAACGATTGTATAATGTAATCTGCCGCGAAGAAAATGAATGAGGTGGAAATACTGGGTGCCACCATTGAATTAGAAGAGACGCATAAAACGAACAAATGGTTAGTATTTTTTGATCTACTTTTTCTTAACCAATGAATGCTAATGAATCCGATTAGAATATTTCTCTACCTTCATATTTCGTTCTCCCTTTCATTCCTGATTTTTTCTTTCGCCTTTTGTTTGTCATTTCTCGTTTTTTTCTTATTTTGGTCAGGTTTTTCAAAACTTTGAAATGAACAGCTATGGTCATTGCGTTTACCCTTCGTGAAAAGCATACGACACATTGTGGACCAGTCGACCTGTGTAAATGTCAAAACACAAAAGAACAACACGGAGACATAGAAACTGCACAACGTGAAGGCAGCAGTAAAGCACAGCAACTGTTGGGCAAAACCCTGCTTTCAAAGATAACAGGATGACATACGGTCCACGAAAGCCGGCTAAAAAGTCCCCTTCTCCATACTTCTGACCAAAGGTGAGATACTGACCCGGCACATGCAACAGACGCAGGCAGAGATTTTCTCAATTCTTATGTCTGACTTTCTGACTTGTTACAAGGGATTTGCCGCATCGAAATCTTGAAAGGTTAAGTAAGAAGCTGTCAGATACATAGTCATTAAGAGCACTTAGCATGACCCATCACCGCCTATACGCGGCAAATGGAGGCAAGCGTGACTTTTAGACGAAGTTCATAGACACTCAGTTCTTTCCAAAGATTTTCTACTAAAATAATTAACCCAGTAGAATTTCAACCTCAGCTGCAGAATTTGGCCAATATGTAATATACACAGTATATTCCTTACGTGAAAACCGATTAAAGTCAGCAAATAAAGCTATGCCAAAAATCAACATTAGCGCTTTTCTCAAAAACATTTTTTAGGAATTCGGGTTCACTACATCCACACTGTCTCCAAAGCATCATAAAGCAGTAAACAAATCATTTCGTTATTATGATGCCAAGAAAGTGGAAAATCGTGGGAAAACTTTGTTTTGATTTTGATAAGTTAGAGCTAAAAGCTCCCTATTTTCAGTATTTTGCTTTATTTGTTCTCAACTTTGAAAGTAACTAAATCTCAAAGAATGGTTTAATTTGATTTTTGCAAGCCAAAACACTGACATACTTTCAATCATTAACAACCACTGAACTAACGTTTTCCTAATTCAATGTATGAGTAATTTCTGACCAAATAACATTTAGAATAAATAGCACTTGTTCGCATTGCTTTTCAAGATTTGGCTTTTTGGCGAACGCTAAGAAATTTTAGAAGACCCCAAATATACAACAAAACTATAGTTGCTTAAAGGAATTATTTACTTTAGCAGTGCAGATTTTACAAAATGCTCATTTTCAATCTCATGCCACGAAACAGGCTCCCATTCATCAACGTTCATTTCATTGTCGTATGCCGAATTAGCAGATTCCAGAAAAAAGGCTCTATATTTTGTAGAAGAAACTGTTTTATTCAAAAATTGATAGCTTTATTAGAGCATTAGCGTTGACGTTCCGACACTTTTCCTGAATTAAAAAAAAACCCGTAATATATGAAAATTATAAAACACTACTTAAACTAACTTGCTTATAATGTATTCTTATTAAGAGCCTGTAGTCCCAAAATTGTTGTGCCATGATGAACTAACTGCTAAGACTAAGAGCTAAACAAAACTAACCGCAGTTTGAGATATAATCATGGGCGTCGGAAGGATTTTTTCCATGGGGGGCACTAGGGTATTTTTCCTATATTTTTCCAGGGGGGCCAAAAGTGGTGAAATTTGATTTTTCCCACTCAAAACTAAGAAAACAACTTTTTTTGCTGAAAATTTCAAAATCAAGTGGGGCCTTGGCCCCACGCCCCACCTTCCGACTCCCATGGATATAATACTGTAAGTGTAATGTATACCAACAGAAAACAAGAATGCGTTATGGAAGTTATCACAATGTACAGGTAATATTACGTAACAAACGAGACTGTGTGTTACAAGCGCTGATATTGAATGGTAAATTACATAACTTCGATGCTGTATCTGTCGAAAAAAATCTTTTCACAGCAATGAATCAGGCACTATGATGTTTACTGAGTATATATTTCGCCTTCTGATCAGGCATGTTCAGCCCTTATTCGCATGGCTTGACGGTTCTGGATGATGAGACAATCGAAAGGCTGCTCAACACTTGCCCCGCGATCTAGTGCAGCCTAGCAGTGGATAAGACCTCGATCAAACGATGAAGAAGCTCTTATTCAAGTCGACACTTTAGGTGTTGCGTTGAAAAATATTTTGTAGGTTTCAACTGTGGCCGCTTTCCGAGGAAAAACCGCACTTTTGGCGTTCACATCTTTGTCGCAATAATGAATAGCGAAGTGCCCGCTTGACTGAGGTAATAGAAAAATAATGGACTTCAATCGGTACTGGCAAAAGTTGCCCGTAATAGCGGGTGCCCGATTAACCGAGGTGGTCGTAAAATTAGGTTCTACTGTATTTTGAAATTGTTGGAGAAATGTAAGAGACCGTTTTCGTCCCTCACAAAACCTCCAAAAAACATTGGTTGTTTGTATTTTTTGCCTCACCATGCTTGTTCTGAGTTGTGAAAGCAACGTTAGATCATTTTTTACAACCAAAGAATCTTTAACCTGCCAAACTTTTCAACATACATCAGCTCCAATCTCAGCTGCGTAACTGCTCCAGTTACTCATGTTTGGCGTGGGGGGCAGGGTAATGGAAGGCAGGGATATCAATAACTACAGCACGAATGATTTTATTAAATGAGAAATATTTACATACATGCATCATCAATCAACGTTACCCCTTTGAGGAAAACAATATCAGTTACATCAGGCCTGGCAACAATGCAAAACATGATATTCCGGTTTCTAACAACGTGGACAACATAAAAACAAACATAGAGCAAAAGAATCCGATAACTTGCACAAGAGGATTGAAGTAGAGTAATGTTTTAAAATTTTATTGCAAGTTATACATTTGTTTTCCAAAGCACCTAGGTGGATTTTTGTATATGATTGGTAGTCTATGATTAAATAACAAAGTAAGCCATTCTTCTTTTCATTTTTATTTGGCTAGAAATTTACTCTTAACCTTGCTCAATTCAAATTATTGGTACAAACCAGAATATTTTCATTTTTCAGAAACCGTTGATCCATGCACTTGAAATCAGTGGCAACAGACTTTGAATAAAACGAATTGAAAATCTGAAAGATTATCTGAAAGAAAATCTGAAAGAAAAATGACACCAGTGATAAGTTTCTGCTTCTGTATGAATGATGCACACAGATTTGTTTAAAATGGTAACCCTGTACTTGTTTTGATAACCAATCAAATCATCTGTCTCTTTCTGACCCAATCAATTTATTTCCTCGCCTTTGGGGCAAATAATACCCATCAAGTTAATCATTGCGATTGAAAGTTCTCAGCTCACTTGTGCAAATTCAACTATTTGCGGTGTAAGCAACCGGTTCAAACCGGTAAGCAACCGGTTCAAACCAACAGCGGCCCTTAGCGGCAGGAAAACAAGCTGATTTTACTTCAGCAGTCCGAACCGTCTTGAAACAGGCAGTTTTACTTACTGAATCTGAATAATATCAAGTGCAATTTTGAACAGAATGTGTACATAAATTACTCAAAATATTTGCCTTCGAACATTTGAGAATTCTGAAATTTAATCACATGTGTGTTTGCTAATAAGCAACGTCTCACTGACCTCTTCACCCTTGTTATAGGATTGCAAAAAAGTGATTTTAAATCTGTTACGCTTTTTTAGGATAAATATTTTCGACCGATATTCCACTTTCTTTTAGGTAAACGTGTTGGTGAAAAACAAGACTTAGCAAAATCTGCAGGACAAGAGTTTACCACATAATTTTGTTACAAAACCCGCCAACCAGTAAAAGTACGTACCAGTTCAGCGAAACCATGGTTAGGGGTCTTGAAGACAGTTTTCTCGCAATTGGAGCAACTCCGTCCTGCAGGTGAACAAACCAGGCTGCTGATTTGGTTGGTAATCATAACATATGTGCTTCTCGAACTTTCATGCCTTCAAATTGCACATCAAATAATTTTTTAGGGAGTTTTCATTGAATCAGACATGTTTGGCTGCTTTAAGATCATTTGTAATTCACACGGTTTTTTTTATTTCCTTCACAAGAAATTATTGTTAATACAAATGTCTTGAATTGCTATTGAAATTTTAACTTTAACTACAATTTACTTGACAACCGACCTCCCAACAGAAAACTGTGCTAACGTGGTCATAATGACAACAAAGTATAATTAGCATGACAGTGGAAGACTGGAGATTCTAAAAACATTTTGAAAAAGTCATATCGCTTTTTTCTGCTGACCCCATAGCACTCGCGTTATGGTGAAATTTCGATGTGGAGAGGCGGATGAAAAGTGTTAACATTAGAAAAAAAACATGAAGTGTTTGTAAAATGTAAGAAAGCTTACCACAAATTTTTAAAACTCTAAGAATGAAGCAAAAATGTGTATTTTTCTAAGAGTGCAATTCAAGTCTTTGAAATACCCTTAGTGCAGTTATTCAAAATAAATCTGAAAACGCTGATAAATCTTGTGTCAATCACGGTAAACTCCAAGCAGTCATTTTTGACCAACTGCCAACAAGTACTTCTGTTTCGGCTCATAGGGCAAGGGTGGCCAACTTGTCTTCGACTGGGATCGACTGGAAAATTTCTTGCTAACTTGCGATCGACCGGTCGGTAATAAAGTCACAGGTACAAAATGCCAAAGTTAAGTATCGCACGTGCACATACAGTGTACCATCGCCTTAGCAAGTGATGCATAGAGAGAAGGAAAAGTGTCTGTTACGGCAAAATCATGATTGTCTCGCAATAATAGGAAAACATATTACAACAGTGGTGTAGGAGGCGGGGGTGCAGGGGGTGCAAGCGCATCCCCGAGAGTTTTGATTTGATGAAAATCCGGGCAAAGTCCGTGGAAATCTGGGCAAAATGTGTGAAAACTTTCGCAAAATCCCTGAAAATACATGCAAAAATGGCGCTTGATGTGCTTTATTTGAAGAAAATGGCGCCCAAAAATATATGAAGACGTTTTCTATGGAGGTCCTTGAATATACCATCAAAAATGGCGTTTGATGTTGATGTGCTTTGATTTGAGAAAAATGGCACCCGGAATCATATGAAGACGTTTTTTGGAGGTCATTTTTATAGATTTTTCGGGCAAGTTTGGAGAAATTTGGGTAAAACTCCTTCGCATCCCCAAAAATGTGCCTGCTCCTACACCTACAGTATGTATTACAACACCTTCGCGGCATCTGCCGTGCTAGCCAATGGTCAGCCATTGCAAGAGGCACCAAAGAATATACATGACCAACCAACTGAGAGACAATTTTTATGTACTTTCTGGAATATTGATTGAAAAGTGTTCTTTTTAGGTATCTTGTCAATTCAATGCAAAATCAGGCGCGATCGACCAACTGACAATTGGCAATCGACCGGTCGATCGCGATCGATTTGTTGGCCACCCCTGATATAAGGTAATAGCTGGAAACCTCGAACAAAATAGATTTTCCAAAATTATTTCTACCCCTTCTGATCTATGAACAGAACATGGCCCATAAACATAGACCGTAACCTAAACTTTCGCCAGGTCACCTTGAACAACCTGTACTTTCGAAGTCTTGGTCAATGTGCCATTTTCACATAAACTTGTGTTACTGTATAAAAAACAGAAAAAAATGATCAAAGTTCTAACTATAAAACTCGGTTACCCGCGAAATGGCTGAAGTACCTCATTGGCTAACTGTAAATAAGCTCTTACACTTAATATTTCTAAAAAAAATATTCGTTAATCCCGAATAAACATGTTAACATAGACTCCTGTAGCATGAATATTAACGGCAATCATATAGAAAGAATTGTGAGTTATAAGAATTTTGGTGCAATTGTAGACGAGAAACTGACATAGAAAGAGAACAGCAAATGCTATACTCATACTGTATCCAAATACGTTGGTGTAATGTACAAAGTTAAGCATATTATGCATGTAACCAAGCACTTTGCATGTTGTATCGTAACCTAATAAAAATAAAGTTACGAGTTAAACTATGGAACTATTGCCTGGAGAAGGGCAGCTTCATGTAATCGACAGCTAATATCGTTTTTTAAAGTCGTGCGGTGAGATGCTCTAACATATCTGGAATTGTGACTCGTAAAAATGCTGGCATTTATAAAACGCAGAAATTCTGCAAATTAAAGATATTTACAGACATGAAGTGGGCAAGTTCATGTATAGGCCTAAATACATCGTCACTCATCTGACGTCCATACAATTCATGCTTCTAAAAACAAATATCATGTTTGTGTAAGCGGCGATATTGAGACTGAGCAACACCTTTTCGGTATCCAGACTACAGCCACCTGAACAACTGCAACCGGACATTTGCCACCCGGACAACCGCCACAGGACTACAGCCACCTGGAGAACTGCCACCTGGACAACTTCCACTTGGACAACTGCCATCGGACAACTTCCACCTGGACAACTGCCACCAGATAACTTCCACCTGGACAACTGCTACCGGACTCCAGCCACCTGGACAACTTCCACCCAGACAACCGCCACCGGACAACTGCTATCCAAAGAACAGCCACCTGGACAACTGGCACCTGGACAAGCGCCACACCAGGGGTGTAGTGTGGCAGGAACACATTCCCACACTCTTTTTCATGTTTTCGTTTGTAATGCAATGAAAGTGAATACTGCATTAAAAGCTGATACAAAAATGAGTTTGAAGTGCTGATGAAAATGGCTAGGTTTTTTAGGTGCGTTCGCACACTTCATTTTTAGCATTACAGCCCTGTGCCACTCGGACATCTGCCACCTACGATAAGGCGTTTTTTTGGTATGTCGCGTTGTGGCACGTATAGGAGTTCTCGTGGCACAGCGATTGAGAATCTCTATGCTATGATATTATTTCTTCAAGAAAGTGCAGCAAACGTGAGCTGCACCGTTGCTGCCATGCAACTCACAAATCAAAATTAAGGTACAAGAATGCACAGACTTTAAAATGAACGGAAGAAAACGCGTTAAATGGGTGCATGGAATGAATACAACCTGATGATGTGTTAGCTGTGAAAAATTTGAAGAAAACCATAAACATTAAGTTTTGCACTGACTTAAAAATGTTTGTGAAGATGTAATGACATCGACACGACATTCTCCACACAAAAGTTTCAAATCTGAAGTTACGTTTGTTCAGAGGATGAAGAAACTTTTGTTATACACTCCATCCTTGTGAAGTTCAAATAGCAATAAACGCAAAGAACTCAATATGTCTTAGGTGGCAGTTGTGCGGGTGTCTGGTGTCTTTGGTAGCAGTTGTCCTAGGTGTCAGTCTTCCGGGTGGCAATTGTCCGGGTGGCAGTTGTCATGGCTGGCAGTTGTCCTGGGTGGCAGTTTTCCTGGGTGGCGATTGCCCTAGGTGGAAGTTATCCTGGGTGGCTGTTGTCCTGGGGGCAAGTATCCGGTGGCAGTTGTTCGAGTAGCAGTTGTCCTGGGTGGCTGTAGTCCAGGAACCCTTTTCTTCACTATAACTCACTTCACGGCTCGAACAGCATTTTGTATTAATGTTCCTGAAATTCTGACCAAATGCGGACTTGCTGAACCCTTCGAGGGTTTGGGTCCACCGATTTGTTGCGATTATTCTTATTTGGTGTACGTGATGCGTCGATCTCTATTTCAATTGCTGATTTTATTACTGATGACGAATTTCTGAAATCCTGTAAAAGATTCTAGTTGTACTCTGTACATCTGTAGTCATCTTTGCTTTTCCTTCGGTGCTTCCTGTAATTTTCTTGTGTTGTATTTTTTGCAAACCCGACGTGACACGAAAAAATTGCACCAGTCAGGTCAGGCTTCCGCCTACAGCAAAATTGTCGTTAAATATATAAATAAATACGCTAAAATAAATCACAGCTATCGGCTACATTTAACGATTATTTCAAGCTCATCACAGAAGTTCGTCCGTATAATACGAGGCAAACTAAAACTTGGCAACTTGCATTTACTGAAAGCACATCCAAACTCAGGTACGCAAATATTGAAGTGTAGTTCAATAAAAATCTAGGCACAAACTCCTTTAGAAGTAAAAAATAAACCGTGTTTGGAACTTATTACAGCCCAATATAAAAAATTGCCTTGCTTGGGTATTAGAAAGATTGTTGGTATTCTTCTTTTTTATTTGTGTGCGTTAACCAAGAGCATTGATTCAATACTGCTGCTACCACGTGAGTAGCTCTACGACACGATTCTGTCAACTCTTACTTAACGTGCATTTTGTCGAGTTCAGTTCAAATCGATCGTATTTTCTGTATTAGACTTTCGTATAATGAAGAGGCGTGTTTTTAGTCTTCAGTCGCATTGCTATCATTGCAAATCATGTATCTGCCTAGCATTAAGAAATTTTCCATACCCGTGGGTGAGTCACCACATCGACTGGAAATCCATTTCCCTATCGAACGATTGCACGTCTCGTTCTCGAGGTGCCCAAATTTTGTCCATAACTGCAGTGATGCATTTCCATTGCCCCACTGTCACCAATATTTACAATGTACGCGAAAATCACAAACATTGCATGTGGCAAAGTTAAACTAATTGCTTAAATCTTCCACATTTTATGAATCGGACCACGTGGAACTTAGCCCAGTACTATGCAGCGTTGCTAATCACCAGTAGCAACCGTGTTGGCGCCATCTATGCGCATGCTCTTTGCTTGTGTTTCTTCAAAGTAAAAATGTTAAGCTCCGTTAAAAATGTTGTTAGCGCCACGTGTGCTTAAGTTCTACTGCGTTGTGTGTAGGTATGAAGACGTTGAAAATCAACATCACTTACAAAGGTAGAAAACCCTCACCAAACTGAAATGCATTTCAACTGTTTTTGTTTTACGTTTATTCTACGCCTGCATTGCGGTTGGTTTGCACTTCCACTGCAAAACAAGTGATCAAGCTTTCATCTTTATCCAACCAGTCACCAAAAGCAACGACGCAAACATTGAGTAACGAGTGGAAATTCGTGCGAGCCTCTCGCTTTACTGCACTAGCCTCTTCCTTTGTTCTTTCAGTAGCAAAAAATATGCGTTCGCGTTGTCAATTTCCATAATTTTTAAATGCATCCAACACAAACAACTGGCGAAGGACAGACTGCTTGCACACCGGGTAATAAAAATCAGTTTTGCCACCAACTTCTGGGTCGAGTTGAGCTCTGAGTTTGCAGACTGCAAGTTTAGTTATTTGGATCTGTTTCACAAAGAACTTAAGTAACAAAGACAAACGCAGATGTATAACAGCATGTACATAAGCTAAATCCATAATACTTTTAATGCCAACGCATAAAAAAGCCTTTGAAAATTGTGCCAGGAATTGAATAACTTTACTGGAAAGATCATAAGATGATCTTGACCTTATGACACCGCTTAGCAACTGCTACGTATAAACAAGCATGGCAACTGAATACTACAGTGGGAAGTGAAACAACACAAAGTCCATAAGAAACATTTTTTGGAAATGGGCTAAGATTGTTTGATGGCTTCCGACAAAACTCGTTTTTTAGTTGAAATTGCCTTTTCGTATCCAACAAACTCTTTCCGTGTTGGGCCGGATGTTGTATAGAGCTTGAGCAGCTGAGTATGGACTTTTTGTTCTTCAGGCAATTCCGAGGCGCTGCGTATGTCAAGGACTGTCAATTATGGTTGTTTAACTTTTATTCCACTCTAGTATTCTTTCGTGCCTCGCTTTCCATCGTGTTGGACCATGTCATGAAAGCGTATATGTGTTTTCTTGCGCTTGATTAAACCTTCTAGCTGGGTACTAACAACGTAGGCCTACTGCAGACATGAAAAAGCTGCTTAATGCTGCAGCAGTGTTTCTGTGACGTCACAGACACTTTTGACAACAAACAATTGGTTTATAATATTTCATTGCTTGACCTTATGTTTGCTGCAATCATTTTCGGTTTGCAACTATTGCAATCATTGCGGTTATTTATGCAAATATTTCAACCATCTTTGAAAATGAAAAAATACTTGACAAAAAAACGCAGGAGTTCTTCGAAGAAGAAGCTCCGTCGTCGTCTGAGGAGAACGAGAAAGAGCAAAAGTAAGTCGGTAGTGCATCTTATATTAAAAAAATGATGGGAATTGACTGAAAAATGATAAAATATTTTTACTCGGCCCTCACGATTAAAACAGGCGGCTAAAAGTTCAAATGCATTCTAATCGCATGTTCTCTGTAGCAAGTTTCAGTTGGGTAAAAACAGGAACATTTTCATTTTGAAAGTTTTGAAGAAGAGTGTTGTTTAGCAAGATACTAAATTTCAAAGTACGACATTATTGCAAGTGTAAACAATAAATCAACATCTGCATTTGATTCTCCTAGAGCACTGAAACCATATCACATGATCTTTACATCTTCCTTCTTAGTTTTGAAACTGTGTGATAAACAGTAAGAAAAGTAGTTTCCTTCAGCTTGCTTCCAAGTCCTTTCAACAAGTCAAGTGGAAAGATAAAGCTGCACCGCAGGCAGGTTACCATGCAGATAGCCATATATCTGTTGGCGAAATCAGCATTGTCCAAGCGATGAAAGTTATGAAGAACCTGCGTTACGAAAAAATATGCGATCGACAAGGCAGAACACGATCAACGATCATTTTGGACTAAACGTAGACAGACAACTTCATAAATTTAAGCATACCTGCAATGGGGTCTTCCTAAGTTGAAAAACTGAGTAATGGGTTCTCTCTTGGTTGATGGTATCAGGCCCTCGTGATCGTTAAAATCTTTCGTCAAAAATGAAAGAGACGCGATTTGCCGTGAAATATGAAAAGAGTTTTACTACATTTCATGATATTGCCAGAACAAGTGACTGGTTTGGACGTTAGTATCTCTCTTCAAACAAGTTTAAATAGAGCGACAACATCGTACAAAAATTCTTGGGAGTCTTTAATTTTTTTACTTTTTTGAGTTACAAAGTTTCAGCAGGCTTGGTCTTGCTATAGTTGATGTTATTTTGCTCCCTCTAGTACAGTTGATACTTACTACTGGTAAGACTGCAACTATAAAAATACCAGAAATAAAAATACCAGCATACCAGGTGAGGGAAATAAGAATTCTGGAGGCTGGGAAGAATTCCTGAGGTACATCATAACTTTTTCATAGACTCATGTAGATGTTAATTTTAAACAAAATATGCTTCATTAGTACTTTTTAATATATCTTTCGTGCATTTACTGGAAGTTCCTTTTGATTGACTGAAAGCATTTGCGTGAAGAACAGTCAGTGGTGGAGCCGTGGAGGAACCTTTGTGAAAGGGGGGCACAAATGCACGTCAAAAAACTATGGAAAACTTTTTTTATTAAACGATTTACTTTAACAATAGAACCAATGCTGATTGCCTTGCTTAAACCTATTTCAGCAAAATTCGAAATGAAAAATTGGGTGGGCCAGGTTGCCCCAGAAAAAATTGGAGGCGCCTATAGGCCCGTGCGGCCCTGCCTATTGCGGTTTTGTCCAATCGGAAATAAGTTCAAACCGTTTTTTTTCTGTGATCTCCACTCCAGTTGCCTTGTTCTCTACATGACCGGTGCATCAACGTTTTTCGCTTTTGTTTTTTCCGTTCGCCACTCAAATTTCTTACAATGTCAATGGTTACGAAATTTTTTGCAAGTTTTTAAAACGCTGAACTTTGTTATAAAACTGTTTATCTTGAAATCTGATGGTGCGCACACCGTGGAGAAAAAGTGTTCAGGGGATTGAAAGGAAGATGCAGTTGTTTGATTGATGTACATTATTCGACAAATTTGATTCTAATTTAAACGAAAAGTTACCTGAAGTAGCAAGTTCCATGCCAAGCCAAAATCGGGATGTGTTGACATTTACTCAAGCTGTTATTAGTAACTAAATGCAATGGTTCAATTTTATGTAGAAACATGATTTTTTCGAAGTTTGAAAAAATTAGTTTGTTAAGATTTTTCGTTTGCGTTTGTTGTGAGTAGCAAAATTTTGGCAACTGATTCCACCAAGTCAAGTCAAGTCATGTTTGCGCTGTAAGTCCGCAGCAGTAAAACACATTTCAATCGACAAAGCTTGAAACAAACAGCACAGGTTGGGCGAAAGACGGCTAAAGCAGTCACTTAATCTGATTCCACCAAACTCCCATATTTCAACCATTCGCTTGTAATACTTAACTTCTTACACCTGAGGTCAATTACTATTTATTAGTTTTTATGTAATGACGATCATGAACTTGCTCAGGACATTTCTGAACAAGTATTGCATTTGGGTTGCTAAGCCTTGTTCGGTAGTGGTTTACCCCGTTGCTTTAACTGCACCGATTACATCACTTAGAAAATAACTAATTTCATGAAATTGCTTAGATGTAAGCTTGTTCTAATTTTTGTGCCAGTCTATGATAACGCGAAAAACGACAACTTTATAAATTTTAGGTGCTTGATTGTTGTGTTTATTACCGGCTTTAACTCACGCTTTTTAGGAACTACTCCGTTCCCCAGTTGGTCTATTGAAGCGAAGGTGTACAAATACAAAGTAGATATACCCACTAGCATCTCCAGTACAGATGCTATTGCTGGAAAGAAGTGGAGAGAAGGTGAGACATTTGAAGCTAAAACCGTACTCCAGGTGAAAAGATAACAGAAATAAATCGTTTCTACCTATTTGTTTATATTGCAGCTAATGCACAATACGGTTATCCAAAAAATTAGAATAGGAAGTCTTCTTGCTTCCGAGGGACCATCAGGTTAATTTTACTGAAAAAAATCTAAATAAATTCAATCAAACAAACGACATTTGTATGTTGCTCAAGAGCGTTGAAACCATGAAGATGACACAGTTTTCACAAGCGCTTTTGTCTCGTATGTGTCTAAGGCTCCCGAGCAGTGTTTCATTGCTTCTGAAAAATCTGTGCAGAGGCAGTAAGAAGTTAGGAACTAAACCTATTTTAAAAGCTGTATAGATTAATACAGTTTGAAAATGTTATGCTGCATAAGTGCAGACAACAAACCAGTAAAAAATGGAGGCATTTTCTTTAAAGGATTTCTCGTTCTTGCATTCTCCCACCTCCTTTGATGTGATTCGTTTCTTTTCCGAGATAGATTGCAAAATTTACTTAATTTCAAAACTGGCACACTCTGTTGATGTCGCAGAAAGTACTGTATGTAAGCAAGTGCAATGTGGACAGCAGTTGAAGATCACAGATATTGTGCTGGAATTCAGTGGATATTCACCAAAGTTTATACCAAGTTCTAACCAATTCTGTGAGATGCTGCGGCGCGTAGAAAATAATATCATTAGCATTGCAGCAAAGCGTTCAACCGAGATCAGAATCAGCCTTGGAACTGGGGCTTTAATTAACAGCAACGCGACCAGCGACAGCCATAAATCAAATACTCAAATATAATAAATAAAATACGCTAACATACTGCAATCAATGAATAAATCAATGATTTTATTTTGACAACAGACACACGAAGTCCGTAGTACAAGCACATACTCTCTGCACAATGCAAGTTGATAAAAAATAGGCAAAACAGAACGTTTTACAACGGAAGTGGAGCGGGCTGAATCACAGGGTTACTGACACTTTCTTAACAGAACGCTTTGCAACGGCGTTGGAGGCTGAACCGCAGGGTTATAGACACATTGTCAACACTATTGTTCACTAACCCGTAAAACTTGGTATAACACTACTACAGGGTAGGACACTAATTCCTAAACTGTTCGAGGCCAGGTAAAGTACGAATGCATTGTGGCATGACACGCCCTCAAACGAACATTCACTGCAATGTTCGAGCACTGGGTCGGAAAGTAAAATGCGATTGTAGTGTTCAAAGAATGGGGACCAATATAAACAATCTGACTGCATGAATGTGCACAACCATACGTTATTAGGCTTTCTACATCTTTCAAGAAACAGGTACACATTTTTTCTTAATAAGGCCTCAAATGTAGGAATGTTACATTCTACTAACACTCGCTCTCCATGGCAGGTTGTATAGGCTCTATACTATAGAGCCCTGTATCCAAAATTATAGGCCACACGCAATCTCTTCATGCATGACTTCCTGAAATTACCCCATAATTGTGATTCATACATGGGCGTACAAAAGGATCGAAAAAGTACATTTTTAACTGTATTTCTTCTTTCGTGTGAGCAGCGACCCTCAAGCGATCCCTATAGGTCGGTCCAACCAACAAATACCCTCTGGGCCGGGAGACACCAAGTCGTCAAAGGAGTTTGGTGGCCGGAGGGCTTCGCAATGATAAACAATGTGGTGTGCTGTGTGATTCTCTTCCCCGCATATGCACGAGGCTGTCTCTCTCAGCCCTCACTGACACATGTTAAAGCCGAAACGTCCGACTCCAGTTCTGAGCCTGTTTAAGGTGACCCAGAAAATTACGGGGAAGATTGGAGCCAGGTGAAAGGCCGATGTTTTGGCTCAAGCAAAACTGGGAGGTGTAATGTCCTTCCATGAGTTCATCTATGCTCGGTTGATCTCAAACCCAGAGGCTATTAGGGCGGCAGCGGGGCGTTGGAAAGGTTGCCTCGATTTCTGACGCTGTGGTTGGAGGCTCTGAAGGTCTGGAATAGAACCGTAGAGGGGATGTTGATTGTTGAATGCGGCTTGGCATCGCAGTGTATATGTAAGCTGTTCCCTGCGCAGGTTTGGTGGTGCAATGTCTGCCAGGATCCGCAATATCCCAGTTGGGGTGGGACACAAACATCCAGTAATAAGGCGCAGCGTGTCGTTTAGCGCAACATCAAGTTTTTTGATGTGACAGCTACGACGCCAAACTGGGGGCGGCATATTCCGCTGCCCGAAAGACGAATGCAAGAGCTGATGGTGGGTGTACTGGCACCCCATGACGAGCCAGCAAGGCAGCACAGGGTATTGTTGCGTGCAAGGATTTCCTGGCATAGGTCCTCGACGTGTTGCTTGTAGGTCAGTTGACGATCCAGCTTGACCCCAAGATAAGTTGGATTGGGATTGTAGGGCAAGGTGTTGCCCCGGACATTGACTGCTAACTGACGCTTTGTTTCTTTATTATTTAGGTGGAAAGCGGTTGATGTTGTTTTAGTCACACTAAGTTTCAGTTTCCATGCTGAGAGGTTTGCCAGGCGAATGTCAACAACTTGAGAAAGCAACCCAAAGTGATCGTTATGGTGCCCATAACTGCATTTGAACATAGGGAGAAAGAGGCTCGCAGCTTGTGTGCTGCACAATGTTGATATAGCAGTTGTCTCCAAATGTCTTTGTCATCTGAGAGCTCAGTATCCAGTACAATCCCCAGATATTTGTAGTGGTTAACATATTTTACATTTTGACCACCCAGTGTCAATAATGGGGTGACCGCGCTATTTGCACTCTTAGCCTTAAACGTCATACAAACAGCTTTGCTGTAGTTGAAAATACTTCCATGCGATTCTGCATAAGCCTGACACACACCTAGTATACTTTGCAACCAACGTACACTTGGACAAAACACACAAATATCATCAGCAATAAAGTCGGTAACAGCTTTTACTGCACATAGAAGTAGAAACTGACAACGCGACAGTTTGGGCGGTGCATGTATCTAGTACTATCATAGACACAGGTCTTGCCAGAGAGAGACTGCGTAAGTGCCGCAGTCATAGCTGTTTAGCACAATTTAACTTGAAACGAGACCAAAGTATACATAAGTAACTGGCATGCAAACAGTGCCTCAACACGAAAAAAATACCAGGTATGCAAACATTATCCGAGCAGGCATGCAAGAGGTTAACCGCAGGCGCCTTCCCCCTATAAAAACTATAGGTGCCTTCCTTTTTGTCTCAAAATCCAAACTTGAACTGGTTCGGTCAGTTTAAATTCAAAAATGATCACAGTAAATTCGAACCATAATTTTGGAAGGAACAACATCAAAACGTCACTGAGATGCTGATACAGGTCTTTGATTCTGAAGAGTCTGCTCTCGGCATTGTGATCTCGGAGCTTCTCTCACCACTCATCACAGGGCGAGGGACGAGGACTTTAGCGAAGGAGTCAACTATCCCACACTTAAAATTTTAAGAAGGAAAAAATTAGTATTCGCTTCAAGTAAATCACTTATTACGCAGTGGATTCTCATTGCTCTTACATCCCAGTGAACAACATGAGACCAACGTTTAAGAAACAGTTAGGCAATGTTTTTTCGAACGCTATTTTTCGCAAAACGGTGAGGAAATGTTCATGCAGGGTATCATTGGTGACAAAAGAGAGCATGAGACTGCGGAACGTGTGACATACATGATAAAACCCATACGGCTTCGTCTGTGAAACAACTGCTGCGGAACATCTGTTCAATTGTTCTCCGTTTCTAACAATGGGAATTACATTTATGGTGATAGGGAGTTGTTCTTTTGGTTGCAACACTTCTAGGTTATCGTTATGGCAGTTTTAGGGAAAACCTCAGAATTTTTCAACACAAAACAGGCTCTTGTCGCGTATGAAAGAAGCAAAAAAATTGGGAAACCAAACAAAGGGAACAGAGTTGTCAAGTAGTCGATGACACTTTTGCAGTAGCATGCCTACACGATAAACTAAAAGAAGTTGTGTTGTAGACCAAGTATTGCTTTCCTGGGTAGGTCTTAGGAAATAAAGCTTTGCCATGATTGCGCGGTATTTATCAACCTTTCTTTTTCTATACCGAAAAACCTAAACTTCAATTCTGCAGAGATACCTCATTCAGAGCAAGTATGTTCGACATTTGCGGTAGGTTGGGATAGATTTTTGCTTTTTGAAAGCTTTTTACAATATCCCGTGCCTATTGACCAAGTGCATTGGAAAGTCGTTAAGACAAAAATCTCACAAAGCTAAATTTAATGAATAACAACGGAAAGAACATCAGGTGCAACATCTTCACCACGTTTTAAGCTTAACACAATAATTATAAGAGCCCAACATCAAATCCCCGTTTTAATTCTTGCTCTTTTTTCATTGCTATTGCTTTTGCAGTCTAATATTAAAGTAACAGAAAGGTCGGCTCAAACCATGAATCAACAACCTTTCTGAAACTGAGAGCTACTACATGGGCACCGAATAATGCGGAGGGCTACCAAGTTGATACAAACTTCAGAAGCAAAAATAATTGCACAATTCACCGTTAATTACGTTGTTATTAATAATTAATGACATTCATCTATATCAGTGGTTCTCAACCTTTTCAAGCCACGGACTATTTTCGGACCAGTATAAATCTTCGCGGACTCAAGGTAGATTAAGGCTACGAGAATGATGCAAAGACTAGTTTTAGCAAATTCGGTTCATCGTCCACTTTCACAAATTTCAATGAGAATCCTGTCTCTGAGTTTGTTTCACCGGTTCGTCGAAATAAGGGCTTGTGGTCGTCAATGCATATCACCTGATGTCGATTCGTTCAGCAAAGTTATAATTCTGTTCTTTTTATAACGCACCGATGGCATTGCGTGGGCACCTCTCTCCAGAATCTTTCCTCATGAACCGACGGATGTTCAAACGAAATAAACGTCCAGTGTGTTCTTCCCTCATCTCAGCAGTGTTTTCTTTCCCACCAGCGTCCAGTGTTTTTTTCCCATATCATTTAAAAACTGTCAGATCTTCTTAAAGTTTCTTCGCTGTCTGATTTTTTCTCAACGAAGAAGACAATAACCACCTAAATATTTTTGTTTTCCTTTTTCATAAAATAATGGTCTTTTTGATTCTTATTACGGTCGAAGCACCATCGGCACAAACAGACACGCAACGTTGATGAATACAACACAAGTTTGCGAAAGCTGATGTTACTTAGTGAAGGGATCTACTTTCGTAAACATTTCTTGTGGTATGTTTGGCAAGTAGACAGCAAAAGAGAAATTGTTCCACGTAGTCCTCAG
>Ga0210059_1001483_pt1 | contig 35346 bp, 23 predicted proteins | sample Ectturendosymbi2_FD_188042 | JGI IMG/M metagenome (GOLD analysis project Ga0210059, IMG submission 188042) | Ecteinascidia turbinata endosymbiont from Florida, USA - Sample 2 (SPAdes) (version 2) | ecosystem: Host-associated > Tunicates > Ascidians > Unclassified | place: Key West, Florida... | reverse complement strand
AATTCATGGTACCAAAGAACACATTGTGCTTTTTGTTGAATGGTCAACATGTTTCATACTTTGTTGCAAACTTACGCCTTTATTAAAAATGACTTATTCTTGCTTATCTGAACAATAAAATAACCTGTAAAAAGTAACAAACAAACTTTATGGTAGTATAATTCACTATCGAAAATGTAAAGTTTCTACCTTATGTGGTTTTTGCGATATAAAAATTTCTAATGTGTGCAGGACTTTATGGACACCCTGTACATCAATTTACGTAGCAATATTTTGTGGTCAATGGTGTCAAACCCTTTGCATAGATCGAGAAAAACAGCACATGTGCTTTTACCCTTATCCATGTTTTCCAAAAAACGTTCATAAATGGCAGATACAGCTATTTCAGTTGAGGCATTATTTCTAAACCCGTATTGAAACTTTGTAAGAAGTTTATTTTTGTTAAGAAAATTGCTTACATTTGCATAAACAATTTTTTCAAATATTTTGGATACTGTTGGCAAAGTAGATATTGGTCTATAACGACTGGATGTGGAAGGAGAGGAACATTTCGGAATTGGAATAATTTGTGAAATTTTCAAACAATCAGGATATTCTCCACATTCCATACTCTTATGAAACAACTTTACAAGTATTGGAGCAATAGTGCTTTTGGCCAGCTTTAGGAATTTGGTTGATCTGCCATCAATTCCACTGGATGAAGCGTTTCTAAGATTATTTATGCAAGCAATGACTTCTTCTGCACAAGTGCCATTGAGGACAAAAGATTTGGAAATGGATTCATAAATGTAGTGAAAAATGTATTGGTAGGACGAATCCCATTCCCCATTGATACTCCAATGGAAGAAAAATACTCATTAGGAGTATTACTTATAGTTATTGGACAACTTGTCTGTGTGCCATAATTTAATTTCAAACAATTAATATCGGAAGACTGTTTTTGATGTGTAGAATGCAATTCATTAATAGTTTTCCATGTTTTTTTGGAATCGCTTTTGTATTTTTGAAACAGCTTAAAATAATACTGTTGCTTGGCTATTTTTCGGAGTCGTGTAAGTTTATTAGTATATTTTTTGTATTGCGCAATCAGTTTAGCATCCTTACATTTGTAGCATTTTCTGAACATTCTGTTTTTATTTTTGGTAGATGTAAGTAATCCTCTCGTTATCCACGGTTTTGCTTGCAGTTGTTTTTCTCTTCGTGACAATTTTCTTAAAGGAGCATGTTTATTTATTAATGTTTGAAAATAATGAATAAACTCATCAAAATAATTATGAACTGTTGAACCAGTGTTAAAATTCCATGGACGTAGAGCTTCTTCAATGTCAATAAGAAAGTTTTCCAGATTAAAATTTTTCATACATCAGATAAGTTGCTTCTCAGATTTTCTATTAATTGAAGTAGATAACAAGAGGAATATTGGAAGGTGATCTGACACATCAAATATAGCTATTCCAGCAATTTGTGTTGTATTCCTCAGTTTGCAGTAAATATGTTGAAGAAGAAATGGTGACACTGTGGATAAATATCTTGTTGGTGCAGTGATTAAAGGTTTGCATCCATGGCTTTCCAAGTTTTGATAATACCTACCTACTTTGTTGTCAGATGAACTTTTAAGTAAATCAATATTGAAGTCACCAGTTATGATGTATTCGTTGTTGTTTAGTTAAAAGGCCATTTAAATCTTTTTCAAAATCATCAAACTGTTGGTTTGGGTGCCTATATATAACTCCCAAATATATAAATTTACTAGAATTGGTTTTGATTTTAACCCATAGAAACTCACAATTAGATGAAGGCATACAGATGTCATGGCAAACACTATAATTTAAACAATATTGTATGTAGAGACCAACACCACCTGCTCTTGTGGAGGAGGGTTTATGTATGAAGGTATAATTTTGACGTTGGATTGTACCAACAGCAGATTCAAAATTTAACAATGTTTCACTAACAGCAATGCAGCTTGGAGCCTTATTTAACATACTAACAAAATCTTGTAGTTTGTAAAAGTTTTTAGCGAGGCTACAGATATTTAAATGAAAAACACTGAAGTTTGTTGTTGCTTTAGTAAACATCTGATTCATATCAGATGTGCTAAAATATGGGTTGTGTACATTATGTACTTCATATGTATTAGGGTTTGATAAGTTGCAGGAATATATATGATCAAGTCTGGAGAAAGCAAATTGAATGTCAGGAACACTTTGGAAAGGCAACATTTACGATAAACAATTTTGACAATAAAAGGGTTCTTGAAATTTCAAAGCTGCTAAGGTTTGGTCAGAAGTGAGAAGAGAGCATGCAGCATGACAAGCATTAAAGCAAATGATACAAGTTAAACAGTTCCATTTTGAGCACACACATTTACAAGTCTGACAAAAAAGACTATCATCCATTTTATGCATTATCCAATATGATATTTGGAAATGACTATAGTATACACTACTATCACAAAAATCCAAAAAGAAGCTTAATCAAAATCAGTATCAAGCACTTCAACAAATAACTTAGAAGAGCTGGCAAGACAATTCACTTGTCAGCACAAGTCAAAAACTAATCAATTCTTCAATTTAGTAGCAGCAACCATTGTTTATTTATCAAAATAGTTAACTTAAACCACTTGTAGATGATAGATTTTGGCATATTTTCATTGGCTAATAGTTAAAAACATTATACATCATCATATTTACAGCCTTAAAAAGGTTTATCAGCCCAAATCATCAAAAGTCGAATTTATGCAGCCTACTTAAATTCCTTCAAAATCAGCATAAGATTTAATCATTTGTTTAACATGACAACCTGACTTGATGTATAATAGGTTCCCATCTTGAGACCAATAAGATGTTATTTTTTTGCCAGGTACTCTTCTTTTAGTTTTTTCATGCATTGAAGTCTCACTGATGTGAGAGATTCTGTAATAAGGTATTCTTGATTTTTCAATTTTTTCTTGTTATAGTATACCGAGTCTTCATCATTACGAGTTACAAATTTCACTATAATTGGTTTTGGCTTATTTTTAGTAGTTGCCATAGATTTCAAACGGTGGGGTCTGTCTATGGATTCATCCTCCAATTCAATATCCAACTTCTTTTTCAGAAAATTTAACACACCTTATACAGTATGTGTATTCTCCTTTTACATGAGGAATCCCATGAATGAGAAGGCAATTTCGTCTAGAATATTGCTCAAGTTCTTCTACGTTTGAGTCCAGATGTTTCATTTTTTCTTCATTTTTCTTAATTTGTTTTTCACGTTTGCTATTAATTTGTAGAAATTCAGCAGTGCATCATGCAATTCTTGCTTGAATTTCTCATCTGCAATAATATGTTCATATAGTTTGCTGACAACTGTTTGTATGAAGACATCATTTTTGGTTAGTTGATCAGCAATTTCCATGGATTGATGTGGCAATGTGATGTGTATTGATTCTTGCAAGACATCTGAATTTGTAAGATTATTCTTCATCAGATATTTAACTTTCTTTTCATCCATGGTTCTTTTCATCCAGTTTCCAATTCAATTAGATACCAAGTTCAGCAATTTATCCACTTTCAAAATTAGATGAATATCAGTCCAGCAGTTAAGATAAAGTTATTGATAAGGTTTACAACTGCTACAATAACACCACTACACCTGCATCTTATTCAAATAGAATACCAACTATCTACACCTTCATGGAATGAGTAACGCAGTCATGACAATTTTTGCTCACCAGTTCAATATTTGCCATCCAAAACTTGGTGAGATTATCGCGCATTTCGCCCCAATTTGGCTACGCGCCTGACAACAGTGACTGATGGCTATGTGGTTTTGATCTTTTTGTGGAAATTGCAAACCCGTAGACAAATCATGCCGGCCACGAAATAACAAATTTGGCATGGTTAGCGAAATCTGCAACCGACAGATAAGCTTACTGGTCCTTAGATCATAGCGCTTAAGTCACAAAATTTTGAGCAGAAAAGCAATCTTCTGGTGAAACCTTTAACCTTTTACTGGTGACGTTGTGTTAGCGGAGGTTTGTGGTTTTAAACCGGTTGTAGGCTCGTTCTCATCTGTGTTTTCTGGCCTGTCTGGGGAAGCAGATCCACCGCCAGATCAACAGCATTTGGCGGTGACTTTAAGCTTGTTTGGGGGGCTTGTAATAGTATATAATGAATTGGACAGTGGCTTTATCGAGGAGACTAGAGTTTGACTTTGGAGGTATTGATTGTGAATTTGTGGGATTCAGTCCACCTGCTCCCACTTAAGTCGAACAGTGTCACAACTTTTTTTATAACCTAATATAGTGAAATTGACACTTTCTTCTTCAAATCAGCAATCCAAAGTCAAAACATGTGAGGTCAAACACTTGGTTTGAAATTCTACTTTTGTTAGTGGCGTTTTAACTGTATTTTAGGGCAATACATTTTTATGCCCCATCCCAGTGCGAATTTATCACGTGATTATGAGACAGTTTTTCCCGATAGCCAGCAGAGCTACCAAAATGGGAGAAATGTCGTAGCAAATCTCTTTGATTCATGTTTTGTTTTTGCATTGCTGCTTCAGTAATAAATAAGTTTTTCGCGTAGGCCTACATGCTACTGCATAAGCTTCGTCTGGAAACGTGATCGTCATTTCGCTGTTTATTAGACTCATATCGTAGGAATTAAGTTGTGGAACCTGCTTCTGCTACTTCTAGGTAGGGTGGGAATACGTTTTAGACAGTGTTTTTTTTCTGATCTACGGATAGCCAAAACAGTGTGAAACACTAGCGCGTAGCATGCCTTGGCTTAGGGCAGGGGTCACCAACGTGGTGCCCGGGGGCACCAGGTCGCCAGCAAGAATCAATTAGGTCGCCCGCGGGCCTGTTCTAAAAATAACATCCGCCTGATCAATCTCTTTACATTAACGAATATCAACACTAAAATAGATTAAGGTAAATTGAGCAAAATTTTTATTTCAGAAGTGTGTATTGTTGCGATCGGAAATCCCGAGCGGCATATGCGCAAAGCTTCGCACTGTGGCAGCAAGCAACAATAGAGTTCACATGCCATGATCACTCTCCGCGAACGCTATTGTTACGTTCAACCGTTGACATCGTTGGTATCACCAGAGATTACACGCCACGATCACTCTATTATTGCTTGTTCGCGCCACATATATGTGTGGTGTTGTTCTTCACGCACATCCCGTTCGTGGTGAATCACACAATCAACGCAACACCACCTGAGAGGTTGCAACAATATCAAACTAGTAACCTTTCGCATTAATCGGTACACAAGAAGTAGCTCACAGTTGTGAAAAGGTTGGTGACCCCTGGCTTAGGGTATAGCTGTCAAATACATTTCGTAGACATACAAGATTGTTTGGGACACCAGCAATGTTATGAGTTATGTGTAGCTTGTTAAAAACAAGGCCCGATTTTGGGACCAACTTCAAACGTGTTCTGAGTTAATGATACGGTTTAAAGAGCGCTTTCAAAAGGTGGTGATTCCCTGAAGGATAGCATTGTTCGACCAACAAAAATAGCTATTTTCTTAGCATACAAATAGTAACCGCTTTTGTGTGATACTCAACGACTGTCACAGACAACCTAACTAAAACAAGTGAAGACCTTTTCGGTCCCCCCTATTTGACTAACCACCCCCAAACCCCTGGTCTGGATCCCCCATTGCTTTGAACAAAGAACAGATATGCCATTCGACCGCAGATTAGCAAATGTTGTTGCTCGGATAGTTCAAGGTTTATATTGTCCCACACTCAAAATCTGATGGAAAAACCTTGCATGGAATCACCGAAATATTCCGAGCTAGATTAATCCTTTTCTTCCTATCGTTCGATCCTTAGCAACGCCCCACTTTGCATGCAAACCTGTGACAGTCTTCCATGCATTGAGACTACTGAGAATATCTTTGCCATGCAATTTCATACAAAAAAGTGAACACTGTGACACGTTAAGTAAGCTATGTTCGAATGGACACAGCCTGCCTCTCTTCGTTTGCATACCGAAATTGTGCAGTACTGCGCCGTAGACGCGAAATATAAAAATGAAACTTGCACTAGTGTAGTTCAGTTACTCCCAAAGATTGAATAGATGACATGATCTTTGATTGATGTTTTGTTCCGTTTTCTTGATTTTCTGGGACCCGACCAAGAAAGTTGAGAGTGAGTTGACGCTTGAAAAATAGACTTGCAAAACTGCGTACGGTTGAGCGAAGAGATGCTGCTTAGATGTGAGCCGCAATCGATCGATAATCCTGTTGCGATAATGGAGTAGGCTACTACAATTCAACGTAGTTAGCATAAGATCGGGATTGCAGAAGTCCCTAGCCTACAATTATTGAAAGTATCTCAATTCACCTTAACCCAGGGTTTTGCAAGGCGTTTTAGGGACCCTATTCGGGTCCCTAGAATTTCAAATCGGGTCCCTAGAATCAGAAAAAAATATCATCGGGTCGCTAAACTCAGAGACAATCGGGTTCCTAGAATCAGAAAATCGGGTCCCAACAGATCCAAACCGGATTCCTAACATTTTCTTTAAAAACAACCCTGCCTTAACCTAACAGTTTGTTACATTATTCCGGTCATATGTTGTTACAAAGGAAAAAGCGCCGAACTTCATTTTGTACCTGCTAAATCTAGTGAAATTGTTTCATAAAACAACTCAAGAGTCGCGTAAGTGAATGATATGAACTATTCGTTCCACACTTTCATTACGTTGCACTTGCAGTTTAAATTACGAATAATGAAGTAATTGACAGAGTTCAGAAGAATATGGAATTGTGTATTTATGTCCTGGGAATGAGAAATTGGCCTCTAATGAAAGGGTGCCTTAACCGGCTCCTTGATGCTGCTGAGCGGTGTTTTGCAGTCACAACTTAACTGCGGTAGTTAAATAAAACCCTCTGCTGAGCAATACACAGTGGCTATACCATTTTAACGAATGCATTTCTTGCACAGCAACGTTACCAGAGCTTCGTCATTCGCTGTCAAGATGGTGCAATTAGCGCACCACATTTACGGCTCCGCTTTCTATTCATCCTATCACACAGACCAAACTTTTATACAACATAGCTGAGTTCGAGCTTGTTGATCGTAAATCTGGTCGCAAGCGTACTAATACAGTCAACCCGATATAAACCGCTTGGTTACATCACATTGTGGTGGACGGTGGTAGGACATTCCAATTTAAAATAAGTCATATGTACTGTATCAATTGCTGTAGCAAATACAAGTTACAATCAGGGTTGCCAAGTTGACATTTATACCAAATTCCAGCCTTATTTTGAAGTGGTTTGGCATGACACAATGCTATTTGGTATGTACGTCAGAGTTCGGCATGTTTTTGACCTTTCTAGCAGTGACGTAACTGACGGGAGGCAAGGGAAGACCGGCACCCCTGGCAAGCCAAATGTAAGAACGGGCCCGCTTCAGCTGACATTTTGATATTTAATACTCTTTTGGTTTTCAGCAGGATGTGCTTTTTTGCGTTTTTCGGGGCTTTTTCAAATTTGTATCTAGTGCAGACATCCACGACATCCGCATTTACTGTCATTCCTTAACTTTTTTCTGAGTGTTGGCTAGTGGCCCCCTACAGTGGCCAGTGGGCCCCCTTCAGCTAAGTTTTCACCCCTAGTTACGCCACTGCTTTCTAGTGGTGTTGGTAGAAAAAACGTTAAGATTTTTTAAAAACCTGTCTGGTTTGAGCCTTAACGTTAATAATTTGAGCCATGTTCAGCACTTGTTTAAATTGTGCGGGATATTTTGCGTATCGATTAGACGTATTTCGCGAATATTAAGCTGCAAAGCCTGATATTGCTTGTGTGGCTACTGAAAATTAGGGAATGGTGGGTGATAGCATTCAGCTTGTATTTTATGTTACAAACATTTGTAGGTGACTTTATAAGAATTTTCTATAAAATGAGATGATACCTTGGACATCAACAAATATTCACCTACATGAAATATTCCTAGTTGTTATAAAATTCACATACATGAAATAATTCGTAATTGTTTCCATAGCAGCAGTGCATTTTTGCCATTGCTCATTCGGATAATTCACAACCGACAGCCATCGGCCTGATCCGTTTGTTTGGACTTCTGAGAAGCTATCTGGCATATTTTCATGAGTGATTTGGAATTTGATTCATCAGGACCTTGCAACCCTGGTTACAATAGAAGTGATCGATAGTCACAATTCCATTGAAACAACCCTGCTTATATTTGTGCAATTATTACGAAAACGTGTGAACTGTCGAGTAAACGTACATCGCAAAGCGGTAGTGCGCCAAATTTAACTGATACTGCTAACTGAACGGTTGCCAGATGTTTAACAAAAGAATATGGCAAGTGTTCGTCCAATTTATGGCAACTTCTTGACAAAAAATCTGCAAAATGTTATTGGCAATACTGATTTTCCAACATTTCATGTTTTGGCAATTAATAGTTTTTCCACACTTTTCGATTTTTAAGTTTGACACTAAAAAAAATTTATTTTGATGGGAATCATGATGCCCAGTCATGTGGCACAGTGTATCCTCTGTTCAGATCCTAGCCTCTGATTTTTGGCTGCGAAATTATTCTTTTCGATTCATCGTTTGTAGCACCCAGGAGGAGATCCTGGTTTCTACTAAGAGAAAGCTGTTGTATTACCTTGCGGCGATACGTTTACGGATAGATGCCGATAAAGCTCGGCCAGTCGGTATACAACTAGTCACAGATTTAAGAAAAACAAGCTTTTAGAAAAATGTCTGTACCAGGACCAAGCAGTTATGAATAAATTCCTGGCGAAAACAAATTCGATCAGAAACAGCGCAATATTACAAGCCAAAAGAAATTTGACTGCACGACAACGCGCATCACATTTCGAAAGCAAAGGACCACGCGACGAGCTGCTACCAACAGTTTTCTTCGGCTCGCAGGCGCTGCACTAATCAACGCGTGAGGAATGCGCGAAACTCGGCCGGAGGAATTGTTTGGACGTAACATGGTTCGAAACTGGAAGTAATGTTGGTTTAATCACTATTTGCAGAAGCGTTGTTTCAAATCAGGCCTGCAAAACGCAGAAAGATCGAAGTGACAAATTGATGAACAAAAATTTTCCGCCGGCCGTAAAAGTCCATTCTGTTTAATTTCGTTGTAGTTTGGAAGAAAATCTGGAACGATAATTGATTATCTGAAGAACAGGCTTTTGCAACATGTTCTGCAATCGAAAAAGCTCTCTCAGGCCGCAAGAAATGCTCGAAGGGGAGCATGCGGCTCCCGTACCGTATGTTGTGCGGGCTTGCTTAAATTTCACGAACACCTAAGCATAACAATACTTGAAACACTGTAACAGCAAGTCACTTTCAAAATAAAAACGCAAAGATCCGCTTCGAATGAAATGTAGCACTGCAATGATTGCAGCAATTCATCAAGCAACGTCGTGTTCAGACATATTCTCAGTAGCATTTGTATAAGACTCACAACTAATAATGTTGAGCTGTGTTTTTCTCTAAGGTTTCGGTATTCATTTCATAAATAATACAAAACGGATTGTTTCGTCAACTGACAAGTGGTATTTTAAAAAATGGAAAAATTTTGGCATAAAATATTGCTCCAAACGTTGGCAAAGATTTTACAAAACAATCGTTATTGGCAATATTTGACAAATTTGGCACCGTATGGAAACCATGGCTGACTGTCGTGTATCACACAGACTTGCCTGGGGAAACTTTGGCAAGGACTGCACTTTTCTAAAATTTGACTGGCCTACGGTACGATGCATCACCCGGAACCAAAATGCGGCGCCTGATCTTACCCGAGATTCTGTGACAAGCGACAGCGCTTCTTACAAGGGCTTCTTCATGGGCGTCGGAAGGACGGCCTTGGATACCCCTGGAGTTTGAAATTTTAAGCAGAAAGGTTGTTTTCTCAGGTTCGAGTGAGAAAAAAAACATATTTCACCACTTTTGGCCTCCTCCAAGAAAAATGTTTGGAAATATCCACTAGCGGCTCCCCCTGGAAAAAATTCTTCCAACGCCATGGTCTTATCACAAGTTTAATGCGTGGAATCTATTACGCTACGTGAATAAAATCTGCTGCAACGTAGTTCCAGCATTATTTGTTGTGCATGACGTATCAGTCACAAAATATTGGAAAGTGCAGAAAGATGACAACAAAACGAACTTTGTCTAAAGCAGCAAAAAGGGTGGGCAAATTTTCATTAAAAAACGCAGTACCGGCCTGGGTTCTATGTACCTCTTATAACCCCTCTCTTACGTCTGCCTCTTTCTGCAGCTGTGGACTGCTCTGAATGCTTGTGTTTTACTCCCCTGTTTCACTGCGCAGTCTCATATTTTTCCAGTTATGGACTGCTCTGTGGAAGGGTTGAGCAGGGTCGCCAGAGAGTGCCAAAAATCACTGTTTTCCAAATAAATTGTCAAGTTTTTAAAGCAATATTTTTTGTGCCAAAATGTAGCCATTTTTAGAATGCCAATTGTCAATACTGACAAAACAATCCATTTTGGATTACTTATTATAGGAGTCCCAAACCTCACAGAGAAAATAGAGCTCAACATTAATCTTTGTGAATCTTTTGCAATTGTGTCATGCAGCATGTTTGAATATGGTTATTTCTTTAAGAATGGCTGTAATCACTGTCGTCTAACATTTTTTCACAACGGATCAAGTGCTTTCAGGTTAAAATTGATTTGTTGATACTCTGTTTCAGGTCTTGCTTTGCTGAGGCTTGTGTGCATTTAACGTAATGATTCTGTAAATAATGACACTGAAATATCACTTCTGGTTTCTAACTATGAATAAAATAAATCATTTCGTAGCCAAGAATCAGATACTTGATCTAAAGATAGGATATATTTTGCCTACAGAGTAGGTGCCTGGATTCCCATTAAAACAAATATTTTTTAATTGTCAAACTTAAAAATGGAAAAGTATGAAGAAATATGAATTGTAAGAACCATTAAGTGTGGAAAAATCAATATTCCCAATACCAGTGCCATTGTCGAAAAACTGTTTACAAAAATTTGCCATAAACTGGACCAACGCTTATATTCTTTGTCAAACATCTGGCAACCCTTGGGTTGAGTGTATTTTTCTCTGGAATCCTAACTTGGAGTGCTGTTATTACCTATACAGGCAAAATAATGATATTAAATAAAGAGGGTAGGTGTAGAATAATATGTAGCTTAGATCAACAAACTTTGCCAAAAGGTTGGTTTGGAAAAGTGAATATAACGTCAGCAGATTGTCACATCATAAACAGCGCACACCCGTTAACAATGAATGACCACCAAACGCCACTACTAATCTTAAATGGATGCTTTCTTTAGAATAGAACATTTGCATTCAACCTAACGGGTCTCCGCGCGAAAAAGGTCGTTTCGCCTTCGTTCGCATCGTGTCTTTTTTCAACCAGCCTCAAAAGCTGACTATCAAATCAAGCATGTGAAGCGAACCGTCCTCGACTGAAATGCCTGCACGGTTTTGGTCCACTGTGCACGGAAACCACGGAACCTTACGACATGATATTTCGGTGCTGTCAATGGTTCGCTTCTCTCACGTCTAAACATAATTTTTTCTTGATGGCAGTGAACAGCAAACTACCCGCCCGCGACATCTTGTGACGGGCAGCAAACTCCACCACTGACCACCGCGTTGTTCTTACCTTTAGAAACATTGCAATTTTTTGCAATCTGGATTACGCCCTCACACAATCAAGGAATTGTTTTTACACTCTGTAGCAGTTCTACTCTGCCGTAGTATTAAACCATGTGTTACAGGGTAGCGAATAATAGTGTTAGGAAGGTATCTGTAGCCCTGTGTCTTTGCCTCCAACGCCTTTGCAAAATTTTCTGTTTTGTCTGTTTTTATCAACCTGCGTTGTGCAGACTGTGTGTGCTTGTGCTATGGACTTCGTGTCTAATTGCAGATTACATTCATTCATTGACAGCGACCTCAAAGGCCAATTTTAAGCCAGGTGTCGCGACACTGTTGTTGGCTATTTGTGTTAGTTTCGCGTGGGGTTGGATGGGAATTAGCGGTGTGGTATCAACGAATTCCTAAAACATAAGTAAACTTGTGCTGACCAAAAGCATGTTATGGCTTGCCTGATTTCAGATGGTTGAAGTTTAAGCCAAAAGTGAATCAAAATTTTTTTCAGTGAAAGGAGAAAACATTCAATTTTCCTCATGCCGAGGCGTCAGACATCACTCCTTGCAATTTTGAAATCTCATCGGATACCTACTTTTCTATTAAAGGGTCTCCGCGCGAATAAAAGGTCACATTGCCTTCGCTGTGTGTTCGTTGAGCGTCTTTTCCAAACCAGCTTTTTTTACAGCTGACCACCAAATCAAGCATGTGAAATGAACCGACCTCGAATGAATGGCCTGCATGGTTCCACTCCACTGCGCACGAAACCCGCGAAACGTTCCCACGTGACAATTTTCGGTGCTGTGAATAAGTCGCTACTCTGACTTTCAGATTGTGCATTTCTTGTTGATTACGGCGAGCAGCAAAATAGTTGCAATCGCAAAAAAAGCTCAGCATATCACTACCATTTTTTGGGTACAGAAGCTTGAATCGAAAGCATGAAGGAGCAAAGTCATATGCCACAAAAGCATTTAATATTTTGCTCTTCAACGCATCTATTTGCCTACTAAATTACGTGCTCGATTGTAGTCTTTTAGACACAATGCAAGAGCAATTTCAAACCAGTTTGTGAACTCGATCATTTCCTAATGCTGCTCTGCTGGTTGGTGCTGTGAGTATGGATCAGACCGCATTGTACACAATGAATTATTGCATAGTTTAGAGAAATGTAACAGCTAACTATTTCGACTGATCACACAAAAGTATAGTCAAAAAATTGGATAGATTAGAGAAATGTAACAGCTAGCTATTAGAGTGATCATACAAAAGTTTAGGCAAACAAAATGTGTTTATATGAGAAAAAATGTGTGCCAATTTTTTAACACAAATTTCTATGAACGAAACTATTTATATCACTGAAGTATCGTGTAGAGCTGCAGCAGCCCATTCCAATGTGTTCTATGTTCTCAGTACCTTCCAAAGTATGCAAAAGAAAAATCGCATTTGAACACGAACAGGCATTTTGAATTATCCGCAGTTTGTCCCAGCGTCTCGAAACAAACAATACTCAAATATAAGCCAAAGCAATCCAGCAATATTCGAATATTAATTGGAGAAAACTTCCGTCTTGGTAGAGAACCCCACGGTGACGTTAGTGAGGTGTTGAATGGCTTAAAATATTCAGGAAGCTGAACTAAAGCCATAGAGACCTTGGGAAGGCTGCTAGCCTAACAGTATGGCAAGTTTTGGCCATAAATAGAGCCTGAAAAGTGTTCAGCCACCTAGTGGAGAATTTGCTTTTTTGCTCAAATAAAATTTTCCTGTCCAAAGTTTGGAATGAAATTTGGTGGGATGGTACCAAACACTGAAATCCACTTTTTCAGCACGTTTGGGAGTTTGGTGGCTACCTACTGGCAATAAAGTGGCTTGAGCCTCAGAATACCCCCGAAATCCATGTTTTTTGCCTCCTCAGGCCCCTCACCAATACAAGTGTGAAATTTTTTGATCATCATTGCAAAGGTAAGGTCTTCACAAAAATTTATATGTAGAAAGTTTATTTCCAACATGTTTGGTTTAGGCTCTGTAGCCTACTGAACGGACACAACTTAGGTTCTGTAGCCTACGTAAAAATAGTTTTATCCCTGAAATGACGTCACAATGACTTTAAAGGTGGGCGCAACCTACCTCAAAATATGCGCGGCAGTCTTACGAAATCGTTGATACCTTCAGTGACTCTCTAGCCCAATCCTTTCAGAAGTTATCGTTGATGATAGCTTCCTGCGCCAAAATTTTAACGGGCGCGGTACTTAAAGGGAACCCTCTGCCGGAAGTGTCTTACCTACGTATTTGGTTATCTTAAACTTAGTTTGCACTTGAAGATTTTTACGGCATCACATTAAATAGAACGAATATACGACATTTTCACAACGATTTTCCTACGTAAGTCTACTGCTCACTGCGTCCTTGAATGACTTTTCGATATTTTATCTTATATTAAGCAAATTTGCGCCGTTTCGCTCAGCGTCGTATTTTTTGCCAGTTTAGTCCGTCACAACTTGTTCTCCTAATGTGGTATTTTTGACTAGCGTCCTCTATGTTTACCTTAATTTCAAAATTCGTGTAATTAAGTCGTACTTCTTATAGTGCTTATAATGGGTTACCCGATAATGTTTGGTGTTATCCTATATGATCGTCTCATTACTTTGTAATGTATGATGTCGTGGTTTTTGTAATTTCGTTGTTGACGGCGCCACGCAAAACCATCTTAATGAGTTTTTGCGTCGTCTTTTAACTAAATCTATCGTATGCATTATTTTATAACGCAGTCAGTGTAATAATTTCATAATTTCGTTCATCCATATTCGTTGGCTGCTGTTTTAATCTTGCTGCCGTATTTATGTTTGTTTGTTTTGTTGTATCACGTAGCCTCGTCTCAGCCTTCATTTAACCACTGTTCGATGAGTTCCTAATTTTTTTTGCACTTGCGCCTGGCTTGGGTGGAAATTAATGCAGTTCGTCTGATCTAATGACGCTATGTCCCATACGTCTCGGAATGTCAATCCCTTGTAACATGTTAAGAGTTTCCAGACATGAAACACTTGGGTGTTGTAAGGTATCGCATATACATATTCAATGGTGAGTTTCTGTCTTCGACCTGTTTTCACTCCCACATGGCATTCTTCTGGGTATCTTCTATTCGTATTTGAAACGTAAAAGGTTAAACATCTGTTTTTCCACAAGCCTACATCAGTAAGATTTTGGCAACACCTTCGCAGTTTTGTGTTTCCAGTTGTTTAGTCCATCCTTCTGCTTGCGATACTCGTAGATGACGCTTGTTCAATCGTCCGTTCGTACCAATTCGTTGCCATTTTTTTGTAACGCTGTAAACTCCATATCTATAACCTAAAATGACGGAGTTAAATAAATCGCCACTTGATTATTTTCATTGTTTGTACCTCAATTTTGATTGTAATTAATGTCGCGGTACCCTCGGAAGTCAATACAAAGTCACTTGTTGCTTCTAAAACCTTCTCTTGACGAAGGTAAGCTCCACACAAGTCTGCTAAACTAGCGATCACATTCCTATTCCTTAACAACCTATACACACACACGCAAATACTTCGCATATCCGTGAGCGGCGAATGCATTTTGGATACACGACGTTCAACGTTCGCCACATGTTTACTCACACACACTTAATTACGCGATTATGTTCTGTTTATTTTGGGTCAGAATTTGGTCACCTTATTGCGACTCTGTTTTGTCACCCGATTCATTATTTGAATCGTAACCAAGTCGTGTAGTTTGAATGTCTCTTTGTCGTCGATATTTTCGTCACTTTTGTTTGTGTCCATGCAGAGGGTCGACGTTTCCGCTACGGGCTCGACCAGTGTTGCCAAATATTTATTGATTTCTCCACGAAGATCAAATTGATGTTGAAACTCGTAATAGCATGATTGTGTGTTTATTTTGCTGCAGCAAAGTAAATCTCATTGCTCACATAAAGTAAAAATAACTTTATTTTCATTGTTCTGTGAATCCACAGTACGGGAGGCAAGGAAATCTGCAGCAGTACTGGCGAGTGTAAAAGGAAACAAAGTTTAGTGGGTTGCGCAGTACAAGTCAACAGCCAAAGGATGGCCAATCAAAAATTTGTGAAATATGATCAGAAAGCAACACATGTGTGATCGCTTTGTCATTTGTCAAATACTTCTTGGAGTTGGATAATCCGATGTCACGTCAATTTCATCTGTAGTACGTTTTGATTTGCATATTGTAGTTTATTTACGTTCAATCGGTTAATAATTGATATTTCGCAAACAACCACAGTTTTCCTCGGACAAAAAGTTCAATTTCACAACCACTCCTGCGAATAAAAACAAAAAAAGTTATTTTTGTTGCTTGAAGTTGACGACATGAAAGTGACTGCGCAATGGTGGTTACACGTAGTTGACAGGGATGGTCTCTTCAAAATCTAACTCTGTCTCATGAAATACTCCGACAGCATCATGTGCCACTCCAGCGTCAATCTTGACTGGCAAACAATTGTAGTAAAACAAGATTTTGTTTCAGCATTATTCACAGAAATGCAAACACTTTGTACATTGAACAGTATGACCGGGAATCAGCAGCGTACGCAGAAAATTTTCAGGGGGTGGTTTTCATTCAGTGGCATATGGTGGTCACTTGTATTTGGCGTGAGCTGTTTGTAACGTTACAATTAGACGTCATATTCATACTTCCAATCCAATGTTTTGGTGAAGTTTGTTGACAAAATATGCATATGCTTTTACACGAACTCTCCTTATTTTATGTGTCACTGCACTGAATACAAACTAGCAACGCTCCAAGTTAGGATATCGGAGTAAAATACACTCAACGCTACGACACAGCGGTTATAATATCAGGTTGCGCGCTAAAATGGGGGAGTAAAACACACACATCACTTCGTCACAGCCATTTACTGTACAACCTCACATCAGGCTGCGCTGATGTCTTGTCGAATACGACCAGTCGAACATAGGTGTGGGTCCAGATTGGCTGGCACACACCCCGGTTTGCAAGATCGAATCTTGCTAATCTACACAATAATTGAGAATGCGCATGAAGTGCGCAAGAAAACCTTCAGTTTTTTGCTATGCATAGAAATCCATGAAACGTCTAGTTATCCTTTTTCCGTGCTGAGATATTGTCAAATGTCTGAATGCTTTTGTGTTAACAACCACTGTTTTTGAGCTCGTGCACAAGTTCTATCTTGCTACAGAAATTGGTAATGTAGTGTAGGTAGTGCGGTCAGCACATTCGCTGGTCAGCCACAGCACACAAAATAAAGACAATTGTTTCGGATAAAATGAACTATTGCGGAACACAATTTCGAACATGCACAATGGACGAAAAGTCTGCAAAAGTGATGAGATGGTTCCAGTATGCAGACAATAACCTAGATTCTCACCAAAACCCAATTATTACTTTTTGGCCCATTCACAATGTTCCTTGAAACTTGCATGCAAATTCATACCGTGGTATTTGCATTAAGTCGTCTAATTAACGATAAAAAATAATACAAAAACAATCAATCTCCTTTGTGCAGGTAATAACGTTTTTGCAACATATCATATATAAGGGCGGGGTTAACCCCAAAACCCTCCCTTGCGTACGCCCTTGGCGGGAATGACGATTGAAACGTCGTTGACGATGAATCATTTTACTTTACTGCAGCGTATGTTTACACTCCAAAGTCGTTTGTATTTGCGGTGTTAGACGTACTGGCTCTTGAACGCGACCTAACTCTTCTTTCTACAGCAGAAAAGCAAGAAACTTTCCGAAGGAAATCTGTAGTGCATTTCCGCATCTTTGCTGAACCGAGATTGTATATTACCGGATTGAGGCATTCGGAGAAACGTAGAAAGAAATATTCTATCATTCCAAACCAGTAATCTGTTACTCTGTTCTGTTGTGTATTTGCACGAGGTTGAACTGACCAAAACTCGTAAGCTGCAAACAAAATTATGGAGTTTCTTTCAGACATTCAAAAATATTGAAATGTTCTTCGACTTTAATGAAAATCAAACTTTTACTTAATTCAAATCTACAAACAGACCACATATTTTCACCTGTGAAAGGGACGTAACCAATCAGGAAAGACACCACAATAAGGAATAGTTGGAACACTGCTTGTTTTGCTTTGGTTTGCCACTTCTGTGTGTTTTGAGTCGAATGGTCAGGATGCATGTTCGATCTAACACTGCCAGCAATGAGGACACACATCAAAATTACTCCAATCGTCGGAGCGTACAAGAACAAAGGATAGCAAACTTTTTGGTAAGTTGTGTAGTGGTCGTACCTGTAAAATATATCTTGTTGCTTGTGAGTGAATGTAACACATATATGAGACATAAAACTATTTACCTAGAAAATGGGCCTTTTTCGTATCAAATACAAGAAAACACGCAGGAGTACCCGACTTGAAGCATGTACGAGTATATGTTTATATATATGAAAGTGTGCATACGCAGTTAGATATTTTCTGTTATTCTCAAAAAGCCATAAACACTTATGTCAATGTTTCTAATCACTCAAGTCAGCCCATTCTAAAATTCAGCAAATTTCGTCAAGAGTTTTGAACATCTCTACTCTACGAAATTCCAGTAATCTTAATATTTCACGTAAAGCTCGAACAAAAGACAAGGATGAAAACGTTTTATGTAATTTGCTTGTTTATTCTAAGGACGGTATCAGCAGATGAATACATAGAGTATCTCTTAAAATCTTATCTTACTGTTCCAGTAAGATTGTGCATGCTGGCCACCTTGCGTTAGGCAATTCGCTGTAGCGATCAGGAACTCGGGCTCCAAATAATATAAAGAAAGGAATGAAACCGCACAGGAAGCAAATGATCCAGATTGCTCCCATCCAAATCTAATTTTCAAAATTGCAATCATACAATTGTTGAATAAATAGGTTTCGCTATCTTCCACCTTTGAGGTATCATGCGTTCCAACTCAATGCACTAAATACTATTAGTGACAACAGCCAAAACAATCAGAAAATTCCAAAAACAATTTAACAAAACTGGTTATGTATGTTTATAAACAAGTTACTGCCGAAATATCGGCAATAAAGCAACGACTCAAACTTTATTTTGATACTAGAGCACAATTTCACTTGCCTTCGTGTGCACAAGTCTCATTTGGTTAAACATTATCGGAAATTGAATTGAAATGTACCGAATGATAGCGAAAGAGAGTATGTGGAGCGCAGTTGCGTAGTTGGTCATGATGTCAGCTGCCCAATAGAACTGTGCAAAAAAGATGTGATGAATGTAGATTTAGGTGTAATCGAGAGAATTACACAATGTTCTTGGTGAATGTTAGTTAAAATAAGCTTGCAACAAGTTGTTGAACATGAGTCCAAAATTTCGCCAACTTTGTGTTCACTTTTGAAAAAGAACATGTTGCTTGCTTGGTTTTGTTTTTAAATGATACTTTCGTAAGAGCAAATTGAGCAAATTATGAAGTGTGTAATCATGCATTTTCGGAAATACAAAAGTAACAAGCAAATTGTGCGTTTTCATAAAGGATTTTATGTTTTAATACTACTACATATGTCGTAGATAAAATCCTTTTAATCCCTTTTATTGGTGCTTGCAGAATAGCAGTAAATACTGAAGGCAGTTGCTTCAAGTAACATGGAATGTTTTGCCTTACAATCACTTGCGATCCTCTCCACTTCAACATGTTTCACTGTAAAATACCCCGGCTATTGAGTTCACTGTTGTTGATATAGTATCCGTTCCATGAGAGGCTGAAGTAGTCTAAGCCGTCCTCGAAATCAGTGCTATAAGTGAAATGACGTGGTTTCTCAACAAGCTTGCAATTTTGTAATGTCTCACCTGTATTGCGCAGCATTCAGTGAAAAAAGACTAGCAACTGCAAAGTAGGACCAGAATCATCACCAGGCCGGTTTTTGGTATCATAGTTGTAATAGATTTGAAAAAGGAAGTCGATGTCTTCGTAAATGGAATACGTTATTTTCCATTATGTTGAATAGTGCAGAATTTCGAATTAGGCCTTTGTGCACAGTGCCTCGATAAATATGCTATAATCATCTTGGCCTATCACATTGAACAGGATTAAAGTTTGGCAATTAAAGATTTATTAAAAGTAATTGAATTCAGTAATTTAAGCGTATGTGGATGTAATAAACAATTTTACAAGTTTCAAGCAATTGTACTTTAAATATTATGTGACATTTTCAAATTTTCTCTGCAGCTGGTTCTTTTTGATGGACGTTTCTTACAAACACAAGCAGAACAGTCTTGTTTGACTGCGTTCAAGTATACTACAACACGTAAAACGTCCTTTGCTCTGAATTGAAAGCCGTTTCAATGCCTCAAAAGACAAACCCAATAAGCACAAAACAAAACTTTTAGTAGTTTCTACGCTCTCTGCTGACATTTGAGATATGTTGAAAAAACTGGTGAAGTTAATAAGCTGCATAATGAACAAATATTTGGGAAACACTGCGCGTGTGTTTTCCGGAGATCAGATGCTTTGTTGCTTATCCATTTTAATGAGAACCATGGAAATACTGTTTGGTTGCAAGTAAAAATACTGCGCATGTAAACATTGATCTGCAAATATTGCTTCTTTTTTCACGTCTTGTGCTTAAAGAAATAAAACGTTTGAATTGATGAGAATTAGCACTGAGCGAACACACGTGTGTCATGTTTTTTCAGAAAATTATGAAGGTATTGATGAAATGACAGTAAACAAAGCTGCATGTCTCGCGTTCGCCCAATGAAACCCACACCCTCTGGTCACCCATTCAAGAGTCAGTCGAGAGCAATTGTGGGAGGCTCGAAAGATTTTTTGCCCAAACTTGTCCGAAAAACGTTTATGCTACAAACTTTCCCTCTACAAATTTTCTCAAGCTCTTAAGCTGTTTGTACATATTATTTTTTTGTACCATGTAGCTATACACATCTCACTTCTCAGGTGGCAATAATTTGTCCATTAATTCAACCATCAGAAAAGTACTTAATCACATACGTGGACATTATATAAAGGTATAAAGCTAAACATACTTAATATCCAATTTAGTTCTAAGCATTATATATGTGCAGTACATGTAAATCTGCGCAACACATCTAATCAGTTTAATCACCAAACATGATACTGAAAAAGATCATTCAGGCGTTCGGAGGTAGACATGATAAAGTATTTAAGTACAAGCCAAGAATAGCAACATTAAGAAATACAGTATAACCTTATATGCCTACAACTAAGAGATTGGAATTGGCAGAGAAACACATCAATTGTGCAAGTGGACAGTGGTCTACGGTATTCTGTGCTGATGAATCCTACATACAGCCAGCGGTGGTCTTAGCAATTTGGGGGCCACCGTGCAGAATATTTTAGGGGCCCCCTGCGCTCGCATAGTTGCAATTTTATGACGTCATCATGTTCACCCAACCGTACTAAGACATTTTTGGCAAATTATGGAAATGATATTTTTGGGTCGACATGAAAATGATACGGTTATTCTCTTTGTATACTAAATCTGTACACTGTGTTTATAGCAATGGTTCTTAACCTTTTTTCTACCACGCCTATCTTTTAGTCATTGTCCTTTGTTTCAAGCCGTCTGACTTTAAATAAGCTGTAAAAGCAATATTATTTATTGGTAAATTTTATGATGAAACTTCCCAAGTTGTAGCGCGCGTAAGGGCTCGCGCACCCCTGGAAAATTTTTGACGCACTCCCCCCCCTGTTAAGAACCACTGGTTTATAAGTAATCCCATGATATAATGTCCATTTTTCATATTTAGTTCCCAGCGGTAATGTATCCCCAAAATTTGTGTTTGTCACAAAAACTGTGGGCACAATGGATATTGTGTCCCCCCTTGTCCAGGCCCCCGTCTCCTGGAACTCATTCCCTGCCTACTTAGGTAATACATTTATCTTTCCGATATGTGTACCATAATCCACTACACAAATAACACAATTGCACACAACATACAGCAAAATAGAACACTCCAGTGATATTTAACTTAAATGTGCAGAAAACACATACTTCAGCACAGGGTCAGGAACTTGGCCTTTTTTCGGCCAAATTGTGAAAATTTGGCCATTTTCAGAAGTGATTTGGCCTCACATATTTTGTTTGGCTTTTGCGATTATTTTTGCAAATTTGCCGGCCACAATTTGGCCTAATTTGAATGTGGTGCCACATTCCAGAATTTAAGCACTTAAAATGTCTCCATGTGCACTCTCACAAGCACGCACCCTTCCTGACAATTGTTGTTACCCAGTTTAACATTCCAAACCCAGAGAATGGAGATAGTTAACGACACATAATGATAATCGTTGTGTAAACAATTGCCCGAACTTCTACTGTGCAATTTACAGTATTTCCTGAACGCACTAACTAGCCTACTGTAACTGAAGATAACGGTGGTTCGCTGAGCAGTGTGGTTAGTTTAATGGTGGGTTGTTGGGCATAGTGACATCAGTCGAATGTTTGGTTTCTACTGTATATAGATTGGGATTGGCGATGATGCTGCGGTATTTGTTATCAAAATAAATAAAAATCACGTTTCACCTTTCGCACAAATCCTTAGCTGCTTATGAGAGTTCGCCTGCCCAATGCGTTGATGAAGCATTTACCAATAATACAGCATCATCTCTACCTTCACTCCGTCTTGCACAGAAAAACAAGGAACCAACCCACACTTCTACAAAGTACTGCAGTCTCAAATATCTCTAAATACTTTGAGCTACTGCTGTATCAATACAATAGAGCAGCAATGTATACTTTGTGCAAAAACTTCACACATACATCCTGTTATAAGTAGATTTGAATAATGCACGAAGAAAATGTACTGATGCTACCAACATTTATTTCTGAATCATTGCAGTGAAAAACCAGCAGTTATAGGCAGACATGGGGTAATCGCAATCGGTTACAATCAATTACAATTTTTTGTTTAATCGTAATCGATTGAATTGACTAAAAACGAAATGTAATCGTTGTCGATTACATTTCCAAATTTAATCGTAATCGACGATTACTTTCGCAGTTAAACTTGAAAATTTTCACCATACATCACTGTGCGATGAACCGCGGTTGTGATGACTGGGTTTCCTTCTCTACCATCTTTGTAGCTAATTATCGGTTTGTTCCAGCTAGCCTTCCTGTTGGCCGCCAGAAGTAACGTTGTGAGTCTAGTGAGACGTAGCGACAAAAATAGGAGCTTTTCTTAAAAACGGGTTGACACTTCGGCAACAGAATAGTGTGACATTACGAGTAGAGGTGTTGGTTTTGTTTATATATATTCAGAGTTAACTTATGAATATAATTGCTGGAGTTGATTATGTATGTAATTAGCACAGTAACTTGCATACAGTAAACTAACTTTTTTTCAGAGGAATAAGGTACTTTAATCCAAGTCGAAAGTACATTTCCACAACACTGATAACTAGCATGTCAAGCGTGATCTACCAGACACTGGTTAAAAAAACACAACGAAACCAGTGACGTTTTGTTGAACATTGACTTTTGGTTCAATAAACAGATGTGCAACTATATTGGCATCAATGTTCATTCATTTCAAATTAAAAGCTGCATAATGCTAGACGATCGTAACCCGCAGTAAGAAGAAATAGTCAGCAATTTTGACATTACTAGCAAACGAATTTTCAGCGTTTCTGGACGAATGTTCAAGCCTGATAGCTGTCATTTGACTTATGAAAGATTTCAAGTGTTGATGTTTATCAACTGTAACAAAGATTTTAAACACTGATTATTTTTGCGTAATTAATATTTAAAGTGTGTGTTGCAGTGGAGCATGGGAGGGAAGAGGGCGATTTGACTCCCCTGGCCAGCGAAACGTAAAAACCAGCTCCCACTTAGCTTATATTTCGTTTTTAGTATTCTTTTAATTGGATTTTAGTCGGTTGTCTTTTTGCGGTTTTCCGAGTTTCTTTCCGTTGTTTTGGGGTTTTAGTGTAGCCATCCACACGGGGATTCACCATCATTTCTCAGTTTTTTTTCTGAGTGTTGACTAGTACGTCCCCACTGTGACAAGTGGGCCTCTTTCAGCTACGTTTCCCCTCTAGCTCGAACCTCTAGTGATGCCACTGGCTTGTTGACTCCACGAACATCTCAGTAAACAATTAATGTGCTTTTTTCTTTTTCCCGATGTTTGATCCTTACAGATTAGTAATTTCATTTGTTGCATTGATTCATATCGCATGTTGTCTGAAAATATGCTTACATCAAACTATGCAAATGGGTTTTGTTGTTGTTCCGAAGATGTTTCAAGACAATTGTAATTGCGATTGTAATCGTGATTACTTTCAATGTAATCGTAATCGATTACAATGTGATTTTGCTTATTCGTAATTGTAATCGAGCATGTGGCAAGTAATCGTAATCGTAATCGATTACATTCGTGCTGTAATAACCCCATGTCTGGTTGTAGGGCAAATAAAATCATTGATGGTTTAAGAAATTCTGTCCAACAAAACCGGTTTCTCAGAAAACTGTTTGAGCAATGAAGTTAACCTAGGGCCAACGTAAGCTTTGCAAAAACGTGTTGTTCTTGGACTTTCACCATCCACAACTACAGACAAACATGCCTTTTATCTACGGCAAATCAGTTGAAAGTGAAGGCAAACGTATTTTTTTGTGATGGGACTGGAACGAAGGAGATTTGCAGTATTGGCTCAAGTATTTTAATAAGATTTCACTGTTGGCTTGAACTAAATAGGCTACAACCACTTCACACATGGCAGTAAATACTTAAAACTACTGTATAAATCTTTGGTATGTGCTAAATAACTATGTGTATTAGAGTTGCTTTCTGTGCAGGGTATTTTGCTTAAGGATATGCAAACTGTGTCATTAGTAGGTTTATAAGAAAGAGTGGCAGGCCACCAGGTACATCTTGCAACTATTAACAAAATGATTCATAAAAGTAAGGGCTCTTTGTTCGTAATTTGAACCCTTTTAAATTTTGATTGGGGGCCCCATATTTTTTGTAGAACAAAAAATATTGGGTCCATTATCATGACCAAAGAATGAAGGTCTTGCTTATTCTTTGGTTAGAGGCCATTAACGTCTAAGTTGGGGACCTCTTACTTTTTGACTGGCCCCTTGTCCTTTAATTATGCAGTAGTCTATTTATGTTATATCATTTTAGTGTGGCTTTTCATCTTCAGGCTGAAAACCTAAATGTGTTAAAACATATTAACAATCACAAGATTGTTTAGGAACCCAAACTACGCTTTCTTGTAAATAATATGCAATCGTACTAAAAATACAATCATAACCAAAAGTTCAGAAAATTTTCAAAGCGCATGAACTAAAAATGGGGCCACCTCCAAGCGCGTAAATTCAAGATGGGGCCCCCCATTATAATCCCTGCACACTCACTAACAACCACTACTGCATAAAGCAACGTGGATCTCGAAAACGTTCGGCTTGTAAACCTTTTGGAAAATAATGTGACGAGAAATACACCCAATAAACTATGAAACGTTCTCCCAAGATCATGATATGGGAACCATATCGGTTAAACGAATTGCAGAACTGTACTTTCAGCACAATGGAACAACATGAAAGGTTCGAAATATCTTAAATTGCTAAATGTCAAGTTGCGGCTTCTTAAAAATGTTCATCAATGCACTATGTTCATGGAATACGGCGCCACATGCCACACATCAGATATTGCAAGCGCCTAAAAAATGTAAGAAAATTCAGGTCTTCAATTGGCAAGGAAGCAGTCTTGATCAGAACCCAGTTGAAAATTTGTGGATGATTCTGAAAAACAAGGTTTCTGAAAAACAGCCCAGCAGTCTCAACCAACCCGAAAATGTAATGAATCTGTTTAGACGCGTGAAATAACTTTTAAATATTGCTGCGAACGCATTGAAAATATGCCGCGATGTCTCAATATGGTTATTGATAATAAAAGCGGGCATGAAATTATTGAATGTTGTGCGTATTATAATAAATGAGAAGAAAAAGAACTAGTGTTACCATTATAATATAGTCTAAAAATTCAAAATGCAGGACTTTTCAAATAATTTTGAATTATATTGATTGATTTCTTCTAAAGGATGATTTTATGTGTCGTTGTCTTTAAACGTTTGTCCCCAACGGCAACTTCGTCGGAACATGGCGAAATCGGAGTGAGATGTGAGTGGATTTTTACGTGAAACAAGGTTTCTTGAATACATAAAGTCAAGTGACAGGAACGTAATAAGAAGTAGAATCAGAGGGCTTGAAAATCATCGCTCATATCAACAAGCCGCGTATTTTCGAATTTCATTTTTAACTGAAACATTCAATGCAGTTTGACATTTCTCTTAATCACGAAGAATGTTCAGGTTACCAAAATCACGTAATCGGATGTAGGAGTTGAGGACTTTATTATGGTAAAGCTTGAGGGGGAATAGGAACAAAAACTCGAAACATGTTTTAGTAAAATTGTTTCAAGTATTTTTGAATGCAAAGCATGTGACGGTGAAACATTTTTTATTTTATTTTGAATGTGACAGTACGATTAGCATTTCCACAATAGCAACGTTTAATGCAGTGTTCCTTAACCTGGATTAGATCGAACCCCAAGTATGCGACGGAGCCGTTTCAGAGGTTCGACGAAAGTCATCTGAAACATGGAACCCATTTTTTCTCTCTGTTACAATGGGCCAAGATGGGGTTCCACAAAAGCTTGGAAAATAACGCAAGGGTTTCAGAGGTTCGGCGTGTTTGTAAATGTTACGAACCACTGCGTTATAGTAAGGGAAAGGCAAACACAAACATAAATTTCATGGAATTAAAAACGTCAATGAAATCGCCGTGTAATCCTCAGTAAAAAAGACTTTGAAAGATCCTTTCATATTACAAAAATATTTTTAATCAAGGTAATTTCCACAAGTCCATCCAATTGACTTACTTTGCAAAACACATCCGGAACTGGATTCCAAATGTCAAAGCCCCACGTTCGACGATACAGGAACAACCAACTTATCAAAGCTGATATAAGATCCGATACACAGAGTGAAAGAATGAAGTGCATAAATATGTTTCTGCAAACCGTGCACTTCATAAAAATTTGTTAAAGTTCATTCAGATTGCTCAAAGACATTCAACAAAACATTTTTCATCATGTGTTCCTCTTCTGATACAAATAAAGATCACTTTGTGGTTGGAAATGTTTTTAATATATGCTCATATTTGACGCTTTCTAAAATTTGCTCATGCAAAAGTTGACATAGCCAGTCCATATGGAATGAAGGGAACAATATTTTGTTATCTAACGAGAATATGCGTTTTTGGAAATAAATGATTCTGCAATTATTCATTATATGTTTTCAAGTATTGCAATAAAACCATGTGTACAATGCTGATACTTACAGTAATTTTGGAGCTTGTGTTCCCGCAATCGACTTCATCCTTATTACAATTATACATTTTGCTTTGCACAATGTGTTTTCTGTTCACTCCTCAACACATACAAGACACGACATTATTGCTGTTTATCTAGTAAAAGATTCAGTTTTTGCAAGACTCAAGAAAGAGAATTGTGCATCACCGGAAACGAAAACATGCTACTTGCTTGTCAGGAAATTAAGCAAATTGGTAAGCCTTATTCGAAAAAACAAAATCTTGAATGGTCCCTGAGGAACATTTCTCCTCTATTGTTATCACTGTTGAAGAAAGCTACACACGATGACTTTCAAATTATTGCAATGTACGGAGAAACTTACTTTAATTTAGAATTTGTTGAAATGACTATGATTGTCAAAATATTTCCGACCAATCCAACCACTAGAAACGTGAACAGAAGTAAGGCTGAGAATATTATTCCAGTTTGATCGAAAGGACGTAGATAAGGCCTGAAAATGAGATTTGCTAAAGAAACTGATTCTGAGTTTTGTACAGTGTTGAAACGCTTTCAAAAGAAATTTGTTCCATCTCTTTGGGCTACACCATTCAAATGAAAGTTTTCCGCACCTTATGAAAAGCGATTTTTTCTGCACAATCAAATTCTGAAGCTGCTTGTAGATTCTAAACAATGATTTCAAATCAAGTTGCAAATAAAAAGTGAGCCATCTTACTTTAGCGTAGCATTTGATGAAGTGGTGCTTAAAGTGAAAATCGTCATCCTGGACGTGGATAGAACTGAAGTCATCTGTTTCTTTCGATGGAAATAAAGACGCTCCCAAACCGTTTTGCAATTTATTAAAACAGTAGAATTGCAATCAACACTCTTTTGACATCCTGAAAGTGAAAGTAGAACTCGGACAATAAGTAAGTGAAAAAAGTGAAACATTCAGTACCTTATGATTTCCGTCTCGAAAACGCGGCTTTGCATCAACTTCAGGAAAATTTATTTTATGCCCATTTCGTCATTTTCTTGCATTAACATCAAGTTGATTAACAGTTATGTGTTAGTGAAAGTGAAATCACAGTTTGGATTATGTGACATGAAATATTGTACAATGCATTGTTCAGTTATAAATTGTAAGCTGCGGTTGGCTAGGGCCAAATTGTGTATTTACTATAAAGCTTTCTTGTATCTGAAAACTAGTTTATAGAAATCTGGCCAAACAAGGACTTTTCCTTTGCAACATAAAGTAATATACCTTGTCGAGGAAACATGCTTTTTCTTCAATAGACAATGCTGTTTCCTAATTACTTTCCAAGGCAAAGCAACGTATTTTGGACACTATTACGTATGAACGAAATGAAAGAGGTATTGAAACCTTGAATCTGATACGATTACTATCTTTCATTTGCGAACTTTCCTATTATTTTCCTTATTTAAATGTGCTAAACATTATAGTCTACAAAAGTGAAACGGCAAGCATCAAGTAACACTCCAGTACTACTGTTTGAATTGGCTCCTGTTTTTGAAGCCAACTGCTGTTTTTGAAGCCATCTTGTTACTGAGCATTATTGTTGCTGCATTGCTGGTACCGGCTGTGCTATCATGTTATGCAATATGCCTTAACCGCTGCATTACCTTGCAAAGGCCGCAGGTAAAAATACCTTAATTTGTTTTTTGAAGACCTACAGGCCTGTGGCTGCCTTTACCCTGAGAATGCAGGAAGTAGAAATCGGTGTTTCCTGCTTACGTAACGAGACAACGATGAGATGAATGCATGCATATATTTTATAATGATGTAATATGATGATCACAAGCATGTCTTTCAGCTATTGTAGACCCTAGTTGACCTTTTCCATGTTTGAACAATATTCTCTGTTTCTTCTTCCTTTCTGATGGAACAAAATTTGCAGTTCAAAAGTGTTGAATATTTTCGTGATGTTTTGCAAATATGTGTTTGAAATTTCATAGTTAAAATTCAAGCTAGAGGCTTTTCGGAAGCTCACGTCTGTTGCTTAAATTGGTCGCTGTTTCGCCAAGTATCAAGCAGGTTTGAATCTCTGCAGTTTAAACTAAGATAATATTTGCAGTATCTCTCATCTTGCAAACCGCTTTGAGGCGTCAAAGTCCGGAGCTTCCCTACAGGCATTAGGAGGATGAGAAAATCCAAAACAGTTGTTTCGGAAATGGGATTACAGTTTGCTCAGTGCAAACATAACAATTGTTGATCTTAGTAAGAAACTGAAAAACAAATATTCCTCCCACGTGCAATGGGCTGTTAGACAAATTTTAGTAGAGTTTTATAATCTTCTGAGCTTTCAACAATGTTTTAGAGAATTCTACGTTACCAAGTACAACCATGGTGAGTTTTTCCTAATCCATTTACGGGTATATCTAAATCACATCGTTGAAGCAAACAAATTTCGCTAGACTTTTATACCATTCCAAAGCAAGTTTATCAATTTCCGTATTGAATAATTGTTCTACCATAAATTCAAAATGCTGGTAACCATAGATGTTACGGACAGAAAACGTTTGTCCGCACTACAACCGCATTTGTTGTGAATATTCCTGATCTAAACCACACCGTAACACAAGTTAGGGAGCAAATGCTGCGTATGACTAGCAGGCGCGGACACAGGGGGGATGCAGGGGATGCACCCCCCCCACCAGACCTGAAGAGGTGTTGATATGACACTTAATTTTGATTGAAATTCATCGCCAAAAATATTTTGTCCTGCACATTACTTAATCACTAAAGTTGCTAAAAGTCAACTTATGCTAACAATTAGTCAAAAGCGTTTTCTTCGTTTCATTTTTCATTTCTTCGCCTTGTTTGTGGAACCTGATACAAAATAGTCACTGATCTTATGAGCGTCCGCAAGGAGAGAAAAATGGACATTTGCTCCCTGGAAATTGGGATTAAGAACCAAATATTTCTGGAAAAAACTGAAGTCGGCATCTTAATTCCGATTAATTGATTTGATTCTTGAAATGACAGTTTTATTGCCGGTATGAAACTCACACTGCACAAGAGTCAGGTTCACAGTTATAGTGTCATGCAGTGATGAGCTTACAGTTCAGTCATATCCCCTCCTTTGCCTGAAGAGGCGAGTTGCGAAAGTCGCGAGCGGGTTGTTCTACTGTTGGTCTTTATTGCGTTACAACAACATGGCAACAAATCTTCAAAAGTTCACTTTGTATTACGGTGGCAGGCGTTTTATTACATGAGTCTGTTGAACGTACACATCTTGGAAGGTAATGCAGCGAGACAGTGACATGCTGATAGCGGTAAGCCACGTGCATTTGTACTTTGTGAAAAGAAGCATGCGTGAGTCTATAGCAATGCTTCTTCAAGTTTGAAAACCCATTATTAGTGCGAGTGTGACCAATGTGCCTGAGCGTCAAGCTACACTTATGCAGGATTCTTTTCATGCAGTGTAAAATTACGTGGCTTGTTGGAATGCATCTATGCAGGCTTGTGGGAATACGCCTTAATAGTTAAGGCTTAGTTCTGACATCTGAGTGAATACTGAGTGCAAAGCCATATTGGCTGTGGAGAGATTTCATAACTTATCTGGTCAATTTTGCAAAATCTGCGTGGTGTTTTAAGTCCAGTAAGTTTGTCCGTAGTCGTATCAAAATACAGGTCTGCTTGATTGTCCGGTTTGTGTAGCAAGGTTTTATTGATCGCTTTGGACGAGTTCCTAGACGCTTGCAGCTCTTGTTTCTAAGTGATGCTGAAATGCCTTGCTAGCTGATCCCGCAATCAGGGGAGGAGCAACTGGGCAATTCCCCCCGACATTTTCAAAAGCATGTTCAGTTGTTAGTTCAGTTGAATATAACAGCTGGGCGCGGCCTTGCTTGCTAAGTAAAATAAAGTCATCATTTGTGGTTTCGTTGAAAACCATGGCAAGCCAATGCTTTTTTCTTTACAGATCATGGCAATGCTTACTTGAAAAGAAATGCCCTGTGCTGAAAATCTGCAGATAACCTACTGTGTAAATTGTCGTAATACTAATATACCTGGCTATTGCTGCCAAAGAAGTTTTTTTGTGATTGTTACCGTAACATGGGCATTTCCTTTGTAGTGTAGAAAGGATAAAGCGTTTTGTGAACGTCCATTTGCATTGGATCGTCAGCAACGTTCCCTCTAAGGGGCGCAAATACTCAGGACCACCAGAACTGTTGCGCAGTGAAATCTCATTCTCGCGCACTTGCAGCATTCCAAAGCAATGGAAAAGCATGCAAACAAGAAGCTATTTCAATGAAATGTGTATTTTGTTCGTATTTTGATGAGATTGTACATTTATTACGCAATGCAAAAAGTTTGTAATTCATTGAAAACTCCACTTACTCAGCCCTAAAATAATCATGCTCACTAAAACAAATATTTGCTCAGTGTAAAATTATCTTAGAGGGAACACTGATCGTCAGCAATGTGAAAATGATAAACAAAATGTTGACCTTGCCCCCCTGGAAAAATTTCTGCGGACGACATGAATGATCGTGCTTTCTCGCTTTCGTTTTTTTCGTTACTTTCGTGCTTTCACGCATTACGAATTATTTGTTTCTTTCCGTTCTCTTAATTGCGGATTCAAAATAAGCAGAATCAACCCGTTTCTTGTTATTATTTCATCAAAATTACCTGCAATAACAAATGTTATGCACAAATTACTACTATGGGTATTGCGGACTATTCCAAACGACAATAAAAACTGTGAGGTTCCCCATTTGAAGAGCACTGATCTAAACCGCATCCAAGTGACAACGCTCACATGCCGCAACATGCAAGTCAAACAGCACTACTGCACTATGCTGCCTACTGCCACCCGTAATTGTGCAGTAACAAACGTAACCTACAATCAGAATAACACGTTCCATTCCGGGGCACGAGATACTCGTACTTTCATGCCAACGCTTGCCTACCGGTGTACGAGTATACTCGTACTTGCAATCCCATGCCAGCAGTTGCCTCCCAGAGGGCGAACTCCTGCTTGCACAGTGGGGTGCCAGAGATTGCCTCCAGCGAACGCGAACTCGCGTTTGGCAGAGCGGGAGGCCAGAGGTTGCTCATAATCTCAAATCACAACCATAACTTTCATAATTGGTATTCATAGCCGAAGTAGCCAACAAAAGTAACCTTGGCCAAAAATGTCCATGAAAAACAAAAACTTTCACCGTTGGTATCCTTGGCCAAAAATGACCAAGAAAAAACAAAGCTTTCACCGTTGGTAACCTTGGCCAAAAATGACAAAGAAAAAACAAAACTTTCACCATTGGTATTCTTGGCCAAAATGCTCAAAATCAAAAACTTTCACCGTTGTTATCCTTGGCCAAAAATGACCAAGAGAAACAAAAACTTTCACCATTGGTGTCCTTGGCCGAAAAGGCTAAAAAAGAGAAACTTTCACATTTGGTAACCTTGGCCAAAAAGTATCCAAGATTATTTTTTTGAACACGATTGAAATTCGCATGGGGTCAGTGTTCGTGTGACATACCAACAACGTTTTAGCATTCCAGGGTAACTTTTCAAGCAATCAACAATGCACGAATTGCTTCAATTGTTGCTTGTGTGCGCAAGAAATTCGGCAACGGAAAAAATTCTCGCGAAGAGGCGGCTCCATTGAAATAATTGGTATTTTTACTGTCGCAAGAAACCCTTCAGGGACCGTAGAAGCCGATATATTGACATTACCGGACGATTTTTGCGATAACTCGCAAATCGCTAAAGTTACGTCCACCACGAAGGTATTGTAAGAAAAGTTTTTTCACCCCGCATACTTTGAGGTATTGGCGATAGCTTTATGGCGTCATTGGCGAACTCAAACAGGGGAAAAACTGAAAAAGCAAAGTAGTCAAAACAAAGGCAGTGCGAATGTTTAAAACGAAAAATCTGCAGACATGTTAGAAACATTCATTCGGCACAAAAAATGTCGGCCAGGACCCAAAGTCTGTAAAAATATTTATACAAGAACTGTGCAAATATTTTGGAAAGTCAAAAAATAAATTTGTTGATATATTAGGGGAGGTTTGGTCTTTTTTCACATGTAAAATATCATACCTCCGGTGCCAAACACAAAAAATCTCAAAGTTGCAGTGCATTTTCACATCTGCGTCCTACAACATCCTACCAAATTTGAAGCAGAAGTAATGAGAATAAAAAATTTTTGCCAATGATCCACAAAATTTCTGACAAGTATCCGAAAATTGAAGAAAAGTGATAAAAAGTGCAATAAAGCATTTAGAAAAGTTTCGACTTTTTGTGATTGGTTGTATTTTTGCGTTGTTCAAATGCTGCACTCCGAAATCCAGTATCGGCAGCGATTTTGGCATAAAACCTAAAAAATCGCTTTTTTCAAATTGCCTTATTTGCCCCAATTGGCTTTATTGCCGCAACATTGCTTTTCCCCAACCCTAAAACAATGGTAAGTGACTTGGTATAGTCCTTGAAAACACTCGAGGACTGGTGCAGTCCTTGCAAAAAAGCTAAAACTGTGGCAAGAAATTTTTTTGAAAATCATCAAGAACTTTCCAAAAAAGGCAAGAAACAAAGCAAAAATCGGATTTTCGCAGAACTTTCAAGTGCAAACATAACTTGCTGTTAGACCTATCTGAAAGATCTCACGAAAACCTTTCTTGCAATGTTTTACCGGTCGACATACCTTCAGTGGTTCACGAGTTATCGCGGAAAAGCCGTCGAGCATGACGATAAGTTGGCTTTTGCGGTCCCTAAAGGGCCATTCCGTGCCAATTCTCAGGAAGTGGTCAAGGCACCCTCTCCAACGTTCCTGAAATTTTACTCAAATTGTCATTATCCCATATGATGAACATCTGCAAAATGTAAACGAAATCTGTCACGAAATGGCATGATGATAAAGCTTTTTAGCTGGGGGTCGTTGCTGGGGGGACGCAAATTATTCCTATTTGGCCATGTTTAAAGCCTTATTACCGCCAAAACACATTAGTGAACAATTCCAATATTTCAGGGATGCTAATAACTTTGCCAAATATTGAAAAAATAACATTATCTTCATTGTGACTTTCAAAGGTCAAAGGTCATGTCCTCCCGAATTGATTGTTTCTATCTCTTGCTACAAATTTTCGAAAATTTTCAAACCTCGCCACAGTTTTATTTTTTGATGGTTTTCGCTTATATTTGGAAGAATTGTTGCTGATAAAATTATCTTTGATCTTAGAAAATTTTATTTCAAAATATCAAAAGGTTTGTGAGATCAAAAAGTTTACCCATGACTGGGAAATCAAGGCGACAAAGGTACCCCACTTTTCTAGTTTTTTCATTTCGTGCCAAGTTTGACCCAAGATATCTCACAAACCTTTTGATATTTTGCAATAAAATTTTCTAAGGTCAAAGATAATTGTATCAGCAACATTCTTCCAAATATGAGTGAAAACTATCAAGAAATAAAACCGTGACGAAGTTTGAAATTTTCGAAAATTTATTGGGAGGCCATGACTTTTGACCTTTGAAAGTCACAATATAGATAATGTTATTTTTGCAATATTTGGCAAAGTTACTAGCATCCCTGAAATATTAGGGTTGTTCACTAATGTAGTTTGGCAGTAATAAGGCTTTAAACATGGCCAAATATGAATAATTTGCGTCCCCCCGGCTACGCCCCTCAACTAAAAAGCTTTGTATTCATGCCATTTCTTGACAGATTTCTTTCAAATTTTGCAGATGTTCATTATATGGGGCAATGACAATTTGAGTAAAATTTCAGGAAAATTGGAGAGGTTGCCTTGACCACTTCCTGAGAATTGACACGAAATGGCCCTAAAAGGGTTTTAAAACTTTTCAAGCTATGAATATTGAACCAGTGTCCTTGTTTTTTCAACTTTTTGCTCATTTGCGCATGAAATTTGGCAACGTTGAAGCGGTTGGTAGGATACAAATAGGAAAGAAAAAGCATCTCACAAAAAGGCAGGTTCATTTACAACATTGGTAGGTTTGGTTTTCGCAAAGAACAAACTTTGCAGTAATCACAGCATCAGCCAAGGCATTGATGAGTTTATATCCTTCCAAGAAATACAGATTGTGTCAATGTTTGTAATGTTTCACATTGTTGCTTGTGTGCGCGCGAAATTTGGCAACGTTGAAGCGACTGATAGGCTACATATTCGAAAGAAAAAATATCTCGCGAAAAGGCACCTCCATCGAGAACATTGGTAGGTTTGAATTCTGAAACGGACAAACAACGCAATGAATACAGCATAAAACAAGGTGTTGATGGGTTGGAAACTTTCTTTTATGGTCGGGAGAGAATCGGGGAATCGAACTATCATGATTCCCAGGGAGAATTTTGGCCGAAATTAAAGCAATGCCTTACCGACTGGACTAAAGAAGCACTTCCCCA
>Ga0210059_1001482_pt1 | contig 35367 bp, 26 predicted proteins | sample Ectturendosymbi2_FD_188042 | JGI IMG/M metagenome (GOLD analysis project Ga0210059, IMG submission 188042) | Ecteinascidia turbinata endosymbiont from Florida, USA - Sample 2 (SPAdes) (version 2) | ecosystem: Host-associated > Tunicates > Ascidians > Unclassified | place: Key West, Florida... | reverse complement strand
AGTGGGGGTAAAAACAAAATCAAAAAAATTTTTTTTTGAAAATTCAATACTAGTATCAAAATGGATACAAAAATCCACTCAGGCATTTTTTTTACTTAAAAACAAAACTTGGTCGTTAGAGGGTTAAGCAACGTTTGTATTTCAGCATCACTGCTGTCAAACCAGTCTTGATGTTTTCTGGTGCTGTAACCAAGAGTATCTACAGCAGCATCCATGACAGCCTTGCTCAGTGTGTCCCACTGTTTTGTAGCGTCCGAGCTGCTTTGAAACGCCAGAGGTGAGCAATCTGAGACCTGTGCAAGATTAGACGATATGGCTGCATGTAGGCTGGACAGGTCTGCTCTTCGGTCCAAGCCGCTGACGTTAAGTCGACGCTGAGGTTTCTGTTTTCGGGCTGGGGGACGAATGCGTATGTGGAGCGAAGTGCGGACGAGGCGGTGATCAGTCCAACACTCAGCGCCACGCATCACTCTGGTGATCTAAACGTCTTGGAGGTCGACCGCTTTGACAAGAACGTAGTCTAGCAGATGCCAGTGCTTGGACCAAGTATACATCCATGTAGTTTTATGTTTGTGCTTCAGTTGAAATAATGTGTTGGTCACAAAGAGACCAAACTCTGAGCAAAGACTAACAAGCCTATGACCATTGCTGTTGATGATACCTACGCCGTGCTTGCCCATGACATTTCCCCAGATCTTAGAATCAGAGCCAATTATTGCATTGAAATCTCTAAGTACAATGAGCTTGTCCCTGCGAGGTATCTGCATTAACGTGGATCGCAGCATCGCATAGTGGTGATCTTTAGTCTCATCGTCAGATGGTAGTGTTGGAGCATACGTGCTGATGAAAGTGGCATATCGATGTTTTGCGAGGGGAATTCTCAGAGTCATCAGACGTTCTGAGATCGACACCAGAGATTCAGGTAGAGTCTGAAGCAGTTTGGTGCGAATGGTAAACCCGACACCGGGAATTCGCTGGAAGCCCCTTCCAAAAAAAGGTATAGCCACTGGGCATCTCGTTCAGTGAGCCTTCATCCTAGTCTCGCTCAATGCTGCAATATCAATGTTGTAGCGCGACAGTTCGGAATCTATGAGAGCAGTTCGTCGGTGAGGACAGTTAGAGTTATCAGGGTTCGTACATTCCAAGTAGCAAATTTGATGTGTCGAGATTTTACTAATTGCTTGCGTTGTCGACTGCTGGGAGGGATGCCCTAACTGTCGCAGTCTACCGTTTGGGTCACAACAGTGGAACCGACAAGTTTTGGGCCACCTTTTCTAAGCCCTTCCTCTTGCTGAGGTGAGCAGTGTGGATTGGAGATGGCACGGGAAAGCAGTTTTGCAGCCCAGCCCGCCCGGAGCTAACATGAAACTGCGCGGCCTGGCCCGTTTATGCAAAACTACAACATATTTTCTGGCCCGGACCAGCCCGTAATATAAAGTAGGCAATATCTATTTTGCCTCTAAGATGGCGGCAAAATAGACACATGACAGAGGTTCGCCAGGGGGCCTTCATTAATCACTTTTGAAAACTTATTTGCCCAATGCCTGTAGCACGACACCAACACATGACAAGAGTTCCCCAGGATGCACTACACTTGCTAGTAGCCTAACGTACTAAGCCTAAACCAGGGGTCACCAAGAGGGTGCCCGCCGGAACCAGGTCGCCGGTATGGACCATGTGGGTTGCCCGTGGCCTGTTCTGGCAATAGCATAAACATGATCAGTCTCTTTACAATGATGAATATCTTTAATTTGTATTTTTAATGATAACATCATATGAAGATAAATCATGCAAATTTTTATTTTCAGAAGTGTGTGTATCAAACTGGTAGACCTTCGCATGAATCTGTACCAAGAAGCAGCTCTGAGTTTGAGGCAGGAGTTTGCTGACTCCTACCTTAAACCCTAACCAAAGATAATATCAAACCAAGGAAGGGTTCACAACCTGTGATGCATGTACTCTTAGGGGTAGATTTTCCTATCTGAAAGGGCACATTTGAGGTTAGCAATGGAAGAGAAAAATTATGTTTGCATATTATTCATTTCGAAATACTCGCATTTATACATAGGTCAACATCAGTGAGTATTATTTCAGATTATGAAACTTTGCAAAAAACAAAAATTTTTGGCGAGCAGACTGCAGCAGCCCGTAGTGGTCCGGAATGACGTCATCGCTAAAAAAATTGCTAGCGGACAGTTTCAAAACCTTAGCGGACGGCCCGAAAACTGGACTGTTAGCGGCCCGTGCCATCTCTAGTGTGGATCCTAAATAGGGCTGCTCAGTCACCCAGGAAGCTGCCGAAAGAGCTTGCTGTTCCTGTCCCAAGCTCCAGCGACCATCTGGCCTGAGCCGCCTACGTGGGAGTAACAGACTAGAGGCTCCCAGTCTCATCCAAGACCTGCCCCCGACACCTGCTAGATCATCGCCGCAGGTCTTTCGGGATAAAAGGGGAAAATTTCGTTGAGCAGAACTTGCACAACTAATGATTAAGGTGGAGGAAAGATTCGCAGCCTTTGATCCACCATCTTGGCCCCCGTGCATGCATGATCAGTGGCATGGGTGGGCCCAAGACAACTGCGCTGCAGAGAGGTTACAGGAACCTTCCAGAAACTCCCATGTTTTGAAGCCCGTATTCGCGTGGTTCCAACACATCGCCACCTTGCCTTCACAGCCGGTGGGATTCTGGATCCTCATACGCCTGATTTGCCAAGAGGCATGCGCATGGTTTAAGTAGAGTGTCCTTCTCATAGGCATGCTGCCGACCAAGGCTGAGGGTCATGCCAACCCCAAGTATTTGCTCAGATATACCGCTGAGTACTCGGACGCGCCACATCGCATAGCAACTTTTGTTCAAGAACAGGGGGACCACGTGAAGGCGTTGCTACGGGCGCATTTGCGTAGGAGAGGCCATGTGCAAGTGACCTGCTTGCTGGAGTACCAGAAAGAGGCCCCGCGGCGATCACTACACCTGAAAAGGAGAGGCTGTAGGAGACGCTTACCCTTTTCTCAAGATGCGCAAGCTCATCCGTCTAAGATGAGCAGCTCATCCGTCCCCTGTCTAACCAATTCATATAGACAAGGGCTCTACAAATTTTTTGGGAAAGGATATAAACTATTGCACAACAGTTCTAGGGCCGGACATCTTGCGTGATGTGATTTTTCCGGGATATGTTCCATTCTACCAAATAAACACATTTTTCGCAAATATATTATTTTTTCATTATTGGCAAACGTAGTACTACGGCCACGACGAAAACCACACAGGGTATCATCCAGCTTTGGTTCAACTATTTTCGCGGCATCTTGGCATACACTTTTCCTGGGAGACAAAACAAAGTGATGCCGCAGTAGTTGGTTTACTCACTTCTGTCTCCTTTCTTGTGTATGAGGATGATCAATTTGTCAATCTTTCGATGCCCTTCAAAAACGCCATGCCGCTTGACACACACGAGTCAGCCAAACCGTCCGGCGTTCTAAGTTCACCTGATTCACTATCAAACTTTTCACAGCTCGGATTTAGCACGGCATCAGAGAGCTTATTGATGTACAGTTCTACGGAAGCTTTCAACTGCACATACTGTAGTCAAAACATCCCGCCTGAAAAACTTTGCTTAGTTCTGTCAGGCGAGGTGCCAATGTTGACAAAAGGAATACAGCATGTTGAAATTTTTGTTTTCAAGTCGGAGTAAAACAACAAACATTGCACCATTTTTATTTTCTGACAGCTGCTTTAGTGCGGCCCAAACAGCCAAAATTTCACTCCTAGCTCTCACTCTTGCCTCACTCAACAACCACCTTGCTTTGCATGCGCGCTGCAAATGCCGCCATAGGGCCCGATGCAGCTGCATCGGCTTAAGGCCGGCGCTGTCCGCAGCAGTATGTTAAGAGGCTGAAGCGAGGTGGTGCGCATGACAATGTAGGCTACAAATGCCAAACTTACAATTTTCCTTCCAATTTCTGCGCCAGAAAATTCTGTCGGCCAATAATTGCAGCCGTCTGTTGCAATAGCCACGTGCAAGAAAACATGCTTTCCTCAAATCGTTTTACTTCAGCACATAGCAAAACCATATCTTGGCTTTCATAATTTAGGGTTTCATTGCAAATTTTAGGGTGTCATTTGAACACCCAAAAACGACTTAAAAAACACTGATGTTACCAATGATGTGCAGAAGGGGCATGAACGAGGCGACGGCCCCGGTGATCCAAAGAGTGAAGTTACAAAAAGAGCATTTGTCAAAATCTTGTAACTCGACCAGGGGTTCAAAATTTTCTGCGAATGTTAGTAGCGCACACACATAAGCTTTGCCATACAGCATTCATATGCATGAAGTATAAAAGCTAAAAAACGTTCACGCACTCCAAGTTTTATTCGCGCGACGCCGACACCCCTTAGCTAGACGCTTCTTATTGGCTGAAAAGTGCTGCATGGATCTGATGGGAACTTGCCTTAAGGAGCATGCAAATGTATTTTAAGTGACCCGAGAGAGAGATGAAGCACAGCAATCGCTACCTTCATCTATTTTTACTGAACACAACATCCTTAGCAATTTGTTTATAGTTCAGAAAAATATAAAGGGTGCATCAAATTTCATGGTTGTACTACTTTTTTCAGATAGTATTTCTAAGAGAAACAACAGATAACTCTATCTCCTTACATGCCTCAGTGTATAGCTTACCCACGAGTGGAAGAAATTTGCTTGTAAACAAATGTCTCAAGCCCACAGAATAAAACAAATCATTAAAGAACTAACAGTAAAAACAAAAATACTCTTAATTCAATTTTTCAAAACTTGAGCAGTTGATCTGGGCCGATGGCAAAAAACAACAAAATTGCGAGAAAAATGATACCCACGTTTCATTTTCCTTCCAGACTCTGCAGTATTTGAATTAGATTGTAGGACTGAAGTTGCTGTTGCAGCCACAATGCTGCGTCGCCCTGTGCCAACTAACGAGAGAGTCCAAACGACAACTCTCGGCATAACAGCAGCAGAGATTCTCCAATCGACTAGGGGCACTCTGCTACTGCTGTTACGAACTCGGCTTTATGTGTGGCGTAATCATGTCGCCACATCATTCCTCCTTTCACAAGTTCGAGACGACTTCAACGGGGGATTCCAGTAACCGATTTGTTGCTGCCATTATGCTGCGTCGACCTGAGCCAACTGACGAACCCACGACCCTTGGCATAACAGCAGTAGAGATCCACGATCGACCAGGTTCACTCTTTCACTGCTGTCGCGAACTTAGCATTGTATGTGGCGCAATCGCTTCGCCACATCGGATAAAAAAGTAACGTTAGGCCTACTGATGCGTTTTGCGCCTTTTATAAGTTTCGATATTCTTTGTTTCCAGATACAGGCGGCCTAAGTTCTACTAAAACTCGTAATTATTATTTAATAGAAGAGTGTTTTCTTAAGAAGGTCATAAGAATGTGCACACTTTCAAACACAAGCACTTATGCTACATTACCATCGTTTCCAGGGTAAAACGTGTTATTTCCACGCAGGCCCGTAACCAGGGGGCGCAGGGGTAGCTTGCCACCCCTGGAAAAATCTGTTGGGCGTAATTGAAAACTATTGGACCTAGTTTGAAAAATTTGGGCCCCTCTCAGAAAACTCTTTGCCACCCCTGGTGTCTCAAGCTGGTTACGGGCCTGTTTCCACGGCGCCTAGACTTGGCCAGAATGCTGCGCAAGGCATTTCCTAAATAAAAAAACCTAGAGCATCGAGATGCACAAGCAGTGGCGACGACAGGGGTGAGCAGAAAAAGAAACGGCTGCGGGCACAGCGTTTGTAGACAACCAACCAATAGTCAATTTTAGTGCGTATGAAAAACGTTACTTAACGGCTGGGGGCGTGGAAATGGACTTCCTTCACGGGCGCTGCAGATACTTATCGTGACGCCACTGTTATTTTGTTTGGCATAGTTTCTTACCAAGACAAATGATAACCGGATAAATTGATTAAAAAAAAACAAGGAACTCAAAAAATACACACAGACCGACTGGCTTTTGGCGATAGCAGCCGCAAAGGCTTCAAACAATTTTTAAGGCTTGTATCAAAACTCTCTCGTACCGAGGAGTTTACTTCAACACGACACCGATTGTCGGAATTATTCCAATTACTAATGCATAACATGCTCGCACTAACTTGAAACGTATGGCTGGGCACACGGTGAAACACAGTGGCGGATCCAAGGGACAACGGCGCACAATTGCTCCCCATAAGCTGCCACAGCGCCCCTTGAAGTGGCGCTCCTTTTTATTGGTCTTTTAAGAGTATATCAAATGCGAAGAAGGGAAGTCTTTAAACAGGGTAATGCTTGACTTTATAACATTCTGGTTTAGAAAAAATGGACAACCTCTTTTTGCACTTCACTTTTCTTTTGACAGAAAATCTGTAAGAAGTATTGTACTGCGCTGGTGAATTATCCCAGTCATCAAATAATTTCGTCTGGAGATAGAGTAAGAAAATGCAGCCTGCCACTAAGGCAGGGTTAAAAAAACGTTCAGAGGATGATGTGGACTGCTCCCCAAACACCCGGCCTTGACCCGCCACTGGAAAAACAAAATTTTAAATAAAATTGACATGATTTGAAACAATATGTATGCTCGGTCACCATTACTCTTTACGAAAGCAATTTTGAAGACAATTACTTCTGAGTATTTCACCCCCTTTTTCTGAGGAAAAAGTAATACAGCCATGAACTAATTCACGTAATTGATTAACTGCTCCCAATTGACCCCCAAAAACGCAGTAAATACGTTGTCTCAATTTTAAGAAGTCATTAGCAAAGTTTAACAAAATATACACTCAACCCTACAGCATAACTTGCTAAAAATTTTTTTTATCACAACTCAAGCGTATACCTGCTTAGAATTTCGAACTGCATCCGCATTCAGCAAAACCACACAAATTCCTGCATTAACCCACAAAAGTCGACTAGCATGATTTCTCTAACACTTGCGTAACATGGAAATAAATTTTTGTATGAAAAAAATGCATTTAAAAACCTCTGAATCTTTTTGTTCAGCGTAAAAAATAAGTGCAGTCGTTTGGGTTCCACAATGGTTTACGAGGTCACAGTAAGCAAATGATCGGCAAATTGGGTTTTGCTGAAAGTTATACCAACTAAGGCCCATTTGGAATGAAGCATAATGGCTCCATTCCAAAAGTTTTGAGAAGTACACTAATGCGAATTGAAAGCTAATGGTGACAATTTTTAATGTCGACCACTTCGACACACTTTCATTTCTCGAAGAAATGATAAAAGATATGCTTGATCGTAATGCTTAGTTAAGACACAAGCTGGGGATCGCCGCAATTTCAGAAAATTTGTGCACAGTTTGTTTTACACCCCTCGAATCGGTTGTTGCATCATCGAATGCAATATTACAGCGTGTCAGTTGCCACTGGCAACCAAGTCGCACAACGTCGCGCAGAACTTGTTAGGAAAATGAGATTTGCAAAAGGTAAAATGCAGAAAACGAGGTAAAACAAGTCCATATGAGTTCAGTTGACAACAACAGATACAGGCGGCAGGAAGGTGTTCTTCGTGGCTTTCGTCGGCGCCTGCGTCGATCCTTTCGTTAGTCGATCGTTTTTTTTCTGCAATGCAATTTCATAATCGTAGGTTCTACGACAGGCATGACTAAAACGTGCGTCTATGAACCAATGTCCCTGTGGTACACAAACTCAACGCATGTACGAACCGCTAAAACAAAGTTTCTCAGACGGGTTACCGGTGTTTGTTGCGCGCTCATCAAAAACTACTGTTGTCTACAGAAAAAAGGCTTACGAAACCGCAACAAACAAGTCACATTTACAACTGGCATACAAAAAACAAGTTATTTCCGCGATTCATCAATCCGAATTTTCATTCTGTACTTTAGTCACTTTTTATGCGTTTTACTTTTCGAAATCAAATCGTTTCGCTTGGTATATTTATTGCGATATTTCATAAAAATTCTTTTGAAGAGAATTAGTCTGTCCATCATTAAAAGTAAGACATTCTATGAAAAATGTGGACTTTTGTTAGACGCAAATGCTTTACAAAGTACTGTATGGCCGCATTACAACACTTCAAAAGAATCGTTTGTCTTTTGAATTATACTGAGGTTCTTTGAGGTCAGTTAAACAGCATTCATCGTTTGCGTCGTTGTACCACAGTCAAACTACAGAGCGCCAAAATACGATACTTAAACTTAGTTTTTGTTGGAAAGGCAAATACAGAGCAAAAAAAAGCTCGTCAAATTTGAAAGGACCGCTATAGCCGCTGGGAAGGGGGATTTGCACCGTGAGGCCCCCCGTGGATCTCCGCTACTGCTGCAGAGACATGTTTAACAAGTTCTTGACGGCGGATAATTTTGCGACGACCTCCTGGACTACCTCTTGTTGGTTAATTTGGTGATTGCATCAAAAACATACTCTAAATCGGAGTTTACCAACCAGGGCTACGACATATTATTTCATAAGTAACACATTTGTGTGCGCCGCTTCGCAGTTCCATTTTCAAAACAGTCGTACGACCCACCATGATTCACTTCATGACTACACTGAGTATGCAGGGCAGAACAAAAATGGTCCTTCAAAATAGTACGGTTCGCCACCAAAAACGTACCATGTCCCAAGTTGAGAAGCACTGCTTTAAAGTTTAAGACTGAAAGGAGGGCCAGAACATATCAGAATTTCCTGTGGGTGCGGGACGTAAAAGATCGGGAACCACTGTTTCAAATGAACTTGAACAACCTCTTGACTGGAAGGACAAAGAGCTGTGGTGGCTGCGGAAAATAGGACTGAACAAAGAACTCCTTTAGAGGGTAGTTGGTTGAAGAAGGCGTATGAGCATTCTGTACCCACGTATGCCAACGCAAACAGATATTTGCAATTGTCGTTTTTGGAAATTTCTATGTTTCATTGTGTGGCTTGCCTGTTTCCCCGAACGCATGGTGGAATCGCCATAAAAAAGTAAATGCGCTCAAGTTGTCTTGCGGCACGCAACATAGGCGTAGCCAGCGGGGACCAAAGGGGTCATTCCCTCCAAATTTCTGGCATATCTTGTCGTTTTGTGCCTTGAGAGGCGGTGTCCCAACTGCTGTTGCTCGCTTAAAGTCAATATGTTTGACCCCTCCAAAAACTTTGGGCTGGCTACGCTACTGGCACACCATTAGTAAACAATGGAAGGAATATGAGCTTTTACCCCTTATTCAAGATACAGTTGACCGAGTCCGATGTCACATTCAAATCTTTGCCAACTTGCTTTCAGTGAGTGGTGTTTTTGATGAGACTGTATGAATTCCTTAAGTGTTCGGCCAATCGCTCGACATATACGTTTTTCACTTAGATTTAAATCATTAGTGTTCATTAGAGCTACTACTCGTAGAAATACAAATCGGCAAATGCAATCAAAATACAGGCGACATAAACTTGCTTCTTAAGTATTTAGGTTTCACTACTATTTTCTATAATTTTGTCATGAAGAAACAGGAAAACAACATTTTACCAACGCGACGGAAAAGTTTTCCAACACGGGTCCAACACTGTCGGAAAATATAGCCTAGGTGAAGCTGTTATTGAACGAGTCAACATCAGGATTTCGTAAAAGATACAAGTTTCATTTGGGATTGAGCTTCTCGGAGCTGGCGAAAAAGAGTTTTGTCCTAATCATCATTTCAACGCATATGCTCGGTCTTCCAACTGTTTTGAAAAGAATCGCTTTTGGTAAAAAGTTTTACCAGAAGACCAGACCATCCATTTCACTCCAACCTCCGTTACCTCGCATACATGCTTGAACAAAAGTCTTTACAAAGTTTTTTGACTAGAAAGATGGTTGAAAAAGTCTTACACAATTTTCAAAACTGAGAAAAAAATTTAAATGGCAATGTTGGAAGTTACAGTAGCTTCATCGTATCGTTTCTTGATTTACGACCTGGTGTTCATGCAACTGACGAGAAGGCTATTGCGGATGTTATATGAATGACAATGTCACAAAACTTAGGTTGGTTCTCTCATAACCTGAACCCCGGCGAGATTTCACTTTCTCTTGATTTCTTTTTTTATGTGAAACAAAAAAATTGAAAAAAATTCAATTTGTCTGAATTTTTCGACCTTAAGAAATTCCAAATTCAAAATAAAATTTCTCAAAAAGCTTCGGCTAATAAAACGAAAAACACTTCCCACCAGCTTCATCCTGAATCTTTTCTATATCGAAAAAGTCAAGACGAACATCAGAAACCGATCTGATTTATTCAAAAAGCAAGAGAAAAAATCAACAGTTTACCAGCACCACGCACAAGACAAGTAGAGCGATAAAACATCACAGTAGTACATCCACGAATCCCTACTGATGTCAAAGATAGGCAGAAATAATGTATCTGCACCAAACCTCATACCTTTTGTTCGCGGTTGCGTTCGGCATCCTTGCTCGGCAGTTGCTTACTTGATTTGATGGATTTTAACGTTGGTTCGCCAATAGCTTCCCGAAGCTTGGCAGTCTTTTCAAGTTTTGAGTTTAAATACATAGGAAGTCTCAGTTTTGCCAACCTTGGCGAGTTTGGAAACTGAAGTGTGTAGTGCACTCTTTCAATGATAGACCTGAACAATGGGTAGTGTCAAAGTGTAAATCTCATATAATTTACGGCTCTTTCAAAACCCTTTCAAACTTGAAACACTTGCCTACTTCCACCATTCAAGGACGCAATAATGCTGTTCCAGCAAGCAATAAGCCCCCTAAGTAAGAAGGGATATTCAAGAACAATAAGTCTTTTCAGTCCATTTACTCGCCACTAAAAAAATTTTAGGTACGGTCTTCTCAGTGGTTCCATTGCTGTACCAACGCAGTCGATGTAAGTTCGCACCGTTTTTGCGGCTTGAACAACCGTTTGGCTTTTCGAGTGGAGTCGCCGAGTTAAATCTCTCTACTTCCAGGCATCAGAAATTAAGACTGAATTAAAGTCAGTAATTTAGGTCATCAGACTCATCCATTAAGATTTATTAGAGGTTCCTTCCATAGGTGTAGGAGCAAGCAAATTTTTAGGGGTGCGAAGGATTTTCGCCCGAATTTTCCCAAACTTGCCCGAAAAGTTGTTGTGCGACTTTTGGCTACGCATGTTCATAACATGGGCTAAATGTTGTCTACAGCAACAATATTTTCTGTTGTTAAGTTAGCCAGGCCTACTCTTCACTATTTAGAAGACAAACATCAAGACGGAGGCAAGTATGAAACTGATAAAAAACTGAGTTGTAGGCACGAGGCCACAACGTACCAAACAAGTTATAAGCTTTAGAAAATTTTGTCATAAGCCAAAGACTTGCCCTCTCTACAAAAAACACGGGATTCTACATGTGCTCTTTGAATCAACACGGGATTGATGAGCTTCATCAGGTTGGAACTTTTCAAATTAAAGTTAGTCAATCGTACCATAACGTTATCGTCATCAAGCGTATCAATGTCATTAGCTAATGTTAGCGCATGGACAATGGACACCTGCCTCATTTTGGAAGAGATTATCGGCCGATTAAACGTTTAGCGCTGTTTGACGAATTGCGACTGCAGGCCAGCCAAACCTAATCAATGCCATGAACAGAATATTCACGCATGGCAACGTTTGATCTGTTTGGAAAAACAAGCAAGACAGTTAACTTCACATGTTTTCCAAACACATGGTTAAATGCAGATTGAAAATAATAATTAACAATCAGCTGTTTGCTGCGGAGAGTACGAGCAAGCTTGATGGGCTAACTAACTGCGGCCTATGGCGGACGCTGGGTTTTTTCTCAGTCTTTTTTCGGTCATTTATCGATTTTTTTAAAATGACCGAAAAAAATAAGTCAATTCGGTCACAATGCTTTTTTCAGTCATAAAAAGAAGCCGAAGACGAAAAATATTTATCTCGGAGAAAATGTCGTTTTGAATCTTTCACATGATTACAAAAATTTGCACAATTATTCAGCATAAACACTTTTCTTCGGAATATGTGTGGATGAAACGTTGCTTACATATTTTGTTGAGACCTGCATTTCTACTTACTGCAGACATAATTCAATCAGACAGCAACTACTGGCCTTTAAACCAACATAACTGTGACGATGAAATAACGATAAAAATCAGACAGGGTCTGCTTAGCCTGTAAGTTACTATCAAAAACGGTTCAATGCAGGGAGTTCCAAAAAATTCGTTGCCATTACGTAATCCATTACTTTGACCAATTTTTTCAAATGACCTCAGATTTTAAAAACATGTGTAGAAACAACTTAATCTTCTGTGTTTTATGTTCCATTCTTTTATCTTTTCAGGTATAGAAATGGCATTCATTTCAATAGAAACGGAATTTTGTTCTATGGACTATCTGGGGGTCCACACACTCGCTTCCAGGACTTTTTCGACTATCTCTTCCGATACTCGTCGTATAGAGCCTTTGGCCTTACACAAACAACCTTCACCTTCCAACCTTTTGGGTCATTTCCAAAGCTCTACTGCAGCTGGAGCTTTTCATGGAGTTCTCTCAAAAATGCAAACTACACCGTATTGTTCAACTGTGTTCGAGCATATTGTAACATACAAAACAACTTTTCTATCGAAGTGAATGTCATTTCTATATCTGAAACTTGAAATGTTCAGTTGGTCCTAGATATGTTGTAAAAAATTTGAAACCACTTGAAACAAAACTGCCCGAGTCAATAGAATGCATTTTTTGCAACAACATGTAGATCTTGGCAAAACAGTCTATCCAGCACAGCAGATTTGAGTAACAACTTTGTCCAACTTTGTTTTGCTTGAAACATTTTTTCGCTAAGTTGCTTTGCAAGCTATATCTGAAAATGTGGCGCAAACAGTTTTGAATCGAATTGCTATTTTCAAAGACGTTTACGAAGTCTTATCTAAACCTGTGGGTTCACATAATCTTGGTGATTGCATTAAAGTGCAAATCTCAACAACTGCAAGCTAGAGCAAAATACAGAAAAACAAGTGGCACTCAACACAGCAGAGACTTACTGCACATAGGCGACTTTTTCTTGAAGCAGCAACGCGTCGAGATTTATTGGATCAAGTTTACGGCGGTTTGGTTTCAACTGTGAAAAAATCAGGATTAATCCGAAACAGTTTGCCTTAATGTAGTATGTAAATGGCATCCAAATTCGTTAAGCAACACAAAACTGGAAGCTTGCAAAGTTTTCACCAGACAGCTCGGAAAATATTTAACACATTTACTGGGAGGAAGACGTCTAAACCGAAATTCTACAACACATCGACAAAAAACGATCAAGTGAAATTCTGTGTAATAACTGCACGCAGCCAGTCCTGTATTTCAATGCATCTGCTACGCCGCTGAACGATTGAAGCTCGGAACCTGGCCTAAGCAACACAAACCCGCGCTCACACGCAAAGCTTGAAAATGCTTCGCATGGCGTTTATTTACAATCGATAATCCCGTTCGACAGGCACCTATAAACAAGGAAGCTTTGGACAATGATGAGGTCAAAATCAAGGTTCAAGAAAATACTTTATACTATAACGTGGTTGAGAGCGGAGTTAAAGGAGTGGACATATTAAAATGTTCCACAACACTAAAGCAAATCTTGCTCCTGACGAAAAATACCATTGTACGCCACCAAAAAATTCCTACCACCAAAGAATTCCTCCGGAAATAAAAAATAAAACGTGTTTGGCACTTTTTTTGGCAGAGTATAAGAAATATGTATTACTTAGCTACTAGAACCATACTTTGTGCTCTAGTGTACATGAACCAAGTGGATTGATATGATTACTTAACGCTGTTACAATGGAAAGTGTCAAATCATGAAGTATCTCAGTTATATATTACATCGTTTGGCTTTTGTTGCGTGCACAGAAACTGGTCGCATCAAACCAGTGTATAGTGGGATGCCTTTAGTCTATAGATACAAAGCAAGCGCATTTCCGTTCTCATGCATACATTGACAACGAGTTCTTTTCCGCAAAGCATGATTTCGCGACCTCTCCAGCATTCACGAATATTTTTGAATGTACGAAAATAGTAAATGTTTAATTTGACAACTTCAAACAATTTTCTTCTCGTGGCTTGTCCTTGTCTGCAACGCATTTTACTTCAATTCAGCATATAACTGCATTGCACATATTACATTTTACACCCAGAGCAAAAGACTTTTACTAACTATTATACACTGTTCCCTGTACACTAGAAGCAACTTCGTCCTTGGGAGGTCTGCAGCCTGAATGGCCCCTGGTCCTTCGCAGCCTCCCACCCCCTCATGCATTTTATACATCGATGTACTTGGAAGTTATCGCAGTTCTACATTATAAGCATGATGGCGGCATTCATGCGTGTCTTAATAGCTTGTATTTCATTAAAGTAAATGCATTAGCGCCATCAAGCGTATACTCTCTACTACCGCCATGTATATATCCTCTTCTTTCATGTATTTGTGTATTTCTCTTTACTGCGATACATGTTTACAGTCTAGCGCCTTGCGTGTGGGAGTGAAGACGTTACACAATACAATACGCCAGTAACCAGTGAATTTGTGTAACAAAAATATGACGCAAAATTTGCGGTGGAAGACGTTTCGTGTAAAGCCCTCTTTTTTGTTTCAATTAGTCATTTTTTCTGCTGCGAACCCAGACTGCAGCTGCCAAAGTATCCTTTGATATTCCCAACTACATGTTCACCTTTAATCTTGTTCCAACGTTAAATCTCACTCTTCTCTTTCCATCCATGAAGGTCAAGTAAACGTTTTCTTGCGATAAAATGCGCACCCCAGCCTGCTTGCTGATGCCGATTGTGATCGGTTGGAAAGGAGGCGCGTGGACGTGGGTCTCCGTGTCATTCCATTTCCATCGTTTCACTTTTTCGCCGTATTCACTGAGTTGGAAAACGTGGAACGCACTGAGGTTTCAGCGAAATCGCAGCTAACGCGTTCAAATTCGTCACATTTTCGCAGCTAACTGGTTCAAACGGGTTCAGACTCGTCACATTTTCACAAATGATGTCGCAAAGTATAGCTATCCAGAGAGCAATTAACATCACCGACTATACCTGAAATACTCTCCTCCAGAACCTGACAGGAGTACATGAAGACTTCCATGGGGATAGTAACACGCGCATTTCCCATTAGGTTCAAAGACTGCCTGCACATTTGGAAGTTCGTCTGGATCTTTGTCCTGAAATGTTTAACGACGTTACACGGCCTTGAACAAAATATTAACGTGACCAACACAACCAACAACCAACCTCCTGCACCAAATACAAAACTTTCCCATGTTTTCCGCTCGACACGATAGAAATCGCCACATTTCCAGATGGATACCACACAGTTCCAGTCCCATCAGCAAACACAGCTAGAAAAATCCGGCCGTTGTCATAATACTTTTGAACGAATGATTGGTGATATCTCTACAAGACAGTCGCAGTTGTATAAAAAGGCGTTCGGACGAAACGAACAGTAGACAATGGCCTTTTTCGGTGATTAAATCTTTTTCTTTGTCTTCGCAATGCATCACAAATAGTGGAAAATTTAAAAGACAAGCCGAACTTCTTCTGCGTAAACTATTCTCCAAGAAAACATGACGAAAGCGTACAAACCACAGATTTCAAGATATCGTTATGCACGATTCTCTCTCTGTTGGAAATTTGGAAGGATTATCCAATCCATGGAGCAGCTAGCATTCCAAGCAGATTCTTACATGCTTTTATCCAATGTAAACTGAACAGTTGTTCACCGGCAAATTGCAAACGCTGTGTCAATGTGCAGTTTATTCAATTTACTCAGAAAAGAACGTTTTCGCATTAAAGCATCGTCAGTCCCTTATTTCACACAGAATGTAAACAGAACAAACCACACGTTGTTTCAGCGTTTGCAGTTTGCTGATGAAGAACGGATCATTGTACATTTTAGGAAATCATCAGCTGGTTTCGAGCAGTTTAAACATGATCCCATCAATTTGGATAACAACATAAATTTTACGAAAATTCAAAAGCAGTGGCTGTGAGATTCTTGTGACATAAACACATCACTACTTAATATTATCGGAGTACAAGACGGCTTAAGTTAAAAAAAAACAGAAACATGTTTTTTGCGAAAAAAAAATTGCACAAATTTTACAAGCAAAACCCTAAGAAACGTACTTTCCCACTAGCAATATCGCCCCAGTCTTCGGCAAAAAATTCCGATGTGGACTCAGAAGGCATAGGAGGAGTGACAGGTCGAATAGTCCAGCCTTCTTCCATACATTTGTCAGATGACAGTGCATAGTTGACGGTTTTAAGCTGCCTTGCAACTGTGAAAGTAAATGTTTATGTACAGTCTTGGATTGACGACTACTCAATACTCAGACATAGCGGTAGCAGTGGCGTAGCCAGCCGAAAAATATGGGGGGCCAAAATGTTTGATATTAGGCGAATAACACCATTTTGTTTGGAAAACCGCCTCTCAAAGTACAAAATCACTATATTTTCCAAAAAGTTGAGGGGACATGACCCCTTTGTCCCCCCTGGCTACGCCTATGAGCGGTAGTGAATAAAATCACGACAGGAAAAGCAAAATAAACTAAAACCAGTGGCAATATAAAATTTCGCGCGTGTTTGTCTGAGACAATTGATCAACGACTCTTTCAAAACAGAACAATTTTAACACACTGTGCACAACGCAAAACAATCTGTAACGTTGTGCGAGGTACAGCGCAACAATCATAGCCGAGGTTGAAGATTTGTAAACGGCGGAGAACCTACTGGTTTTTCAACGCAGTTAAAACTATAGATATTTTTGGATGTGCCAGATTAGGAATAATTTATAAGTTTCGCCGTTTTCAAAACTAACGTCGACAACTACACTTTGTTTTCGCAGTCACCATAAGTGTAGTAGAGTGCATATTTTTCGGGATGCAAATATTTTTAGCTCAAATTTGCCTCTTTCTCAAATTTTCCTAATTTGCCCAATCTGAATGAAGCTGTTGTGACAGTGATGGTTGACATCACATGTAGCACTTTGGCATGACATCCCTGGGAATAGGGCACCACAAACAGAAGACACGTTCAAGAACTTGCTGCTGTATATAACAGCAAGGCAACCAACGAAGTACGAGCAGAGTGATCTCGGAGAGTGAACTCACATGTAGTCTTTGGAAGGCTAAACGTGTTAACTGCTTGAATTCAAACCTCAAAACATCTTGGCGACGCAGTTCGACTGCAAGACTCCTATTTACACAACTTGGAATGAAGCTGTTCTAATTTATCCAATTGTTTCTCATTTTTTACCAAACTTGAAAGGAATTGTTTGAACTGAATACCTTTTTTCCGAATAACCACTAATTTCCGAGTTTCGGCGATGCAATTGCATTCCCATGTTGTACGCTTATGCCAGTCGCCAAGGTCATTTGTTTGAAACAAGCATTTGCTGATGTAACTTTTGTGCAAAATATAATATGTAGAACCTTCGTTCATTTGCTACTTTCGACGCGCTTTAGGGAAAAATTTGCTCGTGTTGGTTTACGTCAGTGGTGCTCAAACTTTTTGGCTCGTGGGCCAGATTTGTCTTTCAGAAACCCTTGGCGGGCCACATGAATTAATAATCTCAATAAAAATTCTCTAAAAAATCATCTTAAATGATTAAAGTGCTAAGTTTTCTTTCCAATGAAAATTGCTTCGCGGGCCACTCCAGAGGGCCTTGCGGGCCACATGTGGCCCGCGGGCCACGGTTTGAGCACCACTGGCTTACGTGATAGTGAAATCTGTGATGTATGCTTGGGCCTTAAGACTTTACTGGTGAAGTTCACAAAGCCTGAAAAGCTAATCAAAAACTTTTTACCATGTTTTCTAACAACTCCTCATTTTTAACAATTCAAAATCTACTCTTGCCTATTCTTTGTGCTGTGCAACGTACAAAGTTTATACAATCATATTTTTATGAACTATAGTTTGCCTTTGCGCAGAAGCTAAGATTAATCGAAACCGTTTCTGCGCATGTGCCACACCGCTTCACCGCAAAAACGTAGAAATATCGAGTCAATCATGACTTAGATTTTTCATGTCGATTCGCTTTTAAAATGTTTTGTATTAGTTCCATTGTTCAATGCTAAACTTTCGGAAGAAAAACCACGAATTGCATTTAGCCAGTCTCGCAGGGCCTTAACATGTGGAGGGCAACCGGGCAACTGCCCTCCCCCTAAATTTTCAAAAACATGTTGAGTTGTTAGATACAACATCAAGTTACAATCATTTTGCCCCCCAATCGGGTTGCGCCCTGATGTCCCGTGCTCCTCTTGTTACTACCAAGTTTATAATAAAGTCATATAGTATGAAGGGACCAAGAGGCTATTCTAGTGGTTTACTTTGTAGATTTTCACGTCATTATTTTAGGTTTCTGCAAATTTTACCGAAAATTTTGTTGTTCAAATTAAAGCACTAAGACGTACCGAAGCCATAAGTCTGCAATGATAAATAAAATATCACCAAAAGAGAAGATTTTAGCTGCCGATAAATATTTTGTTTTTCTGGTTGTCGTTGGGATTTGACTCCAACAGTGAAGAAGAGCAAATGTTGGATAAGCTTTGGCGAAAAAAACAGCCCACAAGTTACAGGCAGCGTTTCAACAACAGTACAAAACATTTAAACATGCGCAAACAAGTTTGGCAGGTAAAAAACGCTATCCGAATGCAAATTCCATTATGTAGAATCTGCATACATTATAGATCTTCAACGGTACAAACTGACTTACATGCATAAAAGCTTGCCTGATTGTTCGCGAATGTCTGCTTCTGTCTCTCTGCCTGTTCTTTCGCCCGTAACTTCTCCGCCGTAGCATCTTTACGATTCTTTTTTTCCTGATTCAATGAACAACATTGAATTAACTTTCATATCAGACAAACGAGGATATTCAGCCGAAATACAACCAGTGGACGTATTTTTTGATAAAGAGAAATATTGTTTTGACTGCATTACTGATGCTGTTCCTCAGCTGGATATTTTAGTTTATTTCCATCATTCTTGTAATATTGTTGCCCTCGGATGGACTTGTAAAACAATTATTTGACCATCGCAAGCGCTACAAAACCGAATGTTTAAATAGACGACATTCGTAAAAAAGAATAAATAGAACAAACACTGTATTTGAAAATATTAGATATAAAGAAACATGACATGTATGAACTTAGCTGGGCTAAACTTAAGTGTAAGTTTTATGGTGTTTGCCTTAGATTTTGTTTATTTTTTCGCAAGAGAGATTGCGTACATTCTTGGGGAATGCAGAAACAAACATCCAGAAATAATTTTCACGCGTGTTAGAACTGAACACGGGAAGCAAGGGTTGTGGCAATCAAGCCCTGTTGTTTGCGAAACATAGGTTTGAAACGTTTGCTAATTTACTCTTTTTATCAGTTAAAGCTGCACATTTTCGCCGAGTTTCAAGTTTTTGGCAAAATCCTTAAAATCTTTGTATGGATCTCGTTGTATGTACTTGATAATGTTCTATTAGCACTTATGTTTGAGTTTAACGTGTTGTGTTTGCATGCTCGAATAGACACCGCATGAGGCATGACAGTGCGGTTTGACTGAGAAATTTCATGCAGTATTTCGCTAAACCCGTGCTTTGCTTAATTTTAACATAACTTATCGTTCCACGTGCTTTTGAAACACAAACAAAACTTAATTTGACGAAATGGTTTTATTTTCTGTAAATTTTGAGCATAGTGTCGCTTTCTCATCATCCCCGGGAAACGGAGAGAAAAAATCTAGTGCAGTTATCTCAACTCCACTCCTTGATAAAATCAGCAACAACGCATGTTTACAGTATTTTTATCACTAGTGGACCGGAATAAAATCATAAAATTCGTTAGTTACTTTTCGTGTTCCAAAAGCAGACCGAGGGTCGAGATCAATAATGCTTCCAGAACTGTAGCTTTGTTCTTCGAAAACTTTCCTTTGCTGCTCAATCTCTTTAAGAATTGATTGATAGTTTTTCTGCTGATCGGGACTCAAATCATCCCAAGTCACCTCCTTCGGGATGACATCCTGTCAGAAAGTGTACGTCGGGTGAGGCTTCCCTTCAATGTACGTAAAAATGTTCAATTTACTTTTTTAAAGATTTTACGCTCTGACCCATCAACACTGCACAAAACCGTGCTGGATTTACTATTTTTTCACTAATCTTTGCAGCGTGAAAAAATACAGAAATTCTGGAAGCACTGTTGGTTACCAAGAAAAATTTCCAGCGCATTTGCGATGCTTCTTATTCTTTCATAAAGCGTTGAAAAGTTTATTAAGTCAGTGCATATCTCTACCACGTACTCGCGGCAGAAAATTACCTCAAGTTTACTGAAATCGAGCTGGGGTTGTTTTGATTCCGGTTTGTACTGCAGTATTTTTGGAAGTCCAACGCCGTTGATAACAGCCGATGGCTCAAACACAGCTTCGTCATCTGATTCACTTGGTGGCATTTCCATCACATTTATCTGCCATGAAACAAAACGTCAGATAATAGCAATGAAGAACGACCAATCCGAATGACAAAGGATAAAAGCAATTAACGCAGTGCCCAAAAGTTAACAACACAACCGCATGTAAACAAATGGGCAAAAACGGCTTCACAGATGAAGTATCAATTTCGTTGTGTGCGGACAAAAAAAACTCATTTTTCTCAGCACTAGAAAGTACTTTGCGAAAAATCTGCCCTTCAGTACTTGATGTGCTGTCAAGACACGGAGCGTGGGAGCGGATTACGAAAGATGAATATTCGCATTTTGAAGTAAACCACAGATTTAGAAGTTTGATCAGACTTTCAACAAAGTTTTTCAGATCGAAAAACCTAAAGGCTAAAACGATTGCAAAATTCGATATCAAGTTGCACGATTCCATCACTACTTTCACAATGACATGTGCAAACCGTGTTATGTTTTCTTTACTCTGTGTCGTAGCAACTATACAGTCGAACTTGCACTCGACTTTCAAACACGTTTGAACGTACTGTTCCTAATTTTCTAGTTTCGCTTATAAAAATTAACACACTCACTTTACACAAATTTGGACATTAAGCTGTTTGTTACGGTAAAAAAAACGACCTTTCGTTTTACTCTGGATATTGTTGCAACCTGTCCGGTGGTGTTGCGTTGATTGTGTGATTCACCACGAACGGGATGTGCGTGAAGAACAACACCATACATATATGTGGCGCGAACAAGCAATAATAGAGTGATCATGGCATGTGAGCTCTATTGTTGCTTGCTGCCACAGTGCGAAGCTTTGCGCATATGCCGCTCGGGATTTCCGATCGCAACAAAATGGTGCTGTGACCAGAATATGAAGGTCGTGCGGAGTTCACCCTTCACACAAAGAACGTGCAATCGGTGCGGTTCGTTGTGAAAAGGAGGGGATGTTGTTGCAACCTCTCCGGTGGTGTTGCGTTGATTGTGTGATTCACCACGAACGGGATGTGCGTGAAGAACAACACCATACATATATGTGGAGTGAACAAGCAATAATAGAGTGATCATGGCATGTGAACGCGAAGCTTTGCGCATATGCCGTGCGAAGCTTTGCGCATATGCCGCTCGGGATTTCCGATCGCAACAATATTGACTTGTTCAAGGTCTGTAAGTTTCTGCGAATTCGGGTTTCAGAACATCATCGCATTTTTGTCGTAAAGCATGTGGTGGCCCTTCTCATTGTCAAACTTGGCATAAATTCCTTCTAGCAAGCTTTATTTTTCTGTTTTTCTCAAATCGATGTGTTATAAGTGGCAGTGCACAACGCAGCATAAACATTTACTCATTATACAGGCACGAGGTGGCCTTAGTGCATGCGCGCATGCAATACATTAAAAGAACAAACTCTGAAAAAAACTCAGATACCGTAAGAAATCCACATATATATTATAATTAAAAACATTCTGTACTTAAAGCAACGGTCTAATACCAATGACTTCGAGCCTACATCCCCCAAATCTTTGAACAGCAAGGTTTTTCCACATTGTCTTCCGGTGCTAAACCGCTTACAACCATGGGCGAGAGGCAGGAAGGCGGTAGCGGGCGATAATTTGGACACTGCAGAGCGCTAAAGTCGATCGCTCTTTTTTTCTTTCTCATTCCGAAAAAAAAATACCTGAGGTTCCCAAATTTTTCGATAGCACGATGCCACCGACTAGTATCGAATTGATTAATTCACTTTTATGGCCATTTCCTCTCCAGGAATTCAATTCTACAGAAGACTGTTGTTGTCCAAATAACACAAGTTTCAGCCTTTCACAATAACCCCACAGTTCATATTAAATGTCTTCGTTACAGCAGGAGACCCGTTAATTTCTCTTTCTCGTTTCTGAGTTTGCGTCATTTCTGCGTTCGTTCTGTTTAGCGCCTGTTTTGTTTGGGTTTTTGTTCTTTCGATATAAAAGTATTGACTTCCATACACTAACCTACCATTTCGAACCTGAACATGAGGGTGAAACAAGTTCTTTTGCCAAAGTTTTAAATTCACTCAAAGAATACGGGGAAAAGTAAGTTTATCACTGTCATATCTCGGATCACACTGGATTTAGTTTCAATCCGAAATCAAAAAACTTTAAAATTACAAAATTCAAAATCATATTTGAATTTTATGTTGATTCCAATCGACTTCATGTCCTGATTAACTGACACATACTGAACGTTTGTGTTGAAAATGTTGGATTTAATGCACTTATGAAGAACAAAGAGCACAAATTTTCTTTTCAGAATTGATGTTAACGTCTGAAAATGTTCTACTTGATAAATTACACAATATTTACGAAAACCACCAACAGGTCAAACATCATAATCACTATTCGTTATATCCTGAAACTTTGTTTTTACCTCTATAACTGGATTGCATTCCAAGGCAGATTTCAGATGAGCGCTTGGAACAGGACTTTTCCTTATTTTTTCAGATGAACCAGGACGTGACCTGCACGCAGTTATCAATGTTACTAAAATCCACAGCCCCGCACAGTAAAGAATACGACGAAAAAATCGCAAAAAGTTAAAGCAAGTTGTCGAGATTGTTTGAAGTTATGTTTATGACTGTGGAGGTAAATTAAGCATACAAACCTATAACCTCGGTAAATGATTTTCAAAGTGGTGAGTATTTTCTTTCACGTGACTTGTCACTTCAGAAGTAGACTGGTCTGACGGAGACAGAAGATTTTTTCGGTGCGGGGAAGGTAATGCTCCAGAGAGGACCGAATCAGCTGTAGCGATCGTGTCAAGACGTCTTGGACAAACTTCTAAAAACTGCTCACCGCCTGAAAACAAATTCGATATAAAGTGACTATACAGCAGCAAACCGATAAAACAACCAAAACTTTGAGCACCAAATTGCGTAGCAACCTGTTCGGAGGTCGTACTGCTGCAACCAACTCTCGTCAGTCTGCACATCCACTGATATAGCAATGTATTCTTCGCCAGTGAATTTTAGACCTTTTGTAGTAGTTCGAACTGCTGGACTCTCATAACTAAACAAAGTAAGGAAATCGAACATAATCTAAAAAACTTAAAAACATTTCTAGCAGTAGATGGTACCTTATGTGAGGTTCTTCTTCGCCCGTTTGCACATCACCTAAAAACACGAAGTAGTTACTTCAAGCACCGATATCAGAAAAAAGGAGCGCATAGGAAAACTCACCGCATGTGGAAAGTTTACCCTAACCCACACACGAAACAAAATCAATACACACGAGATATGTAACTCAAAACAGTGAATGGGCACGCAAATCATGTCAAACAAATTTATTTATTTATTTATTTTACGACAGTCTTGCTATAGGCGGTAGCCTGACTTGTGCAATTTTGTCGTGTCAAAATTGTTTTTTTTCAAAATATAGCACGAGTAAATTCCAAAAAAAAACATAAATAATACGCAAAACGAATACACTGCTTTACTGGAATCTATCACAACATTTCAGAAATTCGTCAACAGCGTTAAAAATAGCTACTGAAACGGCAGTCGGCGCATCAGGTACACCATGTAGGTATAAGCGCAACAAATCGGTATGACCCAAGCGTTCAAATCGTTCAGCAAAGTCGGTTTCGTTCAGAATATCATGAACTTTGTTATGAAGGGCTGTTCGTGCTGCGCAGTGAATGTTGCAATGGAAGAATAGGTGTAATTCGGTCTCCATTTCACCACATATACAAACACGATAGTTGTTTTTAGTGATATTTAACGGACTATGTGCGAAGCGAAGCATACAGCGAATGGAAGTCATGTAGGGATTGAGTCCTAACAAATGATGAGTACTTTTTTTATATATGATAACGGGAATTTAAGCGATTCATGAAGATGGAGTGGCTGGCTCAAGATTTGATTTCCAGTGGTAGAGAATTCCACAAGCTGGAAGCCTTACGGAGGAAGAAGTTATAGGACAAGGATTTTTTTAAAAGAGGTATTTGAACATTTCGATTGTGACGTAAAGCATACGGAACAAATTCTTTGAACGAGCTGAAAGAACTGGCAGGGTACCATATCAAAAATTCATTTGGATACATAACAAAGCAGAGATATTTTTCCAGGTAAATTTAGGCTTGTGAGGTTTAGATCGGCTAGTACATCGTTAGAGGATGTACTTTTAAGACAACCTAGTATTATTTTAGCAGCGGAGAGTTGTGCTTTGTCTAACATTCGATTATCGTAATCAGAACAGTTGTCGTAGATGATATTACCATAGTCAAAGACCGGTAATATGTTCGTTTTGTATATCGTGAGGAGACCGTGGCGAGGCACAAGATTGACGAATGAACGAAGACGGTTAATTTTGGTCATCACTTTCTGATGTAAGTGTATAATACGAGTGTGCCAAGAGAGACTGTGGTGAAATAGTAATCCTAGATGTTTGTGTGTATCTGTTTCCGAGAGGTGGGTATTATTAAATAATAAACGGGGGTGATCATTCCTGTACTTAGATATGGTCATAACCGCATTTTTTGGGGGGTGAAAGTAACATTCCAAAGCTCAGACCAATGGTGCAACGTGCAGAGGTCTTGAGTAAGCACACTGTGCAAGTGGACAGGACACTTATCTGAATAAAACAGGGTGGTGTCATCTGCAAAAACAGAGATAGACGCTTTAATATTGGTAGCAATGTCATTAACATAGATTAAAAACAACAGAGGCCCTAAAACAGATCTTTGAGGAACACCACAATTCGTATACTTAGATACGAACATGAACGGCCCAGAAGAACGACGGAAGAGATAAGAGGACAGAAGATTTAAGAGAGAGCCGACAACCCCAAGTTGTTACAATTTAAAGATTAAGCACGTATGATCAACACGATCAAAAGCTTTAGATATGTCAAGGAAAACTATTCTTGAAGAGAGATTTGAATCGTAGGCTTGGTACAAACTGTGACAGGTACCAAGCAAAGAAGTTAAGGTAGAATGTTTTTTCCGAAAGCTAGAGTTGTTAGGCGTTAACAGTTTATGGTATTCTAGGTAGCTATAAACATGCTTATGAAGAAGTTTTTCGAACACTTTTGACAGAGAAGGCAACAGCGCAATTGGACGGCAGTTTTGAACAACTGTTTGAGAACCGGTTTTATGAACTGGAATTACAGTAGCAGTCTTCCAAGATGTAGGGAATACCTCTGAAGACAAAATTAGGTTAAAAAGAAGACTGAAAGGAGTAGCGAGCGATTGGCTGCAAATTTTTAGGATTCGATTGGGCAAATTGTCAAAGCCTTTGCATTTATTTAGATGCAGACTACTTAAAACACGAAATACTTGAAATGGATCAAAGGTTGGAGGGAGTAATCAATGATCAGTAAGAAAGTGGAAATATGGCAATTTATTTGTATTATAAGCAGGAGAATTAGAAATTGAAGTAAAATATTCATTGAAAAGATTGCACTTCACATATTCATCATGCACAGGTTTTCCATTTAAGGTTATTGAGTAGTTGCATTGTTTGTTTAGTTTCCAGAACTGATTTAAAAGGCTCCAGTAATCGGCATGAGATTTATTAGTGGTGTTTAGTTTATTTATATAGCTCATGTTATAACTTTGTTTAGCCAATTTGATTTTGCGAACAACAAATCTTGTACACTAAACCAGGGATCGGCAAACTTTTTCACACTGCAGACTGGTTTCAGTCTGGCATTACTTTGCGGACCTGTCCTCAATAAAATAATGAACGTTTGGCACATGCAAATTTATCACAACTCGTAAGTCATTATGGCCCTGATTCAATGAGAGTTTGGCCCTGTTTTGCCGCAATAAGATGCTCCGACTTGTAGGAATTATAGTAGTCAAGCGCACCCGCAATGTGTTCCTTGTGTCAGTCGTTCCAGTCACTTTTGGACCAATTTGGCCTTGGTTTCGCATTGCCTGGTAACAATTTCTTCACGGACCGGCACTGGCCAGTGACCCGGTGTTTGCGACCCTGCACTAAACTACTTAATACAACTACTCATTTGCGTACAAATGTGTTTCAAATGCTCTTTTGGCTCCAGCTCTGGAGTATTCACAAGAAAATTGAGTCTATTTGAATAAAAGCTGAGGATGCCTATTTGGTACTAGTAGGCGAAATATCCAGGCTGCTTCATATTGATATCAACGTGGTTGATTCTTAGTGTTTGTGAAAAATGACTATTTTGACAGATATGGAATTTTTTTTCTTTCTTGCAAGTTATTTTTTTCTGAAACTTTCGTCTCCAATAGATTAAAAATGTTTCACTTGGAAACATAGTTTCATGGTGATACAACTGAAACTGGAATGTTTTAAACAAAAAAGTGTCACTGTTCTTAATTTGAATTATGCCATGTCTTCTAGACAGAAACTCACACTATGGTTACCCCCCTTGTAACATCTAACAAAATTTTGTGTTGTTAAGAACTTGCAAAAAATTGTGTCAAAGCTATTCGCTGCTTTGCACACGAAACTAGCTGCCCACACATTAACCAACTGCACAGCCACCACCCACTCGCTAACAATTTGCTCAACAACATGTTACACATGTCTATTAAACAATCTATGGTCATGATATTTGTCAACATTACCATTCTTTCATCTGAACATTTTGAATTATCAGCCATGTTTTTCCAAGATCTCAAATCAATGAAAACATATTCTAACCATAGCAATCCATTCTAAACGATTTGTTTTTTCCTGGCTTGAAGGTTATGTTAATGGTCGAGAGATGTGGATGAAAGGCAAGACTTTGGTTTGTTGAGCATGTTCCTGACAATCATTACAACATTTTATGGAAGTCAGTGCCTTATCAAACAAATTAGATCACATGTATACTGCACAATGTGATTTCACCCCAATTTTTCAGATTTTTTAATCATATTGATATCAGTAACCTGATCAACTATAACTTTGATTTTCATTTAACCCAGAATATTTTTAGCTGCATTTTATCAACAGTATCCTTCACAACATATTTTATTTTCCTCATGAGTAGAAAGGTAGGGTTATTTCCATACGTTTTAAATTTCTTCAACTTTCCAGTTCATGCAAAGAAATTATGTATTCAAAAAGCATCATCTAACACTTTTTATTAATCTTGCAAAGCATAATTGACACTTCAATAACCTGTAGTTTGTTCAATATTGCTATGAAAACTCATGATTGCCTTACCATGAATACCAACTAATTATACAGGAAGCAAACGCATATGTTAGTTTCATTACTTACATTGAGCAGTTGGCAGAAGGTCGTTTGATTTGTCTGCATGGGCTGACTCCGAGCTGCGAAAATTTTCTTTTTCAACCCAACTCCCTTAAAACGCAAGAAACACGTTTTTTTTAAATGCAAGGCTAAGTTTGAACAATGTCATCTTCAAATGTTTTTTAAAATAAGCAGTCTAGCAAACCCCTAATTCTCTGAGAACTATTTTAAGCTGTTAGTTGCATGTTCTCTAAATTTTGCATTACATATAGAAAAAAACAACCTCTTGCCATCAGTTCTTTCAGATCAACAGGGTCATTTTCCTCTTCATACTTCCTTACATTTTCAATCGTCAAAGCAGAACCAACACGAGATTTTCTGCAAAAAAGATAAAAACTAACAGTTTTCTAGCAGTAGATTTGCAAAATGTAAAAACCCTTAAAATGTAAAAATGTGCAATGCAAGTCAACTCTATGTGTTGCTGTGAATACACCACCAATGTTGAAATAATGTCATCTAGAAATTGAATGAAAATGTAGTCTATGGTGAAGCAAATAACTATGCACTGTCACGGATCCAACCATTCAGTAAGCATACATGGTTGAATTAAATAAATGCACCACTAAAATTTAACCTTAGATTTATTTTTTGATTAGTAGTAAAGTAATACACTATATACTTGACAACTCAGAAAGCCGCCAGAAGGGAGCAAACAACACTTGTAATAAGTAAATAACCTCGTGTACCTGCTTAATTAACCTTCCAGCTTTTAAAGCTAAAACGTTTAGTAATTATATAATTAATCAAAATGTAGTTGCCCTGTTTTGAATCTAACACAAAAAATCAACATGCCCAATAAACTACACACAAGCAAGATTGTATTGGAACAGTTAAACAGTGTGTCATCAACTATAGCAATATTTGATTACATAACACAAAATTTTACATAATGAGTCATTACACAAAAACACCGCAATGAATTAAAATGGAGGCTTGGAAAACAATTGACATTTAAAGACAACAAATAAAGCAGCTGAATTAAGATGTAGAATGTTGCACAATGGCAAAGGAGCTATTGCATATGAACACATCTATATTTTACATAGCGTGAGCCCAATGCTGACAAGTGCACACATTTTTAGGAATGCAGTGCAATACTCAGTGAAAAATACTCTGAGCCAGGGGTTGTTAACCCTTTTTTCATGTTTGCATGCTGCAAGTGGTACACAAAGTGATTGTTTTTGACACCTAGTGATTTGACACTCAAATGAAATTGTATACAATTGATTCCTATATCACACATCCAAATAAATATGCGTTCATGACTTTTTTTTGCTTTGAGGATTATGCAGTTCCTTTAGGTAAAACTGATAGAAAATTATGCATGTATTAAGATGTGAATCACCTCTGTTATGTGCTTAATCATAACTGATGTCCACTGATTAAGAGCTACTTTTGGGGATTGGGGATACCTATGTAAGACTAACCGTGCTCAGCGCAGCAGATGCGAAAAAGTTGCCTTAACAGTGGTATAACAAGCAAGGCTGCAAATCTGGCTAGTTTTAATAAGCTGAGTATGGGGTCTAAAGTCTGTTTTCCAATATATTTCAAGATCTTGCTCAGTGTCTTCTTCTTTCTGATCAAGCAAGACTACCATGAATACTTTGACTTATATGCTTTTGTGTGGATGGAGATCAGTGACTTCAGATGCAGCTGATAGATTCCATCAAGGCATCTTAACTGTAGGTAGCTAAATTTGCTGATTTGCAGAAGTCACTGGAAATGATTGAAAATAAGCTATAAGCCTTCATCCTAGCATGTTTGGAAATCTCTGCTGGAGAAATTTAGCTGTCTGAAGGTGGCTATAGCTATGCTTTTAGCATTTGGATCCACTTATTTATGTAAATAAATGTTTTTACACATGAAGTTTATTTAAGTAACAATCACAGCCAACTTACGGTAGATCATTCTGAAGCATTTGTTCAGCTCAGCATATACAAATATTGTCAAATATTATACCATAGAACTGAGCAAGAAGAAGCATGGACAGGAATCTCATTAAAAAGTGCTTGCATTTCAACTTGGGTACCATTGCTGTTTGCTAACTTTTATTAAACATATGATTCCACTACTGCAGTGTGCCAGTGGCAATATTCTTGAGTGAGTGTACTTGAAAAAACTGAAGGCATGGTTAATGCAGCGCATGTACTGTACTTATTTATCATAATTCACATAATCTACATTGAGCATACATTGCTTCAGAAATAAAGATTATTAATTGGCTGCTTCAAATCTTAGGAAATCTATTTCGCTGTCGATTTCATGATAAATGCGTTGTAAAGCATTTGAAACCTCGATTGGAACAGTTGCATGTATCTGTGTGCCGATGTGCATCCCCATCAGACTCATCTTTCACTTCTTTCTCCTTTTAACGGTTAGCTGTTTACCTGAAAGTTTTCATGTAAGAATACTTTAATTTTTCTCACACTACCGGATCCCTGAATAATGGTGGGTGTATGACATTGACGCTACAATTGGGGTGATGTTAAATTTTTTCTCCTATCTGTGTGATCATGTGCCAACACCTATTCTGTAATGAGTTATGGCTAACCATTTTTGTGCTCATGTGTTGTTCACTATGCTTACGATGTGGACCATGTGTCTGCAATAAATCATTATTATTATTATTATTAATCCAATAACTCTATTTTCTGATTATTATTCAAATCACATACAGTACAAAACTACACAGCAAAAGATGTTTGGTGCACACATAATTCATGAACTGTCATAATACATTTGAAAGTTGCCAACTCCTGCTATAACCTATAATAACTTATTTCATCTGTCTGCTTATCTCAAAATCAAAATTAATATTACATTAATTTTAGCAGCCATATACTCGAAAGGTAAACCATTTCCATATAAAACAACATAGAGATATTAAATATTCATATTAACACCACTGGAAGAAAAGAAATACTGAAAAAATATTCCAACAGCCCTGTAATCTTGTATCATCTTTGTGAAGTGTTAGATAAAGAGTAAAAAATTGTGACTTTATAATGCATTACATGGGTGAAGTTAGCAAATGTTGATAGTAGAAGTGAATCAAATATGTTTGTTTCACCAAGGCATGAGATCTCCTAATGAAATGAGTAACCTAATATTGATGTAATTAACTTGATATTGCTCTAAAACATCGGATTAAGCTTATTTAATTCTGCCATTGGTCACTGAATGGTGTTATGTTGGAAACAAGTCTGCAGAGATGGAACTCAAATTTCAGGCTCTGGCTTCAGCGCTGACATCTAAGCGTTTGGTTCCGGCTCCAAAATGATTTGTTGCATTGAAAACTAAAAACCATTGTATCATTTGTACAACTCGCTTGCCCATAAACTAGAACTGTGGAACTGGAACCCAAATTTCAGGTTCTGGTTTCCGCTCCATCATCTGAAAGTTTTTAGCCCTGACACCAGCCATCCAGAATTGCTTGGGCCTCAGCTCCACAGCCTGGTTGGATATACATCCCTGTTAGCTTGATTCTTCAGTTGTCTTTTTGTCTGATTTTATGTAAGTTTGTACTGTATCTAATGCCTCTTTTTTGTAGGAGCCTTACTCCTTCCACCACCCTGCACATAGGCACGTTTTTCATCCTCTATTTTTTTGTTTTTCATTGATGTTGTGCTTTGTAACTTCTATGTAATGTTCAAGTTACAATTTGAATAAGTATTGTATTTTAATGCATTTTCTTCCTCACTTGCAACACCTTTGATTTAGTAATGATTTATGCAAGGCTTGCTGAGTAGTTTATTCAGAGGGTTTTTCATCTACCCTTTGTGTCTCAAAGTTCACACCAATTTGCAAAATTCCTAAATTCTCATTTCTTTTTCATTTTTCTCACTTTCATTTTTTAACATGCAATCAACTTTTCTGCCTTTGGCATTTTGCACTTTTTGTTTCATTTCTATTACTTTGTGGTTTGAGCCACAAAAATGGATGACTGAATCTATCTATCTATCTTGCTGTGCTGGACCTATGCTGGTGTTTGAGCCTATCATAACTAGTTAACAAGTGATAGCCATAGGTTTTTACAGTAAAAAAGAGTGAAATAACACGGTGTTTCTTAAATTTCGTATTTTTTTATTGTGAGATATTCTTTCGCATGGCTTTGAGTTTGGTACAGCCTGGTACAATGCAAATATTGGCTAAAAGTGATTAATGGCCTCTAATGCAATGTAAATATTACCTTAAAGTGATTAAATGTGTTAAAAGTTAGCGAACAATTGTGTTAAGAAAGTGTCTAATGCTGTGGTCCTACCCTAATGCCATTACAAAAAGCCTTGTGTATATTATTATGAATTACATTATGCAGACAGTGTGTCCTTGTTCTCTATGGACTTTATGTCTTGTTCAAACATTTAAATAAAAAATAAGAATAAATAATTAACAACCAGGTGTATGATACTCAATTGATTAAGCTATGCTCACACCTCATACAATATATGAACGTGTACTCAAATCAATTCATACTACCTTGAAAAATGCTACATGGCAAGTGTTAAATCGACCACCACATGATCACCAATAGAATGATCACCAACAGTTTTACTAATAGAATCATAGATCATATGTAATGTAACTATTGGCCAATAGTTTAATAGTAAAATATTTTACAGATTTCGCAGTTGTAGGTGATCAATGCATAAGACACAAAACAGACACACCATCGAACCAAATAGCAATGGGAAAGAATCGGACACAAAGTCCACACAAAAACAGAGTATGCAGAAGAAACATGGTAACAAAAAGTATTTACAGAAACAATATAATTATCAAGGGCAAAGAATATATGGTTGGAGCCTATTCCACGGTAGGCTAAGTACTAAAAAGGTAAATATGCTTCGCATGATGCGGTTCGAATAAAATGCTGAGTTTGTCACTCAAGTGGCACCGATGTTGTAGCATAGCAGATACGTGTAAGGTATGCTGTGCCAAAGGTTTTCGGTTCAGCTCTCACCTTGGCGACTTTCATTTTGACAGTAATGGTTGCACATTTCATTCCATCATAGGACCGCTTTTTCTTTATTTTTTCAAAACTTTCCAAACTATAGGTTTAGTGGTTAAGGTTAGCATTAGGTTAGTGTTACGGCTATGGTTACAGTTGGGTTTTAGGTTTACATTTTACACTACATTTCTACCAAACCTAACTGCACTCTCCTCGTGCGTTACTGTCACGTTACAGGTGGGGTATTTAAGGTTTCAAATATCAGGATCCAGTCGACAGGTGTAGGCCTACAGTTAGTACATGTAGCCACTGTCTACTAAAAAATCGTAAGAAAAGTCCGAAGCACGTACTTTCGCTCCATTTCACTCCCGTTTTCACTCGGAAAATGATCACTCTGACCACTCCCACTAGCATCATTAGCCTCATCCTCCACAACAGAACTCAAAGTTGAGGATTCATTTTCAGAAGAATTCAAACTAGATGCAGAGCTGTTGCTTAATTTTTCGACACTTCCGGAAGAATCTCCACGGGTCAAAGGTGTATTTAAATCCATGATTGCTTCGATAACTAAGAACAAAATCAATAGACCCTAACACTCCAACAAACGTTAAGATGATCTTACCGCATGTCATGCGGTAGGCGCGTCAAGTTGCCCAGTTTCCCAGAACAGCACCCCTGATGTTGCATACGCCGTTGCCATAGAGAAAAATTCGTCAATCATAGAGATATAATTTTCAACAGTTTCGCGCTGGCCTGAAACCTAACTTTCCCCGCATACCTTTGACTCAACCGTTGGCCCTCGAAATTACCTTCAAGTAATTCAATTCCTTCCAGGTGTTTTTTCCGCAAGCTTTTGTCACAGATGGAGTTTCAACATTTGGTCTGATATCGAAGTTTTCAGGTCTCGTCTTGGTCTAGAAGGCTAGAGCAGAGATGAGCGGACTGTGAAATTTTTCAGTCCGAGTCCAGCCCTGAACCGAAAAAATTCAATCCCACCAGCCGTGATCGGCAAATTTTTTGAAAATCTTCCGTTCGATTCAGTCCTGATCCGCCCATCAAAAACCATGCATTTTTGGGAGGTGTCTACTTTGCCTTATAAGATAATACACCTGATGGAGTTATTTTGACAAACACAAATGGTTGAAGGCAAAATGGCTCTACCAATACTTTTCAGTGCTGAGATGAGCGGACTGCCATATTTTGCAATCCAGGTGGAATCCTGAATTTTTAAGTCTCAGTCCATTCATGGTCTAAGTCCAACCATAGTCCAAAAATTTTTTTTAATGTAAAGACCAAGACGAAATAAAGTGTAAAAATATCACAAAATCCAGTGTTTCAACAACAAAAATCACACAATTCGTTACCATTACCTCAGTCAAAATCCGGTCCTTATCCCAAATTTATGAAGTAATTTACAGTCCGGACCTAATCCAAATCCAACAAAATTCGTCATAGTCCGCATCCAGTCCAATTCATTGAATCCAAGTCCAGTCCAATGCTCAACTCTGAATCTCTATTTCAGTGATGTACAGGATCCAGAATTTGGAGTCTAATCAAGCCGGATTTAGGAATTGTTTAGATTTGGATTGGGTATCGTTTCCCTTTCAACCGGATCCGGATTATCCAAATGAAAAATCCGTGGCCATGCACAAAACTTGATATGGATAATAGTTTTGAAGACTCCACAGCCCTTTCACTGACTGGAGTAGTATTTTAGTAACTCGTGTTCATGCAACGTGAGTTCATACCAATAAATGTATTCTATTACACAATGCAATGTCAGCACGGTAAATAACAAATGTCGTATCTCACTGTAACGTAAAAACTGAACGCGGTCACATTTACAGCCCAAGTTGATAAACACAAACAAAAATACACGCGCATAATTAATGACAAAACGCGCGTGTAACGCTGATTAACCAAGTATGCGCAACTTGTCGTAACACACCCCACACAATCTACAATCGGAACATTAAACAAAAAAACGACGAGTTGCTCACATCAACACTGAACCAATCACGATAACGGATAAATAAAGCGAATCACAATTAAACAAATGCAACACGACAGAAGTTCTTCACGCTCAACTGCCGCCAATGTTTATAGTCCATCGTTCCTCGGAGACCAGCGGCAAAGGAATAGCGCCACTGGCACAAACACCACCATTCTCTTAGCACAATGTCAGTTGCCACACCCAAGGCGTGCATAGTGTCTGGATCACGTCGATCACACTTTGAAATGGCTTCGCGAACCCGCACGCCTTTACTAAGCCATTTAAACAGGTAACCAACCGCATAAAACAATTTACTAAGGCGTTGAATCGACGTCAACGTCCCGCTCACAGTGTCACAACTCTTCATGCAGTCATCGACGCAAACCGTTTCGTCCACGGAACCACTTTGCAGCTGAAGTCATTGACGTTTTTCTGTTTGCAACACATCGCATTACTGACCATTACATGGTTAATGCTAAACGATCGCTCATTACCGTGGCTTGACGTTGGACCAATCAGAGACCATCCTAGCGAAGTTCTTACGGCGTATGGCTCGCCTTTCTTACCTCTGCGCTCTTCGACCAATCAGAGTTCGGTTTGACCGTTGTCGAGATCGGTTTTGACCGTTCAGTTCGGTTTGACCGTTGTCGAGAGCGGACGTGTTACTGAGCTCTGTGTTGCAGCCAGCTGTGAGCCCGCAATGCAAGTAAGGACGTCGGACATAAGTTCGGTCCAGACAAGTATTTTATGTTAATAATACCA